>Ga0172369_10010249_pt1 | contig 10221 bp, 4 predicted proteins | sample LakKiv25m_FD_114539 | JGI IMG/M metagenome (GOLD analysis project Ga0172369, IMG submission 114539) | Freshwater microbial communities from Kabuno Bay, South-Kivu, Congo - kab_022012_11.25m | ecosystem: Environmental > Aquatic > Freshwater > Lake | place: Democratic Republic of the Congo...
GGAACTTTTCAACCTGACAAACTTCCTAACTTGATGAACTTTCCACTTTCAAACTTTCCAACTTCTGCCTTCTAAATTCTAAATTCTAAATTCTGCCTTCTAATTTGTAACTTGCAACTTTCTAACTTGATGAACTTTCTAACTTGATGAACTTTCTAACTTGATGAACTTTCTAACTTGATGAACTTTCTAACTTTCTAACTTTCCAACTTGATGAACTTTCCACTTCCCAACTTTCAACTTTCTAACTTGACAAACTTCCTAACTTTTCAACTCCCCAAACTTTCCGTGCATAAATTGCAAATTATTCTTATTTTAAGATATAATGAAGAAACCTGTTCAGATAGTGATTATATCCCGAAAACGCTGTAATTCGGTTTTTTGTTTTTGCCGGTTTTTTCTGTTATATATAGCAGGGCTTTAAACTCGATGATGAAATTAAAAGCTAAAAGATGAATGAATATGAGTATCAATTTAATATTTATTTGTGAATCCTATATCACTGGAAGCAAATCTTGCTTCATTGAGCAGATTAATTCTTCCATTAAAAAATTCGAAAAATCAGAAAAAAAATAAATAACGCTAATCAAAACATGAGAAATAAATGGTATTATTAGTAAGTATCGTCTATGTGATTGGGTGGTTTTTATTATGTGTATCAGGCATGTTTACTATTGTAGCAATGTTCCGAGGGAAAAACACAAGGATGGAGTTTGCAATTCCATTCTTAATAATTGTTGGTGTCCCTGTCTATTTTGCCGGGGATTATTTACGTACAGAGGCGGACACCAACAATTTATTCTTTTGGATACCATTAATTATTGGAATTGTGGTTGGATTCTTTGCTGGATATGGTATTGAAGATTGACGTAGTAATACAAAAAAGATAAATGCCAATGCAGCTGGGCTTAACAAGAGGTATTTAAAATAGGGCGGACAGTGCTTTCCACAAGTTTCGGATTCTTTGCAAACTCCAGACTGGTGGAAAAGTACTCTCATTCAAATCACCATGCTTTCATACCGCCAAACGTAATGCTTCAGGCAGAGCACCAAGACAATGTAAAGGAAGTTGATTTTATGATAGAAGAATTTCTTAATCCCGCCACCAAGTCGTACGCCGTCCGTGGCGCGCAAAGAAAAGAGAATTGGAGAAAAGTCAGATGAACTATTCGGCTATTAAAGACAATCACAAACACGGCACTGTAGGTGAATTTCTTAAAGATGTTATTACATACAATTCAGAGGTATCTATTGTTTCTGCCTATTTCACGATATACGCTTATCACAAATTAAAGGACAATTTTGACGGAATAAATAAACTTAATTTTCTATTTGGCGAACCAACATTCATTAAATCTATTGACCCTGAAAAAGTAAATACCAGGGATTTTAAAATTGAAGATGATAAACTGGTCATTCCTCTTGAGAGCAGACTAACTCAAAAAACGATGGCAAAGGAATGTTCTGAATGGCTTAAAAATAAAGCTGAAATTCGATCAATGGTAAAACCAAACTTCTTGCATGGAAAGCTGTATCATATTAAGCAAGAGAGCGGCATAGAGAAAGCAATTGCCGGAAGTTCAAATTTTACTGTTAATGGACTTGGACTTGGTGGAAGTAAAAATATCGAGTTAAATCTGATTGTTGATAGCGACCGAGATCGGCAGGAACTAAAAAGCTGGTTTGATTCTATCTGGAATGACCAGACAGGTCTCATCGAGGATGTTAAAGAAGAAGTTCTCAAATATCTTGAACAATTATATGTAGAAAACGAACCGGAGTTTATTTATTTCAAAACGCTGTATCACATATTTGAAGAATACCTTAGTGAACAACGAAAAGGCGGATTATTAGATGAAAAAACAGGTTTCTATGACAGTGAAATATGGGATAAACTTTATGACTTCCAAAAAGACGGCGTAAAAGGTGCAATCAATAAAATCCTGAAACACAATGGATGTATCATCGCCGATAGTGTTGGTCTGGGTAAAACGTTCGAAGCGCTTGCTGTAATAAAATACTTTGAATTATTGAATGGACGTGTTCTTGTGGTTTGTCCGAAGAAACTTTCGGGAAACTGGACGGTATATCAGGCCAGTCAAAATCATGCGCTTAATCCGTTTAAAAAAGACCGCTTTAATTTCACTGTTATTTATCATACTGACATGAGTCGGGAATCAGGACGTTCAGATGCCAATGGCATTGAGTTAGAGAATTTCAACTGGGGAGCATATGACCTTGTTGTGATTGATGAATCACATAATTTCCGCTGTAACCCGATTGAGAAAGTAAAAGATGACGGAAGTATAAGAATGAACAGGGCTAAATGGCTTATGGAAAAAGTCATTAAGTCCGGTGTAAAAACAAAAGTACTTATGCTTTCTGCTACCCCGGTTAATAACTCCTTAAAAGACCTGAGAAATCAAATTTCTTTTATAACTGAAGGCAAAGAAGACGCACTATTTGAGCAGTGCAAAATTAAAAGCATTGGATTTACTCTTGAAAATGCCCAAAAGAATTTTACGCGATGGTCTGACCCCAAAAATAAAAACAGAAGCATGAAGCATCTTCTTGAGCGGCTTGATTCATCCTTCTTTAAACTACTGGATGAACTGACTATAGCGCGTTCTCGAAAACATATTGTGAATTTCTACGATATGAAGTCCATCGGTAAATTCCCCAAAAGAGAAAAACCGCATTCAGTTTATCCTGACATAGATACACAAAACAGATTCCCTTCTTATGACCGAATTAACAAGCAGATCCTTGAATATAAACTATCCGTTTTTAATCCTTCTGCTTATGTCTTGCCTGCTAAACAGAAAAAGTATGAGTTGTTAGCTGGTGGACAGGTCCTAAACTTCAAGCAGGCTGACCGTGAAAATTTCCTTATCGGTATGATGAAGGTAAACTTTCTGAAAAGGCTTGAAAGCTCAATCGAATCATTTGAAATATCCTTAGACAGAACAATTCAAAAAATTGAGCGTCTTGAGAAGAATATTTCAGATTTTCTGGATTCGAAGGCTGCCAGCCGCGAGGAAACACTCGAAATATTAACCCCGGCAGATGAAGAAATTGGAGAAATAGCGGACGATATTGAAGCTTGGCAGGTTGGTAAAAAGTTGAAATTCGATCTTGCAGACTTAGACTTAAAAAAGTGGCTCGACGACCTAAAAAAAGATAAAGAAGCGCTCATTGACCTTTTAAACAATGCCAAAGTTGTAACTCCTGAAAGAGATGCAAAACTAAAAGAACTGAAAAAGACTATTGAGAACAAGGTTAATAACCCCGCTAATCGTGACAACAAAAAGGTTATTATCTTCACTGCCTTTGCAGATACTGCCGTTTACCTTTATGATAATCTGAAACAGTGGGTAAAAGAAGACCTGAAACTTCACTATGCTTTGGTGTGCGGCAACTATACACAAACATCGTTCGGTAAAAATGATTATGATAGTATTCTTGTCAATTTTTCACCTCGTTCAAAGAACCGTGCTCAATTAAACACCACTACTCAGACCGGTGAAATAGACATACTTATAGCAACTGATTGCATCAGCGAAGGACAAAACTTACAGGATTGCGACTTCCTCATCAATTATGATATCCATTGGAACCCGGTGAGAATTATTCAACGCTTTGGACGTATCGATCGTCTCGGAAGCACTAATACAACTATCCAGCTTGTAAACTTTTGGCCGACTAAAGACCTTGATAACTATATCAACCTCAAAGAACGGGTTGAATGCCGAATGGCGCTTGTGGATGTGACCGCAACAGGCGAAGACAACATTCTTAATACCGAACAACTTGAAGAACTTATAACAGATGATTTGAAATACCGCAACCAGCAGCTTAAAAAACTTCAAAATGAAGTTCTTGATATTGAAGATATGGATGAGTCTATTTCATTGACGGATTTTACTCTCGATGATTTTAGAATTGAATTGTTAAATTTCATCGAAAACAACCGCAAACGGCTAAAAGAATCCCCGCTCGGTTTATATGCCGTTGTTCCGGCGCCGGGTGGTGATCATTCTTCACTAATAAAGAATCGTGTAATTAGCGCATCTGAGAAAGAGATTATCAAACCCGGAGTAATTTATTGTCTTTCTCAGAAAAATGGTTCAGACGACAATGAAGCCGTGAACCCGTTGAACCCTTATTTCCTTATTTATATTCGTGACGATGGCACGGTACGATATAACTATACCAATGCAAAACAAATTCTTGAAATATACCGCCTCCTCTGCCAGAATCAAAAACAGCCCTATGAAAAACTCTGTGATCTTTTTAATCAGGAAACAGATAACGGAATGAAAATGAATAAATATACTGACTTATTAAGAAAAGCAACAAAAGAGATAGCACATATTTTCAAGAAAAAAGAAAATGCAAAATTAACGAGCGACCGCGGTGCTATGCTTATACCGCTCGCTCAACAGATAAATGAAATGGATGACTTTGAACTCGTAACCTGGCTTATAGTAAGGTGACATGTATAAAACCCATCGAATTCGACGGGTTTAGAAACCAGGAGGATTAATGGCAGAAATAATTGATGTGCAGGGGAAATCAATTACAATAATATCTGTTCATAAGGAAGACTATATTTCATTAACTGATATGGTAAAAGATATCGATAATGGTCTTGCTTTGATTGAAAAATGGCTGAGAAATAAAAACACTATCGAATTTCTCGGTATATGGGAAGAAATGTATAATCCCGGTTTTAATTCCCCCGAATTCGAGGGAATTAAAAATCAGGCTGGTTTGAATCGGTTTATTTTATCAGTTAAACAGTGGGTAGAAAAAACAAATTCAATAGGCGTGGTGGCAAAAGCGGGCAGATATGGAGGAACTTTTGCTCACAGGGATATTGCTTTTGAATTTGCAACATGGATTTCACCCCAATTTAAGCTTTATCTGATCAAGGAATTCCAGCGCCTGAAGATCGATGAAAACAAACGTTTGAAACTGGATTGGAATCTTCAGAGAACAATCTCAAAAATTAATTATCGCATTCATACTGACGCAATTAAAGAAAATCTTATTCCGCCGGAGTTGTCTAAAATTCAAATTAATAATATTTATGCAAGTGAAGCCGACTTGCTGAATATGGCTTTATTCGGCAAGACTGCAAAGGAGTGGAGGGATAAAAATCCCGGTAAAGAAGGAAACATAAGAGATGATGCGACGCTTGAACAGCTTGTGGTTTTATCTAATCTTGAAAGTATCAATTCCGTTTTAATTCATCAATGCCTGTCACAAAGCGAAAGGCTTTTACAATTAAATACAATTGCGATTACGCAGATGAAATCTCTGGTGGAAAACTTAAATGTAAAGAAATTGAGGTAAAAGTTGTCCAATAATGAATTAAAACGCTCGATACAAAATTCTATTATTACTTTTTCACAAGAACCGGTTTATCATGCTGCGGTAAACCTGTTTAATACTTTAGGGTATAACACGGAAAGGAAGAACCCTTTCCCGGAAAAAACCTATGAGTTCTTCAAAGAATCATTCCTGGGGGATGACTCTCTGTTCAGCGAAGAAAAAGCTATTATCAAAGACTGGGAATCAATCGACCTGTTATTCCAGCTAACCGCAGATGAGGTGTCATACCAAAGCAGCCTTTTTAATACGAAACAGGTTAATAACACGATAATTGAGACCTATCTCTTTTTCAGTGTCGGGCTTTCAGAATCAGAATACACCCGCACACAGCTAGCGCAGATCACAAGAGAGATAAATAAGGTTTTCCCGATGCCGGTATTTATTTTATTCAAGCACGGGGAAAACATTACTTTTTCAGTTATCAACAGGCGGCTAAATAAAAAAGATACCCAAAAAGATGTTCTTGAAAAAGTAACGGTAATCAAGGATATTTCCACAAGTTCGCCGCACCGGGCACATATTGAAATACTTTTTGACCTTTCCTTTTCAGAACTTCAGCGGGTACATAAATTTACCAATTTTGTTGAATTGCATAATGCCTGGCAAAAAACGCTTGATACCAAAGAGCTCAACAAACGGTTTTACCGTGATTTATCCTACTGGTATTTCTGGGCATTGGATGAAGTCAGTTTCCCTGCTGCCAACTGGTCTGCCGATAAAAACAGCATTCAGAATGAAGAAGAAAAGGTGAAAGGACATAATGCTAAAAACCTGATACGGCTTCTTACCCGTCTTTTATTTGTCTGGTTTGTTAAGGAAAAGAACCTTGTTCCTGATGAACTCTTTGATGAATCGTACATAAAAGACAAATTGCTGAACGGCTTCGAGCCGCGAAAGAAAAAAGATTTTGACCATAAAACTCAGGGAAGCAAATACTATCGCGCCATATTACAGAACCTGTTTTTTGCTACCTTAAATCAGACTATGGGGAAAAGAGAATTCCGCCAGGAAGGCCGGCAGATGAACGTAACCAATCTGATGAGGTATGAAAGTTACTTCAAAGACCCGAAAACATTCATCAGGCTTGTTGAAGATGTTGTTCCATTCATGAACGGCGGTCTTTTCGAATGTCTGGATAGCCCCGACCCGATGCTTAAAGGAAAAGAAGGCGGAGATGTTATTATTTATGAAGACGGCTTTTCCGACAGAAAAGACAATACCCTTTGTGTCCCCGACTATATCTTTTTTGGGACTGCCGAACATGCCGACCTTTCTGCAGAACTGGGCGATAAGAAGCAAAAGGATATTACGGTAAACGGGCTTATCAATATCCTGAAAAGCTATAAATTTACCGTTACGGAAAACACACCTATTGAAGAAGATATCGCGCTCGACCCGGAATTACTAGGCCGTGTTTTTGAAAACCTGCTGGCAAGCTACAATCCGGAAACCAAAACCACCGCACGCAAACAGACAGGCAGTTTTTATACTCCCCGTGAAATCGTCAATTACATGGTTGATGAGTCTCTCAAAGCATACCTAAAACAAAAACTGGAAGCTTCACAAAATAGCTCCCCTCCTTTTCAAGGAGGGGTGCCGCGAAGCGGCGGGGTGGTTAATTCACCAACAACAAATCTGCGAAGCGGCGGTACGGTCAGAATAAACAACCTCCCGCACTTAAAAACATTCCGCAAAGAACTACGCAACAATCTTACACCAGCCGAAGCCAAACTCTGGACATATTTGCAGAATTCACAGCTCGAAGGCAGAAAATTCAGGCGGCAACATAGTGTAGCCAATTATATCCTTGATTTTTATTGCCCTTCCGAAAAACTTGCAATCGAACTTGACGGTGAAGTTCATAATAATGTTGAGCAGGCAGAATATGACAGGGAGAGAGATTTGTTTCTGCTTGCTACCGGGATAAAAGTTTTAAGATTTGAGAATAGGGTTGTTTTTGAGAATCCGCAAGGGCTTTTGGATGATGTAAAAAATGAGTATGGCTGGGTTAATAAAACCACACGGGTCTTTGAACATGACGGGGGTATTATAACCACCCCGGCCTTCGGCCACCCCTCCTTGTCAGGAGGGGAGCTTTTTGAGGACAAACTTAGTGATCTTATTAGTTATTCTGAAAATGATCCGGATTTTACAGATCAGCAAAAAACGGTTTTGATCTCTGCTATTGATAGCTGCAAAATTCTTGATCCTGCGTGCGGTTCCGGTGCTTTCCCGATGGGAATACTGCATAAACTGGTGCATATCCTTCATAAACTTGATCCGAATAATAAACTCTGGAAAGAGAGACAAATAGAAAAGGTAAATGCACTTATTGCAAATGCTCAGGATATAACAGATAGTAATATCAGAGAAAAAATCATAAATGACCTTGAAGAAAGTAAAAAAGATATAGAAACTGCCTTTGAAAGTAACGAATTAGATTACGGACGTAAACTGTTTCTGATTGAAAATTGTATCTATGGTGTTGATATTCAGCCTATAGCAATACAGATCAGCAAACTCCGTTTTTTCATCTCCCTGATTGTAGATCAAAAAAGCTCTCCCCCTGCCAAGGGGGAGTCCGCGAAGCGGGAGGGTGTTAAAGAAAACCTCGGCATTCGCCCGCTCCCGAACCTTGAAACAAAATTTGTAGCGGCAAATACTCTTATTGGTATTGAAAGACCAGACAGTTTTTTAAGTAATATTAAACTTGACAGTCTGGAAATTGATCTAAAGGGTATACGTCACCGCTTATTTTCTGCCAAAACACCTGCAACAAAAAGAAAACTACGTGAAGAAGACCAGCGAATTCGTGAAGAGATGGGAAGAATCCTGGAAAATGCCGGGTTGAGCAATGAAAGCGCCGGGCGGCTTGCCGCCTGGGATCCGTATAATCAGAATGTTTCAAGCGGATGGTTTGATCCGGAATGGATGTTTGGGATTGAGGCTGGGTTTGATGTGGTTATTGGAAACCCGCCCTGGATTCAGTCTAAAGTTCTATCGGCGACTAATAAAAGGATTTACTCAATCTCATTTAAAACTGCAATTGGACAATATGATTTATTTAATCTTTTTATTGAAAAGGGAATTAGTATTCTTTGTTCAAACGGCAGATTAATTTTTATAACGCCAGATAGATTTATAACAAATCTAGATTATAAAAATGTTAGAGAATATTTATTGAAAAACACCTTGTTGGAAGAAATAACAAGTTTAGGAGATAATGTTTTTGAAAATGTTGCAATGCCCTCTGCAATTATTCATGCCCAAAATTTGAAACAAAAAAATGAAATGATCAAATGTAGAAGTTACTTTTCTTCTGATTTTAATTTTAAAAAGCAAAAAGATTTTTTAAGCAATGATAATTTTATTTTCAAAATATTTGGTGATTCAAGTATTGATTTATTGCTTAAATCTATTTTGGAAAAATCAGATAAGTTAATGGATCACCTCAATAATGCAAGGGGAGTTGAGGTTGGGAAAAATTCAGAAGTAATAGAATATGGTTTTAGAAAAGGGTTGAAGAAATTTTTAAGAGGCGAAGATATTGATAGGTATCAAATCAAAGCATCGGTGTTTATTAACACTTCATTTACCGGTGTTGATTACAAAGACGACGCACTTTATAAAGGGACAAAAATACTAATAAGAAAAACTGGTAATGGAATTATTGCAGTTGTGGATGATGAATACCGATATGTAATTCAAACAATTTATATTTTCAAACGGAAATATAATAGTAAACTAAATGAAAGATATATTTTAGGTTGTCTAAATTCAAAATTATTGGGCTTTTATTATAATTATACTTTCGGTGAAAAAGATAGGAAGGTCTTTCCACATTTAACCCAAGGCAAGGTTTTAGCATTACCAATTTTTAATGCAATTGAAGCTCAACAACAACCTTTCATCTCCCTTGTTAATCAAATCCTTGTTACTAAAAACGTCGACCCCGGCGCGAATACTACAGACTTAGAAAGACAAGTTGACCAACTAGTTTACAAGCTCTACGACTTAACCGAAGAGGAAATAAAAATAATTGAAGGCAGAAAATGAAAGCAAACCAATCGGGTTTTATATTATTCAAAACCGAGGACGAAAAAATATCGGTAGATGTTCGTTTAGAAAATGAAACCGTTTGGCTTACACAAGAGCAAATGGCAACATTGTTTGAACGGGATAGGACTGTAATAGTCAAGCATATTGGCAATATATTTTCAGAAGGCGAATTGGATGAAAAAAGCAATGTGCAATTTTTGCACATTGCAAATTCCGATAAGCCAGTAAAGTTTTATAATCTAAATGTCATTATTTCAGTTGGTTACAGGGTAAAATCCCAAAGAGGCACTCAATTTCGCATCTGGGCAACCAGGCGGTTAAATGAGTATATCCGTAAAGGATTTACTATGGATGATGAGCGCTTAAAAAACTTGGGCGGCGGCGGGTATTGGAAAGAATTATTGAAACGCATCCGCGACATTCGCGCGTCGGAAAAAGTGTTTTACCGTCAGGTGCTCGATATTTATGCTACCAGCATTGATTACGACCCAAAAGCCGAGGTTTCTATTGCATTTTTTAAGAAGGTGCAAAATAAAATACATTATGCCGTTCATGGTCAAACCGCTGCCGAAGTAATTTTTACCCGTGCCGATGCCGAAAAGGAATTTATGGGATTGATGACTTTCCCGGGCAATCGCCCTTACCTGAAAGATGTGGTGGTTGCAAAAAATTATTTAGACGAAAAAGAGCTTCGTTCGTTGGGTCAAATAGTATCGGGATATTTGGATTTTGCCGAACGTCAAGCCGAAAGAGAACAGACTATGA
>Ga0172369_10010252_pt1 | contig 10219 bp, 5 predicted proteins | sample LakKiv25m_FD_114539 | JGI IMG/M metagenome (GOLD analysis project Ga0172369, IMG submission 114539) | Freshwater microbial communities from Kabuno Bay, South-Kivu, Congo - kab_022012_11.25m | ecosystem: Environmental > Aquatic > Freshwater > Lake | place: Democratic Republic of the Congo...
AAAGCAGAACGCTGGACACCACGTATCAAGGAATATAAACCAGCAGATTTTACTGCTGAAACGACAGGAGAACATTATGCATGGCATAATTGGAACGATGCACAACGCCCGTGTAAATACTAGTACTGATTCTGCCGCCGGTAGTAGTGCTAACGTTACTGTTGAGCCTAATTGGTGGTATGGCAGTTCTGACATTACTGTTAAGCCCAATTTGTGGTATGACAGTGAAAAACCTATGCCCCAGTGTAGTAAAGAGACAATTAACAAAAAACTCTTATTATTGGAGGACGTATGAAACTAACACCCTACAAAAAACTTATCACAATGGGTAAAGAGGCTGTTGATTTTGCTCTTGCACCTGTTCGCGCTCATTCTGCTCAGAAGAAAGCAGAACTCGAAGTTGCCAAGCTTGAGGAACGCAAGGCAACGCTGGAAACCGAAATAAACAACCTGTGTGCGGAACGCGAAATCAACTTCGACAGAATCATTGACAAACTCGATGAAATAGCTCTTACCGAACGCCGGATAAAGCAATTCGTTAAAATTGTTGATGAACTATTCCCGGTCTAAACCTTAAAAGCAGGAAGTGAATTTTGAAAAAACTAACTGAAAGCTACAACATACATTGCAACTCCTCGGTTAAGTGGGTACTAGCATTAGAAGCTTGCGGTTGGCTAGTACCAAACATTTTAAAATAGAAAGGATAAAAATGGAATACAATAAAGAATGGCTCTATTATTTTGCCCATCCCTATACAGGCAACGAAAAGAATAACTATGTTCTGGCAAATCACAGGATGGCTAAATTGATTGAACTTGGGCTGAAGGTTTACAGTCCTATTACCATGACCCACCCGCTGGATGAAATAGTTGATAAACCACACGATTTCTGGATGGAATTTAATCAGCCGTTTTTAGAACATGCCGATGCGCTTATTGTTGCTCCCGACTTCCAATACTCGAATGGCTGCATCAGAGAATATGCTTATTTCACCCGAGCTCAGAAGCCTATCTTTAATTATGAGGAGATGATTAGTGAATCAAATGACCGATAAGGACAAGAATAAACTTGTTGTTACTGAAGATGGTATTTATCTGAAACTTGGTATTAATGAAGAAACCAAAAAGATATTCACCATAGACTCTGGTAAGATTATCAAATACCTATACTATCGCAATAGATTCAAGCAGAACAAAATAGGTTTCAACTATCATGCACTAAAACTGATTATTAATAATCCGCACATCAAAGACAAAACTATCTATGTAATCTTAGGCAACAAAATATTTACAGTTAATATAAATGACATTCTTAATCGTAAAGACTTTCTGCATTTCAAAAAACAGGGCTATGAGTTGCAGTGTTTTTATCCAATCTCAGCCCTAACGCCATTTAGTATAAGGAAGAATTTATGAAAATAGAGGGCAGTTCAATTGACGTAAAACATTTGTTTTCTGTTGGTAATGAAGTTATAGGTCTGCATTTACTAAAAATTAAAAACGCAGGCTATCCAGCGTCAATAAATATAAGAATAAACCTAGTAATTATTTATCTTAACTTTGATTTGAATCTAAAACAAGTAAGCGGCACAATTGGTGTTATTGATTAATCACCAAATGCCTTACTGATATTTTCCGCAGCAGATTTAGCATGGTTTGCCGCCACACCAATTAAAGCAGGAACTGTCAACATCTGTAATGAACGTAGCCAGTCCCTTTTTAATTTCTTCCGCCACTTGTCATCATCACCACCCCAAGCAGAAGCTATTGTCCAGAGTAATAATCGCATAGACATACCTATGACTGGACTTTCAATATTCCTACCTACACCAAACATATTAAACGGCGACGCTCGATTAACCAAACCCATTAACATAGGCAAAAGACCAATCACAGGTGTCATGCCAACTACCGAAAGAATTGTAGAGGCAAATAATCTTGTAGCCGCTAATCGCATCACCTGGTCTGCCTCTGGGTCTTCCTTTAACATTTCCTTGAGAGCTTTCTCAGACACTTGGCCGTTCAGGCTATTTTTAGTCTTTATGTATCGCCGTTTTATAGCCTGTCCAATTCTGTCAAACATAATAGACTTAGTAGGCGAACTGTTAATAAATGACTGCATTACCTTCCAGTCAAACCGCGTTTGCTTTAACGGATAATGTTTCCACTGGGTTAAAAACGATGTCCAGCCATCAAATGCCCTGCCCAAGTGTGGGGTAGTAAGTCCAAACATTGTCATCTGTACACTCATACGAGCCAAAGTCTGGGCCTGTACAGTCTCCATAATTTCTGCTGGAGTATCTGTATAATTTCGAGGTATAACACCAGATTCTATACCAGACAGAATAGCACACAGAGCCGAAATCCTACGCATACGCCCTTCAACACCAGGAAAGGTAAGCCACTCTTCACCTTTAGAAAAAATATCAGGCAAGTAACTTAATTTCCAAGAGGCCATTTTACGAGCCAAAAGCTTGCTCTGTTTGCCAGTAAACAATTGCCATCTTGCTTGGAGCAAATTAATATCATCTGAAGTCCAATAATCATAAAATGCCGCTCGTCTGTTTTCCAGTTCATTTGCCCCACCTAGTTTGCTTAATCCCATCTTTAGTTGTTTGAGATAAGCAATATTGGTTTTGTTTCTTTGCGAGGTATTGTGAGCAAGTCTTTCTAAAAACTTATCAAGATTCTGAAAAAGTATTTTTTGATTTGGGTCAGTAACCAGACCCTTAATAAATTTATCTCTACCCATCTTAAATGTGGCAAACATCTTTCCAGGATTACCAAAGACCCACGGTATTATAGTACCAGGTATAAACGGCATATCGCCAAATTTAACTTCCTCGTCTAAGATTGCCTGCATTTCCCATGCCGTAAAGATATTATCCACACCTGTCTTGGCAATAGCTTCTTGCCACCGTTTATCTTTTTCCAGTCTAACGGCCCTAAAAAATGTCTTTGAACCATAAATCACAAAGTCGTTGATACTTTGAGTAGCATTATTTAGTGAGGCGGAAATACCTAATTGCATGGAGGTCAACATAGTTCTTAAAAACATTATCTGTCTGCGAGCAGACTCTGGTGTGTATTTTGCGAATTTATCTTTGCCAAGTAGTTTTTCAAAAACTCGGTTAAGCGTGTTTGCCATCTGGGTATAGCTTCCGAAATCCTCTTTGATACCCTCTGTACGTGGGTCACCAAGAGTTTGCTTAACGGTATTGGTCATGTGTCTAACTAATGCTTCGGGTATTTTATACTTGCTTGCCTTAACAGTAGCATCAAAAAGATTAGCAATTAGGTCATTCTGAGCAAGAGATGAAACAACACTTCTGAGATAATCACTGACTACGGCACTGTCAGTACGTCGCTGACTGGCATCAAGAACAATATCTCTGTGCTTTGCAAATACCACTGACTTGGACAGTAAAAGCAAATTAGTATCGGCTGGCGTATTTAAACCACTCTCCTCACGCAAACTGTATTCTCTTATTATCTTTAAATGAGCAAGAATTTCTTCAAGCGGTTTTGTGGTTTCTTCTGGCAAACCCTTCTCTTTTGCATCCTGATAACGTGTGTTTATATTGTAATAAGCATTATCCAACATATTCAAATAAACAGACATAAGGAAAATATGAGGCATATAGCCCACGTGCTTTGATACCCTGACAAACTCTGCATTGCCAACATGAATATAACCATTCTGGTCAACGCTAAACCGCCCATGAGATTCTCCCAGTTGCAGTAAGTCCATAACCTTTTTTAGCGCTGTCTCATGGTTAATACCCTCGGTGTCTATATAATACCGAACCATTTCGTTTTTCAGTCTATTTATCTTTGTCTCTAAGCCCTCAAAAATAACCTTACCAGACTTATCTTTACTACCATATAAACGCACCTCAATTTCCATGGCTACTCTTGGTCTTACTTTGGCATCCCAAGCTGCCACCAAATGCATAATACTATGCTGACCAAATAATATATGTTTGTTTAAATTAATATCAATCTTTTCATAGTTTTTCCAGTATTTTATATTATATGTTTCTGGTCTGCCAGTATAAGAATTAACATAACTCATTTCAAATGGAATCTGCGTTTCAGTATAGTACCAACCATTCTGCATAACCTTACTGAAGTCGCTAAAAGCTTCTGCGCTTGGATTCCTCAGAAGATTTATACCACTACCTTTCTTTTGCTTTCCACCTTCTACCTCACTAATGCCAACCAGAAATGCCTGACTTACTCCGCCAGAATGAAAATCATCTTTCTCATTGTAGTTATAGGTATTCTCACGTTCGTTCCACTTGAATTTATTCTTGACAAAAACATAATAGTAGTTAAACTTACCGTCACTGATAACATTTTTATGCCTATTAGTAGAGGCCAATTTGAGAATTTGAGTATAGAGTTCTTTATCATTTATTACACTGCTATCAATACTTCTGGTAACGACATAGCGTAACTGGTCATTGCCAATCCTATCAGATAAACCGGCTACTATCTGCTCGTTCAGCCACTTGTTGTAATCATCGCCAGTCATATCCATTTCTTGTTCCGTAATGCGTTCTGGTACTTTAGACCCCGCAAACAGTACCTCGAAATAACCAACTTTATCAATTACCTTATGGCTCAAGACACGCGCTTCTCGTAAATCAGCAGTGTGTACAATAGGTCTAAAACCAATATCCTGAACATCAATTAACTTCATATCCAGTGAGACCCCAACCTTACTGGAAACCTGTTCAAATGTATTCTTCCATGGTAGTATAATGTCGCTTACTAGTTGTTCTATCCGTGAAGGCATGTTCTTTGCCAGATTAACAACCTTGGAAACATAACCAGTTCTATCGTAGAAAGCCACCTGTGCAGGGTCAGCAAATGCCATTTCCAGAAACTTCATCTTCCCGACTCGTAGGAATTTATCGGCAGCAGCACGTCGCTTTAGCAATGTCTTAATAGCCCGAAGAAAACCAGTACTGGTATACTGACCCCGTACTATTGTTTTCTTTGTCATATAACTGCCAGGCACTTCTTCATATAGGATGTTACGCCATGATTCTGCATTATTCAACAACGCGTCGGTATCATATCCGGTTAACAGACCAGTCCTTGTAAAATCTTCAAACATCATTCCGTAGATTTTTTTGCGAGTATCATCCAAAGTACTAAACTTGCCAACATACTCATTGAGTATATTTACAACAGTAGAATAATACTTCTTCTTGGCTGTATCATTGCCAAGGTCAATTGCACTTTGGCTTATTTTGCAGGTATCTGTCATGTTAACATCTCAGGTTTGCTATTTCGTTAATAAATGTTCTATCTATAACTTCCATTTCTTTAAGGAACGCCAGATTCTTATACTCTGCCAGACCGTATTGTCTGATAATCTCATCAGTAGTCATAACTGGCAGCCGATAACTATCAATATTTTGCATGGCATTTAACATCTTATTGACAACACTTAGTTTGGCCTTGGAATATTCAATAATAGTTGGAGTATGCATTAACACTTTTGGTAGTAACTGCATGGTTTTGTATGAATAAGAGCCAGCAGTTTGAAAATTGGGTTTAGCATACAAGAAATGCAATGTTGCATACATTTGTTCAGCTTCACCTAAATTATCAAACATTGGCTTAAACTTATCAATAAACTGTAACATATCGGTATTGTAATCAACGCTTACTTTGTCAATATCACGACTTTCAAACTGTTTATAGAACTCTTTGGATACCTGCAGAATAAACTTCGATGCCGTTGACTTAATACCATCAAGAACATACTGATATTTTAACTTGGTATTCTTTGAGATTTCCAGAGCCTTGTTTTCTATATACTCCATAACCTTTTTACCAACAGTAACCACCGCATCCTGATGGGCATTGAAGTATAATTCATCGCTAAAAAGTAAAAAGTTACGCTGGTGGAATGCGCTTGCTAGTCTACTATTGTGTACCAGCGAGTTATATCGGCCAATTTTTGAAACGAGATATTCCATCGGAGTCATCTTGCCGTTCTGAGTTACTAGTAGCTGCTTCTGGGCAAGCATAACTTTAAGTCTTTCCATTTCGGTCGTGGCACGTCTCAAACCACGATTATTCCAAACTCTTTTACCGTAGTATTCAATTATTCGATTAGTAAGAATCTCAGGGTCTTTATACTTGTCATCATAGAATATATCAGCCAAGTCCATACTGTCCCGTATCATTTCCTGCATACCAAGTTTCTGCAGATTGACTCTATCCTGTCCATGTCTTATTCTGCCAGTATTAAAGAAACCAGCAACCGCAGATATAAATCGCAAATCTTTATTAACAGTTGTATTGAATGCATAGGCAATAAAGTCATTGTAGTTGAAGTTCCATTTGTCCAGCAAATCAAACTTCTTGGCATCTACGGAAGCCTGCAGCCAGATACTCAGTACATGCCCAAAATCAGTTTTCAGATATACATTGGTATCCTTGTCCAGTTTGTTGAGTTCATCAACGCTTTTAATTTCTGTATATTTGCCATCTTTATCCTTGTAAACAATCCTATCATTACCAACTACTACATCATCCCACTTCCTGGCAAGTGTTTCTTTGACAAGTGGAGCATAATCCATTACCACAATATCATTAGGATTGCGTGGCTTGTAAACCTTGTCACCAATCTTAATTGATAGTTCTTTCCAGGCAAGGTTATTTATGGTGGTAATCATGTTCACTATAACGCCTATTACGTTGGTATGTGCTGCCTGTTTGCCATACGCTTCCATCATCTTGCCATAGTCTGAAATCCGTGCCCCACCAAGTCTGTCAATCCGATTGCCAAAAATTTCCAGAACATCATTCTTCATAAGAGATTTAAATTCGGGTGTCTCCTGCAAAGACTTTAAAGCATTTAGTATCTCATCGCTAACGAAACTTACTCCACCCTTATCTATATCCCAGTCTCCAACCAGCACCTGCTTAACATCGTCCTTGTGCATATAGAGTCTTGGCGTATCTGTTTCCTCATCAGAATAACCCATAAATTTGTAGACCATTGCACCAGCTGCACTTGAAATTGGCTGACGGACAATCAAGGCTTGTCTAATTACTTCAGGACTCATCTTTGTTGCTCTGGATACTTTAAACTCACCACGATTTAAACCTTCTCCAATAGCTGGAGACAGAACAAGAAGTCTGGAATTAGAATCGCGTAGTTCATATAGCCCGTGTCGCATCATCGAATTGGCTATAAATGGAATTAACTGACCAAGTATACTCTTATTGACAAACACACTGCCAGTCTCATCGTCATTAAGCCATTCCTGCAACTCGGTATTAGCCACACCTTCTTGCAAATCCCTACGCATATATTCACGTAGTTTCTTAAAACTTATCTCAATCTGCTGATTTGGGCCCACCTTGGTTACATCATTGAAGTAGTCAAGAAAACCCTCAAACTTTCTATCTACAAAATTCTTGTATGCCTTAAAAAGATTTTCCAGCAATCCCTGATTTAAGTTGGGATTCAACAACCACTCTGTCATAGTTGTTGGGAATGCGTTGTAATCCTTTAGTTCATTTTCCTCAATAACCACCTTAATATTTTCTTCACGTAACTGTATGTGTTTATAGAAAGCATCGTCACCATAATACTGACCAGTCCGTTCCTTCACTTCATTGTCCGAGGCTATCATATCAAATTCTTTTTGAGCCACTAAATCATAAAAGTAGGTATGCCCAGTTTTTTCGTCCTTGCGCACTTCTGCAAATGGCGTGGTTTCGCCCTGCTTAAAGAATTGCATACCAACCTTTGGAGTCTGGTTAGACATCTTGAGTGCCAGATAATCCTCTCCGTCCTTGCTGTGTTTGTAAATTGAGAATTTACCAACATTAGCAAATTTACTACCATTGATAGTATGAATTGCATACATGAGCCTACTGCTGGTATACATACAACCATCAAAACTATCGTAGACATCAGACTCACCGTTAACCTTGACTACCGTATCCTTGGGAATAATCATAACATTTGCAGTCATGTGTCCCGCATCAATTATCCTATTCAATCCCAAAACATTATAGCCATTGGCAAAAGGAATTTTCAATCTATCCCAGAAGCTGGTTATACTCTTCCAGTATCGCGGCATTAAGTATTTGTTATGAGTAATCTTTTTCAGGAAATCATGTCGCACTATTGCTCCCAGATAAGCAGAGGGCGAAGAACCAGATTTCTGGCTAATAGAATCCATCATTTCCTTGGCAATCTCAGGTGTAATGTTGCCTCTTTCCAGCTCCTTATTAAGGTAAGCCTGTAATCTGTTCTTTGTCTTTTCTATATACTGATTAACCAGTTGCTGGCGTTGAATATTAAGTTGTTTTAAGGTATTGTTGTCAACTCCTTTTACTCTCATCTGCTGAGACAGAGTTCTTATCTTAGGCACTTCTTCACTATCAAGCAGAAATGGTGGAATGCGCTTAGAAATTAGTTGGTCATTATCTTCTCCCCTGGGAGATATGAATACTATTGGTGTAGCCAGACTGACATTACCTTCTTTCTCGCCAAACAACCAGTTCTCAAAAGTATACCGTTCAATACTGTGAATAATACCAGCATTAATTCTATCGCTACCATTGATATAGAAATCATACGGTACACCAGTAGACCCACTAACACCATTTAACCGCCTGAATATAGAAGCGCGTGAAAGTACCTGATACTGCAACGATAGGTCATCCTTTGACCGCTCATCAACAAACGTTGATAGTACATAACCAGACCTACGCCTTCCAGCCCTGCCCACTCTAGCAGTTGTATAATCCTGCAGGGAAGAAACACCAAAATATTCTATACCGTAACTATCTTCCGTGCCTCTTCTGTTTAGTATCAGTTCCCAAAGAACCTTCTTGCCATTGTTACCTTGCTGGAAAACAAGTTGGGTGCTGTTATGAGTTTTAAAGAATGTCTTCATCCAGTTAGATTCTTTTCTGGTAATGACAAAATCCTTCTTGATATTATCCTGCACCCACTTGCGGAACGCATCTTCAAACTCAAATATATCTTTGGAATTACGAGCCTTATTTGCCAAATCATTATACAAACTGATAGTTTTATCAAGTGACAAAGCAGATATAAATGGCCTGAAGTTTTTGGCAAACGCATATAACATTGTTCTTGAATCGGGTTGATATTCGGCATCTTCTTTGTCTGCACCACGCGTATTTTCGTTACTATCCGGATTGGTAGTATCAGGCTTATCATATCTGGGAACATTGTCATACATCTGCTCAGCATACTGTATGTTCAATTTATTAAGTATGTTGCCCTTGTAAAAAGATTCAGCCACAAATTTAGCCGCCTCATCATCAGAAAGCGTACCAAACATCTTCTTAACAGTCAACCAAAACTGCTGTAACCAGTTTTTAAGTCTAGTCTTTAATGCAGTATCTTGTATTCTATTGGCATAATAGTCCCCAACATATTGTGTCAGTTTCTCCTCGCTGCCAAATTTCTTTATTGCCTGCCGGACTACTGGATGGTCGCCTATGGTTCGCATAAGTCCGTGAAAATATTCATGTGGTGGAGTGGAAAGTTTGCCTTGCTTTGACCACGTTACTACATCAACCAGTTGCTTACCATAAGCCTCAACTCCATTCTCACGAATTAGGTCGTCAATCACTTCCGATTTAAACATCGGATATTGTTTTTTAAGTTTATTAACAATTTTTTTGCCATAGACAGTATTGAGAACATTGTATACTACTGGTTTACCAGCCTTGTCCACTTCAACAGTCTGAAGGTTATATTCCTCAAAGAAATCTTTGGGTAGTTCTTCGGATGTTGGAGCTTGCCTAATTTCAGGCTGAGCAGGTTCTATTATCTGCTGGGCAATAGGTTTTTCTTTAGTAGTTTGTACTTCACCCTCTATCGGCTTACTAGTTTCTGCTTTTACACCTTCCTTAGTAACAGTTGTTACTGGTTGACCAGTTGCTTGATTCTTTACGGTAGTATACGCTTCCCGCAACGACTGCATAAACAGTCCATTTTGTCCTGTCCACCTATCTTCTTTAACTATTTTTCCATCTTTAATTAAATCGTGTGTAGAATTATTTAAAAACTCCATGCCCCCGTTTTCATCTATTCCCTTAACGAGGTCGGGATTCTGTTCAAGTTTTGCCGTCATAACTCTGGTCATTAAAGACTTAACAGCATCATCGCTTAAATCAGTTCCCTTATTGGCCTGATAGGCCGC
>Ga0172369_10010256_pt1 | contig 10217 bp, 8 predicted proteins | sample LakKiv25m_FD_114539 | JGI IMG/M metagenome (GOLD analysis project Ga0172369, IMG submission 114539) | Freshwater microbial communities from Kabuno Bay, South-Kivu, Congo - kab_022012_11.25m | ecosystem: Environmental > Aquatic > Freshwater > Lake | place: Democratic Republic of the Congo...
AGTGTGTTGATCAAGATTGTTGTTGCGGTTAACTCTCAAGCCCTTATCTTCGCTCATAATGCCGTTCTTGCGGAAATAGTCTACTTGCCATTTACGATCAATTTTTTCTTCTGGATTCAAGTCAAGTAGTGACATAACAATTTCATAATCTAGGAATGGGCCATATGGTTTAAAGCCAAAACTTTGAGGAATGCGCAGGAGATAAGAGAGGAGGAGCATTTTTTGGCGCATAGCCGTAATTAAACGATAGTTTGGAGATGAGAGAGCCTCTTTTTGCTCTTGGTAGTATTTAGATCTTATCTCTTGGTCGAACTTAATCTTTAAGGCTTGTGGTGAGCCATTTAAACCATGACTATAGCCTAGCAAGGAAAGGTCTCGAGCGCAGGTTATCTGAGGAATTGATACTTTCCCAGTCCAAGCATCTCCAATAATCCCACTTAACAGATTGCCAGTCTGATTTATCTGACGGTAGAAGTTAATTTGATACATACCGTGGGCATGGGTTGATGGTCCAAACTGAGAGAGCCAGACACTGGTTTCACGATGATAGTTAGCCAACTCAATTTGAGTCCAGGGAAGCTTGAGCTTATCTGTATAGTCGCGTGCATAGACAACTTCGTAGGATTCACTTTGGTTGCGTGAGGTACCAAAAGTATAAACATGAGCTCGAGATTTATCTTTAATTAAGGAGCAAAGGAAGCGAGAGTCGTATCCGCCGCTTGCTGGAATGATTATGTCTCCTTTTGTTTGCTTTTCCCAGGATTGAACCTTATTTTTGATTAACTCAACAACCTCTTGAGAGCTCTTTTGCTTCGATTTCCAGCTAAAAACTGGATCGCTCAGGTTGGCGACCTTATGATTATTATCTTTGAGCGAGATAGTCTGGTTGGGCAAGAGGAATTTCACACCCTCAATGGGAGTTTGACCAAAAACAGAGTATCCCCACTCTAAATAATTGGCTAATCCTTCAGGGTGAAATTTGAAATTGCCATAATCGATTACATCGTTGATGTTACGACTAACCTGGTTTGTATTTTCGTTATAGAATACTGGAGAGCTACCTAGCCAATCAGTTTCGAAGATTTGTTTAGTGTTTTTCATATAACTCTTTTGTCAACTCGATACTAGCATATTTCCAGACATAAACAACATCACTCCAGAGGTAGTTTTTTTGGGTAAATATAGAAAGTAATTTTTCTTTTTCGATATCAAATTTGGGATTATTGAAACGGTGCAAATATTTACTAAAGAGTTTCTTCATATCAGGCTGTTTAAATAGCTTAACCAAATCTAGCGCGAAACCAGTTTTGGGCACATTTTCATAAATGTATTGTTTGTGGTATTTACGCAAGATATATCTTAAGGGAGCTTTACTCCCATATTTATCCACCTTATAGTGCAAAGGAAGGCTTTTAATGAACTCAACAACGCGGTAATCAAGATATGGACTACGAGATTCAAGACTCTGGTTCATTGGTAAACGATCAAACGCGCGGAGGACTATTGGGAGAATGTTTTGATGAAAACTCTGATCAAGGGCTGCTTGAGCGTTATAGCGTTTGAAAGGAATTTCGAGAATAACTTTGATTAGTTGGATGATAAAGCGATATGGATTTAATTTCTCTCCAATATTAGAGTTAAGAGCCAGCTTGTAGGCATGGTAGGCATGGTAGGCTGAGATAAACTGGAAGTTTTGCGCAAGGTTCTTCCAGATTAATTCGAGTTGGAAGGGATACCCCCCTAGTTGCTCATCACTACCATGACCTTCAATAATTACGACATATTTCAGTTTATGAATCTTCTGATAGAGATCAAGATAGGCGAGAGCAGAGGGGTTCCAGATGGGAAACTCTAGAGCCGAGAGGGCACGACGTAAGTCGCGGGTAGAATAATGAGGCTTGGACTTCACAATAATTAGTTTATCCCGGTAGTCGGTAGTTAAGCGTTTGGCGATCCCCACTTCATTGATACCGGAGTTGGTGTTGCTAAAGGTGATGGGTTGGATAGCCTGAGAGATATGTTCCTTGGTTAAGGTGTAGATGGTAGTTGAGTCAATACCGCCGCTTAGTGATAAGCACACTGGGACATCTGAACGGTATCTGAGCTTGATTGCGTCGGTTAGAAGTTGCTCAAAATACTCGAACGCTGCTATTTTAGTTTTTAGTACGTGGCGAGGAACTACAAAGTCGTTGCCATGATACCACCGCATTTGTTTACCTACTGAATTATTATGAATAGTTAAGTAGTGACCAGGAAGGAGAAGGTTGATGTCATTAAGAAATGATTGGGGGAGATAATCGCTAGCAGTATGTTTGAGGAATATAGAGATCGCAGTTTGATTAAGGGAGGGGGAATTTTGGAGACGTGCTAAGGGCTTTGTTTCTGAGGCAAAGTAAAACTTATCTTTATTATGCATGTAATACAATGGCTTTACACCAAAACGATCTCTAGCCAAGACTAATTTCTTGGTTTTGGCGTTGTACCAGGCAAAAGCGAACATTCCGTTTAGCTTATTGAGTATTTTTAATCCATACTTGGAAAGTAGTTCTAAGAGTACTTCGGTATCGGATTGAGTTTTAAAGCGAACGCCCTTGAGATACTTATCCTTTAGTTCGAGGTAGTTGTAGATCTCACCATTGAATGCCAGATAATGTTCACGTTTGCGCATGGGCTGATTCGCCTTGGCACTAGTATCAATGATGGCTAATCTTTGCTGACCAATTGTCCAATTATGGATTTTTGTGGAGCCATCGTCGTCAGGCCCACGATGTTTCATGCTATCAAAAAAAATTGAGAGGGTGATGGAGTCGTGGTAGTTATACCCAAAGATTGAACACATTCTTCAATCTCCTTACTACGCCGCGAAAAGAATTTCGAATAAAGTAATAGGTATTAATAATTAACTTAACTTGCTTTGAGCCAAGAATTGACAACAATAGGGCTGGGTTTAACGGAGTGGGGTTCAGTTTTGTGGATTTTGAGAAGCAATAATCGCTAATTTTGGGATTGCCGCAAATTAATGAGTAGGCGAGTTCGTTATAGGCATTTGCTAGCTCTAATTGAGTTGAAGTGTTTGTAAGATGTGAAAAGAAATACGAAATCCCTTTTTCCTCCAATAATTCCAACAACATTTGATCGCCCTCAATAACATTCAATTCTTGTAATTGATGAAAGTCAGAGGCCATGTGGTCACGTCTGGCAGAAATAATTTTTGGGATATGTCGGAATTCAAAATAGTGGAGTAATGCAAGTGCCATTTCTACGTCTTGTGCAGTGCGATTATTAACGTTATAGGGTCCGGTTTTCTTAAAACAATCCTTATGTATTAGTGTGGTACACCCATATATCCATGTTTTCAAATACCATATTCCACCTTTTACAGTGACAGGGGATTTGGGGTTATTTGCCGAGACTAACTCTCCACTAGAGTTAATAACAGCCGTATTTCCATAAAAAACCTTAGTGTGAGGATATTTATTAATATATTTGACTTCTAATTCACACTTATTTGGGTAGAAAATATCATCGTGGCTTAACCAGGCGAACCAATCCCCTTTCATTTTTGAAATGCCATAGTTTAGAGCAGAGGCAACTCTGCCATTTTTTTTGCGGAAGTAACGAATTTTATTACCGTATGATTTGGCAACTGCAGCAGTTTTGCCGCGATCTGTACTACCATCATCTACAACAATTATTTCGATATTTTTATAAGTTTGAGCTAGGGCACTATCGATGGCATAACCAAGATAATTCGAACCGTTATAAACAGGTATCACAATGGAGATTAGAGGTTTCTTCATACGTTCTCCCAATTTGAGAGAACGATGCGGACAACTGTATCACTAACATTGTCTTTTTGATATTCAGTCGCGACAGGCCAATCAGTTCTTAAGTTTGTTACGACATTTACTGCCTGGATTATTGAGTCAGTATTAATACCGGTTACATAATTACTACCCGCGTCGATAGTTTCATAACGCTCTGTAGCATCTCTGATGAGGATTTGGGGTACGTGGAATATTGCACCTTCTTCTTGGATAGTTCCGCTATCACTAATAGCGCAGTAGCAGTTTTTTTCGAGGTTGACAAAATCAAAGAATCCCATAGGTGGCATACTTATTAAACCTTTAGGGAGTTTCAATTTGTAAGCGTTGAGCCTATCAGCGGTATGGGGATGTAGACTGCAGACGATAGGAAGATGATATTTTTTTGAAATACTCTCGAGCGCTTTAATGACGGATGTAAGTCTAACCTGATTATTTACTGTCTCGGTGCGATGAAGGGTGAGGAGAAAATATTGTTTGGGTTGAATATTAATTTCAGTGAGAATATTACTTTTATCAATTGAGGAAGCGTAATAGTTGAGAACTTCATTTATGGGGTTACCAATGACAAAGACTTTGTTGGGGCGATATCCTTCCCCTAAGAGGATTTCACGACTTCGCTGAGTATAGGGCATTTGAATATCAGAGGTAGTATCAATAATCCGACGATTTACTTCTTCTGGGACGCGATCGTCATAACAACGATTACCTGCCTCCATGTGGTAGATAGGAATGCCTAATCTTTTGGCCGCTATGGCAGAGAGACCACTATAGGTATCTCCGAGAATAAGTACCTTATCCGGAGCAATTTGTTTTAAAAGCTTTTCTGATTGTTCTAGGATTTTTCCAACCATTCCCAATGTTGAGTTAGACTTAGTATTTAAGACATAGTCAGGATTACGGAGTTTCAAATCTTTAAAGAATAAAGTGTTCAGTCGGGCATCAAAATTTTGACCAGTATGGATAAGAATATGCTCAGTAAACTGATCTAGCTTGGGTATTATTCGACTTAGTTTAATAATTTCTGGCCTAGTGCCAAGAATGGTTGCGATTTTCATGCTAGTAAATCTCCTTGATCGTTATTTGCTGAAAGGAGGTCATAGTCAATTAGGAGTTTGCGGATATCACTGACGGACATGGTGACAGCTGAGGAGTTATATTCGCTAGTTAAAGCTTTACTTCTCGCGGGAGGTTTCGCGATTTCAGGTAGCATGGATTGAATAACGTAGTATGATCCCCTCTTAATGGTTCGCCAGGCTTCTTCCGCTGCAACTAAGGTTTCGTAGACTTTCTCTCCTGGACGAATACCCGTATAGACGATCTTAATGTTTCGGTGGTTAATTAGTGCCTTAGAGAGATCAACCATGCTAGCTGCACCAATAATGGGGATATAGGTTTCGCCTGGTTTTGCTGAGGTAATTGCAGCAATTATTACGTCGACAGCTTTCTCGAGTGGAAGTAAGAAACGAGTCATATCCTTGGTTGTAATGGTTACAGGCCCTCCGCTTTTAATTTGATCCAAAAATAGTGGAATAACAGAACCACGGGAGGCAAGGACATTGCCATACCTTACACAGACAAATCTGGTCTTGGGGTGAATGATATTGCCTTCGATGAAGACTCTTTCTTGTAGAGCCTTGGTCATACCCATAACGTTAATTGGCTTGCAAGCCTTATCTGTAGAAACACCAACAACGGTATGGACAGGGAAGCTATATTCATGAATAGCGCGAATAATATTGTTTGGTCCGAGAATATTTGTCTTAACCGCCTCGATTGGAAAATATTCACAGGAAGGAACCTGTTTGAGGGCAGCAGCATTTATGACGATATCAACACCAGGAAGAAGGGAAACGACAGTATGATAATCGCGGATATCACCTATTCTAAATTCAAGCAGCTGTTTAAAGTTGTTATAGATTACTTCATCAGTAGTATTTTTCTTACTGAGATAGTCTAGTCTCATGTAATGTTGTTTGGCTTCATCACGAGAGAAAATAATAATTTTCTTTGGTACTCCATGCTTGCCTGACAAGAGTCTTTTGGTAAGAACTTGCCCTAGTGAACCAGTTCCTCCAGTGATTAGAATTGTTTTTTTATCAAATATTTTCATAAATCTTGCTTTCCAGATAATTCATGTACATAGAACTTATTAGCTGATCCCAGTTTGGTGGTTGGTAATCGGTAATTTTGTTAAAGAGAACACTGCTCAAACTTCTATCACAGTGAGGCTCATTTACAGGGGTTATTGTAACTTTTTTATGGTATTTTGTGGCGATTTTCTTAAGTAAGTCATATTTACTGATAGGATTTGATGCAATATGCAATAGTCTTGGAAGCCGTGTCAGATTTGGTATTAGATACTTTGCAAATATATTGGCTAATTCGACAGTTGGGAAACCAGAGTAGATAGCATTGGTATAGCCATTGACTGATCCTTCTTGAGATAAAAACCAATTTAATAAGCCATGTTTTGTATTGAGCTCATGGCCAATGGTTGAAGTTCTGATTGTGGTACAGTGCTCGTAAGTTAATTCGCCGAGCCATTTTGTTTGACCATATACATCAGTTGGATCTGGAATGTCATGCTCAGTATAAATACCACGGTTCCCACTATATACACAGTCTGAGCTAAGCTGAATTACTCGTGCGTTATACTCTAATGCTATGCGTGATAGTTCATGAGGCCAGAGTGAATTAATTGGGAAGGAAATCCGTACATCATTAACGGATTTATCTTGTTTAACAAGACCAACAGCGTTAATGATAATATCTGGATTATTTTTTGCTATTATCTTACTGATTAATTTTAAATCAAAAACGTTAACGTTTGAGATTAGACTTGGGTGATATTTGTCAGGAATCAGTTTTATACTTATGATATTTCTGACAGTACCCACTACTTGATAATTACCTGATTGAGATAATCCCAGGAAGAGTGAATGACCAATCTTACCACTTGCACCGAAGATTAATACTGATTGCACTTGCTTAGACTTCTGCACCAATAATCCTTTGCTTAATATAATAGAGTTGGGTCAAGATATTGTTATACCACTGAGAAAGCTGTTCTTTTAGACGATTTGAGAATTTTTCATGATTAGAGTTGTAGGGAATATTTTTTATGGCAAAAAATGCTCCTTCTGGTTTAGCTAATTTACGACCTAAATTGTCCTTGAAATGAAAACGCTTAGAGGCAAATACTTCCCAACCATCTTTAAAATCTGAAGGAAGCCAGCCTGATCGATGTTTTTGATACTCTATACCAGAGTAACCCCATGCATCTTTACCAGAATTATCATATTGCTCGGTAAGTCCAATTGGACCACCAATGATAACTTGTTTTCGAGCCAGAGGAACGGTCTTTGATAGTAATTTGAGCCCCTCTTTTTTGGGTATGTGCTCTATCACATCAAGGATAACAATGGTGTCGACTGATTTTGGTGGAATTAATGGGATTACTCGATTCCAATCTGAGTTAATAATCACGTATTTTGTCCGAGAAAAAGGTGGTTGATGTGATAATAAGTGATTTACGTACTCGATAAAGGGCTCTACGCAAATGTGTAGTTTTGTGGGAACTAATTTTTGAGGTATTATCCCACAACCAATATCTAACACACTATTACTTTGGACAATATGTTTTTTCACTGTATTGTATAAATGAAGATGGTTTAACCAATGAATATTACTTTTCATACTATTTTTTTATTGTTATCCATTCTAGGAGAGGACGAAGAGATCCTCCGTATTCGCCAAAATAATCTTTTCTAACTAGAGGGCCATCATTAATATTAAAGGAAATAATATTAGATAAAGTACGCAATTGGCTAAAACCTTGACCATAAATGTTGAGATCGACACTATACTGGCGATTGTTTAACAATTTTCCTGGAAATATGCAACGCGTGGTATAGTGGCCCATCTTGAGTTTATGGTTGTATCCTACTGTGTCAGAGTTACTAATTGAGCTGAAAAGATGATGATCATTCTCATCATATAAAACTACAGTAAAACCAATATAGCTGTTGTCTTTAGTTACTTCGTATTCGATATTAATAATAACTTGATCATCTGTTGATAGTGTATCAGCGGAATTCCCATTTTCACCAGTAATATATACTTTCTTAAGCATCACCCCGTCGAGAGTTGGCGGTTTTTGATTTTTTCTCCAAGTTCGAGAAAGAACATGTCCGTGTTGGTTTTCTGCATACTCTGATAGTACCTTATCTGTTGGACCAAAGCTTTTGATTTGACCGTTTTTTAGCAATAACGTCTTGTTACAAATTTGCTTAATAGAATCGTAATTGTGGCTCACAAAAATGATCGTTCTACCCTCGGTACTAGATATCTGATTAATTTTGCCTAAACATTTTTTTTGAAATTCGGCATCCCCAACTGCAAGAACTTCATCAACGAGGAGTATTTCTGGTTCTAGATGAGCGGCAACAGAGAAGCCGAGTCGCATATACATACCAGAACTATAGTGTTTGACTGGGGTATCAATAAACCGTTCAACATCAGCGAAGGTAACTATTTCTTCAAATTTGCGTTTTATTTCGCGCTGGGACATGCCAAGGATTGCCCCATTTAGATATATGTTTTCTCTGCCAGTTAACTCCTGCTGAAATCCTGTTCCAACTTCAAGAAGACTTCCTACCCTACCGCGCAAAATTACCTCGCCATCTGTGGGAGGAGTGATTCTGGCAAGAATCTTTAGAAGAGTACTTTTGCCAGCTCCGTTACGTCCAACTATACCAACTACATCTCCTGCAGAAACAGAGAAATTCAGATTGTGAAGAGCCCAAAACTCATCTTTTTGTAAGTTAGAAAGGTGCTTGAGTGGATAGAGAAATACTTTAGCGATAGAGTCACGGAGCGTAAGGTATGGTTGCTGTTCCCCTATCCGATACTTTTTTGCAAGATGGTTAACTTCAATTATTGGCTTCATAGAATGTCAGCAAAATAGCGTTCAGTACGCCTGTAGTAAATCATTCCTATTATAAAGATTGCTATCGAGGCAATAAATGAAATAGCTAGGTGAGTAGAATTGGCGAAAGTTCCCGTCACAAGAGTTGAGCGTAGTGAGTTAATTACCCCGGCCATCGGGTTCAAAGATAAAATTAATTGAAAACTTGGTCTAACAATACTAAGTGGATATATTACTGGTGTAACAAATATCATTAGTTGCAAGAAATAGGGAATGATGTAGCGAACATCTCGATATTTAATATTAATTGATGCTAGCAGTAAACCCAATCCTGCACTGCAGGCAGTTGTGATAATTACTGCAATCAACACCATTAGTCCGAATGCTAGGTTAACTTTTACCTGGTATAAAAGGATGATGATAAAAAATAAGCCTAGGCTGACGATAAAATCGACAAAGGCAGTAACAACACTTGAGTATGGCAAGATTTCTCTTGGGAAATATACTTTTTTAACAAGGTTCTCATTATCGATAAAGGCAGTAGAAGAGCGAGCTAGAGAACCTGAGAAGTAGTTCCAGAATACTAATCCAAGGAGAACAAATACAGGATAAGGTAGCCCATCCGCGGGAATCTTGGCGAAATTTCCAAAGAATACCGTGAAAATAACCATAGATAGTAGCGGCTGAAGAATAACCCACAATATTCCGAGGATAGTTTGCTTATAGCGTACTTTTATGTCTCGCCAGGAAAATATGTAAAAAAGCTCTCGGTACCGATATAACTCATTAAGATCTAATATCTTGAATTGAGAAATTGGCTTAATAGTGGTTTCAATCATATTGGTAATTATAACTGATCAATGACTTTCGAGGACTCTTGGATAAAACTAATCCAAATTGCTGGTACTATTACTATCATCATCCTACGGATTGAATCTGTATACTCATACCAATGTGGATATCTAAGGTAGATATTAACAATACCCAATAATAAAGTAGTTATTATGCTTAATGCATATATTTGCAATGGTGTAATCGATATTTTTTGCTTTATTCTTATTGTTATACTTGCAAGGAGAATAATGGTGGCTTGTAGATAATATTTCAGTAAAAAATTGACTGATAATAATATCCAATCGATCGGTGAATGTAATTGTTTTGGGATTATTATTTGACGAATTTCTCCTGAAATTTGCTGAATGATAGTGTCATTTTGAGGTCCTAGGTTTCTCCATGGAATTGTAAAGATTATTATGATAGATAACCAAGTAATAAGTTTTTTGGGAGTTTTGGTAATTATTGAGTCAAATACTAGGAATATAATTCCAGATAACCATAGCGGTTCGAGCCTGATGAATATCGCTATTGCAGTCAGTATCCCGGAAATGTAGATAATAGCTTTACTATTATTCGAGACTTCTGATAGGTAAATTCCACCCAGAGAGAGATAGATCATATATGGG
>Ga0172369_10010257_pt1 | contig 10216 bp, 10 predicted proteins | sample LakKiv25m_FD_114539 | JGI IMG/M metagenome (GOLD analysis project Ga0172369, IMG submission 114539) | Freshwater microbial communities from Kabuno Bay, South-Kivu, Congo - kab_022012_11.25m | ecosystem: Environmental > Aquatic > Freshwater > Lake | place: Democratic Republic of the Congo...
CGGGATCGGCCGTGACGACTGGGGCAGTGGAAGGCGCGTCTTTTCTCGCGATTCCATGTAGTTCCCGGCCCCTTGGCCACTTGGTCCTTGGCTCCTTGCCCCGCCGTTCGTAACGGCGGGGCTCAATTTTTTCTTAAATTGACAGGCTCGATATGCTATAATATATTCTAAGAACGTTATTCATGGATCATAGAACATTGTTCATAGAACATAGAGCATTGTTCACTATTCATTATTCGTTCTTCTTAATTCATTATTCTCATCCCCTATGCTTATCCCAACAGTTATTGAAAAAACGCACGGCGGCGAACGCGCCTATGACATTTATTCTCGATTATTAAAGGAACGTATTATATTCCTAGGAACCGTGGTTGATGATCAAGTGGCCAATGCTGTTATTGCTCAATTACTATTTCTTGAAAGTGAAGATCCTAAAAAAGATATTAAACTCTATATCAATTCACCAGGTGGCTCTGTCACTGCTGGTTTAGCGATTTACGACACGATGCAGTACATCAAGGCCGACGTTTCAACAATTTGCGTTGGTTTAGCTGCTAGTATGGGGGCTTTACTCTTGGCTGCTGGTGCAGAAGGAAAACGTTTTGCCTTACCGAATTCTAAAATCATGATTCATCAAGTTATGGGTGGGGCACAAGGTCAGGCCAGTGATATCCAAATTCAGGCTGAAGAGATAGTGCGGGTTAAACAAAATTTGAATGAAATTTTAGCTAAGCATACAGGCCAGCCGCTTAAGAAAGTTGAGAAAGATACAGATCGTGATTATTATATGACTGCTGCGGAGGCTAAGGCTTATAAAATCATTGATAAGATCATTTCAAAATAAGGCTTTAAAAATATCCCTACCTAGGTGGGGATATTTTTGTGTATAAAATGAGCATAAGCTGATGCCTAGGCAAGGCTTTGGAATCATGCTACAATGATATGAAATGAATTTGTCAATTTCGGTTGACACCTAGACAGGTGTGAATTTTATCTAAATTTGAATGTTTTTCATAAATGTTGTTAGGGGTTGACAAATTTTGCAGAGACTGATATACTACAAAGTTCAATAAATTTAAAAGCCTCCTTTTTCGGGCAGACACGACAAGCATGGGATTTTTATTTTAGGTAAAATCAGGCCTCGGCTCGATTTCGCCTAAATAAAAATTTCTTGTCTGTCCATTAAAGGAGGTTTTTTTATTTTAAAAACCCTCCGAAGCTCTCGCCGTCGCGTAGCCGCTATGGCGAAGCACGGTTAGTGAAGGAGGGTTTTTCATTATATTTATTACGGTGTTGCTGGTATAGCATCGGGTACAGCTGGCGGTGCGTTCGGATCAACTGTTATGGTGGGCGGATTAGCAGCCTCGGCGGCGGCCTTGGCTTCTGCCTCTTTTTTCGCAGGGTCAATGCCGATTAAGTAAACAGCTTGCCAAGGAACATAATGACTTTTCCAGGTATTGGTTTCGCTTTTTCCGTCAGTATAAACTACAGTGCGAGAGAAGGACGTGTCCGCCCCATTGTGTGCTGATTCGGTCTTCTTCTTTTCACCTGGTTTTAATTCAGTGGTTTCAATCTCCTTGGCTGGACCTGGAACTGTGACATTAAAAATATTTGGTTTAAGGTCTTTTATGTGGTCGGCTTTGTTGGCTCCTTCAAAAGAAATTTTGCGCCCATCATAAGTTCCCCAAACATCAAAGGTTAGGGTATTCCCTTTTAAGGTTGATTGGAAAAGTATGTAGTTCGCGGTGTCATTTAAAAATCTAACATCTGGTTGGGGAATATAAACTGTAGCATCAGTTCCAGCTGGCTCATAATATACAACACGATATTTATGGTTAGCACGTTGCGTGATTTTTAGGCCGGCATCAAGTGCGGCTCGGAAAGCAGTTGTAGCAACTTGGCAAAGGCCACCACCAAATTCTGGGGTAGTTTTATTGTCTTTAATTACGAGTTCTGGTAAATAACCATGTTCTCCATCAACCTCACCTAAAATTTTAACTAGAGAAAATTCTTCTCCCGGAGCTACAATAGTGCCATGCACTGAGGCCGCCCCGACTCCGATATTGTGGCGGCGATTATCTGGACTTCCAGAAAAATCAGACCAACCAGTACCAATCTTTTCTTTAATCCCTAAATCATTCGTCCCGTCTAATTTGACCGTTGGAGCCACTGTTTGAACTATTAATTCTACTTCTGATGCTTTATTGTTTAAAACATCAATTACAATTTTTTTGTAGCTGGCATCAATATCTAATGTTTGACCTTCTTGGCTGGCCTGAAATTCAGTAACTTTGTTATCGCGCATCTGGAGTTTGCCGTTAACAGGATCATGATTAATGTTTTGTCCTATTGCTTCCAATTGTCCGCGAACCATATCTTCATCAAAAACGATGGTCGGTTCTTCTTTGTTATTTAATCCCAGGTGGAGCCAGTTGGCAAAATCAGCCCATTTTATATCCCAGGAATCTTGTTTGTAAAAAAGACGTAAATCATTGCGTTCAGTAAGCATGGTTTGCACAGATGGTTTAAGTTGTTCAGCAATGGCGGTGGTAATTTTAGGAATATCATTTTTTGTTGGTAGAGTAATTTTTTCGTTGTTTAACTGTTGAAGATTTTTTTCTAATTCATTGATGGCACTGTTGTAATCAAAGGTGATGCCGCCAGTGGTGGAGGGGATGATGACAACTTCGAATTGCTTTTTTGTAGCGTCAGTAACATCAATCTTAATATCGGCATTTTTGCTCGGTTTCTCCACTGAACTGAATTCGGTTTGTAATTGTGATTTTAGAGTCTCTTTGTCAAAGCGGTAATCAAGTTGAAGTTGTCTAGAGAATAAGAAGCTGGCTAAAACTTCAAGACCGTTTTGATAAAAAGAGTTGCTACGGCCATAACTATAAGCTTGCTCAACAATATTTTCAGCATTTAAGTTGAATATTTTTTTGTCAGTATCACTTATTGTTTTTTCTGTGCCTTGTGCGGAGAAGGTAAAGCCTTTGGAAAACGACTCTTTCATTTTCCCGGAAAGAATTTCTGAAGCTTGTGTTTTTGTGAGTCCACCCAATTCAACTGTATCAACATACACGCCTGGGAATATTTTGTTTTCATAATTATGATTTAAAACAAAAATTGCGACCAGAAAGATGATAGCAATAGAGAAAAGAATGATAAAGAGGAGCAGTGCCAAACGCCAAATTTTTGAGCTTTCAGCTACTCCGGAAGTGTTTTCTGCCATACGGTTTATTCGTTTTTTAAAATTTCATTAAGAACTTCTTTAGCCAGGCTGCCGGTTTCTGTTGTTTGGTTGGTATTTAGTTCAACTCCGATTTTTACTACTGAACCTTCATGTACCTCGTTCGGCAGTTTTTCTCTGGGCCACAATAAAGTTGTTCCAGTTTCGAGTTTAATAACTGCGAGTTCGTTTTCAAAACGGTCAATTGTGCCTTCTAGTGTGGGCATATTTAATCTTCAATAATTTTAACCGGGATTGTTACTTTATCACTTTCCTGCTCTTTGGGCAGGGTTACTTTTAGGACACCATTCTTTAGCTCCGCGCTGACCTTGTCCATTTTTACAGGTAGGGGCAGGACTATGCTTCGAGAAAATTTTCCCCAATAACATTCGCGGTAGATGTAATCATGATTGGTATTAGCCAGTTCTTCATTTCTGGTGCCTTGAATGGTTAAAATATCCTTGTCTAAACTTATTTCTATTTTTTCAACTTGCGTTCCAGCAATTGGGGCTAAAACATAGAGGTTTTCGCGGTCTTGAAAAATATCAATTGAGAGTTGCCCTTCTTCTGGTATCTCGGTCTCATCCATAAGGGAGAGGGGCGCAAAGGTTTCTTTGATATTTAACTCACCAGTTGGGCGTTCTTTTTGGTGGAAGAAAAAATTATCTGGATGATAGAGACTTTCAAGATCATCAAGATGTTCTTGCCAATTTTGTTCAATATTTTGTGACATATTTTTTACCATTATATCTGATAAATTAGAGAAAAACAAACGGACATAGCTTTAGCGACGTCCGTTTTGATTCTCAATTAAATAGAGTTTTAAGATTGGCTAGCTTTCAATGAATCCTTTAAGGTCTTTCCAGCTTTAAATTTTACAACCTTAGTTGGCGGGATGGTGATTTTTTCCGCTGGCTTTTGTGGATTGACTCCTTCGCGTCCTTTGCGGACTCTGGCTGAAAAAGTTCCAAATCCAGTTAATGTAACCTCACCTCCAGCTTTAATGGTATCGATAATGACACCGGTTAAGCAGTCTAGCATATCTTCAGCCTGTTTTTTAGTCACGTTGCACTTGTCTGCAATGACACTGGCTAATTCTGCTTTATTCATAGTACTAAGTTAATTATTATTTTATGTTAAAAAATTAAACTTCGACTTCAAAATTAATTCTTTCAATTTTTTTCGCACCAGCGTTTTCTGGCTTAATTATAACAAAAATTCCATTAATTTGGCAAATGCCATGCTCTGGGATATTGTGCTCAACTGGAATTTGATAAAGGAATTTTCGGTAAGCATCAGCTAGCTCAATGCCTAGACTAGAGTGTTTTAACCCAACCATGCCAACATCAGAAATCATGGCTGTCCCTTGGGGCAGGATTTGTTCATCAGCAGTTTGGACGTGGGTGTGTGTGCCCCAAACAGCACTGACTCGTCCGTCGAAGTAGCGTGGAAAACAGGTCTTTTCTGAACTGGCCTCGGCGTGGAAGTCAACTAAAATTCCGTCAATTCGAGTGTTTTTGTATTGATCTAGAATTGATTCTAAGGATCGGAAAGGGCAGTCGAAATCTTCTTTTAAAATTAGGTGACGTCCCATTAAATTAACAATCAACAACTTTTTTGTACCAATTTCTAATAATTTATATCCATCGCCTGGTAATCCGGGCGGGTAATTGGCTGGACGGATAATTGGTAATTTATCTTTTTGAAAAATTTGTTCTGCTTCTGCATTATTCCAAACATGGTTGCCGGAAGTAAAAAAATCAACACCGGCTGCCATCATTTCTTTTAGTGTTTTTTCAGTGATCCCTTTGCCATGGGCAAGGTTCTCGGCGTTTGCGATAACGATGTCGGGTTTATACTTTTCTTTTAAATCAGGCAACGCTTTTTCTAATGCTTTGCGCCCGATTTTTCCCATGATATCGCCAAAGAATAATATTTTCATCATAGTTTTAATTTATTAGCTAAGTATAGCAAAATAACTAAAATAAGGCAAAATGATGCTTATGGTTGGCAATATGAAATGATAGAATTATATTTATATAATATTGACATTCATTAACAGATTTTATATTCTAATATGTCCGAGATTCGGACGTTGAACCGCTTTGAAGCTGGCCATGGCTCGGTATCATCCACGGATCGAGCGTGTACTGCAAGTCCCGTCTACTCCGGCGGTGCAGTTGCACGGGTTCCTGCCCGCTTCTCCCCCTTCCTCGGGTATTCATCTGGGCCATCAAGACGGTCCGGGTGAAAACCTCGAGATGGACCTGGTCTTCGGTAAGATGGAATTCGGACCGACTCCTTCGTTCTCGGTTCGAGCGACTTCGCTTGGCCATGATACCTCTCTCTACCTTCTGATGAAGGAGTTCAAGCGACTGACCCTCCGGCAGATGGTGGCGCTGGCCCAGGCTGCGCGTTCGGAGCCGGGGTTCGCCGAGGTCTTCCTGAACAAGTACAACACGGGGTTCGTGCAGGACCCCTCTGGCATCTTGCGCCTCGTGTCCATCCTCACCTGGCCTAAGTTCTCCGTCGTGGCTGTCGGTGAAGCTGACAAGGGATACTACCACAACGAGAACTTCATGCTTCAGCCGGCCTAGTTCGTTTCTGCCTCCTCCCCTCATCGGGCCGGAGGCGATTTTTTTTATAAAAAAAGAAGCTCCGTTTTTGCAGAACTTCTTTTGTTTTTTATGTGTATCAGTAATTCGTAAGTTCGGATTATACTCGCTATTCGTAATCTTATCTGGCGTATTCCACAATTCTATTTTCACGAATAACTGTCACCTTAATTTCACCAGGATAACGTAATTCACTTTCGATATTCTTGGCGATAAGTTTAGCTTTTTCGTGTGCTTGTAAATCAGTTAATTTATCTGGCGTGACAAAGACACGAATTTCACGGCCGGCTTGGATGGCATAAGCTTTTTCAACACCTTCTTCGCGGGTGGCAATAGTTTCCAATTCTTCTAAACGTTGGAGGTATCTTTCGTAGGTATCCTTACGAGCTCCAGGGCGCGCACCGGAAATCGCATCAGCGATTTTAACGATTACAGATTCGATGGTTGTTGGATTATCTTCATGGTGCGTTAAAATTGGTTGGATGATTTCATCCGGGAGGTTGAACTTCTTAGCAATGTCGCGGCCAATTTCTGGGTGGGTACCTTGAATTTCGTGGTCAACGGCCTTACCGATGTCATGTAGAAAGCCAGCTTTTTTAGCCACAGCTACGTTCGCTCCAAGTTCTTCTGCTAACATGGCAGAAAGATGAGCTACTTCAATGCTGTGTTGTAAAACATTTTGTCCATAGCTGGTTCTATATTTTAAACGACCAACAATTTGAATCAATTTTGGATCAAGTCCAGCAATACCTAGTTCATAGCAGGCATCTTCTCCGGCCTTTTTAATTTCCACCGCAATTTCTTTTTTGGCTTCTTCAATAGCCTCTTCAATTTTTGCTGGGTGGATGCGTCCATCTAAAATTAATTTTTCCAAAGCACGCTTACAAACGTGGCGGCGAATTGGACTAAATCCAGAAATAGTAATTACCTGTGGGGTGTCGTCGACAACGATTTCAACGCCAATACGTTGCTCTAATGTTTTGATGTTGCGTCCTTCACGACCAATGATACGTCCCTTCATTTCCTCTGAAGGTAGGTCAACTATAGTGGTGGTAGCTTCAACGGCATGAGACACAGCACAACGCTGAATGGCTTGAATTAGTTTGGTGCGAGCTTTTTCGTCAATTAAGGTGCTGTTTTCATCTTCTAATTTTCGGATACGACTCATGAGCGAGTCTTCCATTTCAATTTGTACGTTTTTCAAAAGAACATCCTGCGCTTCTTGTTTGTTCATTTGCGCAATTTTTTCCAGCTTTTCTACTTGCTGAGTTTTGATGTCATTAATTTCTTGCTTAACAGTTTCTAGTTGTTTCGCTTTTTCTAAAATTTTTGTTTGCTTGGATTCTAAATCCAGCAACTTTTGGTCAAAAAGACTCTCACGTTTTTCTAATCTTTTTTGCTGTTCTTTTAATTCTTGACGGCGTGACTCTTCTTCTTTTTTGGCAGCATCGATAACTGAAAGGGCTTTATCCTTAGCTTGCAAAAGAATTTCTCTCTCCTTGCTCTTGGCTTCTTCAATCATTACCTGCATCTTAGCCTCGACAGAATTGGCTTCGTTTTGCGCAACTTTTTTACGGACTATGTACCCGACCAGCGCTCCTACCACCAAACCAACAATAATAACTATTGGATACAACATATTCTATATTGTCCCTGCTGTGATGAATTTTTTTTACGGATAAGACCAAACAAGCTCTTTTTAGTAAGAGATGTGAAGTGTGGTTCGGAGTTGGTCTTGTATTAAGATGATATGCGTTTCGCTATGACTTAGATGCGCTAAGTTTAGTCAAAATTTCTCGTTTCCGCAAAAAGGTCAGCACAACAGAAAACAGTTTATTTATTAACTTAAGTAATTGCAATATAGCACGATAACTACTTTTTTGCAAGGGCTGTCTTATTGACAAAATTAGCAGAAATTGCTAAGGTAAAACGTCGTCAACGCCAAGGAGGAACGTCATGGCTCGTCCGAAGGAAGTGGTCGTCCTTGTGTGTACCGGGAACTTTGTCCCACTCATCATCACGGCCAAGGCGCCGGAGATCCACGGGATCGATCTGGGTCGGGCGCGGAGCTACTTCGAACAGGAGGGCTACGTGCGTGGAACGGATCAGGATGTCGACTTCCCCACGACCATCCCGCCCCAGGCCGGGATTCGCGGAGTGACCCGGCTCGAAGTCTGGGTCAAGTACTGACGTTTGCCGCCCGCCTCACCGAGTGAGGACGGGCGGTTTTAATTGATTTGCGTGCACAAAAACAACAGGCCGGTCATATGACCGGCCTGTTGATATGGAGCATTATTCAGCTTTTTCTTCTGTCGTATCTTCTTTCGTTTCCTTCTTTTCAGCCTTTTCATCAAGCGCTTTTAGACTAAGACCTAAACGATGTTCTTCTGGTTCAATAGAGACAATCCTGAACTTTAAGACTTCACCTGGTTTGCAGAAATCTTCAATATTCGAAATTGTTTTTTCCGATAACTCAGAAATGTGAGCTAAACCATGAATATCTTTATCAAGTTCGACAAAGAGGCCAAAGGGCGTGGTCTTAATAACAGTACCACTAACGATATCGTTAATCTTGTATTTCTTTTCGATATCTTTCCAAGGGTCATCTTTTAACTTCTTGCTTGATAAGAAAATCTTAGAACCATCAATTTTGATTATTTCAGCTTGAATTTTTTGGCCAACGTCGAATAGTTCGCGTGGGTCATCAATTCTTTGCCAAGCTAATTCAGATATATGGATTAAGCCTTCAAGGTTTTCACCAAACTCTACGAAAACACCAAAGTCAGTGACAGCCGTGATACTTCCTTCGATAACATCGCCGATTTTGTACTTGTTAAGAACATCTTTTTGCTCTTCTTCCCAGGCATTCTTTTCGGAAACAATTAATTTCTCAGATTCTTCATCAGCATCAAGAACTTTAACTTGAAAGTCTTGACCAACATAGGTCTTTAACTTTTCTAAGATTTTATTCTTGTCTCCACCTTGAACGCGTGGATAGAACTCTGGACTTAACTGCGAAACAGGGAGGAATCCATGGATGTTAGCTACAGTGACAAGTAAGCCACCCTTGTTAGCATCATTGATTCTGGCTAAAACAGTCTTATTTTCTTCCTTATAACCCTGTAATGAAGACCAGGCTTTTTGATGGCCAGCAAAACGGAATGAAAGTTCTAAAAGTCCCTGTTCATTTTCTGTATCCATGACAGTGGCTTCAACTTCATCTCCTGGTTTTAAGTTAGAAAACTCCTCTGATTCGTTGTACAGTTCCTTGCCGCGGACGATACCTGTTAACACACCATTAAAATCAAGCAGAACTTCTTTTTTAGAAGCTGCAATAACTTTTCCAGTTAAGATGTCGCCGACGTTTGGAAAGCTGGCTAGACTAGTGTCTGCCTCCAAGAGTTTTCCCATCTCGGTTGTTTTCCAATCAATTTGTTTAGTCATTGTTAAATGACTCCTTTCTAAAATGTCAGAGCCAAGCTTTTGCCTGCTCTGCAAAACATCAACATATTAAAATAGAATAAGCTGATTGTCAAGATTTGCGCTTAATTTCCGTTTACTTCTTATTAAAAAGATGCTAAAATAAAGTTGCTTTAAGCCTTTTAGTTTTAATAAAATTGATTATATGAATATTACTTCTTTGGGCCATTCCTGTTTCGAAATAGAAGATAAAATTAATGGAGTTCCTGTTGTCTTGGTTACTGACCCTTATGATAAGGAAACAGGGCTTCGACTTCCCAAAACAAGAGCTGATATTGTTACCGTGAGTCATGATCACCATGATCATAATAATGTTGAGGCTATTTTGGGCACTGAAGATAAACCACCTTTCATCATCGACCGTCCGGGTGAGTATGAATTTAAGGGTATGTTTGTAACCGGGATTGGTTGTTATCATGATAAAGAAGAGGGCTCAAAGTTGGGCAAGTCAACTATGTATAAAATTGAGAGTGAAGATATATGTGTCCTCCACTGCGGCGATTTGGCCACAACGCTTTCTGAGGCACAATTGGAAAAGATCGGTGAGGTTGATGTGTTGTTAATTCCGGTTGGTGGAAAGTATACATTAGACGCCAAGGACGCAGCAGACGTTGTACGTCAAATTGACCCTCGTATCGTGATCCCAATGCACTATAAGGTGCCAGGTTTAAATATTGATATTGCTGGTGTAGAAGCTTTCTGTAAAGAAATGGGCAGTAATGGAGAAAAGATGACAAAGTTTAAATTCCAAAAGAAAGATCTGCCGAGTGAGGAAATTAAATTAATCATTTTGGAAAAAGAATAATAGTTGCGAATGGCTATATAAATTTGAATTTACGAATTACGATTAGGCTTCAATTACAGTAAAGAGAATTCGTAACATCAAACCAAA
>Ga0172369_10010259_pt1 | contig 10213 bp, 12 predicted proteins | sample LakKiv25m_FD_114539 | JGI IMG/M metagenome (GOLD analysis project Ga0172369, IMG submission 114539) | Freshwater microbial communities from Kabuno Bay, South-Kivu, Congo - kab_022012_11.25m | ecosystem: Environmental > Aquatic > Freshwater > Lake | place: Democratic Republic of the Congo...
CTTAATTGACATCAAGCAGTATCCGTAAAAATTAAAACGCCGCAGAGAATTTCTCTGCGGCGTTCCAACTTCTAACCTCTAACATCCAATTTCTAATTAGGGTATCCACTCCAACGTCCCCACTGCACTCACGGTTGTGATCGGCGTCAGGTTGTTGCCGTCGGCTTTCATCACGTATACGCCACTGACAGCAATGAAGCCGATGTACTTGCCATCCGGCGAAAAGCCGCCATACAACCCCACGTCATAGATTCGAGTCAAGCGCTCCATTTTGCCCGTCTTTAAATCGATCTTCCACCAATCCGATGGAACGTCGTGGGCGCTTGCCTGCCCCACTCCGAGCAAACGATCTATCCACGAGAGCGCTGGCGTTTTGCCTTCGCCCACCGCGCTGAAGATAATCGCGCTGTCGTCAGGCGAGAAAAAGTGCGCGTCTACAGCAGTGAAGGTTTCGGGCTTCATCACCGACTTGCCATTTTTGCCGTCGGCATCACCTAAGAATAATTCGTTGATAAAAGTTTTGGGATCGAGAGAAAGATACGCCAGATTCTTTCCATCGTGTGAGAGACGGGGCCAGACCGCGTTCTCGATCAATACTTCGGCTTTGCCGTTGGGGTAGGCGATGCGCTCAACCGTGTATTTGAACGTACGCTGGTTGTTGGGATGATCTATCGGGATGAAGTGCGCGTAGTAGATAAATTTTCCATCGGGCGACCACGTGGCGTGAAAAAATGATTCTTGAGAATCAGTACGCTTGATGATCTCTTTGAGGTCGCCGCCCTCCATTGGCATCACATAGAGATCGGTGTAACCGAACTGCGGCTCGCCTGCGGGCGGGGGCGGCGCGTACGAAATCAAAAGCATTTTTCGGTCGGGTGACGCCGCCGCATCGCGCAGCCAGGCGTCCTTCGCTGGCTTAAATAACGTGGACGATTTTCCGGTTGCCAGATCAAGTTTGAGGATGCCGTTCAGACCTTGGGTATAGATCAAGGTTCCGTTGATCTTGAGATCCGCCCAAGCGGGTGGTGCCGGACTCGGCGGCGCGGCAGTGGCGGCGACATTCGGGGTTGCCGCCGCGCGTGTGGCGGCTTTCGCCGGGGTGATGTCGCCGATGTCCACTGAACAGCTGGCGATCAGAATCGCGATCAACAACATCATCAGCCAATTATTTTTTCTCATCATCACCCTTCTTTCTGTCTTTGAACGCCATTGCGATGAACAAAATGAGCGTGATGATCACAGCGGCGCCAAACAACCACTCGTCGAGATAAGAACCGTGAAGAACAGGAGCGTACATTATTTTGGCGCGAGCGTGCGAATGTAATTGACCAAATGCCAACGCTGATCATCATTCAGGCTCTGTCTAAAAGTTGGCATCGCTGTTCCTGCAAAACCATTGGTGATCCAATCATAGAGCTGACCGTCGGGATGCACACCCGGCACGGCGTGAAGTGAAAGATCCGCCGGACGTGGATTGAGAGTCAACCCAATGGCTCCATCACCTTTGCCGGTTGCGCCGTGACACGCCACGCAATTTTTTTCGTACAGCTCTTTGCCCGTCGCCGATGAATCGGCGTTAGGCGGGATCGGATTCACAGGCAGGGCGCGCGAGGCAAGCGGCGGGTTATAAAAAATTGTGGCGCTGACCCACGCTAACACAAACGCCGGAACGAGTCCAAAAGCGATCTGCTGCGCGCGCGTGCGGGTGAGTTCGACAAGTGCGAAAACGTAGGCGAGTGCGCTCGCCAACAACAAGCCGCCGCTCACGCGATTCCACGGATACGATTGTGTTGCCGCCGCGCCCACGGTGAAATCGAAATTCGTGTAAGCGTCAAATTTGTTTTCGCGGCGCACCATCGCTTGCACTTGCCAATCGTCGGGCAGACTCAAATATGTTCCCTTGATGGCATACACGCCGTTGCCTTGATGTGCCAGTTGAACTTTGCTCGGCGGCACTTTGCCCGATGTGGATGTGAACTGTAAGCGAACCTCTTGCGCGTTTGTCACGGGGACGCCGCCAGCCGCGACCCGAACCGTGAACGTATTTTGACCGACTCGCCCCGGCGCAATCTCGACGCTGATGTTGAGATCATCCACATTTTTTTGCGCGGTGAGTGATGGCAACGTGGACGCCGTCTGCGCGGGCGGCAGCGAAGTGAGGACGGCGACACTTAACAACAACATTGCGCCCATTGTCACTTCGCCGGTGACGATCTTCCGAAACAGACCTGACAGGTTTTGTAAACCTGTCAGGTCTTGCGAAGCCTTCTTCATCCCCGGTGTGATGACCAACAAATTGATCGCCCCCATCGCCAACATCGGCATAGCGATGATCAATTTAACGATCAACGCGCGTCCATAGATCGTGTTGTTCAATGCTTCAAACGATCCAACGCGAAGCACAGAGGCATAAAGTCCGGTGAGGATCAACACGCCAACGCTGATCAATGCCAGCGCCGAGAATCGCGGGATGAGTTGCGCCACATCTTTTGCCGCGCCTTCAACTTTCTTCAGCGTCCACAACCCCGCCGCAAAATGAATCAACCCACCGACCCACACCGACGCGGCGACTAAATGAATCCAATCGTTGACGACGGCAAACGTGGGATCGGCCTCGGCGGCGGCGTGGCTGCCGAGGCTGATGGTGAGAAGGAGAATTAACGAGATCGCAAATACGATCCAGTTGGGATATGTCATTCCGAGCGACCCTTCGGCTTTGCTCAGGGCGGGCGCGAGGAATCTCTGGCGTTGTCCAAGAGACTCCTCGTCGCCTCTTCGACTTCGCTCAGAGCATGGCTGTGCGCTCCTCGGAATGACCTGTTTGACTAAAGCGAATCGCGCCAACAACAAGCTCAACCCAAAGCGCGCGATCCACAACGCCCCGAAGCGCGTGGTGAAGAGAACGCCCGTGAACGATGTCTCCCACGGCAGGGCGAAACCGGTGTTTGAAGCTTGACCCGCTTGCGAGATGAGACCAATGATGTTGGCGAGGGTGAGGGCGATAAGGGCAAGTAGATTGAGACGATTAAAAATTAACGATCCAAGATTGCGCCACACAGCGAGTTTAAAAATTGCGCCGCCGGTGAGCGCGGTTGCCGCCACAAACAGAAGCCATCGCGCGAGTGTTTCATCGAAAGAAAAGTTGATCCGTTTGCTCGCCTGATCGGCGGCGGTGAGCGCGGACGAGTCCACGTTGCCAACCGCGAAAGGGAACGATCCGGTGGTGAGGTGTCCATCCACAGCCGAGAGTGCTTTCCACGAAACGGTGTACACGCCATCGGGGATCGATCTCAGCGAAACAGTCATGCGTGTCGAATCAGTTGCGTCCACGCGCGAGTCGTTGCTATCCACAATTGCCCCATCCGAGTTCAAGACGGTGATCGAGCTGAAAGAGGATTCCAATGCCTCGCTGAAAAATAATTCGATCTGCACCGGCGGGCGCGGCAGTGTGGCGTTGGCTTCGGGATTCGATTTGAGCAAACTGGCGTGGGCGAAGACGGGCGCGGCGAGGATCGCCAAAATAAGAAACGTGAGGAGGACGGATACAAAACGAAATTTCATTCTATGTTTGTAGAGACGCCCCGTCGGGGCGTCTCTACATTTTGTTATTTGCGATTCAACGCAATCAGGCTTAGGCCTGCGCCGATGGCGGCAAGGACAATCGCGCCAACGGCTAACCACAGACCAATGTTCACGCCGGAGTCGGCGGCTTGACCTGAGGTGACTCGCGGGAACTGCACCGTGTCTGCCGGTTCAACTTCTTCCGGCTTCACATCCGCTTTCACATCCGTTGTGCCGATCTTGCCACTGAGTCGAATCGTATATTGCCCGGCGCGCGTCGGCGTCATCTGCGCTTGGAATTTTCCGACTTGACCGGAGACAGGTTTGAGGAACAACGTTTTTGTCTCGCCGCCATATAATGCTTCGACTTTCAATTCGGTGATGTCAATTTTGGTGTTGGCGTCTTTGCTGTTGACGATGTCGAGCGTGACGGCGTTGGATTCGCCAGCGATGGGCGGCTCGTTCTTCCAACCGTATTTAATTTTGTAGTCGCCCACGGTGATTTCTTCGTGGGCGTACACGATGGCGGGGATAGAGAGCAGGGCGATCAACATGAGCGCAATCGCGGTGTGTTTGAGGTTCATGATTTAAAACTCCTTGAGGTAGAGATTGTGCCGCAATTATATCGCTGTCAGTTAACGATCTTTTTTTGAAATAGAGCGAATGATCCAGACGATCCCAAACCACGCCGTGCAAGCCAACACGATGCTGGCGCCTGATGACACGCCGAAGTAATACGAGGCGTACAAGCCGCTCAGCGATGACACAATGGCGATGATGGCGGCGATGAGGATCATTCGCTGCAAGCGATCTGTTAACAGCGCGGCGGCTGCCGCCGGCGTGATGAGGAGGGCGCTGGTGAGAACCACGCCCACGGCTTGAATACTGGTGACGACGGTGAGCGCGAGCAGAATCAATAAGCCATAGCGAATCGTGTCCGGATTCAAGCCGATGATTTGGGCGTGAGTGGGATCAAACGACGTGAGTTCCAGTTCTTTGTAAAAGAGGGCGAGGGCGATTAGCACGGTGGCGGTGATGGCGCCTATCAGGATGAGGTCGTTGACGGTGACGCCGAGTAAATTGCCAAACAATATGTGGGTGAAGTCGCGGAAAGATCGCACGGCGCTGATCAATAAAATACCCAAAGCGAACATGCCGGTAAATAAAATTCCAATCGCAGTATCCTCGCGCACTTCTTGACGGCGCGAGAGCCAGCCAATGCCCAACGCCGTGGCGATTCCGGCAGTGATCGCGCCTGCAAAAAGATTCCATTGATTGAGATACGCCACCACCAGACCGGGCAAGATGGTATGCGCCAGCGCGTCGCCGATGAATGCCATGCGGCGCAGCACAACATACACTCCAATCGTGGCGCAAGTGAAACTGACCAGCGTGGCGGCGATCAGTCCGTTGATCATGAAAGTATATTGAAAGGGTTCAGTGAGCCAGTTCATGGTAGGTGCGTAAAAAAAGTAAACAGGGAAACACGTTTCCTGTATTTCCCTGTTTCCCTTTTAACTCACGTCAATTCCAACAAACGCGCCCGGTGGCGGCGGCACTTCACAACCATCGCTCAAATACAACGCGCCGTCGAAATCAGTTTCCAGCCGTCCCAGATCGTGAGTCGCGATCACGGTGGTCTTGCCTTGCTGCTTCAAAGTTGCTAGCACCTCGGCGATGACCGCGCGAGTGTCGGCGTCCACGGCGTTGAGAGGTTCATCCAGCAGCATCAAATCTGCCTCTTGTGCTAGCGCGCGCGCCAACAGCGCGCGCTGCTGCTGCCCGCCGGACAGATCGCTGATCTGTCTCTCGGCTAAATCGTCGATCTTCAATCTTTCTAAGACTTCGTCCACGATCTTTTCGTCGGCTCGTGTCGGATTCTTAAACCAACCGAGATGCACATAGCGTCCGGTCATCACCAACCGCCGCACGTTGATCGGGAACTTCCAATCGAGATCGCCGCGTTGAGGCAAATAGGCGACATGGCAGTGGCATAAGCCGTATACGTTGCCAAACAACAACACCTCGCCTGATTGTGGCTTAAGCAAGCCTGCCGCCACTTTGAGCAATGTGGATTTGCCCGCGCCGTTTGGACCTACAAGCGCGATGCGTGCCCCGACTGGCACGCGCAGGCTCACACCGTTGAGCGCGTGTGCGGGCGAGCCAGCATGACTCGCCACGACGCGGCGTGCTTCGAGTGCGGGCGCATTGTGAATAGGATCGGCGTGAGCGTGAGGGTTGTAAAGCATTTTTATTTGAGGGCGTTCACAATCGTCGTTGCATTGTAGCGCATCATTTTTAAATACGTGCCGCCTTCTTCCTTCTCTTTACTCAACGCATCCGTAAAAAGCGTCGCCCCCATTTTCACGTTTGCCTCTTTTGCAATTTGCTCCATCACCTTTGCGTTCTTCACGTTCTCGGCAAACACGACAGACACTTTTGCATCCTTAATCTCCGCCACCACCTTTGCCATGTCCGCCGCCGAAGGATCGCCCGCCTCTGTGCTGATTGAACTCAACGCGCTGCCGATCACAGTGAAGCCATAGCGTTTGGCGAAATATCCAAAGGTGTCGTGGTTCGTCACCAATTTGCGCCGCGCGCCGGGCAAGGTCTTCACTTGGTCAAGGATGAATTGGTCGAGCGACTCCAATTCCTTCAAGTAGGCTTCGGCATTTGTTTGGTAAACGTATGCGTTCTGAGGATCGGCTTTCATTAACGCGTCGCGGATCACGGTGACGGCGTGGATGGCGTTCTTCACGTCCTGCCAGATGTGAGGATCGACCTCACCCGCCTCTCGGCCTAGTTCGATCTTCAACGGAATGATTCCTTCGGTTGCCGCCACTCGCGTCGCCCTCGACCCCGAACTTTGATACAACTTATCCAGCCAATACTCGAACCCCAAACCGTTTTCAAAAATTATTTTTGCGTTTGCAATTGCTTTGCTGTCTGTAGGCGTCGGCTCAAAATCGTGCGCGTCGGCGTCCGTGCCAACCAACGTCACCAGCTCGATCTTGTCGCCGCCAACGGTTTTTACCCAATCGCCGAGAATGCTGAAGGTGGCGATCACTTTAATTTTGCCTGCTGTGTTAGGGGCGGGGGTTTGCACGCCGCCACACGCCGCCAACAGAATCCCAACTATCACCACAGGAATTAAAACCGTTTGTTTCATTTCTTCTCTTCTCTGCTATTGAAAATCATTTTCAATTCGCGAGTTTAAAAAGACCTGCGAGGCCCCCATAACCTTGAAAGTCTTGGCGGTTAACGGCACGCCGGGCAGAGACCAAACAACTCCAGCCAGTGCCCTTGAACCTTATAGCCGGTTTTTCTTTGCACCGCTTTCAATAAATCTTCCAAATCACAGTTCTCAAACTCCATCGCCGAGTGGCACTTCTCGCAAATGACGTGATGCGCGTGACCTTCACTTGCCAAAGCAAAAGTGTGGCAGCCGTCTTCGGCGTGAATCTTTTTCACCGCGCCGCACTCGGCAAGCAATTCGAGCGTGCGGTATACCGTGACTAACCCCGTGTGTTTGCAAAATTTCTGCGCTTGTTTGTGAATCTCGGCCGGCGTCAACGTCGCGCCCGATTGTGTCACCACGCGCAGCACGGCGCGGCGCGGCTGCGTGAGTTTGTAGCCGCGCGTGGTCAGTGCTTCGAATAAAGTTTCTTCGGTGAACATAAATGGCAACTGGCGATAGATTCTAATTGAAAATAGTTTTCAATTAGCGGCGTTAAGATACCACAGAGTGGTCGGGGGAGTCAACACCGAAACCTGGGAATGAGTATAATGACTCGGCTTATGATGCGTTACATGGGCGTATTCATCGCCATTACCTTAGCCGTCTTGATCACTTTTGCCCAACCCGGTGTGTGTTCGTGCTGGATGATGGTAGATGTCGCTTACAACCATCCTCACCCCGATGGTCGCCCTGAACGTCCACACAATCACGAGTATCTGGCGGATCTGTTTTTAGCCAACACGGCGATCACTGTTTTGCCGTTCATCTTTTCGATCCTTGCCTTCATCGCTTTGATATACGACTCTGCCCTGTGGCAGATGATTCTCGCTTCCACTTTCTTCAACGGCGGATGCCGCCTCAGCGTAGAGCCGCCGCCCCCGCGCTAGTTTCCATCTTTTTCCCTTCAATCTTTTGCGCAAGACTTCGGAAGTCTTCGCATCCTTCATGAGGTTTAATTTATGAAACGTACTATCACGCTTGCGGCTGTCGGCGTGTTGTTGGGCTTTACGTTAGTGTTAATCGCGATGGTAGTAGTTCGCCCCTCAAGGCCAGCGTCGAAATTCAAGAGCGAAGTGGTTCAACCTAAAGAACTCGCGACTGAGTTCACGCTTAACTCGACGTTGGGCAAATCTGTTTCGCTCAGCGACTATCGTGGCAAAGTTGTCCTGCTGTATTTCGGCTACACCTTTTGCCCCGATGTCTGCCCAGCCACTGTTTCCGACATCAAACGTTCAATCGAGATGTTGGGAGCGCAAGCCGATCAAGCGCAGTTCTTAATGATCACGGTAGATCCCGAACGCGACACACCACAGAAGTTTGGCGAGTATCTGCGCTACTTCCATCCGAGATTTGTCGGGTTGACGCCCCGTGCCGATGAACTGGCGCGTGTCGCCACGCTCTACGGCGCGCGCTACTACAAGCACGAAGGCACTGCGGCAACAGGTTACTTGCTCGACCATAGTTCGTGGGTCGCCGTGATTGATCGTGATGGCTACCTTGTTTTGCGGATCCCCTTTGGGCTGAAGCCACAAGACATCGTGAGCGATCTAAAAACACTACTCTCTCAATAACATCTTTCTTGCGTAGGTTTAGAGGAAAATGATTCAAAGTTTTCTTTTTAACCGATGTTTAGAAACACAAAAAATGAAAAAGACTTTACTCTATATTGTGTTCATCATCGCGCTCGCCCTCACGGCGTGCGCCACCCCAACCCCTGCGCCAACGCCAACCTCGGCGCCCAAACCCATCGTCGTCGAAAACGCCTGGGGTCGTCCTTCTCCGGCAGTGGCAGAAGCAGGCGCCATTTACATGACCATCCGCAACACCACCGCTAAAGCCGACAAGCTGACCCAAGCTTCCTCTGAAGCGTGTGGCATGGTGGAATTGCACGAGACGGTGATGCAGGCAGGCGGAGTGATGGGGATGCAGCCCGTCAAAGGCGGTGTCATCGAAGTGCCGGCAAACGGCAGCGTTGAACTTAAACCCGGCGGCTTTCACATCATGTGCATGATGAAGAGCGTTGAGTTCAAAGCAGGCAACGATGTTCATTTTGTTCTGACCTTTGCCAACGCCGGAGAGATCACCATCCACGCCGACATCAAAGATCAATAACATTTAACGCTCGTCAGACTTCCGAAGCCGCACAGACTTCGGAAGTCTTGATTTTCGTCATGCGCTTTCTAAATTTTCTCCCTCTGTTTCTTTTGCTGACTGGCTGCGCCAATGTCACGCCACCGCGCCCCACGTGTGCGCCTCTGCCTCTCGGCGATGCCGCGCGCGGAAAAATTTTGTATGAGCGCCCGGTGTTAGGCAGCAACGTTGCGCCCGGCTGCATCACGTGTCATTCCTTATCTCCAAGTGTGTTGCTCGTGGGTCCTTCACTGAGCGATATCGGCAGCCGCGCTGAAGTGTTTGTTGCCAGCCCGGCATATACGGGTCGCGCCAAAACCGCCGCCGACTATTTGCATGAATCTATCGTGCAACCCGAGGCATACGTTGCACCGGGTTTTAAATCTGGCGTGATGTATCAAAAGTTCAACGACGATCTCACTCCTCAAGAGATCGCCGATCTCGTTGCCTATCTCCTCACGCTCCGATAAAAATTTCCAGCCTCCAACCTCAAAACTCCAATCTCCCGCTCATCTCCCACTGTTATAATCGCCGCGCATGGAAATCCTGACACGCCTCTTCGATTCACTCTCCACTTTCACCACAATTTTTCTTGGCATCTTCATCGAAGCCGCGCCGTTTTTGTTGCTCGGCACGTTGGCGTCGGGTTTCGTCGAAGTATTTTTCGACAAAGACAGCCTGACTCGAATCATCCCGCGCAACGCAGTGGGTGGCGCGGTGGTGGGCAGCTTGCTCGGACTTTTTTTTCCGGTATGCGAATGCGGCGTGGTGCCGCTCACGCGCCGCCTGATGAAAAAGGGGATGCCGCTTTCCGTGGGTGTGACCTTCCTCATGGCGGCTCCGGCGTTTAACCCTATCGTCATTGCCAGCACGGCGGCGGCGTTTGGGGTGGGGCGCGTTTTATTTCTGCGGATGATCCTCACGGCGATCATCGCCATCATCACCGGTTTGATCTTCTCTCTGCAAAAAAATCCGCAAGAGTTGCTGCTGCCGATTGAAATGGATGCTCACGAAGAGACTCAGACTCAAATCGTCGCGCCGTGGACGGAGCGTGTGCGCCAAGCGTTGATCATCGCGGCGGACGAATTTTTCGAGATGGGGCGTTATCTCATCTTCGGCACGGTGATCGCGGCAGGGATGCAGACTCTGGTTCCTCAAGCGTGGATGCTGAGTGTGGCTTCCGGTCCCGTTATCTCGGTGTTGGCGTTGATGGCATTGGCGATTGTGTTGTCTATCTGTTCAACGGTTGACGCCTTCATCGCGTTGTCATTCGTAGGCACGTTC
>Ga0172369_10010260_pt1 | contig 10213 bp, 8 predicted proteins | sample LakKiv25m_FD_114539 | JGI IMG/M metagenome (GOLD analysis project Ga0172369, IMG submission 114539) | Freshwater microbial communities from Kabuno Bay, South-Kivu, Congo - kab_022012_11.25m | ecosystem: Environmental > Aquatic > Freshwater > Lake | place: Democratic Republic of the Congo...
ACATTTCTGAAGTCTTCCCAGTTTATCAGAAAGGTATCGTCTGTTGAGTTGTAGCAGGCATACGCATTGATCTGTTCTCCCTGGGAGGCATTAACGGCAAAGTCTGCCTTCACAATGTTGCCGGCTTCATCAAGGATAATGCCGAATACATCCGCGTTGCCATTCCTGCTGTCATTATAGACCACCAGATACTGATGCCGTTTTGAATTAAATGCAATGCTGGCATGGTTTGCCTTGGTGAGCTGCGCGGATAAAGCTGTCGGGCCGTACATGATACCCCCGTCATGATCCATGAGGGTTATGAAAGGGTCCCACTCGGTTATCTCCTGGACCATAATAAATGATATCATGTACTGATTAGTAAATTGATTATGAGCAGCCCGCGGCAATATCCTTCTCTCCGGACCAATAGATGCTACAGGATGTACATGTTCTCCCACAAACTTCCCATACGGGTCAATCCTCCGGCCATCGAGGCTGTACATGTTTTCACCGCCCGTTTCCCTCACCCCGGTTGTGTGCCATAACACCAGGAATTCATTATCAACCGGGTTGTACGTGACGCTGGGCATCCATTCATGCAGTGACGTTGCTGAGATCTCAAGATCAACAGTAAGATCTCCCATAGTATCTGCGGCACGGGCTATCCGGGGACTGAGCATTAAGCACACAATCAAAATAACAGCGAAATGTTTTAAAATACTATAATTCATTTTACCTGCCTCCGTCGGTGTATTGCGTTATTGCGATCATATCGCTATAAGGTTGTTGAAAAAGCATTTTCCTCAGGCTGCTATTTCGCTGCGAGCCGGATGCTCACATCCAGCGGTTCTCCGTTATATCTGGCGAGGTTAAAAGAAGTCCGGTAGCCATCCTTGCGGGTAATGAGCAGGTACCAGCCTTTTTTCTGGCCATTTTCAGAAATATTGAACCATCCGCCTGCATTTGTTTGTAAAGAAACTTTTGAGCCAAAACTCAACACTGTGGTAGCTGCATCCTGAAGGGGCGCCCCGGTATTTTTATCCGCAACTCTTCCCGCCATAAAGGAGGGGACGCCATACAGCATGCCATCCACGTTGCCCGGCGCCTCGGTTATATGACCGCCGCCGATGGGCGCACCGCCGCCCCCGGTTTCTGTAACATTGTAATTTCTCCATACAATGAGGAACGTGTCCATCAGCTGGTTATATATCAGCTTGGGGTCCCGCTGCTCGCCATTATTTGTTTCAATAGGAATCTCCGGGCCATCAGGTTCGCCGGTGGGCAGAAACCATCGCGCATAAATATCCCTCTGGCTGCGCTTTGCTGCATCCTGAGAATCCGGGTCAGAGTCCCTCATGTCATCCCAAACCGCAAAAATCCTGTCGGTTTTTTCATGGTAGCGCGGGGAACAGAAAATCTGCGGCTTCGGCGCATCAACCAGCGGAAAATCATTTCCCGCGGGCTCTCCATCCGCATTGATAATGCGCGCATAAACGGCGGCATTCTGCGTGGTAGGGCGTTCATCCCACCAGACAACAAAATAATTATTTGCCTTGCTGTTATAGGCCTGGTGCTGCTGCCGCTGGTCTCCCTCATTTTCCTTTCCAGAGTCATCGCAAACCGGTACGTCCTTTTTAATAATCTCGCCGGTGCCGCTCACCACTGCCCCGTAGATGTCGCCGTTTGATTTCCACTGGTCCACATGCCTGAAATCCTCCCAGGTGATCAGACACGACCCGTCACTGGTGTTGAGCGCCATGTCGGTAAAAATCTGGTCGCCCGGCGCATCGCAAATCACAAATTCCTCTGTATCTATGCTGCCGTCTTCTTGCAGCATAATCCCGAACACATCATTTTGATTGGTCCCGTTCCGGTTGTCATCCCAGGTGATAAAGTAAACCTTTCTGAGAGGGTTAAAGACAATAAAAGGATGCTGTGCCTGGGCCGGCAGGGCTGAAACTATCATTGTTTCCGAAATACAATTCCCCTGCGCGTCAACAATGCGCGCAACCACATCCCATCCGGTTTTTTCCTGCCCCACGACAAAAGAAACCATATATTCATTTCTGAACGGGTTATATGCAGGTTTTGCCCATGCCTGCAGGCCGGTGCCGGGCGTGGTGAGACACTCAATGGGGTCTGATGCTGTTCCGTCGTAAGAAATCAGGTGGCCGTTAAGCCCGCTCAGCCACAAGCCGGTCTGGGCCGGGTCAAGATAACCGCTGATCCGATAAAAAACAGCGTAGGAATTTTCCATGGAATTGTAATCGCCCGCAGGAAACCATTCAAAAATATCATCCCCCGCGATAATGATCTTTTTCATTAAATCACCCATTTGCGCGGCCGGTGCAGGAGGCGCGAAAGACAGAAAATAAACTGCGATGAGTCCTGAAATGATGATAATCTGTTTAACTTTTTTCATAACCCGTTCCTTTCTTTAAATAGGTGTTAGATTCTTACATAGCTTAATCTGAGAATTTTGCTCTCACATTTTGTATCGTTAGGCTTTTGGTGAGAGCAGTTACGGGCGGTGCGAGCAAAGGTTCTGGCAAAAACAAGCAGCATGTCCTGCGAGCACTTAGCCCGAACAAATGAACCAGAAGCCTAACAACAAATATCTTTGGTTAGGGGTTTAGGCGGGTGCCAGCACCCGGCAGTTTAAAACTCCTTTCACTTAACTGATCCTGTGTCATCTATCTATTTCAATAAAAAAGCTTCTGCCAGTGCGCGCGCTGATAGAAGCTCTTATTTGTTTGCCCGATTACTGTGCCACTCTTTGCCCATCATGGTGCAATGTCCTCGGGATATTGGTGTATGCCTGAAAATCTCATGAGATTGCTGCGCCCGCCCCTGGCAGAGCAGCAGTGAACTGATATTGCCTGTTTACCCTGATTGAGTCCAAACCACAAGCAAATAGTGAAGCTCCCCGCCCACAGGGCGCAGCTTTCACGGCAGGATACCGGTAAAGAACTTTGCCCGCTGTTCTCTTTCCGTTACCATTTCATAAATGGCGGCGGACTCAGTGGATGTTTTAAAAACCATCCCCCTGCCAGCTGCGCCAACCGCTTATGAAACCCTGCGTTGGGGAACCGGTCTTTGACGCTTTGTATATAGGATTTAGGCAAGCCCCAGTTAACTATCCCCAGAGAGAAATCCACCAGGTCGCCCCTGCGAAACACTTCAACCAGAGGGTAGCGCACGTCCCGGTATTTTCTGCATTTGTGGTGCATGTCGATCATGAGCCCGATTTCGGAAATCCACTGCTCACGATTGTTCTGTTTTAAATACTCTGTTGCCAGGGCAATAGAGGGCGGAAGGTAATCAACGGTGCTGTTCGTCCAGACCCCAAGGTCATGGAAACCGCCGGCAATGATGATCTTTTCCCGCTCTTCATCAGTGCAGTCGTCCAGGGCAAAACAGAAGTGAATCATGCGGTAGACGTGGTTTTTATACCCCGTGTAATCATTGCCGAGTTCCTGCTTCCACCTGTCCAGTATATCTTCCAGCAGCGGGATGCGTTCTTCTATTGCCATCTTTAGGGGGACTCTAAAATTAGCATTTTCAAAGCGCTCAATGAATCTACCGTGTTGTTTTTTCTTTTTGCTTTTTAGTGTAAACCGAATTATTAGAGGTCCCCTTTATGATTCTCTGGAGAATATCTCCAGCAGTTCTTTCTTCCGCTTAATTATTGGCAGGTTATAGGGGCATTTTTCTTCACATTGGCCGCACTCCTCGCACGCCTGCCACCAGACCGTGAGCTTCCGCCACATCTGCCTCTTCTGCTCGGACATCTCCTCGTAGCTGCGGCCTTTCACCATCTCCCAGGGAAGCTGAATCATAATCGGGATAAGAATATCATTGGGACAGGGCATGCAGTAGCTGCAGCGGCGGCAAAAATCTGTTCCCAGCGGCGCAACCTCCTGTTCAAAACCCTTAAGCTCTTCCGGGGTGAGCGGGTCCGCGCTCTCTGCGTACCTTAAATTTTCGTTTAACTCATCCAGGTTGGCAACGCCGTTCAAGATAAGATCAACGGGATACCCGTTCAGGAATTTAAAACATTTTTCAACACTTCTGATCACCCCGCCGGCCAGCGGCTTCATCACGATGGTGCCGATGTCCAGAGACCGGGCCAGGGGGAGCAGCTCCTGCTCCGGCTCCCGCTCAATCACGTTAAACGGAAACATCACCGTATCAAACTCTCCGGTCTTCAGCAGCTCCACCATCACGGCTGGATGGTGGCTGGTGAGCCCGATAAAATCAATCATCCCCTGGTCTTTGGCTTTTTTCAAAGCCTCCAGCGCTCCTCCCCTGTCCATTACCTGAGGAACCTCATGGGGCGCAAGCTCATGCACCTGGTAAATTTCTATCCGGTCTGTCTGCAATTCTTTCAGGCTTTCCTCAATATCCTCCAGCACTTCATCATAGCCCCGGCGGTGAGTTTTGCTGGCAAGGATGCATTCCCTTCGCCTGGTTTTCATCACCGCGCCGATGTTGGTTTCAGAATCCAGGTACACCCGTGAGGTGTCAATAAAGTTAATCCCGTAATCCAGCGCGGCGTGGAGCACCTGCTGAATGGTCTCTTCATCCTTGCCGCCCATGCCCACGGCAAGGGGGATACCGCCAAGGCCCCACTTGGTGACTTCAAGATTCGTTCTTCCCAGCCTGTTCTTTTGCATGCCGTGCCTCGCGTATTGTTTTATACAAATGCGTATTTCTACCCATCCAAAATGGGTAGTTTTGCGGATTGATTAAGTGCTGGATATGGCTTAATATTAAATAAAAAAGCTACTCTTGTTAAATTATTCAGCCGTACCGGAGGGAAAAAATGTCAGAGAATCTTTTCCAGCCAATGTATCTGCTGTGGATAGGTTTCATCACGCTGATGATTGTGTGGTCCTGGGAAGCATAGAAGCACTGGCACACAACCCGGCGCGAGCATGATAAATTTCATAAAAATCATGCACCAGTCCTGTTTAACTAAGCAAAGCGCGGCAACAATATAGCCTGGAGTGCCTTCCCCAAAACTCCGCATGCAAAGGGCCCTTTTTTATCCCTGATTTTTGTCACGGAGCTTTTTTCGGTTGCTGTTCACGATGCTTATCCTGCTGTTTTTTTATTTTTTCCTCATGTCTGCCCTGTCTCTGTTTCTGATCCTTGTTCTTATCTTTTTTCCCGCCTTTATCTCCCATTGGGTGACTCCTTCCATGATGGTATTGGGAAATGGTTCTGGTTTATTTAAATTGCTTTAATTAGAACCGGTCCGATTCAGTCCTCATGTCTTGATAGGTTAATAGAAACAGCTGTCCCTATAAAAGAAAAGAAAAAGAAAAAAGGAAGCAGGGCCATTGCTGGCCCTGCTTCTTGTCGGTAACGCTTATTGCACTACTTCATTCCTTGTGATGACGCCAAAAAGCTACTCTTCCAGGAAAACCCGAATCGGTCCGGAAAGCTGTGTGGAGGCACCCTGTATTGTACGGTCCGGGTTAAGCGCACCGTTGAGCGTGCTGATATTGTCGTAAGAATAGACCGCATTTGCACCATTATCCACTATATACCCGGTATCATTTGAATCAACCGCAATTGCTGATAAAACAACTGCTGGATTTACCTTGAGCGTAAAATCCGGCGCAACCGTGCCGTTCAGGGTAGCGGCATTGTTAAATATATAGATAAAGCCATTTACGCTCACAACAAACATGGTGTCATTTCGGTCTATGAATACGTCGAATAGATTAGCAGCTGCAAAAGAGGCGCTGCTGATAATGCGATCCGGGGTCACCGTTCCATTCTTGTTGCTTGCATCGGCAAAAACAAGCACATTTTTAGCACCGGTATTGGCGACATACAGCACATCATCAGCCCCGAAATTTATTCCAGATGGGGTATTCAGGGCGGCGCTTGCTATCGTCCGTGTCGGCGCCAGATTGCCGTTAAGGACTGTTGTCGAAACACCGTCAAAGACTAATATTTTGTTCGCATCCTGCACAAAAAGTAAATCAGCACCGGTATTAATGGTCAGTGTTTTTGGCCCAGTGAGTGTTGTAGATGCTCCCTGGACATTGCCGTCAGGGGTCAGGTTGCCATTGGTGTCATTGGCATTTTTATAAGAGGTAATAGCTTTGCCGGTAAAATTGCTGACTATCAGGGTTTGATCTCCCGTCACCACTATGTCAGAAGGGCTACCAAGCTGCGTCTGGGTTCCCTGCAGATTTGTATCCGGTGCGATATTGCCATTTACATTAACCGGGTCTTGATAGCTGGTAACATTATTTCCAGCAAAATTAGCAATAAACAGCACCGCCACAGACTTTGTCACCGTGACATTTACCGTATCAGTCTTGCTGCCGCCGTTTCCGTCAGCTACCGTCAACTCAAAGGTCAGGGTTTCAGTCACGTTGGGCGCCGTGAAGGTGGGGGCGGCTGTATTGGCGTTGCTCAGGGTAACCGGCGTACCGGCGGTCTGAGTCCAGCTGAAGGTAAGGGTGTCACCAGCGTCAGGATCAGAGCTGCCTGAGCCATCAAGCGTTACCACAGCACCGCCGTCTACCGCCTGGTCGGAACCTGCGTTTGCCACCGGCGGCAGGTTGTCTATGGCGCCGATTATGGTTATTCCCACCGTGTCTGTAGCTGAGTTGCCTTCATCATCAGTAACGGTCAGCTGGAACGTCAGGGTCTCATCCACGTTGGGCGCTGTGAAGGTGGGGGTGGCCGTATTGGCACCGCTCAAGGCAACCGGTGTGCCGGCAGTCTGGATCCAGCTAAAGGTTAGAGGACCGGGAGTACGGTCATTAGGAACATCAGGATCAGTGCTGGCCGAGCCATCCAGGGTTACCACCGCGCCAGCGTTGGCCGTCTGGTCAGCCCCTGCGTCTGCCACCGGCGGTCTATCACAACCGGGCAGCACCAGCAGCCCGCATAAGAGTATGCATGTTAATATGATGTAATTTCGTTTTTTCATGTTGCCTTCCCTCCCCTGAAAGATAATTAAAGGAATCCTTTATTAAGCTTTCTGCCTTGGACCCTGCTTGCACTTCAGCAGTATCCACTCGGCATCACCTCCCTTCCTTGGTGCAGCATCGCATTGTCATTAAATACAATTGAATATTTTTTGCAATACAAACCCGCCGCCAATATTTAATGCAACCCGTCGGCGGTTTGAAGTCTCTGCTATTTACTACGATAGTGCTCTTGATGGGCTTTGCAAAACACTCATAATTATAAAGATTAGCCCGCGTTTACTAATATGTCAATAATATCTATATCTCAATAAGATACCGTTACACATATATTGTTATAGTAACTATTTACCGAGGTAAATAGCATAGATAAATAGAAACAACAGCGCCTATTTTTCTGCCTTTCGCGGCCTGCCGTGCGGCAGCGCTTTCAGCCGCCGGCCAAATCTTTTCTCCAGCTTCTTGATAAATGATTCATCACCGCAGGGCCGCCCCGTCATGGAGCTTTTCCTGATCTCATGGGTCATGGCAGCATCTCCCTTTGAGCGAAGAAATGATCGCCAGTTCCGTATCTCCTGCAGTAAAAAGCAGTTGCCGGACACTACCTCCAATACTTTGTCAATATGTTCACGGGCGCTTGACCATTGGTAGTCTTCAGCCTTTTTCACCAGCCCTATTCTGACAGGATTGTTTTCTACATAGCGTACTGCCGCATACACGTGTGCTTCATCAAGTATCGTGGAATAAAATCTCCCCTGCCACAGGTGTCCGCTTTCCTTGCGCCGCCGGTTTATGTACTGCGCGTACCGCATGTGCAGCATGTTGAAGGTGCGGGCAAGCGTTTCCTCATGCTTCGGCACGCAGATAAAATGCACGTGGTTGTCCATGAGACAATAGGCCCAGATATCAAGCCCGTATTTGCGGCTATAGTCCTTCAGCCATTTCAGGTACTGGGCAAAATCATCATCACACTCAAAGATGGCCTGCCGGTAATTGCCTCTCTGGGTTACATGATGCGGATATCCTTTGGCTACGGTTCTCGCTACTCGTGGCATGCGGTCACTTTAGTATTCAATTAACCCGCTGTCAACAAATTAATAGGCGCTGTCCCTATTTCAATGCGTTTGCAAAATTTCAAATATCTTTGGCTATTATTCAATCACCCTGCTGTCAATATAATAATAGGCCATATCTATATATTTTTCATGCATTAGCTTTTCCGGTGAAAAAGCACCCAGTCACCCCTGGTTTCTATAATTTCAAACCCTGAGCGGCCCTCGCGGGACTCGTTCAGCAACTGCTGGGCATTTTCCGCATAGTTTGACTGCATGATATTTTTCTTCAGCGGACCTTTTGGTTGAATGAGTATATAATCCACAGCAAGACAATCAATTGTTTTGCCATGATACTGCCTTCTGGCAAATTCATGGAGCACCGGCCTTAAAGACAGGGCCGGCAACAGGCGTGAATCGCAGCTCACCGAGGCCTGTTGGGGTATGCGCTGAATGAGGGCACAGGCATCATCTCCCCAAGGCGGCATGGAAAAATGATATTTGGGGCTGGCCAAAAAAGGATCAAAGGCAAAAAATGCAGCAATGACGGCGACAACCGCCAGCACCCTCCTTGCCGGATGAGCTGCCATGCCCTGCAGTGCCTTCGATTTCATGGCCTTTTCCAAGCCATAGATTAATGAGATAAACAGGACAATGATCAACGGGAAATAATGATGCGTGCGGATCTGATTGCTGATAGCCCCATAAAAAATATACGGGACCGCCAGAATAAAAGCTTCTTTGCAGAATACCAGCAAAATCACACCCAGGCCCAGCCACCTGAATAATTTTTTATAGGCCTGCCAGCTCAACAGATCGATCTGCTGAAAAAAAGCCTGGTCTTTGAGATAGCCGGCTGTGCTGCCTGATACCAGGGGAACAAAGACCGCATGGCAGATAAAAAGCAGCAATGCCCCGACCCCCAGGGGCAGCAGTATCCAGCGCCGGTCGCGCTTCTGTATCCAGGACAGCGGCGCATACATCAGGATAAAAGCGCCAACCACCTCTGTTGTCAGCGATGCCAGCAGCAGGCTGATCAAAAATCCGCGAAAATTCTTTGTGTGCCAGAAGTAAAAAGAGAAAAGCAGCGGTGTTACTGACAATATTATGGGCTTCAGGTCCTGGAGGTTCAGGTACTGGGTTCCCGGATACAGCAAATAGAATATCCCCATGATAAGGCCCCAGCAGGTTGATTGTAAATGATCTTTAGCCAGCAGATAGACCGGGATGGCCCCTGCTGCCAGTATGAGGGTATAAAGCAGGAGCGTTGCAAATATCGAATCAAAAAACCGGTAGATCGGAGAAAGTATTGCCAGTATGATGTAAAAGTGATTCGGCCCTCCATAATAATGAATGGTCTGCTGAAGAAACTGGCCATGGGCAGTGCTCCACAGGTACTGGTTGTGCACAGCCATATCGATCGGAAGCCGGTTTTCAAAGCATTTGAATTGCGTAAAGGCTAATTCGGTCAAAAAGAGGGTATAGCACAGCATCAACACAACCAGAATGCAGAGCGCGGGATCAAGTCCCCTGTGCCGAGTTTGACTGTATGCCTGCATATTGTCGCCGCTCATTGGCAAGTTTTCTATACGGATATGTGCCGGTGGCCGCACTGTTACCGAAATGCGCCGCGAGGGATCTGTGGAGATCTCGATCCGTTATAGTTATTCTTTCTTAAAATCCCAGGTGACCGTGGCGCTCGGAATAGTAGGGCCCGGCACTGTTACACAGCCGTTCCATTTGAAGGAGCCGGTAAGATGGTTTATATCATCAACCGGCGCCCACTGGCCCTGGCTGAGGCAGCTCGAAGCCCACAGAATATTCAAAAAAGCCGGGTACTGGATGACATTGCCGTTACGGTCCGTGCAGGTTGCTGAAAATTGAGTAGTTTCAATCGTCCAGTACTGACCCAGGGGGTCTTTTCTGATCTCGCCGATGCCTTCAAATTTCTGCTTGCTCTCATTCAGGATACAGATGGTATCACCATCGGAGTACTCTGTTTTATCGGGTGTTATCATGCCTGATACCGTGTACTCGCCGGTGTCCTTTTCCGGGTCCAGCGGCGTCCAGGTCGCCTCGCCCTTGCCGGTCCACGGAATGCCCATTTCTGAACTGACGGTAAAAGTGCCCTTATAATTTCCCGGCGAGCCTATGGTGATATAGGAAAAGAGCACGGTCTTTTCCGTGGAAGCACTCCCGTTCCATGACCACTGCGTAGCCTGG
>Ga0172369_10010262_pt1 | contig 10210 bp, 5 predicted proteins | sample LakKiv25m_FD_114539 | JGI IMG/M metagenome (GOLD analysis project Ga0172369, IMG submission 114539) | Freshwater microbial communities from Kabuno Bay, South-Kivu, Congo - kab_022012_11.25m | ecosystem: Environmental > Aquatic > Freshwater > Lake | place: Democratic Republic of the Congo...
CCCTGCGAGCCGCCGCCCATGCCGCCGGAATTCCCCATGCGGGGAGTGCCGCGGGCAGGCGCGGGTGCAGGCTGCGTGCCCTTCGTGCCTGCACGGTGCCCGACCTGTGCGCCCTTGCCTTGCGGAACGGTGGCGCGCGCCGCGGATTCATGGCTTCCCGAGGGCCTCGCCGGCAGCGCGGCGCCAGAGTGCTCCTCGGTGGCAGCAGGCTGCGCCTGCGTCGCCGTCCCGCCCTCGCCACGCGCGCCGTCGTGCCTGGAGTCCGTCATGGCGAGCAGGACGCCGTGCTCGAGGAAGTCCTTCTGTTCGGCCGCAAGCGTGCGTGCCTCCGACGCTTCGAGAGGTGAAACCGACGCGTCCAGCGTCAGCTCCGCCTGCTCGGCGCGAGCCGATCCGCCCGCGAGAAGCAAGCATGCCGCCAACCCGATCGTCCTGCCGATGTTCCGCATTTCAGCCTCCGTGGCTCGAAACGTTTGCGGGACCGAGGGCGAGCCCTCCCATGGCCCCGCGAAGGACAGGCTTCTCCCAGCGCACGGCGAGTTCCCCGCCGGCGCCGACGCGCACTTCCACTATTCTATATACAGAGGTTGAGCCGTGACGGGTCGTCATGCGCACCGACCAGGTGCCCGGACCCGGCGCGACAAGCGGCACCGACCAGCTCTGTGGCCGACCTGCCGCGAGATCCGCCGCCCAGCGCAATCCGCGCGCCTGCAGGGCGCTCCCGTCGGGACGCGCCAACGCAAGACCACCGGGCAGATCCACGCTCGTCTCGACGCCGGCGAGATCGACTCGCGCAGCCACGGCGACGTCGAGCCGCACGCAGGTTCCCGCCGGTGAAGACGGCTTCACCGCGAACCAGGCGAGCGCGGCGAGGGACGCAGCGACCGCCGCCTGCGCCATGCGGAGAATCGGGCGGGCGCGCGTGCGCGGCGCACGACGGATGCGATCCGCCTCGGCGCGCAGCCGGTGCGAAAGACGCGATTCGAAGCCCGGCGGGAGATCCGGCACGGGAACCGAGCGGAGGCCGTCGAGCATCGCGTCGAGATCCAGCGACCATTCGCGGCACTCGGCGCAATGCTCCAGGTGGACCCGCCATTCGACGGGGACGGGCCCGTCCTGCGGGGTTTCGAGACGCCGTTCCCGATGTGCGAGGCACGTCATCGCCGCTCTCCGCCCCGGGTACGAAGCACGCCCTCGGAAAGTTCCCGGTCGTCCAGGAAGCGCGCCCGCAGGGCCTCGCGGCCGCGTGCGATGCGCGAGCGCACCGTGCCGACGGGCACTTGCGTGGCCTCTGCAATCTCCTCGTAGGAGTGGCCTTCGACGTCGTGGAGCAGCACGGCGGTCGCAAACGCCTCGGGAATGGCTGAAAGATGAGCGACGACGCGATCGCGCACCTCGGCGCGACGCACCGCGTCATAGCCGTCCGGCGCCCGCCTCGGCACGGGCAGGTGGGCGACTTCGGCCTCGTGCTCGAGCGGATCGGCGTCGATGGGCGGGGCAAGTGCCTCCTCCCGACCGCGGCTGCGAAGCCGGTCGCGGGCGGCGTTGCGCACGATCGCCACGAGCCAGGGAAGCAGAGGAGCGCCGGGATCGAAGCGCCAAAAGCTCGAAAACGCCTTGAGCAGCGCCTCCTGCGCGAGATCTTCCGCCTCGTCGGCGTCGCGCACGAAGACGAGTGCCGCGCGGTAGAGGCGCCGGTGCAGCGGCGCCACCAGACGCCCGAACGCGTCGGGATCCCCGCGCCTGGCGCGGTAGACGAGCCATCGGTCCCGCAGCGGAGCCAGCCCGACCATCGACCCTCGACGTCCGCGCAGCCCGGCGGACCCGAGGCTCGGACATGGAAGAACTACGCCGCACGCTCCGCGAAAGTTCCCGGCGCGGCGGGCCCGTCCCAACGGCCGGGATGGCGCCGGACCGATTCGGCGTGTGATTCGGACGGTTACGGTGTACCCCCTGAGGGGAAATGCAGTGGTCATCGGGGCTTGGAACGTCGCGCCACGCGCCGTGGGCGGGTGGGCCGGCTTCTTGCAGACAGCAGGCGTCGATGTGGACGGCGACGCGAGCACAGCGTGCGGTGGCGGGCGGGGTGCTCGGCGCATTCCTCGTCCTGGCCGTCGCGCCGACAACCGTCGCGCTGTACCGCTGCACCCTGACGCAGGCCGTCCATGCGTCCCCGTGCTGCGCCGGCACCGAACGGCAGGAACCCGGCGATGCGCCGTCCGTGCGTCCGGATCCGTGCTGCGAGCGCGAGGTCGTGCAGCTTCAACGGGCCGTTTCCGAGGCGGCTCGCGCGGGCACACCGGCTCTTCCGCCTGCGCCGATCGCGATCGCGTCCCGCCCGGCCGACTTGCCTGCCGCATGCCTGGCGTGGAGGGAGCACCCCGGTTGCGCTCCCTCCGTCTACCTTCGGACCTGCTCCCTGCTGATTTGAGCCCGGGCGGCCATGGTTCGGCGGGCTCACCATGAGCGGGGCCGCCGTTCCGACGTGCGGCCATGGTTCGGCAGGCTCGCCACGAGCGGGGCACCGCGCGGACGATCAGCGGCCCGGACGAGCAGGCGTCCGGCATCCGGTGGCGGGCTTTTTCCAGACAACGGGAAGCAACTGCGCTAATGATGCGCGGAGGAATGCGCCCGGCCGAAGCCGGATCGGGCGCGGACGGCCATGACGAAGCCCGGGAGCCATCGACGCGGACGTGCGACGCGGGCGATCATCGCGGTGATGCTGCCTGCGAGCGCCGTGGCTCAGCCCGGCGACGGCCCGAGCCTGTCGTCCGACCCCGCGCTCGCGAAGCTCGTGGCGGAGAGCCTCGCCGCACGCCCGGAGATCGCCCGCGCGAAGGCCGACGTGCAGGCATTGCGGGAGCGCATTCCACAAGCGGGTGCCCTGCCGGACCCGATGGTGCAGTTCGGGATCCAGAACGACAGCCTCACCGCCTTGGAAATCGGGCACATGGAAGGCAGCTTCGTGCAGTTCATGGGCTCGCAGACGCTGCCCTGGCGCGGCAAGCGGCCGCTGCGGACCGCCGCCGCGGAGCTGGAAGCGCGCACCGCCGAGATCGCAATCGACAGGATCCGCCTCGCCACGGAAGCGGATGTCCGTCGCAATCACCTCGGGCTCGTGCTCGTGCGGGAGCGTCTGGCCTTGCTCGACGAGCTCGAAACCGTGTGGCAGCGCTCGGCCTCGGCCGCACGCTCCCGCTACGAGACCGGCGACGGCGCGCAGTCCGACGTGCTCCGATCCCAGCTCGAGCTGAGCCGGATCCGCCAGCGGCGACGGGCCCTCCAGGCCGAGCAGACCGTACGCACCCGGGCGTTGAACCGGCTGCGCGTACACCCGCTGGACGAGGAGATTCCGACCTCGATCCGCCTTGGCGACGCGCCGCTTCCGGAGCTTCAGGACGTGCAGGCATCCGAACAGGAGGCTTTCGCGAAGAGCCCGGAACTGGCCTCCGCGCGGCTTGCCGTCGAGCTGGCCGACAAGGCCATCGCGCTTGCGGAACTCGGCTACTACCCCGATCTCACGGTGAGCGCGGGAATCATGCCCCGAGGGCTCGACCTGGGAACGATGTGGCTGCTGAACGTTTCGGCGCCGATACCCGTGTTCCCGACGAAGCGCCAGGAGCCTGCCATCGCGGAGGCCAGGACGCGACGCGAAGCGGCGCTCGCGGAAATCGCTTCACTGGAACAACTGCTGCGCCTGCGCGTCAGCGAGCGCCGGAGCGTGCTCGAAGCACTGCTCGACTCTCTGCGCATCTACCGGGAGGGGCTTCTCGTCCAGTCGCAGGTGACGGCCGATAGCACGGTCGCGCAGTATGCCGTGGGAAAGGTCACGTTCGCGTCCGTGCTCGAGGCCAATGCCGGCCTGATATCGGACCGCGAGGGATACCTGGAAATGGTGGCCGCCGCGCTGCGCATCCCGATTGCCTCGGACGAGGTGAGTCTCGACCCGGTGGACGCGGCCGGTGCGGCGGGCGGCGGCTCGACGGCCATGCCTGGGGCGGGCGCCATGGGCGGAGGCGGCGCGCGCCCCTCAGCAAAGGACGCAGGCTCTCCTGCGGCAACCGGCGGCGGCGCGCCGATGTCCGGAGGAATGTGAGGATTCGGAAGATGAAGGATGAAGGATGAAGGATGAAGATGTGAGGATCCGATGAGCGACACCCCTTCCAACGCGCCTCCCGAGCCGCCCGCACCGGTGGCGGAGACTCCGCGCCCGCCGAAGCGCGGAGGCATCGGGTCGATCGTGCTCGCGCTCGCGCTGCTGGCGATCGGAGCCGCCGGCGGTTCCTGGATGATGCACCGGGCGCACGGCGGATCGCCCATGCGGTGGCCGTGGACGCAATCCGACGCCTCCGCCGCGAAGACGCTGTACCAGTGCCCGATGCACCCGACCATCGTCCAGGACCACCCCGGCGATTGTCCTATCTGTGGAATGAAACTCGTCCAGGTGCAGGGCGGCGGGTCGAAGGACTCCGGCGCGGACGCCGCTGCGACGCAGTATCAGTGTCCCATGCACCCGACCATCGTGCAGGATCATCCGGGCGACTGCCCCATCTGCGGCATGAAGCTCGTCGAGGTCAAAGGAGCGTCCGCTGCAGGCGCGGAAGCAGCCGAGGATCAGTATCAGTGCCCGATGCACCCGACCATCGTGCAGGACCATCCGGGGGACTGCCCCATCTGCGGCATGAAGCTCGTCAAGGTCGAGTCCGCCGGCGGCGATCGAAAGGTCCTGTTCTGGCGGTCGCCGATGGATCCCAAACAGACGTCTCCGGTGCCGCGCAAGGACGAAATGGGCATGGACTACGTTCCCGTCTACGCGGACGAGGCATCGGCCCCGTCGGCGGTTCAAGGCCTGGCGACCGTCGAAATCGACCCTGCGCGCCAGCAACTCATCGGACTGAGCACCGCCGAGGTGAAAAAGGGCAGGATCGGCGGTGCCTGGCGAACCGTCGGAAAGGTCGCGGTCGACGAGACTCGGGTGCGTCACATCAACGTGAAGGTCCCGGGATTCGTCGAGCACATCCACGTGGACTTCATCGGAAAGCCCGTGCGCAAGGGCGATCCGCTCTTCTCCATGTACAGCCCCGAGCTGCTGGCCGCGCAGCAGGAATACCTGCTGGCGCTGCGCACGCGCGCGGAGTTGGAGAAAGCCGGCGGCGGCCTGGGCGACGGAGACGTCCTCGTGTCCGCGGCGCGGCGCAAGCTCTCGCTCTGGGATGTCCCGCAAGCCGAGATTGACCGCATTGCCGCGAGCGGCCAGCCGACGCGGACGCTCACCTTCTATTCGCCGGTGTCCGGCGTCGTGACGAAGAAGGACGTCGTGGAAGGCATGAAGCTCGACGCCGGCGCGATGCCCTACGAGCTGGTCGACCTCTCGTCGGTCTGGGTGCTCGCCGACGTGTACGAGAGCGAGCTGAGGCACGTGAAGGTCGCAATGCCGGCGACGCTCACGCTGCAGGCGTTTCCGAACCGGGTATTCAAGGGGAAGGTCGCCTTCGTCGACCCCATGCTCGACCCGCAGACGCGCACGGTGAAGGTCCGGATTTCGTTCCCGAATCCGACGCGAGACCTGCGGCCCGAGATGTTCGGAGAGGTGGTGCTGCACGGGAAGGCCCGCGAGGGGCTCTCGATTCCGGCGGACGCGGTCATCGACTCGGGGCGCGAGAAGGTCGTCTTCGTCGCGCTGGGCCAGGGCAAGTTCCAGCCGCGCGCCGTTCGGCTCGGCGAGTCCGACGGGACGAACGTCGAGGTCGTCTCCGGCCTCGACGAGGGCGAAAGCGTCGTCACGCGGGCGAACTTCCTCGTCGACTCCGAGTCGCGGCTGCGTGCCTCGCTCTCGGAGCTGTCGGCGGGCACGGCAAAAGCGGCGCCGGAGAGCGCCCGCGTGCTGCCCGGGAGCGGGGAGTCGGCGGCCACCGACAGCGGAGCGGGCGGGCCATGAGCGGACCGGACTCGCGCGCGGCCCTCACCCCCCCGCCCCCTCTCCACACGGGCCAGAGCGGCACAGGCCCCTTCCAACGCTGTTGCGGCCCGGTGGAGAGGGGGAGAAGTGCCCGCGAAATCCGCCGCAAGCCGCCGAATCCAAGCGCGGCAGCCCTCCCCTCTCCACCGGGCCGCTGTGCCGGCGATGATGCAGGGCACTTCTGGCTCGTGTGGAGAGGGGTCGGGGGTGAGGGCCGCGCGCGCGGCCCGCAGATCGGGCCCGGGGTGAGCTGCACGCGGTTGAAACACCAGGCTCCGACCCGGGCGTCGGATAGCCGAATCCGCTTCGGAGCGAGGCCCCGATGATTGCCCGAATCATTCGGTTCTCGGCGGAGAATCGATACCTCGTCCTCGCCGGGTCCATTGTCGCCCTGGTCATCGCCTGGCATTCCATGCGGACCATTCCGCTGGACGCCCTGCCCGACCTCTCCGACACCCAGGTCATCGTCTACTCGCGATGGGATCGCAGCCCCGACATCGTCGAAGACCAGGTCACCTATCCGATTACGACGGCGCTCCTCGGCGCGCCGCGCGTCAAGGCCATCCGAGGGTTCTCGGACTTCGGATTCAGCTACGTGTACGTCATTTTCGAGGACGGCACCGACATGTACTGGGCTCGCACGCGCGTGCTCGAATACCTGTCGAAGATCGTGCCGCAGCTTCCTTCCGGGGTGAAGACCGAACTGGGCCCCGACGCGACGAGCGTCGGATGGGTCTTCCAGTACGCGCTCGTGGACCGCTCCGGGAAGCACTCGTCGGACGAGCTCCGATCGTACCAGGACTGGTTTCTCCGCTATGCCGTGCAGAGCGTGCCCGGCGTCTCGGAGGTCGCGACCGTCGGCGGGCAGGTGCGCCAGTACCAGGTCACGGTGAATCCGAATGCACTGGCGGCGTACAAGCTGCCGCTGGACGCGGTCATCGACGCCGTGCGCAAAGGCAACAACGACGTGGGCGGCCGCCTCGTGGAGCTTTCCGGACGCGAGTACATGGTGCGCGGGCGCGGCTACGTGAAGGGAATCCGCGACATCGAGAGCCTTGTGCTCAAGGCGCAGGCGGGCACGCCCGTGCTCGTCAAGGACGTCGCGACGGTCGCGCTGGGTCCCGAGATGCGCCGCGGCATCGCGGACTACAACGGCGAGGGCGACGTGGTGGGCGGCATCGTCGTCATGCGCGAAGGCGAGAATGCGCTCAACGTCATCGACCGCGTGAAGGCGAAGCTCGAGGAGGTGAAGCCTTCTCTGCCGCCGGGGGTCGAGGTCGTAACGACCTACGACCGGGCGGAGCTCATCGGGCGGGCCATCGACACGGTGAAGGACAAGCTGATCGAGGAAGTCATCGTCGTCTCGCTCATCATCCTCCTTTTCCTCTGGCATTTCCCGTCGTCCATCGTGCCCATCGTGACGATTCCCGTGTCGGTCGCGCTGGCGTTCATTCCGATGAAGCTCTTCGGGTTGAACGCAAACCTCATGAGCCTGGCGGGCATCGCGATTTCGATCGGCGTGCTGGTCGACGGCGCCATCGTGGAGGTCGAGAACGCGTACAACAAGATTCACCATTGGATGAAGGACGGCAAGAAGGGCGACTTCCACCACGTGCGGCTGGAGGCGCTCATGGAGGTCGGCCCGGGCGTATTCTTCTCGCTGCTCGTCATCGCGGTGGCGTTCCTGCCGGTGTTCACGCTCGTGGACCAGGAAGGGAGGCTGTTCCGGCCTCTCGCGTTCTCGAAGAATTTCGCCATGGCCATTGCCGCAGTCCTGGCGATCACGCTCGATCCCGCCATGCGGATGCTGTTCGCGCGTGTGGAGCCCTTCACGTTCCGCCCGAAGTTCCTTTCCTGGATACTCACGCGCGCGCTGGTCGGGACCTACTATTCGGAGGAGAGCCATCCCATCAGCCGGCTGCTCCACAGGCTCTACGAGGGTCCCTGCCGGCTGGTGCTGCGGCATCCGCGCACGACCATCGCGATGGCCCTGCTGGTCGTCGGCACGACGGTGCCGGTCTACATGCACCTCGGCTCCGAATTCATGCCTCCCTTGCGCGAAGGGACGATTCTCTACATGCCTTCGGCCGTGGAGCCGGGCATGTCGGTGGCGGAGGCGCAGAAGGCGCTGCAGGTGCAGGACAAGCTGCTCATGACATTCCCCGAGGTCGAGCGCGTGTTCGGCAAGGCGGGGCGTGCCAACACCTCCACCGACCCGGCGCCGTTCACGATGATGGAGACGACGATCCTGCTGAAGCCCGAGCTGGAGTGGCGCGAGAAGCCGCAATGGTATTCCGCCTGGGCGCCGCCGTGGCTCAAGACGGTGCTGCGTGCCTTCTGGCGCGACCGGATCACGCAGGAGGAACTCGAAGACCAGATGAACCAGGCATTGCAGCTTCCCGGGATTTCCAATGCCTGGACGATGCCCATCAAAGGCCGGCTCGACATGCTCTCGACGGGCATCCGCACGCCGGTCGGAATCAAGATCATGGGCGCGGATCTCGGCGTCATCGAGCGCATCGCGCGCGAGACGGAGGCCGCGGTGTCGAAGGTGCCGGCCACGCGCAGCGCGTATGCCGAGCGCGTCGCGGGCGGGTATTTCCTCGACTTCGTGCTCAAGCGCGACAAGCTGGCACGCTACGGCCTGAGCGTGGACGACGCCAACATGATGGTCATGACGGCCGTCGGCGGAGACAACCAGAGCACGACCGTCGAGGGGCGGGAGCGATACGGAATCAACGTCCGCTACGCGCGCGACTTCCGCGAGGACCTCGCGGCGCTGCGCCGCGTGCTGCTGCCGCTGCCCGGCGGGCAGGCGCAGATTCCCATGGAGGAGATTGCCGATGTCGTTCTCGCGCACGGGCCGGCGATGATCCGCGACGAGAACGGACTGCTCGCCGGCTACGTGTACGTCGACTTCGACACCTCGAAGACCGACGTCGGAAGCTTCGTCGAGCAGGCCAAAGCCGCCGTGAACGGAGCCGTGAAGATGCCCACGGGCTACTCCATGACCTGGAGCGGACAGTACGAGAACATGCTGCGCGTGCGAGAAAGGCTCAAGCTCATCCTTCCGCTCACGCTCGTGCTGATTTTCGGTCTGCTCTACATGAACACCCGGTCGGCGTTCAAGGCGGGCATCGTGATGCTCGCCGTGCCGTTCTCCGCCGTCGGCGCCGTCTGGCTGCTGTATCTGCTGGGATACAACGTGTCCATCGCCGTGTGGGTCGGATTGATTGCGCTCATGGGCCTGGACGCCGAAACCGGCGTGTTCATGCTGCTGTTTCTCGACCTGTCGTTCGAGGAATACCGGCGCAAGGGCATGCTGCACGGCGAGAAGGATCTGGTCGAGGCGATCATCCACGGCGCCGTCAAGCGCGTGCGACCCAAGGCGATGACCGTCTGCGCCGCCATGCTCGGCCTGCTGCCGATCATGTGGTCCACCGGGACCGGCGCCGATCTGATGAAGCGTATCGCCGCCCCCATGGTGGGCGGGCTCGTCACGAGCTTCCTCATGGAACTGCTGGTGTATCCGGCAATCTACTTCCTGTGGCGGAAGCGGGCACTTTCCGGACCGGCAATGCCGCTCAGCGCAGCCGGTTCAGCCCATTGAGCGCCGCCACGCGGTAGGCCTCCGCCATGGTCGGGTAGTTGAACGTCGCGTCCACGAAGTACTCGAGCGTGTTGCCCGGCCGGCCGCGCGCCATCACCGCCTGGCCGATGTGGATGATCTCCGCCGCCTGGTACCCGAAACAGTGGATGCCCAGCACCTCCAGCGAGTCGCGCCGGAAGAGAATCTTCAGCATCCCCACCGCCTGTCCCGTGATCTGCGCGCGCGCCAGGCTCTTGAACAGCGAATGGCCGACCTCGTAGGGCACCTTCGCCTCGGTCAGCTCGCGCTCGGTGCGCCCGATGCTCGAGATCTCGGGACTCGTGTAGATGCCCGTCGGCATGTATTCGAGCAGCGCGCGGCCCGCGGCCGTGTCGACCATGTGGCGCGCCGCGAAGCGGCCCTGGTCGTAGGCGCTGGACGCCAGCGCCGGCGGGCCCGCGATGTCCCCCACCGCGTAGACGTGCGGCTGCGCCGTGCGCAGGTTCTCGTCCACCGGGATGTTGCCCCGCACGTCCGGCCGGATGCCCAGCGCCTCCAGCCCCATGCCGTCGCTGTTGCCCGTGCGCCCGTTGGCCCACAGCAGCACGTCCGCCTTCAGAAGCTTGCCGCTGGCGAGCCGGAGCACCACGCCGTCCTCGCCC
>Ga0172369_10010263_pt1 | contig 10209 bp, 9 predicted proteins | sample LakKiv25m_FD_114539 | JGI IMG/M metagenome (GOLD analysis project Ga0172369, IMG submission 114539) | Freshwater microbial communities from Kabuno Bay, South-Kivu, Congo - kab_022012_11.25m | ecosystem: Environmental > Aquatic > Freshwater > Lake | place: Democratic Republic of the Congo...
CCGACTGGACAATAATGTGATTCTGTCTTTCTTCCCCTTACCCCCTCTTACATGTATCATCATGCGTTTTGAATCAATGTCCGAGGGCTTAAGATTCAGTACTTCACTGATCCTCAAGCCACCCGAATAACAGGTCATGATCAAACACTTATGCTTTAGGTTCGTAATGTTTTCAATAATCCTTTTAACCTCATCCTCACTTAATACCGTCGGCAGGGTTTTCTCCTTCCTGGGCCGTTCAATGTAATAAATCCTCCTCGGACCCTTCAAGACCTTTTCATAATAAAACTTGATCGCATTAATAGCCTGATTCTGGTAAGAGGTCGAGACTTGCCGCTGCTCAACCAGATATAACAGATATCCCTGAATCTCCTCCTGGGTGATGTGGTTTATGTCCTTCGTATGGTAATAATTAATGAATTCTTCGAAGCACTCTCTATAGGTTCTGATCGTATTCTCGCTATACCGGAGCAGTGTAAGCTTATCGAGATAACTGTCCGGAGCCTCGCGATAATTCGGCAAATCTTCCTTTCGGGGTCTCGCTTTTCGGTTGAGCAGCTTCAGATCTTCCAGGTATTGGTATTTCCATTCTTTGCGCTGACAAAAATCAACCAGGGTCTCTAATATTTTCTCTGTATGAGCTACGGACCACCATTGATTTACCCCGTCCCATCGGTAAAACGGGAGTGTCTTGACTAAAGCGACCAACTCTTTGTCATACCGAAAGATCAACCGCACGCGACCATTATGGTACTTTACTACTAGCAAAGTCCCAGCAGCTACCGCCGGGGCTGTTTTGCCCAGAATCCCAACATGTACAAAATCATTGGAATCCTCCTCTTTTAACCGTTCGCCAAAATAATTCCGTAGCAAAACCAGATTCTCTTCCTTCTTACTAATGACCCAACAGAACCCGGCCGGGTCCCAGCGGGCATATTGCAATCCCTTTAAAAACCTAATATCCTGATCATCCTTCTTCAGTTTCAACAGGATAAACCGTTCTGTGAAAGATAAGATCACTTTTTCTTTCATATGCGTTTATCTTACGATATGGGTGGCTAAAAGAGTAGTTGCGTGTTAGCCTCCATTATCACATATAGACGCATATTCTTGGAAGAAATGGAGAAGTCGTAAGCACATTTCATTCTTCGCCTTTTACCCCTCACGCTTCACGAGTCACGAATCACGAGTCACCCTCCTACAGCTTCGCCCCCTCAGTCCCATTGCAATAGGGCTAGAACGGTCTTTCAACCGACTCAATTTAAGTGCTTTAGATATGGATCGGTTTGGTACCCTCGAATTTCGGAAAAGAATCGCAATAAGCAAATGGTTGGTGGTTCGCCGTTTTCTTCTTTTACAATCTTCGATCTAATTCTTTGGTTATCATCATTTTGCGAACAATCTCTTTTAATTCTGGTGGCAATTCGTTGAGTTTTTTCGTCTGCCAGTCTTGTTTCTCTATGATATTCTTGTTGGCCAGTTTGATGGCTTTAAGTACATAAAATGCCCCTCCCAGATAATGGTCCGCCATGTGAGCGGTGGCCACGGTTTGTCCAACGGACCGGGCTATAGCCCTATACACGGGGTCTTGTACCTGTCTTGCCACTGCATGTGCTTCCCGTGAAGCTTTCATGGGCGCACCTGTCGGTACCTGTTCATTCTCCGTAACAAAGTCAACATGGCGCTCCCCAGGCAGGAGGAAAGGCTCAGCAGGAGCAATTCGAGCGACGTATATCCGGGATCATCGCCCAGCGGCGGAATGTAGTCAATAGATACAGGTTCGTTGTCCCTTCAGTTTATTTTTAATGTTCAACGCCGTTTCAGTTATTGCTAATCCTTCTAGCCCCGTGCATTTCAGACAGGTTGGCATCGTTCTGCTGACTCTCGAAACGGTTTGAATAACCTGATCCAGGGGAATTACAGCATCATATCCGGAAATGGACATAATTGCGGAAGAATAAGCATTGACAGCAGCACTGATATTTTTACCCAAACAAGGTACTTCAACGCGGTCGGCTACCGGATCGCACACCAGCCCTATCATGTTTTGAATAGCCATTGATGCAGCATCCAGGGCCTGTCTTGCAGTGCCTCCCATTAATTGCACGATTCCTGCAGCGGCCATGCCGGAAGCAGCCCCGCATTCCACCTGACAACCATGTTCTTCGGCCGAAAAACCTGGACCTTGCGCAAAATAGGCTCCAACAATGCCGGCTGCAAAGAAGGCCTTGTTTAATTCGTCACCCGAAGAACCTAAGTTATCGGAAATGGCCAGCAACGATCCTCCAACGGTTCCGCAGGAGCCTGCAGTTGGCAAAGCGACAACTACTTCCATGGCACTTTTTGATTCCATCAATGCCGTAACGTTCGCGATAATCCGGTTAATAACAGAATCTTTTATTTTACCCTCTTTTTCTGCCTTTTCAATTAGGTTTGATTGTTGCTGTAAAATCCGGTCTGCATGGTGGGTTCCTTTTAATCCGGTGTCAATGCCTTTATGAACAATGATGATGAGTTCATTCATTTTATCCACTAACTCCTGATCACACATTCCACTGATACATTTTTCGTATATCAGTCCCAAATCTCCCATATCGGCTCCTGTTTTATCTGCATAAACAAGTAAAGATTGAACCGTGGTAAATGGCATTTCTGTTTGTCTTCCTGCAATTACTGGCATTATTGGCTTTATGACCGATATCTCGTCACTCGCCAAACGATTTTTAAGTTGGGCTATAAGTTCAGGAAATGGGTACGAGGATGTTAACTCATACTTAATGATATCCCCCTGTTGTTCAAATACAAAATCAACCTCGGACGGAATCAGGGTTTTAATTTCATTACTGATATCAGGTTTGTTTTCGGTGAATATCATCATTGCATAGAGATCTCCGGATAACTGTACCGGAAACCCGTTAACGGATCCGATCTGAAAAGACCCTCCCCCCAAAGAAACCGCAGTTATTTGTACCCTCTTTTTTGATATTCCCCAGAGGGTGAGTCTCACGGTGTTGGCATGGTCCGTCGGGAAAGAGTTAACCTGATATTCAATTGAAATTCCTTTCTGGCGAGCGTAACTCTCCGTATCTTTCATCCTTTCATCGGTCATTTCAAGGCCCAAAAGGCCACCGCCAATTCCCATTGTTGTTCCCTGTTCATGATAATTTGGGGCCCAGGCCCCATCCTGATCAAATTCGATCAGTGCCTTTTCCAGCGGAGTGTTTAAAATATCCAGGCTCATTCTTGCTATGCGCCACGATGCAGCAGTATGTGAGCTTGAAGGGCCGCGCATGACGGGTCCAATGACATCATTAAATATGCCAGGTAATTTGTTCATCATCACTTATTCAAACAGATTGATCTCAAACCCAAATCCTTGCTCCAACGAGAAGTTGTAAATATCGGTTGCAACTGCATAATCCTGTATGGCCACACCTACACTTTTGAAAATGGTGATTTGATTTTCCGACTCCCTGCCCGTGATTCTGTTTAAAAGAAAATCGCCGATTTCACCCGCAATATGGTTTTCACTGATCATTCCTTCCGAAATGGGTTTAATCAGATCGCCGCTTTCTTTCAAACACGGTTCTGATTGGTCAAGAAAAACTCTGGCATCCTTGATTAACAAAGGATCAAGCTCCTGCATATGGGGCTGAAAAGATCCTATTGCATTGATATGAACTCCTTCTTTCACATTCTCTCTGCGAAACAGTGGCTGTTGGGAATTGGTAGCGGTACAGATAATGTCGGCTTCTTTTAATTGCCCGATGTCAGAGCTATAAACCATCTCTACAGCAAACCTTTTCACCAGGTCGGTAATGAATTGAACGGCAATCTCCTTGTTGGTGTCATAAACCAGGACTTTTTTAATATCCCGTTCGCAAACCACTGCTTCCAGTTGGGTTCTTCCCTGGGTACCACAACCAAACAAGGCCAGGATCCGGGCATCTTTCCTGGCAAAACAGCGTGTAGCCAGTCCGCTGGCTGCCCCCGTTCGTAAGGCTGTCAGATACTCACCATCCATAATCGCCAGAATTTCACCCGTTACTGAATCAATTACCAATACAATTCCCTGAATGGTTGGGATGCCCGGAATAGTACCGGATTCACGCTGCGTCAGAAATTTGATGGCTACCCGTTTGTCTTTATCCATAAAAGCCGGCTTAAAAAGCATCACCATTTCATTTGTCGGAAGCTGTGAGGTGAAACGCATGGGGACATAACTTTCGCCCGCAGATAAAGAAGAGAATGCCCGGCCCATAGCATCGATAGCTTTCGACATGGAATAAAATTGCTTCATTTCCACAGCCTTAATAATCCGTATTGGTTTCCGCTGATTCAACATTTCTCTCATCTTTGGGAACAAATATAAGAGCAAATTACCGGCTTGGATTTTTTTCTGGAATTTGAGTATCCGGATGAATTTCGGAGGCTTCTGAACGGATCGGGATTTTTGAGGGACCTCAGCGAGAGTATCTTCTCGCTCACCGTCCAAAGTGCCAGCGACGGAATTATAGGCATCAGCAGCAGCAAAACCAATAAGGGCAGGATGAAAGTCAATTCCTCATCAGGATCTGTCGTCTGTTTTATCTTTTTACCATTAACGCCAACGTTCACGCCGATGAGCAGTGGCGGAGTTCATCGAGATGACTTGTCGAGGTACACGATCAATGATGCGAAGAATAAAGCTTAGCACTGCCAAAAGCCGGCCATTACCTATTTGCCGTGTCAGCGGTTTGTGCATATTATCTAATAATCCCGGGGATCATCTTCTACAATTGCATAATGATAATTATCGATCCATTTGCCTCTTATCGGAAGTATTTTTCTTCTTAATCCTTCTCGCTGCATACCTGATTTCTTTAAAACATTAATAGATCTTATATTTTCAGTGGCAACTCCAGCCTCAATTTTATGCAAATGGAAATATTCAAATCCATATTTAATTAATATTCTGGAAATCTCGGTAGCAAAACCATTCCCCCAAAAAGAAGGCACTAACTTAAAATAAATTTCACCCAACATAAATTTATCATGGGAGAGTATTAAACCCGCCAACCCAATAAAAGCTTCAGGTTCCTTCAAGACAACCTTCCATGTATATGATTTTCGCGATTCTTCTTTTTGTGCTTCTATCCATGAACGAATAACTACTTGGGTGTCTTCTATACTTTTGGGTATTCCAAGTGTATTAAACTCATCGACTTCAGGAAATGAATGGAGCCTATGTATGTCCATCAAATCATTCCATGTTATTTCTGATAATTTCAGTCTTGTAGATTCTATATCCATAGTGCTTATTCTGGCATAACGGCTATATGCGATGTTGGCCGTAGGTTATTCCATTTTCTTTCAGAATCTAAAACCACACATAAGAAGTATTTTCTAACGGATTTCGATTCTTCCAGCCTTTATCTTTATAACTATTCCACCAATCTTTATATAAATCCCTGATAATTAATATTTCGGTCCCTTTGAGACCCTTGAATCTTTCACTTTCAATCACTGCTGTATCAATTAAGTAGGGATCAAGCGAACCATATCCATAATTATTTCTTATTCCTTCAACTGTCCAAAGTAAACATTCTCCTAAAATACAGTATTCTCTTCCAACAGGGAAAGGTGTCCTGGATGAAACAGGATTAAACGGGAAACTGGTAATATGAGCTGTGTCTTTCGCGAAATCAATCAACGACTGAATATGACTTTCCGTAAATTTTGGCATCTGAAGCCATAAGTTTTCTCCATTTTCTCCCTTCTCATAGCAATTGTAAGTTCCATTCTTGATTTGTTGAACAAATTTTCTTACATCGGGATTGTTTGGATCGAATTCATCTTTTCCACAACCAATGCATAAAAGAGTCAGGAAAGCAATCGTCACTAATTTTTTCATAATGGTATTTTCTATTATGAACGACCGTCAGGGGCAGGCATTATGTGATTCTTTTACCTATGTAAAACGCATAACCATAATAGGCTTTGTATTTGTAAAATAACCCGGCCTCATAGCGCTGATAGGCTATAAAATCTCCTGCGGATTTATTGCCCTTATACTTTTTCAGAAGTGCTTCCCGCATTTGGGGATGTTGAACGTCATAATAATATGCCCAACAAGTTTCGGGGACAACAAAAGTGGCAACCGGAAGATACCCAGCTTTTTGCATTTGGGCAACCTTGTTCGATATGGTGTCTATTTCGGGATAGGCTTTTTGCCAAAAATCCTGGATTTCGGCGGTCGCTCTTCGGTAAACCAGGTATTTTCTGTAACTGCAACATGTCCTCCCTTTTTCAGAAATTTCCGCCATTCGTTTAGTCCACGCTCAAAACCAATGTTATAAATCGAACCTTCCGACCAGATCAAGTCCAATTCTTCTTCTTCAAACGGAAGGTTTTCCATATTGCTGACAACACCTTTCACTCTATCCTGAAGATTTTTGTTTCGGGCGTTTTGGTTAAATTGCCTGACAAAATCAGAACTCAAATCAACACCGGTAATTTCGCTTGCCGTGTTTTGCGCCAATACCATGGTTTGACCGCCTGTTCCGCAGCCAATATCGGCAATTTTTGATTTTTCGGTAAGGCCGTCTATAAAACTCAATGCTTTTAGCGTTATTTCGGGACTTCCCGGTCCTTGCCGTTCTGTGTTTGAAAAATAATCCATAATAATATTCAAGTCAAATTCGTGAATTGTTTGTTTTTCGTTGCTCATAGCTGTCCTGTTTAATTTTTATTGTTTGTCAATCCTCCGTGCTGTCACCATGCTTGACTCTAACAAGCCGGTACCCGCAAACTTGCGTATGTTTTTTTTTGATGCTGGATATCGGATGCTGGATATTGGACCCTGGATGTTGGAATTATCTAAAATCCCAAGGAATCCCGAATCACGAGTCACGAATCACGAATCACCAGTCACGATTTACGAGTCACCCTCCTACAGCTTCGCCACCTCAGTCCCATTACGGTAGGGCTGGAACGGTTCTTCAACCGACTCAAAATAAGAACTTTAGGCTTGGGTCGGTTTGTTCTCTTCGAAGTTCGGAAAAGGATTGGTAAAAGCCAAACGAAAACAGACCACGATGAACGCCAAACCGTAAGTGCTTTTCTCTCCGGAATTTTCGTTCTAATCCCGGTTTGTTACCGCTTTCCTGTTTTCCTGAACAGGTAATAGACCGGCAGCCCGATGAGCGTGGTGATGAGGGCTATGCCGGATTCCAGCGGACGTTCGAGCAGGGAGAGGATCAGGATTAGGACCCCGGCTGAAAGGTAAATGACCTGGACATAAGGATATCCGGGCATTTTCACGGCGATCTTTCCCTGCATGCGCAACCGGAACAGTCCGGCAATGGCGATGACCGGGAAGATACCTAACGAAAAGCCCATATAGGTAAGGATCTGGTCGAAGGTGCCCGTGAGGGTGAACAGGATGGCGATGCCCCCCTGCAGCCAGATGGCAATGGACGGGACACCGAACCTGGGATGTACCCGGGCTACCGCCCTGAAGAACAACCCGTCTTTTGCCATGGAATAATATATCCTGGGGCCGATGATCAGGAAGGCACTCAGGGAGGAAAAAAGCGCGAAAGCAATAAGCAGCGAAAACAGGTGCCCAGCCTGTAGGCCAAACAGGCGCTCCGTTGCCAGTCCGCCCACCGGGATGACACCCTCCATGTCGGCAGGGGGAATTGCGTAAACAAAAACAAGGTTCAGCAGAAGGTACAGCAGGATCACCAAACCTGTCCCGGCCAGCAGGGAAGCCGGCAGGTTCCGTGCCGGATCCCTGATCTCCGAACCGATATAGGTTGATGCGTTCCAGCCGCTGTAAGCAAACATGATCCACATGAGGGAAAGACCGATGGTCTTGATCCCGGCAGGATCATGGCCCGGAGTGACCGGTGCCGTGAAATGGCCGAAGTCGCCCTGTACCGAAGCCAGGCCGCCACCGATCAGTGCTACGATCAGGACCACCTTGACCACCGTGAGCACATTCTGGACCCGGGTCCCCGTCTTTAAACCCACTGAATGCAATCCGGTGAATATCAGTATGATGAAAACAGATAAGATCTTATTGGGAACCTCCGGATCCGTGCCCAGGAATTCCGGAAGCCAGCCGGCCGCACCGGGGAAAGCCTGGAAGAAATAGCTGCTGAAACCGATGGCGGATGCGGCGATCGGGGCGGAGAACCCGACGATGAATGAAACCCAGCCGCTCAGGAAACCGAAAACCGGGTGGAAGATCCGCGAAAGGAACAGGTATTCGCCCCCGGCTTCCGGCAGGGCGGCACCCAGTTCGCCGTAGGAAAGGGCTCCGCAGAACGCGATGATGCCGCCTGCCAGCCAGAGGAACATCATCAGGAGCGGACTGTGCAGCCCGGCCATCAGGAGACCGGATGTGGTGAAAATCCCGGCCCCGATCATGTTGGCAACCACGATGTTGGTTGCGGGGAAGAATCCCAGCTTACGGGTCAGGTCGGCACGGCCGGCACTCATGGACCTTCCTTATTTTGCGGATCGTTTGTAGCTGATCGCAACCCCTCCCCCATTGCTGTTGACGGTGGTCTCATAATCAGACCGGCTCTTCAGGAAGGCCAGGTAATCCTGATTGCCCCCCCGGCTGTACCTCTCCGAAACATTGTGGGAAGCATAGCATCCGCCGGCCACCATTTTCGGATCAACGGCCAGGAAATAATTCTTGTACCAGCCTTTATCGGCATCACTGAAAACGAAATCGAAAGGCCCCTTCAGTTCAGGCACCAGCTCGTGAGCATCGGCCAGGCGCGCATCGATATAGTCCGATAATCCGGCCGCATCGAAGTTTTTAAGAGCCTGTTCATGCCTGTCCCTGTCAATGTCAATGGTGATGAGCTTGCCTCCTGTCTTGCTCAGGGCCCAGGCGATCCAGATCCCGGAATGGCCGGTGGATGTGCCGATCTCCAGGGCGCTTGTGTAACGGTTCTTTATAATGATATCAAAGAGCAACTGCCCGTCCGATGCCGGAATATTCATGTCATACCATTGCTTCGAATGACTCTCGAGGAATTCTCTGACTTTTTTATCCAGATCCGGATTTTCCCTGAGTTTCTGGGCCTGCAAACCGGTGAAGGCAAAACACAGCAACAGCGCCGACATGAGGATCAGGGCAGGGTTTGAGGTTGTTTTCATTTTGATAATCAGTTTATTGATTATTTGAATCAGAATGTTGGGAAAGGTTTAATCCGGTCATTAAACCGTACATGTTCAAACCGGCCGGGTAATCATCTTCAGGATAGCGCCGTTTCATCATGGACCGAACCGCTCCCACTCACCAGCCCGGTCTCGCCGCGGACCCGTGAAACCCTGAAAGTATAATAAACCCCTGCAATCAGGGCGATGATCGCGAACTTCTGGAAGAGCGGATTACCGGGGAACTTGATGAGCCACATGAAGGCGTACGCGAGCACGGGGAGCATGATGGACAAGGTGGCCAGCCAGAAAATATACAAGCCAACCGCCGGACGGATGGCCAGCAGTTTGGCTAGCACCAGGAAAACAAAGCCACCCACAACCAGTGCGGAACCTATCACATGGGCCAACCTGAAACGGGGAGAATCGGCGGGACACGCCATGAGCAGGTAACCCAACGCGATCAGCCAGCTCAAAACCCAATAAAAAGGGCTGTTTGGAACCGGTCTCTTCATCAGATGATAGCGACCGAGCCTGAACAGGATCCAGCCGCAAATGATCATCCCGGCCTGGTTGACGTACATCGAAACATTGTTCGGATGTCCGTCCAGCGAGTACAGGTTGCCCAGGTGTGAAAAAGCGTGATGGACCAAGGAGAACCTGCCGGGATAGAATAAAATGCCGATGGTGAAATTCAGCAGGGTAAATACCAGCAGGAGATTTCCGTAATGCAGGCTCTTCGGGTCCTTTATCAAATCCTGTCCATTCTCCATAACATTCAGGTTTTCACGACCAGGCAAACGCCCTGTTTATCGGGCTAAACAAAGTTAGACGTTTTCCGGGAATTGATCCATTCACAAGCCACTCCGACCTCCCGCAGCAGCCATTGACCGGTCGAAAAATCCATTCTTCTTATCCATCATCTTGTAAAGAACTTTATACAGGAAAACCATACAGCCATGAAAACCAAGATCCTTATTACCGGAATGCTTTTGGTGGCCCTCTTGTCCTGCCGGAAGGAAGAGATCCGGGAGGTTTGCCTGAAGAACG
>Ga0172369_10010266_pt1 | contig 10207 bp, 6 predicted proteins | sample LakKiv25m_FD_114539 | JGI IMG/M metagenome (GOLD analysis project Ga0172369, IMG submission 114539) | Freshwater microbial communities from Kabuno Bay, South-Kivu, Congo - kab_022012_11.25m | ecosystem: Environmental > Aquatic > Freshwater > Lake | place: Democratic Republic of the Congo...
CTCCTCTTTCAGGATTTCTTGCACTACTTGGGCTTTGAACTGGGCTGTATATCGTTTGCGCATGGTCGGTATTGTACCTTAACTCCGGCCATTTCCCTGTCCAGTTTTTGCCGTCCATTATAGCAACTCAGGTATGACTCTGGTGTCATCTGAAAAGCGGCACCAGGGCTGGCACCCTAGCCCCATCCCGCGCGCGTCAGATCAGAAGCCAGGTTGACGCCGATACCAGCCACCACGCTGGCAAGAATCGGGTTGCCGGAGAGCAGCCCAACGCCCAGAATGGCAGCAGTGAATAGAACGTCAACAACCTGATGGCGAGTATCGGTCATGTCACCCTCTCCCCGCTCATATCAGCAAGCCGAGTGTCTATCAACGATCTATCAACGCGATTGCTGATATATTGTTGATAGGAACAGGCAGGGTTATGATGTCAACGTGTACCGGGCCCAGCGGCGCTCGCCCTGCCGCTGCAGCACGCCTTCAGTCAGCATCTTCTGTAGGACATAGTTGACCCGCCGCGCATCTGCGCCGAGCAGATCGCGACACTCGGCATTATTGATGCTGCCGTGCTCCCTCAAGTAAGCGCTGATCCGATCCTCGTCGGAGAGCGGCATTGGCCCGGTCTCCGTCTTCGCAGCCGAACTCAGCGTGTAATACGCCCAACGCCGCGTGCTGTGCTGCTCGACCAGGCCGGATTGCACGAGGCCACGCAGTTCTCGACCCGCCGTGACCGAGTCCACGTGGTTGAGCCGCTGGTAGTCGCTGTTGGTGAGTTGCTCGTTGTAGCGCAGGTAGACCAGGGCCAAGCGTTGCCGGTCGGTCAGTGGCCGGTCAGCGAACCGGTTCAGCCAGGCGATCGCTTCCGGCCCCATCAGCGTGTGGCTGCGGAAGGTCACCAGGAACGATGCGTGCCGATCCTGGAAACGCGGCGGCTCCAGGTTGAGCCGGCGCATGGCGTCGATCATGGCGCGGATACCGCTGCCGCGGTTCTCGACCAGGTGCGCATCCTCCATCAGGCGCATCAAGACGCGGTTGCGCGTCGACTGCTCTTCTTCCAGGGTTTCTTCGGTGACGTTGCCGTAGAGGCCGCCCGGGCTTTGCACTTCCAGCCGGTCGGCGAAGAGGCGCAGTTGGATGTAGCTGCCCCGCACGTAGGGGCTGTAGTCACGGTGCGCGACCGCGTTGACGACCGCCTCCCGCACCGCTTCTTCGGGATATTCGGGGATGTCGCGGCGCAAGAGTCCCTCGATGAGGCTGCTCTTGCGGATGCTGGCCATTACGTAATTGACCGCCGCTTCAACCATGTCCGGGATCGGACCTTCGAACTTGCGGTTGTCCAGGAAGCGTTCCCCGCGCGGGGTCTTCTCCGCCTCATCAGTTCCATAGTAGTGCAGGAGGGTGATGACCAGTTGCGGCTCGAAGGTTTGGGGATACGCGCCGAACATCAGCAGGCCGACCAGGGTGGGACGCAGGACGCCATCTACGTCGCGGGCGATGCGCAACTGCCTGAGCACATCCTCGAATGGCCGATTCAGGTAGGACGCGTCCAACCGGGCGCGCCGCAACTTCCGCACATATTCTTCCAAGCGTTCCCGATCCAGGTCGTCGAGCGTAGCCTCGCGCACCGGTTCTTCATCAAATGTGGGCTGGGCGCGCGCGCTCAGATAGCTGAAGACCTCATAGCCGCTCATCTGGCGGTTGGTGTTGCCGACGCGGATGTAGGAACCGCTTTGAAGGCCGGCTGTCTTGTAAAAACATGGCTTCTGCTCGACGGGGATCTCGAAGACCTCGATCGCCAGAACTGACTTGCCGTCAACCTCGACCAATGTGAATTCGGGGCGCAGGGCTGGTTCCATGTTCTCGGCCGCCAGGCCGCTGACTTCTTCCATGATCCGGTGCGCGTCTCCCACGCCGATCACCTCGAAGGCGCGGTTCTCGTCCAGGCCGAGCAGAATCACCCCGCCGCCCGTGCGGTTGGCGAAAGCCGAGAGCGACTCGTAGAGGCGCTGCGGCGTCCCGCGCTGGGCAGCCTTCACTTCCACATCGTTTAGCTCGCTCTGGAAGCGCTGCACCGTGGCGATCAGTTCACGTAGTTCTTCATTGGTCATGGTCGTGTTCCCGCCTTTGTCTTGTCCTCAGGGCTGCTCTGGCAGAAGCAAACCCCGCCTTTAGCTTTCCTTGATCCCGCGACGTCAGTGATCCCCTACCATCCCCATCCAAGGCCAGGCGCTATTGTCAAGAATCTTCTCAGTGAGGTAGGTCTTCACAAGCTCTTTTTCGTTCCGCTCAGCACTCTTCTCGATCTCACTCCATTGCTGCCGCAGATACGACATGCGTGGGTGTGTGCCGTCAAGATTCGCCGTATCTTTGAGGACTGCATCAACCCAGTGATAGAAACGACTGTCAACACACTCAAGGAACAATCGGAAAGCGGCCCAGGCTTTTGTCTCGGTCTGTTCCTTGAGGAACAGCCGGAACCAATGTTTTGCCCAATTATTCCGCTTCCACAGATGGAGGCAATCGTCCGCAATGTCTGCGAGCCACGGCGAGGCATTGGCTGCTATGAAGTCACAAAGTTGGGTCTCGGCTTGTGCGTCGTCAAGAAACGCCAATAACATCAAGGCCCGTGCGCACTTCCATTGCGGCTGCGGCTGCAGATCGTGCATAATGCGCAGTCTGAGCCACTCCATGGCTGTTCCTGCTTGTGCAGCCAGCACCACCTCCAGAAGCGCGCGGTCGCTGGTGCATTCTGCTAAGCGCCGCTCCCATTCATCTTCTACTGCCGGCAAGGGCGTGGCCGCAAACAGCCCATAGTCTGTCCACGTGATCCTGGTACCAGCCTTCTGATAGCGGATACCTCTGGCGGTGCTTTCCAGCTTCCGATGGAGCTGGACCCCAAGTCCCGGCTGGTGGACCAACAGTCTGGAACATAACCCTTCATAGAGGCTACGTGCGCGCCACACAAGCTTGTCAGCCTGCGGCGTGTCAGCGAGAGCCGCGGCGACCATGTCGTGAATCTCGTCAGGGCAATCAGATATGACCTCAGCAAGGCCATTCGCCCGGAAGTATCGCGCGAAAAGCTCGTTACCAGCCTGCCTTTGTTCCTCGATGACCTTCTCCATGGTGGCCATGAGTGTTCGTTGACGATCTCCGTAGTCCGGGCTGTTGAACTGCTCCAGTTGGCTGTTGTCTCCGCTTAACCTGCCGCCCCAGTAGGCAGTTCGCCCCACGAAGGTAACCGACCTCGTGAACTGACTTTGACTCAACGACAAACGTGTGACCTCGCTGGCATCGTGAATATCACTGCTATCCAACTCCACACTGGGAAAATCGGGCGGTATCTCAGGAACATCAGAGCACAGTCTCTCCCAAACGTGATGGAGATCCTTCCCGTATTGACGGATTTCAGCGGGTTGGGCTCCGCGACGCTCAAGAGCATAGCCCAGCCAATTTGGGTGTACCCGACATCGAAGCTCCGCCCAGGACAACTCTTGCCCCTGTTCGCACAGTATCAAACTTCCCCAATGGTTCTCCTCTGGATGATGCCCACTGTCCCATGCCCAGAGACTCCTGATAATCTGCGTTGTAGCTTCGGCTTGCTTGGCCCCATACAGAACCCTCAGCACCAACGACCTCATGAAGCTGTCTGCATGTGTCAGGAACCGGCACAGGCTCACGGCAAAATACGCCGGCGCGTGTTGGGCGCTGCACGCCGCAAACCAGAGCAGACGCCGCAAGGTGGTGGCGTCACTGGCACCCTCAATCGCGCTCAGCAATTCGTTCCAGTCAGCGACAGGCCGGAAGATACACTCGAACTGCAGCAGATCATGCGCGTTTTGAGGGCGCCCCAATAAGCGAGCAAGTTGCTCTTGGGGCGACATATGGTGCAACAAAGTGGTGAAAAAAAACGACTCGGTGAGAAGCTCCTCATCGGTCCAGGCACCGCTTTTCGCAACCAATTGCTGCCAGGTTGCCGACAACGCCTCGACTTCATTCGGCGTGAGAAGCGGCGCATAATCGCGCAGGTAGATCGCTACCTGACGCAGGGGTAACCCCTGTCTGGCACCTATTTGCTGTGCCACACGCTGAATGAGACCGGCAACGGCCTCAGGCGCATATGCCGATAGGGCAGGTTCAATCTCTTCGAGAAGATGCTGTTCGGAGGTCATGACCAAGCCGATCCACAGTGACTCGACGGGGATCCTCTCAGCCAACGGTGCAAGCCGCTCCCCCAGGTCAGGCGGCACTTCGAGATCGGGGTCAATGCAGCAGGGTTTGAGCTGTCTAGCCAACCATTGTGGTTCCAGGTCGGTCCTCTGCGCGCATCGGGCGCGGTCTTTGCGCCGCCATGTGAACCCCGAAGCACATGGGTCACGTCCGTAAAGTTCATCCAAAGGATGCCGAGGAAACAGGCCCTTCGGCAAGGTTTCAGCCAGTGAAGCGGCTGCGGCGCTTCCCTCGTAGCTGAGCAGCCGCCGCGCGGCCTGGAGCGCCGGCAGCGATCCCTGCGCGATGAGGCTGCTTACCTCTTGCTCTATCTCGGTCCAGATTGACTCAGGCGAGGTGCGCATGACCCATGCGAACAGCTCGTACTTGTCTGGGAATCCCATGACTGCTTCGGCCAGACACCCTCCTGCCATAGCATGTACATAGCGGCCCCGAGACTCATGTGAGATTATGGCGAGAACGGCTCGTCCGAGGCGAAGTAGTCCGTCATCCTCCGCCAGTATCATGGAATGACCGGCGAGGCTGACCGTTCCATCGTTTGCATTCTGACCCAGCCGATCTGCGATTTCCGCATGTACCTTATCGGTGTTTTTGCCCTCTGGGCCGCGTTGCGCGGGGTAACCACACGGATGAACGAAGCCAAGCCAACGCTCAAAAGCAGTCACCAATTCAGCACTAACCTGTGGGGACTTTCGCCACCTGAGGAGGGCGCGCATGATGAGTTCCTGCGCCCAGCGATTCTCTGCGGCCTCTCTCCATACAGATTCGGCCAGCTGAATGTAGCATCGCGGGCACAACGGCAGATAGGCCGGGAATGCCTGCTCAGTATCCTGGGTAGGGTTCTGGCTGCTGACCCATGCATTCAGCAATGCCACCCGACCAGCCAGAGGATAATCTGGGACCTGAAGCGCATGCAGCACCGCCGCGCCGCAGATCGCGGCCTGAAGATCGAGATCAGAGTGAGGCTCCAACCACCTTGCCACTGTTTCGATAGGATCCGATTCGCGAGTCCTGCATGCCACCTCGACCTGGTCGGCCAACAACAGACCAAAACCATGGTGTAACAGTCGTTCCTCTGCCTTCAACCGTCCTTTCTCAAGACGCAGGACTCCTCCGGTAGTTAGTTCCCTGAGCACCGCCTTCTGATCCTCGGCGAACGGGACCATATCGCTCAGATCCTTTTGCGATATCGAAGTGGCTCCAGTAAGATGCCTGTGCGCGATCTCGCGGATGAGAGTCTGGAACTCCTCATCACTGAGAGGGGTCTGCGTCTTCCGCGTGTAACGATCACGCCAATCTTCGTAGACAAGTCGGGCAGAGGTGATGTCACCGCTTTCAGCCATCCGCTGGCGATGTCTTACAACTAGATCGAGAAATCGGGGGGTACGTAGCCGAAGCAAGATCGTAGATGGAAGGTCCGCCATGTGCAAGCCATGTATCTTCATGGCTTCGGCCAACTCCTCATCGTCGTAAGGGGCCAGATCATACCTGTAGACCGGCAAACTGCTCAAGTTAGCGAAGTACTGCTGCCAGTAGCTGCTCCGGCAGGTCACGATCACAGCCACACGGTTCCACCGAACCGTTGCCAGGTTCTGTAACAGATCGCGCCACCAGTCAAAACTGTGCCGTTCATTGATGCCATCGAGCACGAGCACGAAGACCGGTATGTCTCCTTGCGGCCGTTCCATCCAACGATTGAGTCGCTTACCCCAGTACTCCTTATCATGTAACCGAGTTGTATCACGGATGGCACCGCGCAGAAGTTCATCTGGATCAGATGACGTCGCACGGCTGGAGGCAACGAAGATCACAGGAGGCCATTGCTCCGAGATTCGGATTTTCTTCGTCAGCCATGATGCGGCCGCCCACGTCTTGCCGTCGCCCTCTTCGCCCGTAAGCACGAAAAAGGCGCGCGTCTGTCCCCAGTCCTTTAGCCAGGTATCCAGTTGCTCCCAGGCTCGCTTTCTTTCGATCAGCCTGACCTTGTCACCTTCGACATCGAGTGGCTGACCGAAAGCAGCCCGACTTCCAGCGTCTGAACGGCAGCAGTCGCCGAGGAATTGGTTTTGGACTATGCGCCAGTGATCGTAGCCAATGTGCGCAGGGGAGAATTCCGAGCGGAGTCGGCTCAAGGTGTCCGCGAAACCAGATGCGCTGCTAATCGCCTGGAGTTGTTTTTCGAGAGTCGTGCGGCGGGCTTCGTTGTCTTTGACGTCAAGATAGTCCAGGACGATTTCAGTCCCCGCGGCACAGAGTACTTCAAGGGAACTGGGAACATCATCCCCCGCCGAAATTGCCAAGATCTCGATCCCCTTGCTGTGCCCCTCAGTAATCAGCATGTTCAATAACTGAGCATGGACGTCTCGGCTTGCGACGAGCACCCACAGATCGAGGTCAGGGATAGTTTGACACGCTTGCACCAATTCACCTAAGAGTTCCCGTTCATCCAACCTGGTGTCTTGCAGGTATCGTTTGCATTCTATGCTCGCCTGGCTTCCTCCGGTGGCATCCGAAACCGCGTCATGCCCGGCTTGCCGTCCGGGTCTGGCGATGAAGAACCGCCTTCCCGTGAGGTTGCTCAGCAGGTCAGCGATGAGTCCTTCAAAGCTCCGGTCTCCCGAAGCTGGCAGGGTGCGAAGCGCATCGTGCAAATCGGATTTCACGATCATCTCCCGCGGAAAAGCATCTGTTCCTCTGTCGTCGGGATCGCGCCATAGGTGACCAAATTCGCATTGGCCTCATGCGCCAACGCATACACCGGCTTGCCCCACCCGATCACCTCGCGCGCCAGCGCCTCTGTCCGACCCCCTGGTGCCGCATGCACAAACAAAACGCGATCCGCCAGCGCCGCCACAAACCGGTTCCGATACGCCGCCAACTCCGCCGTGACGCGTCGCTCGGCCTCACTGAACGGCGAGAGCAGGAGCAGCCGGCCTTCCGCCAACGGCTTGCGGAGCTCGGCAGGGATGGTCTTGTACATCCCGCGCGCCGGACAGACGATGAGCGGCCCGACGCCGGCCAGCAGAATCTCCAGGCAGGCGCGCTCCACCGGCGTGTGGAAGCCGCCGATGACCGCCGCGCCGCGATCGCGCAGCGCGTGAGCGAAGTCAGATGCTTGTACGATGAGGCTGCCCGGGCAACGCGCGGAGCAGAAGACTGCGGTCTTGTCTTGGGTGAGCAGCGCGACATTGCCAAGAGCAACCGCTTGGGGCGGCAACCCTCCGTCAAGATAATCAAATAAAAAGGCTTGCGCGGTCAGCCCGGCTAGGTCTGGTAACGCGCTACGGTCACTCATTTACCAAAGCTCCACATCGTACTCGTCTTCTGGGATGCCTGCTGCTTCGATAATGGCGGCGCTGATCTCCTTGATGGTATCGGCATTGAGGTTGAAGTACACCCACCAGCCATTCTGCAACTGATGCCAGGCATCGCTTGAGGGTTTGCGAGTGAAGTAGCTCGGCCTCTTGGCGACTACTTGTTCCTCGAATTTGTCGCCACACCACTGGGCCACCACTTCGGCGGTGCGACGCAATACATCGCGCCAAGAACTCGCAGGATAAACTTCGTCAAGGATCACCACAGCCTTCGGCTTTTCATCCCAGCCTGAAGACGTCTCGCTCAACTGAGGCCAGATTTCGGTAATTCTGGCCATTAGCCACTGAGCCCGCCCGCGAATGGACTGGCCGTTCCAGACATCTGGCGCCTGTTCGCGAAAGTACGCTTGATTGAGCAGCAGTCCATGACCGGCCAGTTTTTGCCGCTTGACGCTATAGCTGTCATTCGATAGCTGTGAGTTCCAATCCTGGGTTACTACTGTGAGGTTGCCCAGGGTGTGGAGCAGTTGGTAGTCCTGCTGCCAGTTCTCGCCAAGGTGTCGCTTCCACGCCTCAGTAGGCGTTTGAGGCATGATGTGTTCAATCGTGGGATCGTCGCTCAGAACGGTATATGCGCCGCTCCCGGCCGACAGGTGGCGATTGACAGTGTCGAAAACTAACGCCAATTTCTGACGGGTGTAGATGTCTCGACGATACAGGTCAACGGTCTCGGCTGACTGGCGGAGTCGTACGTCACTTGGTTCGTTCCGAACCCCCAACGCCTGACGCAGCAGGGCCACGAAGTTAGCCGCATCCGCGTCCTTGAGATCCTTGACCAACGATGGAAACATCTTGTTCAAGTAGTTGGTGGAATCCCGGTTGAGAAAGCGACGCACCATGTAAGTCTCGATGAGGCGTAAACCGTCGAGAAATGCCTCCCGACTCAGGTGACCTTGCTGCCATTTATCGTACATGAAGAGAAGGAAAGGATAGCCAGTGGCGATCTCAAGTACGTTCAGCCGCTCCAGTTGATGGCGCACTTCTTTGTCCGGTTCACGCTGCGGACGCAGAAGACGGTCGTAGTAGCGAGCGAAACGTTTGATGCGGGTCAACTCCTGTTCGAAGTTGGCAACGCTCATCTTCTCGCCTCTGTCGCGAAAGCGGGAATAGACGTGCTCTTCGTTGATTAACACACCTATTGGTTCGGTGACCAACTCGCTTGACGGGTAGGCAAAGTAGTGGCGCAGAAAGGCGGTGAGCTCGCCCAGACGAGAGCGGCCCACGGTGCGCTTTTCCAGTAGCATCTCCTCGACTGGTGACCACAGCTCAGTGAAGACCGGCTCCTGGCGCTGAGGTGGTAGCTTCATGGCGATGTAGTTGCGGACCAGATCGGCCTGCGTCAGGGATTTGCCCTTGTAGTTAAGACTCTCGAAGATCTCGTAGGGGCGTTCGCTCTGATTGAGGTTGATGAAGACGACCTGTAGACTTGTCATTAATACGTTGAAAAGGCGGTTGGGATCGATGCCATCGCTTTTGAAACGGTTACTCAGGTGGGTGGTCAGATAGGCAAACGCCTCGGGGACTTTGGATTCCACGCCCTCTGGCGGTTGCTTGCCCGTGACGATGGCACAATAGCTGACTTGATCGCCGTATTTGAGGGTGGGAAGCAGCTTGTAATGGAGATTACCGCTCTCGTCCAAGTTGAGCAGCATCCTGCGTATCTTTCTTTGCAGTGCAGCATACCCATCATTGTCATCCAACAGCCGCTCCAAAGCACAGAGCAAGAGCGAGATAGTGGTCAATCGCTGCTGTCCATCCACCAGACGAAAGACCGGAACCGTGCCGGCCTGGGTGCCATCGTTTATGACCACCAGCGAGCCCATGAAATGTTCCGGCGGCTGCTCGTCGTTGTAGATCTCGTAGACGCTGAAGATGTCGGTGAGCAAGGTCTTCCACTCTGTCTCCCCCCAGGCGTACTCCCGTTGAAAGTGAGGCAAAACGTAGTGAATATCCCCGCCTGCCTGAAACACCTTGACCATTTGAAGGCTATCAGCTTTCACTTATTCCTCCTCCTCGCCCTCGTTCTGCAGCTCATCCCCCATCCGATACTTGATGTCGTAGTTGATGATGAAGTCCAACTCCTCGTCGGTGAAGCCGTAGTGGCAGGCGAGGATACGATCGATTTTGTCAAGAATCGGTTTTGATAGACTCGGTCGAAATTCCTGGTACTCACAATCCTGCCGAACCCTTACAAACGAGTTGGTGTTGTAGTCAGCCATCAGTTGATCAAAGAGCGGGGACATGGGAGTAAGGATATCGCCGGCCAATACCCCGATCGGGAACTGCTCGACGTCGGTGCCAGTGATGTTGCGTCCATTTCCAACGCTCACAAACCAGAAGAAGTAGAGCGAGCTATTCAGTGTTGCGCAGATGAACTTACCCTCATCTCCGTTTCGGAAATAGAGATCTCTGAAGTGATGAACTGATCGCGTGCGAGTTGCACTCTTGAAGTACTGCTCAAAGTCCATGGATCTGATCCAGTACCTAGGGTTGTTTCATGTTTCCGGCCAGCCGATAAGCTGCAACGCGCGTTGCGGTGATGCACCGTAGTGGCGGAGTGCTTCGGCGATGTTGGACCAGCCACGATGCCGGAGCAACGCCATCAG
>Ga0172369_10010272_pt1 | contig 10202 bp, 7 predicted proteins | sample LakKiv25m_FD_114539 | JGI IMG/M metagenome (GOLD analysis project Ga0172369, IMG submission 114539) | Freshwater microbial communities from Kabuno Bay, South-Kivu, Congo - kab_022012_11.25m | ecosystem: Environmental > Aquatic > Freshwater > Lake | place: Democratic Republic of the Congo...
GCTGTATTTTCTTGGAGTCATTTGTTGATATGAAGTTCGTAGGTTTCTCATGTTAATTGTATAATATAACTATTGCTGCTACAATACATGATAGTATTTCCGGTAAGTGCTATACTACTATATATATATTCACTCCCCTGTTCTGTATATTTTAACTGTATGAGTTGTTGAGCTGGAACGAAGCTTACGATATATTGATCAGGAAAAATTGCTGTCGTTCAGGTGAATAGGGATTTACTACTTAATCCTGCATGCAAAAAATTATTCACTTGTCCGTATAGCGTCTCTATGCAGGCTTGACCGTATAATACGTCTTTGTTCTTTACTTGGAAAGAAGATCTGAATGTGACAAAGAGAATACCGACAATCATCATCACGATGAGTATCTCCAGGAAACTAAACCCTCTTTTTTTATCCATGATAAAAAAATAATTTTAAATTTTAAGTTCTAAGTGCTAAGTAAAATGTGTTCCTTTGTTTAGAACTTAGCATTTAACACTTAGCATTAAGAATTTATGAGTGGTCTCACTACATATCTATAATTCGTTTCATCTTTATCCATCAAAATAAGCGGTTTCTGGTTGTCAATGATATTGAATACCAATTCATCGCCCTTGATAATCTTGATGAAGTCAGTTATATATTTTCCATTTATTCCAAAACTTAATGATGTTCCTTCGATGATAGCAGGAATGTTGGTTGTTCCAGCTCCTTTATCAGTTTTACCTGATGAGATAACGATGCTATCTTTTGTTGTTTCTATTTGGATGTAGTTGTTGATATCTCTGGTTAAGATTCCTATTTTTCTGATAGCTTTTTCACAAAGATTCTTATCTACCAATATCTTGGTATTGAAACTTCTTGGCATAATCTCCTCTCTATCATATTCAGGGAAATTTCCTTGGATCAATAATGAGGTAGCCAATATTTTCATGTCTTTTACTTGTACTTGGAATGCGATTAGATTCTCTGAATATTTAACGGTCAATGTTTCTGATTCATTATTCATCGCATATTCAGATATTTTTTGGATATCTGTCATAGTGACTTTGGGTACAATCAATGCAAAATCAGCTTCTTTGATCCCTGATGGAGCTTTGAATTCTGATAATCTAAATGAATCTGTACCTACAAAAATTAAATTATCTTCTTTTGCTTTTAATAACACTCATGTCAAAACAGGACTGAAGTTTTTTTCTGTAACTGCATATTCAACTTTTGAAACTCCTTCAGCGAATAATTGTGTCTCTATAGAAATCGTATTTTCACTTGGCATTTCTGGCAATGCAACGTATTCACTTGCAGCGATACCGTTGATATCAAAATTATCTTTTGCTGATTTTAATGTCATAATCTGTGATTTCTGATCAACGATTATTTCAACTTCTTTTTCTTCTATACTTTTGATGATGTCAGAAAACATTCTTGCATTTACGGTAATAGCTCCTTCCATAATTACTTTACATGGAATCTCTATCTCGATATATTTCTCCATATCAGTCGCTCTCAACAACAATCCATCGATAGCTGCCTTGAAGTAGAAATTTTGTAAGATTGGTAATGTTGCGTTTTTGGAAACGAATCTCAATCCGAGATCTATAACTTCCAATAGTTTAGCTGTTTCGATAGTAATTTTCATAACTCTTTGACTAAAGGATTAAAAAGAATTTTAAATGTTGGATTTTGGATGTTGAATGAAAGAATTGTTTTTTATGACCTATTGTAATATAGTATCATAGTGAATATTAAGACAAATACTATCATTTAAAATTTAGCATTCAAAATTCAAAATTGATTTGTTTGTTATTTTCCGTAGTTGCGTAGATCTGCCATTTCATTGAACCAAACCAATGCTTTCTTATATTCTTCAACATCAAATTCTGGACATTTTTTTGCGGTGAAATACAATTCTGCATATCCAATCCACCATGACATAAATCCTGATGTTCTCTGTGCTTGATCTCATTTTGTCCTGATTACCAATTCAATCGGTGGGACATTTCCAAGATCTAAACTCTTACTAATATCCTCTTCAGTTATGTTTGTTAAATCTTTTTTTTCTGTCGCCAGTTTCTTGATTCCTCTTACGATTTCATCTCTTCCTCCGTAGTTGATACCAAATATGAAATATCTGTCAGTATCATAGGTATTTCTTTCTTGTTTAGCTATTAGATATTTTCTGAAATCATCAGTAATACCTGATAAATCGCCTATTACTTTGAAGTTAATTTTGCGTTCTTTCATAAATTCATCAAGATCTTCTTCTACGATTTTATACATCGTCATAAGGAAATCATATTCCTCTTTGGGTCTCTTGGTCGCGTTTTCTGTACTCAGTCATCGAAGAGTGAACACTTTTACATCAGTTTGTGTAAAGGTATATATGATGAGTTCCACTGCTCTTTCATATGATATCATATATGCTTCAGCAGCTGTTTTGTCATTTTCTTTACCTCGCGTTCTATTCCCGTCGGGTATTATAGCTACATGTTTTGGAAAATTCATATATTAAATAAAATGCTAAATGCCTGGTGCTAAATGCTCAGTATACTATTACATCTAAAAGATGCTTTAAGCTTTAAGCATCATGCTTCATGCTAAAATAGAATGTGAATAAATTGATATGTATTTGCTCTGAGTATTCAAGGTATTTTGATTATTTGTATTTTTTTATTAAAATATCTAATACTATTTGACTTTATCTTTTTAATATGTATATACGCTAATATTATTTTATATATTAGTATATCACTATGATCGTTACTAGAGAAAAAATTCACATTGTTTGAACTCAAGATACTGAAGTATTAGTTGGGAATATGATAGATATTCTTAAAAAGAATTTATCGTCTTTAGGATATGATATAGCAAATGTGCTTTCGTATGAAATCAATATATATGATGAATTTGCAGACGAAGAAACTACTATTGATAAATTACAACATTCTGTTCGTGGCCACCATGTTTGGGTTGTTGCTGATGTTAATGGCAAAAAAACTGTGATAAATAAAAAAACATTACAGCCTATGCTAGTAAAATATAACGATAGGTTGGTTCAAGCATTGGAACTTTGTAATGCTGCCCAAATTCATGGATGAAAAACATTAAATTTTATATCTACAACACTACCGTATGGTAGAGAAGATAAATTTCCTGATGCTGGACTCAAAGAAAATACTAAAAGATCTTCTGCTTCTGCACATTTCTTTTTGGATATCATTAAAGATCAATTAGCTCCTGACTATTATGTGACTATGGATGTTCATAATACATCTATGTTTAAAGGGAATAAGGTCACAAAATGTGTTAATCTTCATACATGACGAGCTGTCCAGAGAGCTGTTCAATTGATAGACAAACCAGATATTCTTATATCGGGTATGGATCAGTGATGAGATAAAAAAATTGAAGCAATTTCAAATGATCTATGATTAGATTATCTTAATGTGATTAAAAAAAGATCCAAGAAAGAGAATAATAAAGTTGAAGAGATTATTATTGTTGGAGATCCTATATGAAGAGATGTCTTAATTCATGATGATATTTTAGATACATGAGGTAGTTTTGATCTTTTAGTAAGAGAAATGTGGAAAAAATGAAAACCTACTAGTGTAAATGCAGTTATCACTTCATGACTTTTTAACGGTAAAGCGATAGAAAAATTAATTCAATTACGCAAAGAATGATTGATTAATAAAATCTATATAACCAATGGTGTATATAGAGAATATTATCCCGATTTCATCGAAGTATTTGATGCGGCACCAAATTACGCAGAAGTTATAGAAGCCGCATTTACCAATAGAAGTATCAACTTTAATAAATGAGTAACTAAATAATCTCCCCATATAATTTAAACGGAATCGCTTTTGTTATTTTCACGGTGAGAAACTCCCCTACTTTTGCTTTAGCTCAAAGCTCAAAGCTTGAAGCTTGAAGCTCTTCTTTTTTCTCTTTGTTTTTTTGTGCTTTCGGCTTCCGGCTTTCGGCTTTCGGCTGAATTATGACTTGCTTCATACTATCTGTGTAACCTTCTATTACTCATTTGCTTATTTTGTTTATGAGTATTTCTTTGATATTTCCGATTTCTTTTTCATTATTTTTGCGTGAAATGTCTTTCAAAAGATTGTTGAGTCTGTTTCGTCTGTCTCGTTTCACTGTACGTGAGATGTTGTCAGAATAATTTTTTGCTGCTAAGGTTCCTGGTCTAGAAGAATAGATTCCGATATACACCATATCAAAGTTTCCGTAGTTTACCAAGTCCAAAGTCTGCTGGAAATCTTCTTCTGTCTCATCACAAAATCCTACGATAATGTCGGTGGTGATGCTAATATTTCTTTTTAATTTTCTGATAGTATCGATACATGCTTTAGCTTCTTCGACAGTATATCATCTAAACATTTTTTTTAAAACATTATTTGATCCTGACTGTAACGGCATATGGATATGCGGACAAAGTTTCTCTTCTGTTTCGTGTAGAGCGAGTAATTCCTTGGTATAATAAGTTGGGTATGGTGAAGTATATCTTAACCATTTGAGTCATTTTAGTTGTAAAATTTCTTTGACGATAGTTATAAAATCTGGATGTTTATTTACAATCTGACCGAGTAATACGATTTCTTTGACTCAATTTTTCAAATGTGTTTTTGCTTCATTGACGATCTGTTCTACAGGAAAATATTTTTCCAGTCCTCTCGCATAGGGTACGATACAATAGGCACAGAATTGGTTACATCAGGTGGAAATAGGTATATATGCGGTTGTCTGATGAACATTCATCGATGTGTTTACATGTTCAGGTAGTATCTTTTCGTATTCATTGATCAATTCTTGATCGTAGGAAATATCGTATCAGAGTTTTTTCAGCATCAATGGTAAAAATCCTGTATCATCTATCCTTCGCATAAGCTCTATGTTTTTTCGTTTTTGTGTAAGATTATGAAATACCGGATTGAAGACATTGTTTATTCAAACAGATTTTGAATTTTGGATGTTGGATTTTGAATTTTTATTTATTTCGTCAGTAGTCATTCATAGTATCTCTGGCTTTTTTGTCTGCAATGATCATATAAAATTTCATACATTAAACTTTGAGCTTTCTGCTTTAAGCTTTCAGCTTCTCATATTGTGTTGTATCATACATCCAGTAATTCGTACCTTCTGATCTGGTCTAATCGTTTTCAATTTACCTGTGATTTTATCTTCGGATTTTTGTTTGATAGAACAAGTATCGAAAATAATTATGTCAGCTTCTTTACTATTTTCCGTATAAGAAAATCAGCAGTTGGTAAGCACTGCCTTTATCCTTGCACTATCTGCGTAGTTCATCTGGCATCAAAAGATAAGTATATTGAATTTCATAGCATATTCGTATATAAAGCGTAATACGCCTACGGCGTAATTTGCTACGCGTAATAAACTCCCCCGCAGTTCTACGGGGTCGCGTATATTCATTGAAAACAATTACGGACAACCTGGTCTCGGCACTTCACCGGACAGCCCAAATATACGCATGAAGTGCTAATTACGCCCGATAGGGCAAATTACATCCGAAGGATAAATTACAACGAAGTGTTTATGTAGTAGCTATTTGGTGTTTGTAGTCAATATTAATTAAAAAAGTGTTGTATTTTTTGCGAAAAAGAGTATATGTTGTATCTCAAAACAAAAAAACAAAAAAAATAATAACCTAAAACTATTGCCCATGAAAAAACAATTATTAGGAGATCAAGAAAAAATCGATGATCCCCCCCAAGATGTAACAGTTTGTGAAACTGATTCTAAACCCACCAAAAAACCAAAATCCAAAATCATCATCGGAATGAATGTTTGGAATCGAGAACCTCGTCATCTAGATTTAATACGAGAAAAATTTAACTTAACTTAATTTAATTTAGTTTAGTTTAGTAACTAAACTTAAACTGCATATGTTTTCATAGGCAGTTTTTTTATTTGCATACTTCCTTCTTTTACATATTCTATTTTATATTTATTATTTCTTATTCATATGATTGCGTTGATATTTATTGTTGTACTTGTTTTATTGTTTCCATTATTTTTTCCTGGATACTATGTGACAGAATTGTTTATCAGTTTTTTGCCATATATCACTGCGATTGCTGGTATTTTTGTTATTATCACTTTTGTTAATTTCAGAAGGAAAATGAAGTCAGGATATTGTTTTCCTATCCATCGTTATTTTCGAGGAATATCGTTTTTGGTATTCTGTATATTATTCTTTTGGTATAGTAAGCAATTCAACCGTTTTTATATTCAAGAACCATTAGTTCAAACAGTACAAACATGAAGTCTTAAAATATTGTTTGCTAATATTCATAAAGATAATGTTAATTATGAATGAATAAAAAAAACTATATCTGACAATGATCCCGATATGCTCATGTTTGTGGAATTTGCTGACCATCATTATGATAATCTCAAAGACTTTCTTCAAGCAAAATATCCGTATACCAACAATACTACTCGATCTAAAAAATTCGTAGGAAGTATGGTGTTTAGTAAGTATCCATTAACAAATAAAGCCTATGATTTCCCTCAAGGAGCGCGAAGATATGGCTATTTTTCGCTTCCTTACAAGAATCAGCAAGTCTATTTCTATCTTATACATACAAGTTCTCCTGATAGCTACAATCACTTTCTTATGAGAAACGAACAGCTCACTACTTTTGTAGAAAATTATAAAAATCATGAATCCGATAGGCAGCAAAAAAATATCGTAGCAGTTGGAGATTTTAATATAACACCTTGGTCTTCATATTATAGTATTTTATCTGATGCATTTTCTGGTGAATTACTCAATATGACCAAATATATCCCCTTCCTCTTTACATGGAGATTCAAGTCACTACCAATATTTCAAGCACATATTGATCATTTATGGACAAGTACATCGTTAACTATACAAAGTTTTAAAACGCTTGCCTTACCATGATCTGACCATAAGGTCTTTTTATTCACTATTAACCTTAAATAAACTATACAAAAAAATGTTTAAAATTTGCAAAATTACTAAAAAACAGTATAATTAAGAGTGATTTATATTGCTTATACCAATAAACAATGATAAACAAAAAAGAAAAACCAATGGAAGACTGACAGCTCTGATCTATTAAAAAAGACTTCTTTTTTGATATGGAAGACGAAAAGTCGACTGTAGAGCCAACAGCTCCTAAAAAATCTGAATGTGTATTTAGTACAGATTCTCTTTCTGGATATGGATTGGATTTGGTATTTGAACTTGTAAAAGAAGCAGGATTTGATGGTATAGATTTAGCAATCTGGAAAAATTTCGACTCTCGAAAAATAGATTATGTAAAAAAACTTTCTGAAAATTATCAACTTCCTGTCAAAATAATCCAAACATCTGACAATCTCAATGATAAAGAAATAAATAGAGCTATAGATTTGTGCTATGAACTTGGTGCTGATACTATCACTATCAATGCTCCTAAGTTTTTCAATTTCAAAACATTTAGCTTTATCGCTGACAACATTTTGAGACGAAGAAAAGAACATAAAGCGATCCATTTTGCTATCATCAACCCAGAAGATTCAAGCGTGTTCGCATTACCGATTCCGAAATATCGTTTCAGTAATATGGTAGAAATCGTTAAAAAATATCTTTGTTATATCTGATTGGATGTAGCTAATCTTGATTCTGATTCTTTTGAAACTGATTTCTTGAGAAAGATGAAAGATTTCCTTCCTTATCTTGCGGTTATCTATTTCTCCGATAAAAGCAGAGTTTGAGAATGACATATTTTGCCTGGCGACTGAGTTCTAAAACTATCTACCTTCCTTAAAAAACTCAAAGAATTTGGATATAATCGTTATGTAAGTACAAAGATAAAGATTTCAAAAGCCGATCTTGCTGATTCAGATAAAGTAAAACTTATCCTTAAGAAAGCTAGAAACTATCTTAAAGAAAATTATGATGAAGTAGAATTAGATTAGAAAAAACTTTATTATCAAAAATAGCCCCGCTGAAGAGCGGGACATTTTTTTATTTATGTTCCTCCTTTACTGAAAGGAGGTGCTGAAGGCGGAGGATTTTCGTGACTAATGTAAAATCTCCCATCCATAGGATACCTCCCTCTTTCAAATAAAGAGGGTACGTTATTTTTATTTTTGGTCAGATGATTTTTTTGATTTGAAAACATAGAACAACATCAAAAATGGAAATGCTACTATCTTTCTGAAATTAGGTTTAATCCAAAGGAATGCAGGATACTCCTTGAATATCATTTTAAGAAAAATAGCAAATTTATTCGTTTCTTTATAAGAATCAAATGGGTAAATAATAAGATCTCGAATAAAACGGAACATAAAAACTAATTAATAGTTAATAATTAAAAATGAAAAATGATAGAACTATTATATTATATACTATTGTGATTTACGATAGCTAATTATCAAACAAATCATACATTATTAATTATTCATTCTTCATTGTTCATTAATCTTAATGAGTATGTGGTTTCTTTGTTTTCTTTTCTGTACCGTCATTCTTTACTAATTTGTCATAGAGTTTTTGTTCTACAGCCATATGTTCTGCATGATTTCGGTCCACATCAAGATTGAGCAATCATGTAAACTTTTGAAGAATAAAGAATTTTTCCAAACTTTCTTCTGCAGCTTTGGTGATATCTTCAAAGAATGCTTTAGCTTTTTCATCTCCCATTTTTTTGAAGTAGTCTTCCATCTTATTTTTTCCTCATAATTTATCTTCAAGACTCTTCATTCTTGTTTTCATCTCTTCATTTATCAATGTCTGTGGAATTACTATCTTCATAGATTTGTTTCTTAAATTTTGTAATACTCCTTCTATCTTTTTGATCAATTCCTGATCGTATTTTTGGTGTTCGATAGATTCTGTAATATATATGATAAGATCTGCTTCATTTGTTAATTTTGTATCATCTCAGAAAAGTTTCTTGATCATTTCAGGCGTCATTTCAGGCAATACTATTTTCTTCACATCCTTGACGGTCAATTTGATCTTATCTGCTTTTATATCAGCTTTTTTATTTTGCAATACTACAGGAAGCTTCTTTTCGTCATGAGCAATTTCAAAACTTTCATCTCTTTTTTTGTTGATGAATGTCTTTGGGAAGAAAGGATCTTCAGCAAATTCCTGTTCGCCTACATAGGTGTGACCCGTATGCACTACTTTTCCTTCCTTGTCGAGATATTCAAGCGCGATCTTGGAAATAGTATCGAGTTGTATAGTATCTGCGTCTTGATAATCAGCATATTGTTTTTTGATGTTCATAATAGTTCATTCGATCTCTTCTTTAGTAGCAGTATTGTTTATCGGACTCACAGACTCTTTTTCCCGATCATTATTCATTACTTCTACTTCCGGGAAAATATCAAGCTTAAGATCTACGATAGTATTTTCATCCTTCTTCTCTTGTTTGAGATCATATGGCTCCCCTATCAATTTCAATTCTGGCTGTTCTTTTAAAATTTCCTGCAATCAGATATTAATCAACTTTTCGTATGCTCCGATAGAGATATATTCAGGTTTGATATTTTTTTCTACCATATCCAATGGTGCAGAACCTTTTCTGAATCCTGGAGTTTCATAATCTTTTTGGAATTCTTTGAGTATGAGAAGTTTAGCATCTTCGTATTCTTTTTCCGTGATGTTGAGCTGAATTTCATAGTTTGCATGCGCTCATTTTTTTACTTTCTTTTCCATTGTAAACGTCAAATTATAAAAAAATTGGATGTATAGGTGATACGGAAAATAGAGATAAATTCAACTATAATTTTTATTCTATGTCTTTCTTTCCTCTTGTCATTGCGAATGAAATGAAGCAATCTCGTAATATTATTAAGATTGCTTCGTCGTTTCACTCCTCGCAATAACCAAACAATTAAAAAAACCCTTCCGTAAAAAACGGAAGGGCTGCAACACTCGCTTCGGTAATGTGTTTGGTCACACATAAAGCAAGAGTCCTAATGTTATTGCAGAATGATTTTCTGCTGATTGATTTTGTTATAAATCTTTACGCGTACTATATATACCCCTTTCGGAAGCATACTGATGTCGATCATCTTTTGGTTATGTTTAGTCAGGAGTACCTGGCCGAGCATGTTGATGAGCTGTACATCGAAGTCTGTTGTGTTGATTGATAATTCAAGCTGATTGCTTACTGGATTGGGGTAAATACTGA
>Ga0172369_10010273_pt1 | contig 10201 bp, 8 predicted proteins | sample LakKiv25m_FD_114539 | JGI IMG/M metagenome (GOLD analysis project Ga0172369, IMG submission 114539) | Freshwater microbial communities from Kabuno Bay, South-Kivu, Congo - kab_022012_11.25m | ecosystem: Environmental > Aquatic > Freshwater > Lake | place: Democratic Republic of the Congo...
GGAGGTGGAGACACTGCAGACGCCATTAAACGTTTAAACATACCAGTAGAAGCATTCACACACGTTTCAACTGGTGGAGGAGCATGCATAGAGTTCTTGGAGGGAAAAGTTTTACCAGGAATTCAGGCACTATTGAAGAAATAAAAGAAACTCAAGAAATCTGATATATACGAGGCAAAAATAAAATTTCGACCGCAATGTACATGCATAGTACATGAGGATCAAAATTTTATTTTAACGAAGTAGATATTAGATTTACTGAGTTTCTACACCTCGGCAATACAATCAATTTCAACCTTGGCTCCTTTCGGCAAAGCTGCAACCTGAACAGTCGCCCTTGCAGGTTTAACTTCAGACACAAAATAAGATCCATAGATTTCATTTACGACAGGGAAATCAGCCATATCAGCAAGATATATTGTAGTCTTGATTACTTTTTCAAAACTAGTTGAAGCCTCAGCCAAAACGGCCTTCAAATTCTCCATGACCTGTTTCACTTGATCTTTTATATCTGTACCAACAATATTTCCATTAGTATCTAAAGGAATCTGCCCACTACAAAAAACTAATCCATTAGTGGCTATAGCTTGAGAATAAGGACCTATTGCTGCTGGAGCATTCGTTGTAGCTATTTTTTTCATATTTAAAATTATTTATTAATTGTTTTTCCAAATCCTTTTCCTTTAAACAACTTCAGTTTCTTTTGAAAACTAGCCCATCCCTGCAAATCTATTATTTTTTTAAATCTAAGGTTTAATTGATTAAAAATTGTATTACTCAAAGCATAGATTCCATAAGTAATAAACAAAGCAGCAAATACATCCACCGAGTAATGTACATGCATCAATAATACCGTTACAGCCATCAATATAGTAGTAGCAATCATCAAAGCTCGGAATATTTTATATTTTCTAAAGATGAAATAAGCTAAAAATGGCACAGCTGTATGACCAGAGAAAAATAGATCATTCCTGAAAACTAACGTTCTAAAAGGATCATCATTTGAAATCAAAACGTCTCCATAAAAAAATCCAACCGGAGGACCTATGTGAGTCAAAACCATAAAACACGCCCTAAACAGATATAAAATACCATATGTCTTCAAAGCAAATGGCAACCTTTCAGGTTCAAAAAATATGGCATAAACAAATATGAGCACCGGAAGAAGATATATTCCAAATTCAAAAAATAAAGTTAAGTTGTACGTAGGTAACATATCCAAAAGAAGATCCCCCACCGCCAAATATTGAACCTTATCATTAAAAGCAGCCATAATTAAAGTGACAAAAATGGATAAGGCAAACATCATCATTCCTCCAAGCAAAGAAGCAATATACGCTGGATCCTTGAGAAGAATCTTCCAGTGATGCCAAGTTTTATGAAAATACTCTTTTACCATATCTTATATATTTTTATATTTATTATTATTCCTCAGTAGGAACTTTTTCTTTAGGTTTATCGTTTTTCGCCTTTTCCCTCTTCACTGCGTCACTTTTTCTTTCTTCCTTTCCTTCATCATCTCCATCTTCATCCTTAGAAGAACTCCATCTTTTAATTTTATCTGTAATAACATCAACTTTTTTAGCATATCTCTCACGAGAAACTTTTCTAACCTTTTCTATTAGTTCAGGAGTAGCTCTTTCTCCAGGAGGAGGAAGTGTTGCCAAAGAGAAAGTACTTGTAGGCATTCCATCAATAAGAAGCCTCATATATGCATTATATTTACTCAAAGAAACAAGATCTGGAGGCATAACTTCTTCTCCAAACTGTTGAGATAAATAATCAGCGTCATCAAACCCAACTTGGAAAGCAAGAGTGCTACCAACGTTACCAAAAACAGCGTCTCTTACTTCTTCAGGCATCTGGGCAATATACTGATTCGCCATCGTTAAATTAAGTTTATACTTTCTAGCTTCTGACAAAATTGTAGCAAAAGAATCAGTGGCAAAATTTTGGAACTCATCGACATATAGATAGAAATCACGACGCTCAGCTTCAGGTATATTTGCTCTACTCATAGCATCAAGCTGGAACTTTGTAATGAACATAGCACCAAGCAATGCTGAGTTATCTTCACCAATTTTACCTTTAGAAAGATTGATAATAACAATCTTTCCTTTATCCATAAAAAATCTCAAATCAAGAGTGCTTTTTGCCTGACCAACTATATTTCTAATAGTGGGACTGGATAAAAACTGACCAACCTTATTCAAAATAGGAGAAATAGCCTCAATTCTAAATTTGTCCTGCATTTTCTCAAACTCCTCAAGCCAGAAACTCTTTACTACAGGATCTTCTACCTTCTTTATAACTCTTCTTCTGAAATCAGCATCTTGTAAAATTCTAATAATTCCAAGCATTGAAGTCCCTGGATATTCAAGAAGAGCTAAAATTGTATTTCTCAAAATATGCTCCAATCTAGGTCCCCAACTCTCCGCATAAATTTTCTTAAATATACCAACGAGTCCACTACATACTATAGAATTCAAAGCTGGATCTACGTTCTCAAGCATATTAAATGCAACAGCCCATTCTCTATCAGCAGGATCAATTAAAACCACATCATTGATACGATTTGAAGGTATAAAAGACAAAACATTGTCAGCCAAATCTCCATGAGGATCAATAACTCCAACTCCACGTCCAGCAACAATATCAGAGTAAACCATATTCTCCAATAAAGTAGATTTACCCATACCAGTCTTTCCTATGATATATATATGTCTACGTCTATCTATAGGTTTTATTCCAAAAATCTGCTGACTACCGCGATAATTTGTACGACCAAGCAGAGTCATTCCTTCAGCCTCAGGATCATTAGGAGTAGGTAAATGAGATGGAGGTTCCATTTTTTTACTTGTTACCCAATAAATAGTTGGAGTTTTTACCATCAAGTTCGGCATATGATAAATAGTAGCCAACTCTTCATTATTTATTAAAAATCCATCTTTAATTAATCTTCTATTATAAGCATTTACAGCCTCAGGACCTGGAGTAAAATCAGTATAATCAAAGCCATTCATTTGAGGTAAATTGAATTGCTTGAAAGATCCCATTATTTCTCTTAACTTCACTTTAGCCTTTTCATCATTCTTATTTTTAGGAACATACACCACACGAATATTTGCAGAAAACAAAAGTCTTCCAACCTTATCCATAGCGGCATCAAGTGAACTTTCTCTATCATGAGTCTTCAAACTAACTTCATCCATATCATCTCCCCCACTATCTCCTCCCATAACGCTACTTCGTACACCAGCCATCGCAAACATACCTTGTAACCAAAGTATAAAATATACAGGAAAGAAAACTACCTTTGGCCAAACTTTTCTGGTTATAAAAGCTCTAGCATAGAATTTAGTAAGCCATTCTATATTCCCAAGAATTCCTTTGTTTAGAATTTTTACACACTTAGTACAAATAATCCTCCATTTATCAGGCAAAGGACTAACAACAATCTGAACCCACGCCTGATCCGTTAAATCATCAAACTTAACTAAAGAAGAAGTAATACCAGCAATAGGATCTGTAGCTACACGAGTCAACTTATCTTCAAATTGAGAGAATCTTTTTATTGGATATACATCAGCTTCATCAAATTCCAAGTCAACTCCAAGCGCATTTTCAACATTCGACACTTCATTAGAATAATCCTTTGCATCCTCTATCTCTACATCTGGATAATTCGCATATATCTGCCCCTCCACTAGATTTCTTAAATGGTCAGGAAAAGCTACATAAAATTTTATTACTCTATTTATACTAGCAATTTCAAAACTAACATTTTCACTACTATATCCTTTTAATCTCTCCAAGAAAGTAAACTCAGACTGAATAGCATGCAAAGTTGCAAAAACTTGTTCAGCAGCAATAGGCCCAATTTCATTTTCTTTAGGAACACGTACCTGAATAACGTGATACTTAGTATTATATTTACGGCGAACTTGCTGAATTTTAATAAGAATTCCAAGCGCCAAAGACAAAAAAGCAAAAGCAGCGATACCAATTCCTATATAAACATAAACATTATTCATGGCCAGCATTATACTCTATTTTTCTTTACTATCAAAAAAACGTTGCAAAATTATTTGAGCGGCATATGCATCACGATATTCAGCTCTATCCTTATCCTTCTTCTGTGCAGATTTCATAAGAGAGTCGGCTTCAAAAGAACTAAGTCTCTCATCAAAAACCTCCACTTTTATTTTAGATATATTCTCATCTTTAGACTCTTCAATATTTTTTTCTAATACTTCAACAAATTTACCTACCGCCCTAATCATAGGAGTCTCAGCTTGATCCTCGTCCATATTCAATGGCATTCCTACAACAATCAAATCAATCTCCCATTTCTTACAAACACTAAAAATTTCATCCAAAACAAACACCATTCCTTTATTCAGAATAGTATCTCTAGGAAATGCAACCTTGGCCTCCAAAGAGCCAGTAGCAATACCTATGCGCTTCGTTCCATAATCTACCGAAAGAACTCTTTTATTTGCCATCAGCTTTCTCAGCTTTTACAGAAACTTTTACTTTTTCCTCTAATCCTTCTCCCAAATGTACAATCACGTCATGATCACCAGTTTCTTTTATATGGCTCATCTTTATATATTCTTTCTCAAGTCTGATATTTGTAGCCTTTTCAATAGCCTCTACCACTTCTAATTCAGTAATAGCTCCATAAAGCTTTCCTTTTGCACTAGTCTTACCTTTTAAAGCGATCTTTAATCCTTTCATTTTCTTGATCAAATCCTTAGCGTTATCAAGAAGTTGTTGTTTCTTCACAACAAGTTTTTGTCTTCTAGATTCAGTAAGCTTTACAAGACCAGTAGTAGCTATTTCAGCCAAATGACGTGGAAGAAGAAAATTTCTAAAATAACCTTCTTTTACGCTAACTATGTCTGCTCTATAACCTAACTTTGGAACATCTTTGTTTAAAATTACCTTCATATTTCCTTTTCTTATAAAATAAAAACCTTTCAAAAAGGCTCTAAATAAATAGCGGATTTAGGGGAGAAAGTAAAGGGAAAATTCATTTTACTGAAATGTCCAGGTAGAGACTTTTGAGTACCTATCACTTGGAAAAACAAGATTATCCATAGAAACTCCTGATATCTTGCCGTCAGTAGCATAATAATATACTGGACGATAAAGGAAAATTGCAGGAACATCATCCTTGATCTGAAGAGCTAATTGATTTAGGTCCTGAAGCCTTTTTCCCTTATCAAAAACAAAACGTATATCCTCTATCAAGCTATCAACCTTGAAACTCTTATAATTAGAAAAATTCTGCCCTTGAGCATTAGCTTGAGTAGAATGCCAATATGAATAAGTGTCCATGTTATAGCCCAAACTTTGACCTATTAAAAGCAAATCATACTGCCTGTTCATGATTCTTTCTTTAAACATATCCTCAGGCAAATATTCGATTTTTATACTAACTCCAATTCCATTCCAAGCAGTTTTAAGGAAATCAACGACCTTTATAGTCTCTTGGTACTGATACGTTCCTTCATCATACATTCTAGCAATCAAATTGAGCTCTAAAGCTTTTTCTTTAGAGTCATATCTAATCCCCAAGTGATTAACGTCATCTTTACCATACTTGTATCCAGATTCGTCCAAAAGTTTCATAGACTCTTCCTTGTTTACAGGATATTCGTAATCTTTTTGGGTAAGTTCCATTATAGGAGTTTCAACAGGGATTTTATCCACAAACTGAGACACAAGATCAATTTTATTTATGGCTTTAGCAAGAGCTAATCTAATTTTTCTACTATCTTTAACAATAGGATTATCCATATTAAAGAAAACTCCAACATATTGAGGAAGTTCATACTGCATCATATTGAACCTTTCACTGCTTTTTACTGTTTTTATATATCCACCGGTAACTTTTACAATTCCATCATAAATCCCCATCTCTTTTAACAAATCATCCATAGTCGGATAAGCAATAAGCCTAATAGACGTAACTTCGGGAACAGTATCATAGTATAAAGGATTCTTTGTTAGAGTAATTTGAGTCCTACCATCAGGAAAAGACTGCAGTGCAGAAGTAGCCATATATGGACCAGTACCAACCGGCTTTTTATTAAAATCCTCCTGAAGGAGATCATATGACTTCACATTTCCAAGAAGATGCTTTGGCAAAATTCCAGTAGTCAAATTGGCAATAAAGAAATTATTAGGCTTTTCTAGCTTAAACTTAATAGTTTTATCATTCACTTTAGTTATTTTCACTCCAGCAAAATTAGTCTTCAAAATTTCATTAGGAAAGGCGGGATCCATTACTAAATCATGAAACGTAAAATACACATCATCAATAGTAAAAACGGTTCCATCACTCCATTTTATTCCAGATTTTAGCGTAAACGTATATTCAGTTTTATCTTCACTGATAGCCAATTTAGCCATATCATCCACTATAGCTTTCTTATCTGGGTCATATTTCATTAATCCAGAAAAAACCAGCCTAGCAGCTTCCCTATCAGCTTCATTATAATCAACAAACAAAGGATTTATATTCTGAATACCATTCTTTGCGACAATACCTTCTGTATAAATATCAGGTTCTCCAAAATGGAAAAACCCATACGGAAAAATAATCATTTTCGCAAACATAAGCAAAACTATGGCAATAGCAAACCCAGAAATTACTTTATCGCCATAATCATAGGTCTTAAAAACCGAGATTATTAATTTAGGAAATTTCATTAAAATTACTTAATAAAGAGGAATAGAATCGCATTCAAAATGAAAAGTGCAGCAAAGATAATTGTCGCAGTAGACAAAACCTTTTCTGCTCCTCTTTTTGAAGTATAGAACGCTCCACTTCCTCCAAAAGTAGAACTAAGACCAGTTCCTCTCTGTTGAACTAAAATAGTCAGAACCAATAAAACAGAAAGAATTGCCTGAGATACCATTAAAGTTTGTTGCATAATTACTTGTTCTTAAAAAATAGATGTTCGACCCAGTTAATTAGACCGAATACGATAGCTGATATAAATAAAGTTCCAATAGAACTAAAATCAAGAGTAACGTCTCTAAAGTTAGCTACGTGCAAGATATAACTCATTAACCAAAGCATTAATCCATTTATCACAATCAAAAAAATACCAAAAGACAAAAATATGAAAGGAATAGTAAGGAGTTTCAAAATTGGCTTAACTACAGAATTCAATATTCCAATAATAAGCCCGGCAATAATAAACACCTTAACTCCACCAGTATAAGTAACTCCGCTCACGAACTGAGTAAGCGCATATAACGCCAACCCATTAAGCAGAATTCCTAGAACCAAACGTTTAATTATATTCATATTTTCTAATTAAGCCGCTACATTGTATATAAAAAGAAAAAAAGTTTCAACTAAGCTTTTCGTACGGCCACTTTTACCTCAAATTCCTCTATTTTAGTAATATTTTCTTTATCAAATTCCATATCTCCACTTTCTTGTAATTCATCTGCCAAAGTCTCTTTTTGAATATAGTCAGCATATTCAGTTACCGCCTGAGCAACTTTACCTTCAGCTTTAACCAATACATATATTCTATCATCTACATTATAATCAGCCTCTTTTCTAAGCTCTTGAATAATTCTAACAATATCTCTGGCATAACCTTCTCTTTTCAGTTCATCAGTAATTACAGTTTCAAGACAAACTACAACTCCTTCACTACTTTCAACGTCATAGCCTTCCTGACCACTAAAGCCAACTTCAACTTCATCCATAGCCAATACAAAAGGTCCTACTTTTACAGAGCCATCTTTAAGAATTTCAAATTTTTCAGCCTTAATTTCGTTGATAATATATTGAACATCTTTTCCGTATTTTGGACCAAGAACACGTGCATTAGGAGTAACTTGCTTTTTCACAACGTCGCTTATTTCATCAATAATTTCTAGTTCTTTTACATTCAATTCCTCTAAAATTACGCTTTCGTGGTCTTTCAAAATCGATTTATCAATATCTTTTGGCAAACCGATTTGAACCTTTGAAAGTGGCTGACGAACCTTTATTTTCGCTCTTGCACGAACACTATGTCCAAGATTAACAACAAGTCTAACTAGATGAATTTCTTTATTCAAATTCTCATCTATCGCAGTCTTGTTTGCTTTTGGCCAATCAACGGAATGAACCGATTTATCGGAAGTGAGATTAGTATAAATATTATCTGCAATATAAGGCATAAAAGGTGCGATCAACTTCGAAAATTCAACCAAAACTATGTATAGAGTCTGATATGCATCCTCCTTGTCTGAATCACTTTCACTCTTCCAGAATCTCCTTCGAGATCGACGAACATACCAATTCGAAAGATTTTCCAAAAAGTCCAAAAGTGGACGAGTAGATCTGCTTAAATTATAATCATCCATTTCTTTTGTAACATCGAGAATTAACTGATTTAGTTCAGATAAAATCCATTTATCAAGTTTGTTTTTTGGTAAGAATTTTGAATAATCTTTTTTACTTTCCCATTTATCGATATTCGCATAAGTAACAAAGAAACTATATGTATTCCAAAGTGTTAATGTAAACTTTTTAACCACTTCATCCACCAATTTTTCCGAAAATCTTACATCATCAGCAAGAACAGCAGGAGAACTAAGTAAGAAATATCTCATACTATCAACTCCGATATCTGAGAAAATCTTATTTGGGTCAGGATAATTTTTCTTACGCTTTGATAACTTTTCGCCATCCTCAGCCAAAATAATTCCATTCACTATAACATTCTTAAAAGCTGGTTTATCGAAAAGAATAGTAGCCAAAACATGCAATGTATAGAACCATCCACGAGTTTGATCTAGTCCCTCGGCAATAAAATCAGCCGGGAAATTATCTTCAAATTCCTTTTTGTTCTCAAAAGGATAATGAAGTTGCGCATAAGGCATAGATCCGCTTTCAAACCAACAATCAAATACATCCGGAATACGTCTCATCTCACTTTGACAATCCTCGCATTTGAAAGTTATATCGTCGATATAAGGTTTATGTAAATCTAGTTCGCCATTTCGTTGAGGGATTTTTCCACCAGACATTTTCTTCAATTCCTCTATAGAACCGATACAAATTTTCTTTCCACAATCACATTCCCAAACAGGAATAGCACACCCCCAAAATCTATTTCTTGAAATAGCCCAATCTCTGGCTCCTTCAAGCCATTTTCCAAAACGACCTTCCTGAATATGATCAGGCTGCCAGTGAATTTTTTTATTATTCTTAAGCATCTTGTCCTTAATTTTCGTAACTTCAACAAACAAAGATCTGGTTGAATAATTAAGTAGAGGAGTATCGCATCTCCAACAATGTGGGTAACTGTGTTTAAAGTTTTGCTTACTGAATAAAAGTCCTTTTGTGTTTAGTAAAATTGCTACATTCAAATCTTGTCCTTTTACAAATTTACCAGCAAAATCCTTCACATCTTCGGTGAAAGTTCCATCCATTTTCACATGCTGAATCATTCCAAGTTTTTTATCTCTTCCCAAATTGTAGTCATCCTCACCAAACATCGGAGCAATATGCACAACACCAGTTCCATCTTCAGTAGTAACGAAATCCCCTAATTGAATCGAATACAACTCCCCTTCTACGTTTTTATCCAAATAATAATCAAATAATGGTTCATAGTGCTTCCCTACTAGTTTTTTAGGATCAACTTTTCCAAGAACAACGTAATTGTCCTTTCCTAAAACTGATTCAAGAAGAGCCTCCGCCAAAATATAAACTTGCTCATTACCAGCGGTATCTTTACCTCTAACTTTTACATACTGAACATCCTTTCCAAAAGCTAAAGCAGTATTCCCCGGGAGTGTCCATGGAGTAGTAGTCCAAGCCAAAACATACACATCTTCACCATCAGCTTTTATAGCTTTTAGAGCATCTTCTTTTAGTTTAAATTTCACGGTCGCAGATAAATCAGTCACATCTTTATATCCTTGAGAAACTTCAAAATTCGAAAGTGGAGTCTCACAACGAGGACAAATGTGCATCGATTTGAAACCGGAGTACACAAGCTTCTTGTCCCAAATTTGTTTAAAAATCCACCAGATTGTCTCCATGTAAGTATTGTCCAATGTCGCATAAGAATCAGAAAAATCCACCCATCTACCAATTCTTTTTAGAGTTCCTTCCCAATCTTTTGTATAACGAAAAACAGATTCTCTACATTTGTTATTAAAATTTTCTACACCA
>Ga0172369_10010275_pt1 | contig 10199 bp, 12 predicted proteins | sample LakKiv25m_FD_114539 | JGI IMG/M metagenome (GOLD analysis project Ga0172369, IMG submission 114539) | Freshwater microbial communities from Kabuno Bay, South-Kivu, Congo - kab_022012_11.25m | ecosystem: Environmental > Aquatic > Freshwater > Lake | place: Democratic Republic of the Congo...
AAAACAAGCAAAATCTCATTTAAACAAGAATGGAGCTATATTGTTATTGTTTTCTTCATTATCACAACCCTCTGTCCTAAAAAAACAAGCAAAAGCTTTAGGCTATAGCCTAAAGCTAGTAAATAAGCAAAATCTTTTCTTTGAAAAGATTTTTGTATATAAAATAAAAATAAAAAAAGATTTGTTTTTATTGACTTGTTTCCCCAACAAAAAAGAATTCATCCGTATCTGCATCAAAAGTCAATTTTTCACCATTTAACATATAGGCATAGGTATTTGTTGAATGCATTGTAACACTTTTACCAATTCTATCTATTGAATCTATCATAAATTCTGCATTATTCACAACTACTGTTTTTCCTATTGTAGCATCTTTAGTCACAGTTACCCATTCATTATTTTTTTTCATGGCTATTGAAACTTTAGATACATTATTTTCAGTTATAAAGCCTGTAGCTCTTAAGACATAGACTTTTCCAGAAGAATCAGAGGAGTTAGCTAAACCATCAATTCTTGCACTTATTTTATTCATAGCAGTATCTATTTCAGCCTTTGTATAGACTTTAAACTTACCGACAGGATTGTTGCTTTGCTTAATCACATTCCCAGTTATTCCAGCACTGATTACAGAAGCAACAATTGCAACAATGAGGGCAACACTGACCAGAAGCACCCAATTTACATTATTATTTTTCATAATATATAACCTCCTTTCACACTTCTTTTTAAAAACATTTAATTATATAAATAAAAAATCATATATATATATATATATATCTATCGTTTATTAATTTTTTAAATTTCTATTCTCTTTTTAATTATTTTTAAAAAACCATCAACTTCTCTCAAATCGCTTATTGCATCAAGTATATCGTTTTCAGTTACATCTCCATAAAAATGTGCAAAAACATTTCTCTTTGAAATTAACCTATTCATATTTTCAGCTTGTTCTTTATTAACAACATTTCCCTTTGCTAAAATTTCCATAATCTCTTTATAAGTATTAGGAGCACCAAGTTCTTCAGTAGAAATAATCTCACTACCTAAATCAATTAATCTATTAACAATTGCAAAAATCAGCATAGAAGATGCATGATAGTTTTTACTATCTTTTAGAGCATCTTTTGTAATTTTATAACTTTCCAGCTCTCTAGCATATTTTTGAATCTCAGAGATAATATTCCCAATTCTTTGAATATCATACCTTTTTAATCACTCTCCCATAAAATTGATTAATAAAACTGGAAAAATCTAGATATTTTCTTATTACTTGATATTTTACTTCATGCAAATAATTTTTATCTTTGCAATAAAGAATTTTTCCATCCTTAAGCACTCTAAATTGAATTATTAAAGGTAGTTTATTAAATATAGAAATATCAATTACTTCGCTTGAATATCCAAATATTTTTATTTCTTGATTTTTATTAATCTTCTTTGTTAGGATTGCAATATCTACATCAGAATCCTTCCTCTTATTGCCATTAACTTGACTTCCAAACATGATTATCGCATAAACATAGGGTAGTTTAGATAGATTTTGAACTATTCTCTGAATATTGCCTATAGATTTATTATTCATTATTAAATTAGCCTTTAAAACCTTAAAAAACTTTGTTTTTATAAAAATTAAGCATTTATTCCTATATTTCTCATCATAATTATCCTTAAATACAAAAAAACAAGCTTATTTTTAACAAAACAGAGGTATCATGGTAAAATTTGCACACATAGCAGATAGTCATTTAGGAAGTTGGAGACAACCAGAATTACAACTACTTAATCTGGAATCTTTTAGAAAAACAATAGATTCTTGCATTCAAGAAAAGGTAGAGTTTATACTATTTACAGGAGATCTATTTGATTCAGCATTCCCTCCAATTGAAATATTAAAAGAAACTTTTAATGAATTTAGAAAATTAAAAGAAGCAGGAATCAAATGCTATATTATCGCAGGAAGTCATGATTATTCTATTTCTGGAAAGACTTTTTTAGATGTTCTTGAAAAAGCAGGTTTTTGTGAGATATGTAAATATGAACTAGATGAAGAAACCCAGAAAATAGTCCTCAAACCACTTGTTTACAAATCCTACTATATCTATGGATATCCTGGAAAAAAATCAGGTTTGGAAATAAATGACTTAAAAAAAATTGAAATAAAAGAAGATTATTCTAATTATTTTAGAATATTAATGCTTCATACAACAATAAAAGAAGTAGCAGAAAATCTTCCAATTGAATCAATAGATTTGAAAGATTTGCCAAAAGCAGATTACTATGCACTTGGCCATATCCATGTGGATTTTGAAAAAGAAATAAACGGCAAGCCAGCAATATACGGAGGCCCAACTTTTCCAAACAATTTTAAAGAATTAGAGGAATTAAAAAATGGTAGTTTTTACATAGTAACCATTGAAGGTTTTACAAAAATAACAAAAAAAGAAATAAAACTAAAAGAAGTTGTTTTAGTAGAAGTTGAATTAGATAGCTCACTAAAATCAACACAACAGATACTGGAAGCACTTGAAAAAAGAAATTTGACAGACAGAATAACTTTATTAAAACTTTATGGAACATTGAAAGAAGGGAAAATTTCAGACATCAAATTTCAGGAAATAGAGGATTATCTTAAAAAAATGAATGTCTATTCTTTTTTAAAAAATACTTCAAAATTAGAATTAGAAAAAAAAGACTTTGAAACCCAAATTCAAGCAGGAGAAATGGAAAAAGTAGAAGAAGTATTAATTAAAAGATATGAAAAAGAAAATCCATCTAACTTTAATGAATATATATTTCCTCTAATTGAATCTCTTGGTCTAGAAAAACAAGAAGGAGAAACAAGCCAAATATTTGAAAATCGTCTACTATCAGAAATAAACAAAATATTTGAACTTGATTTAAAATGATCCTGAAGAAACTTTTAATTGAAAATTTAAGAAGCTATGAAAAGCAAGAAGTTGATTTTCCAAAAGGCTCTGTTCTTCTTTCAGGAGACATTGGCTCTGGAAAAACGACAATTTTAATGGCAATTGAATTTGCTCTTTTTGGACTGCAACCAAGTCAAAAAGGAAACTCTTTGTTAAGAAGCGGAACAGATAACGCCAAAGTCATACTTGAATTTGATGTTGAAGACCAGCAAGTAGTAATTGAAAGATGCTTGAAAAGGGGAAAGAAATCAATTTCTCAAGAATATGCAACAGTAACAATCGATGATGAGAAGTTCGAAGGAAGTGTAACTGAGGTTAAAGATAGGATACTAAGGCTGCTTAATTATCCATTGGAGTTTTCAAAAAAAACCAATCTCCTTTACAAATATACAGTATACACTCCTCAAGAAGAAATGAAGCAGATTATAATGGAACCAGGAGAAATAAGATTAAATGTGTTGAGGCATGTTTTTGGTATAGATAAATACAAGAGAATAGAAGAAAATACTTCAATATTAACTTCAAGATTAAGGGAAAAAATAAGAATAAACGAGGGAATGGTCTATGATTTAGAAGATCATAAATCCTTATTAAATCAGAAGAAACAAAACTTTTTTGATTCAAAAGAAAAACAAAATCAAGCAATTTTGGAATATAAAAAGTTAGTAGTGGAAAGGGAAACAAAGGAAAAGTCAATAAATGAAATTCAAGAAAAAATAAATGATAAAAGATCTTTAGAAAATGAGAAGTCAAAATCTTTAATTTTAATTTCTGAAAAAAATCAGCAAATAATTGGATTAAAGAACAATATACACAATTTAAAAATACAAATAGATGAAGCTAAAAAAAGCTCATTTAACGTAGAAGAGTTTAACTCCCTAAATGAAAGAATAAAATTTCAGGAATCAAAAGAAGAAGATATTCAAAAAGAATATATCCAGATAATTGGCAAGATAAATTCCGAAGAATCAAGAAAAAAAGAATTAGAAATATTACAAATAAAATTAACTGGCCTTCACAAATGTCCAACCTGTCTTCAAGAAGTAACCGAAGACTATAAGAAAAATATTCTTTATAAAACAACAGATGAAATAGCTTCTTCTAAAAATTCAATGGAGAACCTGTTAAAATTAAAAAAAGATTTTTCAGACCAACTAGACTCCATAAAAAGAATAAAGGAGGAGTTAAAGTCAAAAAAATCAGATTTAGAACTATTAAAAATAAAGATGGAAAATATTCTTGAAAAGAAAAACAGAGTGCTTGACATTGAACAACAAAAACAGCTTTTGGAAAAAGATGTAGAACTTCTTTCAAAACATGTTAGAACTATTGAAATTTCAATATCAGAATTCTCAAAATATGACTCTCAGTTTGAAGTTTTAAATAAGGAATTAATTCTTGCAAAAAAGAGTGAAAACAATAGTGCAATAAAACTAGCTGAAATAAACAAGGAGATTCAGCTTCTTGAAATCCAAATAAAGGAAAAAGAACAGGAAATAAACAAAAAAGAAGATTTAAAGAAAAAAATAGAAAAAATAAGGGAAATAGAATACTGGATTTCTGAAAAATTTATTAACTTAGTACTTTTTACTGAAAAACAAGTAATGCTAAGATTAAAAGAGGAATTTTCAAAGCTTTTCTCAAAATGGTTCTCAATACTTGTCTCAGAGACTCTGAGCGCAAAATTAGATGAAGATTTTTCTCCAATAATTGAACAACAAGACTATGAACTGGATTACTCTTTCCTATCTGGAGGAGAAAGAACCGCCATTGCCCTAGCCTATCGCCTCTCACTAAACCAAGTAATAAATTCCCTCTTAAGCAACATAAAAACAAGAAATCTAGTAATACTCGATGAACCAACTGATGGTTTTTCATCTCAACAATTAGATAAAATGCAAGATGTGCTTAATCAGCTAAGCATAGACCAACTGATTTTAGTAAGCCATGAACAAAAAATAGAAGGTTTTGTTGATAATATAATAAGATTAAGTAAAGAAAATAATATAACTAAAGTGGGATGATGAATAAACCAATAAAGATTTATAAAAAAATCCCCCAATAGGAGTTTATCATTTCATCAGTAATGAAATGAATTAAATCAATATACTCATCAATTTTTACCTTAAACAATTCAGAATTATCTGCTTTCCTCATAGCTTTTAGGTATTTATCACGATTTTTATTTCTTATAATCAAAGGAGGATAGTTATTTTTAATTAAAATATAATTCAAAAGCATTCTTCCTGTTCTTCCATTTCCATCCATAAATGGATGTATTTTTTCAAGTTTATGATGAAATATTTGTGCTAAAACCAATGGATGAAACTTTTCTTTATTTTCATTATACCACTTTAATAATAAATCCATATCAGTTTTGATATAGGGGGCGGGTGTTGATTTGAAATTAGCATTTATAACTCTAACTTCTTGAGTCCTGTAACCAATTCTTTTATCAATATTTTCCAATAACTCTTTATGAATATTTATTATGAAATCATGAGTTATCTCTTGTTTAGAATCAAATATTTCAAAAAATACTTTTTCTGTATTTTGCAAATCATAAATTTCTCTTAAAGTTCTATTTTTTGGAGTTTTCCCCTCCTCCAATAGTTTTTTCGCCTCTTGTAATCTTATTGTATTTCCTTCAATTGAAGTAGTGTTATATGCAAATTCTATTAAGAAGTTTTTTAAAATTTCCTTCTTTGTCAAAAAATCGAGTTTCTGAAATTCTTTTAAATAATGAAGTTTGCAGGCTTCAACTTGTAAAAGTTTTTCACCTAAAAATAAATCTTGCTTCAATTTTAAGTTTTTAACTTCATTTGCAAATCTATTTTGTTCAATGAAATTATGAATTGTCTTGTAAGCCTTCCTTATTTTGTCTTTGTATTGAGGAAGAGATTCCAAGGCTCCTTTGGCTTCTTCAAGATTGCTTCCCAGATATGCTAAATCTTTAGTTATTAATTTATCTCCTTTTTTCTCAGATGCCCTCAAGTAATAATAATCCTTATTTCCAATAGTTTTTTTGTAAACATATACCATAAAAACTCTAAGAAAATAGAGTTTTTAAATATTACCCTTTATTTTTATATTAAATATTATAAAGGGTAAGTAGGGATTAATAAAGCCATTCTTCCATTTCCATTCATAGAGAATCTTACCCTCTACAAGTAGATTTATAATTGTAAGGGGTAATTCTAATAATCAAGAAAATAATTCTTTTATTAGCAATATTTAAATACCTAATGGTACTATTTAATGTATGATAAAAAGTACTTCAAAAAGTGCGATTAATAGCATAAATATTGAAAATAAGATATTGAATTTAATTAAGCATTCTTCAAAACCAATCTCCACCGCAGAGATAGCAAACTCCTTGAGCATGTCATGGCATACGGTTATCAGGCATTGTTTAGATTTAGAGAATAAAGGGAAGCTCTCAAAAATTGAAATTGGAAGGATATTAATATGGCAAATAAAAGTGTAAAAAAAATTATAAAAAATGAATCTGAATTTAAAAAATGGGTTATTGAGAATTATGAAAAATTAGGGTACTCTGGAATAGTAAGAAGGGATATTGGAATATGTCCTGACCTTATATTGTTAAAGAATGGAAAAGAAAAAAGAATAGAATTAGAAACCGTGGCCTCTAACTTCATAATGCATAAACATTCAATTGACGATGTCGATGAAATAGTTTGTATAGTTAATGATGTTGGACTTGAAAAGCCAGTGATTGTAGCAGAGGATCTTGAATTTGAAGGAAATTCCAACAGAAAAGTCACCCTTAGTCTTGACTCTAAAACCTATGATGAATTTAGGCAATATTGTGAAGACAATGCAATAATGCTTTCTAAGAAAATTGAAATCTGGATAAACGAGTTTATGCAAGAAAACAAAAAACAAAAAGGAGAAAAGAAATAAAATGAAAATATTTAGTAATGTAAAAATTTATACGAGAAATTCTCTTTTCAGAAGAATTTCCGAGAATTGGAAAAAGCAAGAAAGAGCAAGAGTTATTCATCTCCCCATGCCTGCTTTTCATCTCTCCCTCACACATTATCTAACTAACAATAAATTATTAGAAAACAATCTTAGCCGAATGGCAGATTGTTTTCAAGGAGTTGCAATATGAAAAATAAATTCCTTCCAATAATATTAATACTAACAATCTTAATAGTATTCTTATCAATAAATTCAATTTCAGCAGCAACATTATATTGGGTTGGAGGAGCAAATGGAGTTTGGCAAAATACAAGTGCTTGGTCAAGCTCCTCTGGAGGGGTAGGTGGAAAATGAAAACAAATGATAAAATAACCTGCAAGCATTGTGGAAGCTATAATGTTGTAAAAAGAGGAGCGAGAAAGCTAGTTAAAAATAAAAGGCAAATTTATTTTTGCAAAGATTGTTTTAAAAGATTTTCAACTGGATTAAATAAAAAAAGATTTAATGCATGGCTTATTATTAATGCTGTTTGCTCATATAATAATGGATATAGCTATGAAGAAGTCTGTGAATTAATTTCAAGAAAATATAAAATTAAGATTGGGAAAAGTTCTGTTGAAAGATGGGTTAAACAGTATAATCTAGGATATCTTGATATAAGAGATAAGATTGTTTGGAAATATGGGAAAAAATTAATTGTTGAAAGAATGTTTAGGCATTCAGGACTTGTTTATGATTTTAAGTTTCACAGGGGAAAGCTTCGGGAATATGGAAAGTTTATTGGATTGAAAAATTTTATTTTTGAGATTAGCAAGGGAATTAATGATTGGATATTTAATGGAGAGATGGAAAAAGAAAGATGCTCTCAGTCTAAAGGAGATGTTTCTGTTAATGTTGAAAGTTCTGGAAATTTCAGATTGAACAATATTGTTGGAGAGATATTGAAAATTGTTAAAGACAATCATCTTAGACATTCTCTTGTTGAAAATTTAATGCTTTGCTGCGACAGAGATACTCTTGCTATAGAAGTTCCTGTTTGGTATTGGGATAGAAAGTTCAATAAAGGAATCTGCGGGCATATAGATGTTTTGCAGGTAAAGTTTGGAAAAATATGGATACTCGATTACAAGCCAGTAGCTGAAAAGGAAAATTTTGAGAAGGTTGTTTCACAGCTTTATAATTATGCATTAGCAATCAACTTTAGAACCGGAGTTTCTCTTGAAAATATAAAATGCGGGTGGTTTGATTGTATGAAAACTTATAGTTTTAGTCCTTTGGAGGTGAAGGTGAGATAGGATGAAAATGGAAAACATAAATAATGAAAATCATGGCAAAAATAGTTATAAAAAACCTCTGATATGGAAAGAAAAAGCCACGATTTTGGGAAATGTTTCAGGTCTCGATTCTGGGAAGAAAATTGATGAGGGGAAGTGAGGGGATTTGAGCAGAGATTTAGTTATAAGGAAATTTAGAATTATCGAGGATAAAATTGATTCAAGAAGATGCTTTAATTTGCATGAGGATTATGATAAAAAGCCACGATTTTGGGAAGGGGGATTTGTAGGGTTTAGTAGGGGTTTGTATGGAGTGTTTTATCCCAACATGGCAAGTTTTAAATTAACAAACAATTTAATAAAATGAGAGAAAGAGAGATGATGAAACAAAAAAGAAGTGAAATAGGAAATAATTTTAGTAATGCACAAAGTTATTTGAGAAGATTTTTACTAGTAAAAACTTCCATGAGTTGGGAAAGTGGGAAGATTAGAAGTATAGTTGTAAAAAATATATTTGCTTGGTTAACTTTTGTTTACTCTTCCCTCCTTAATGAGTTTTGCGCACTACTAAAGAATTTTAGAAAATCAGGCTGTCTGAAAGCGACTGATTTTAAGGGAGTTTTGATATGAAAAGAGAAAATAGTTTCATGAATAAAAGAAGTGAATCAAATAAAAAGCATTTTAGTAATAAAAAATATAGTAATGAAAAATGCTTTTTATTTGGAAAAAAGCTTTCATCAATCATACTTGCAAATTTCATATTAATAATATTAGGAATTATTTTTATTTATGCTTCTTCAATGAGTTATCTTGCTCCAACACCTGCTGATGTTAGCTATATAACCGCAGGTTCTGCTCAATTTAACATCAGCATTGATATGGCAAATCTTTCAGAAGTAAAGTGGAATTGGAATGGAACAAATTATACTTTGTATAATGATTCGCTTGTTTTGATGATGAATTTTGATAATCTAAGTGCTATTGGAGAGAATAGTACATATGCTGTGGATGTTAGTAAGTGGGGGAATAATGGGACTGCATATAATGGAGTTATTATGAATATGAGTGGAGGGAGATATGGAGGTGCGGCACAATTTGACGGGGTGAATGATTATGTGAATGTTACAAATAATCCTCAAAGTTTTGATAATAATTATGCTCTTTCCTTATGGTTTAAGCCAATTTCAGCTTCTCCTAATGACAATGAATATGGGTTAATTTGGGCAGTAGAAGGAGATGCTATCAAAGCATCGGCAATTGAATTTGGATGCGGTACTTCTAGCACTACTTTAAAAATTCGTGGATTGCATAGAAGGAGCGGCTCTGGTGATGATTTATGTTCATCTTCTAATTTAACATTAAATACATGGAATCACATATTATTAGTATATAATGGTGTTGATGATTATAGGACAAAACTATATATTAATGGTATATTAAATAATCAGAGCAATCTCACAGGGCCTGCATCTATGGTAGCTAATTATCAGGTTATTGGAGCACTATTTGAATCGACATTGCTCTCTGGAGCTAGATTTTTCAACGGCTCCATCGACTCCGTCCAAATCTGGAACCGTTCATTATCTGCATCAGAAGTTTATCAGCTTTATGCATCAAATCTATGGAAATATAATGCAACGCAATGGTATTTGTATGTTAATCAATCACTGAATGCAAGTACAGGGCTTGCAAATGGAAGATATACATATTTTGCATCAGCAAAAGATGTTAATAATAATGAGAATATGACAAGTGTGAATACACTGAATGTTGCATGTTCTGTTACAACATGGCTTGGAGCAACATCAACTAATTGGAGTGTTGCAACAAATTGGAACAATGGAGTTCCAAATGATTTATCATGTGTTGTATTAAATTCAAGTGCAAGTAATCAGCCAACACTTTCTATTCCAGCTTTAATTTATAATTTAACAATCAATGGAACATTGACCTTATCAATGAACTGGAACAGTTCATTGAATATTACTGAAAATACTCTGATACAAAATGGAGGAACATTAACTCATGGAGATAATTCAAATGCTGAAACATA
>Ga0172369_10010277_pt1 | contig 10198 bp, 9 predicted proteins | sample LakKiv25m_FD_114539 | JGI IMG/M metagenome (GOLD analysis project Ga0172369, IMG submission 114539) | Freshwater microbial communities from Kabuno Bay, South-Kivu, Congo - kab_022012_11.25m | ecosystem: Environmental > Aquatic > Freshwater > Lake | place: Democratic Republic of the Congo...
AGGATGACCGGTGCGCCCGAGAGCAGTGCGTCCCGGGCCGCGACCGACATGCCGCCGACCGAAGCCGGGCCCAGGCCGACCAGTCGTATCACGGGCGCGCGAGGCGGGATACCGCAGCGTCTGGACGGGCGATCCGAACGCGCGGACCGGCGCCCGTCGTGACGATGCGCGGGACAGACACGGTGTGCGAGCTACGGTCCGGTGGGAGCAGAAGGCGCAGGCCGACCCTGACCGCCAGGAATCTGCGGCGAGATGGGAGCTGCCGCGCTGTCCTTGAGGGCTTTGGCGACGTCCTCGTACCCCTTCAGCGTCACCTCGATCTTCGCCTGCTTCATGTAGTCGCGCAGCAGAGCCATCACTCGCTGTCCGGCAGTCGGGTCCTTCTCTGCGACCGCACGTCCCTCCAGGTCGAAGCGAACCTCGTCAAGGGGGATCTGGCGCGGCTCCTTGATCTCGACTATATAGGCCAGGAAGTAGTGGGGCGGCGACGTGACCGGCTGTCCCGGCGGCTTCGGGGCCTCCACTCGGACGGGCGCCTTGGTGTATTCGCCCGGCTTGAGGCCCTTGAGCGCCGCGCGCAACGAGGCGGGCATCGCCGGCTCAGGGAGGTAGCCGGCATCGCCGCTACGCGCCCTGAGCGAAGGGTCCTCCGAATCGGTCAGCGCCACGGTCTCGAACGAAATGCCCTTCGCGAGCTTGCCGAGCGCGGCCTGCGCCTTGTCCTCGGTGCTGACCTCCACAATACGGAGCCTGTACTGGCGCGGCTCGACGAGGCTGGTCTTGTTCCGATTGTACTGGCTCTGAACGTCGGCGTCGGTGATGTTCAGCGGCTTCGCCATCAGATTGCGCATGGCGATCTGCATCTCAGCGTCCCGCCGCATGAGCACCTCAGTGCGGTACGGGTTCACCCCGACGACCTGCGGGAACCTGCGTGCGAACTTCAGGAAGCCCTGGACCTGCGGCTCCGTCGGACTGGCGCCCTTACTGGCGGCGAGCTGAAGGATGACCTTCTCGGTCAGCAGGGCATGCATGGCGTATTGACCGGCCTTTGCCGGGCCGCGCCCTCGGGCCGAGTTGGCGAGCTCTATGGCGTCCACCTCCGCCATGCGCCCATAGAACTCGGGCTCGGTGATGGTGTCCTTGTTCACGCGGGCGATGACCTTCGGACCGCCGCAGCCGCCGAGAACGAACGCAAGGGCGACTAAGGCCGGCGCGGCCGGTGCGTATCTAGTCAAGACGTGCCTCCTGAGGAATGAGCCATTGGCCAACCGCGCAGTATATCATGGCCTGAGCGCGAGCGTCAAACGCCTCACCGGAAGTCGCGCCACTCGCCGTCGTCATCCTGGAACTCGATCCTGGTCACTGCACTGAGGGTCCCGCGTGTCTTGCCGGTGTTGCCCTGGACCCGTACCTTGGGCGGCACGTCCTGGATGCACGTCGTCGCCTGCTTGGCGCCTGTGTACATGACCAGCTTCAGAAGCCCGGCGCGGGTCATGACCCACCGCGGGCGCGACTTGCCTCCTAGCCCGATGGTGCACGCGGTTGCCGAACGAACGGCCGCCTCGGCGTCCCTGGCGCTGAGCACCTTGTCGGTGGAGTCCACGAGGTACAGGCGAGCCGACGAGCGTCCGACCTTGAGCCCGCTCACGATATAGCCTTCGACGCTCACGTTCGTGCCTGGCGCGCGCTTGGCGGCGCGGAACTCGGCCACGGTCACGAAGCGGTTGTAGGGTTGCGGGGCAGGATTGGCCGGCTTCTTCGCCTGACGGCTCGTTTGGGCGGCGGCGCCAACGCACGCCCAGAAGGCCGCGCACGACACCGTCGCCGCGACCGTTGCTCTGGTTGAGACCACCAGTGACCTCCTTCTCAGGATCGTAAGAGCGCGAATGGCCCTCGCAGCCTGCGCGAGTGCCATAATCGGACCACCGCGACTCGATGATAGCCCCTATCCGACTCTATATGCTGGCCGCCCTGGCGCTTTGCGCCCACATCGCCGCCGCCTCAACGGTCCGTTCGCAGGCCGGCGTGACGCCCAGGCCGGACCCGGGCGCATCGCCCTTCCCGGACTCGTCCATCTGCGACTTCTCGTTTCTGCTGGACGCGCCCGCCGGCAAGCACGGCTTCCTGTCGGTCGGTTCCGACGGCCAGTTCCGCTGGCCTACCGGTAAGCGCGCGAGGTTCTGGGGCGTCAATATCAGCAACCGGAGCGTGTTCGTTTCCCAGCACGTGATCGGCAACGTCGTGGACGTCCTGGCCAGATCGGGTGCCAACATGGTTCGATTCGAGGCCCTGGACTCGGCGGATGGCCTTCTGCATAGCCGCGACGGCACGCCGCTGCGAGGTCCCGATGCCGGGAAGCTGGATGCGCTCGACTACTGGACCAACCGCCTTCGCACCGTCGGCATCTACTACTACTTCGATCTCCTTGACCTTCGTACGTTCGTCGAAGCCGACGGCGTGCCCGAAGCGGACCGATTGGGGCGAGCGGGCCGGCCCTACGCTATGTTCGATCCGACGCTGATCGAGGTTCAGAAGAGGTACGCACGCGATCTCCTGACCCATCGGAACCCCTATACGGGGCTCAGGTACGTTGACGATCCGGCTTTGGCCCTGGTGGAGATCTGCAACGAGAGCGGGTTCTTCCTGAGGCCGGAGGCGCTCGAAGCCATGCCCCCTCGGATGCACGCGCTCTTGCGCAGCCGCTGGAACGAGTGGCTCATAGGCGTCTACGGTACACGTTCGGAACTGGAGCGCGCGTGGAGCCTGCCGGACGGCCACTCCGCGCTGGGCGATGACGAGGACCCGGTTGCCGGGACAGTCAGCACGCCGGTTCTGAGTGCATCTCCTGACCGCGGCACCGGTGTGTCCTCGGACCCGAGGTATGCCCCGCAGCGGTATGCCGACGGCGTGAGGTTCCTCATGCAAGTTCAGTCGGACTACTTCCGCGAGATGCTGGCCTTCCTGCGCTCGGTTGGTCTTCGGTCGCCGGTCACCGGGGTCACCTCGACGCAGTACGTCGGCGATGCCGCATCGGGTCAGGGTCTGGACTTCGCTGCGGGCAACTACTACTGCGATCATCCGACGTTCAGCGGCGCCGATTGGGGCGGCGACCTCTTCTACCGGGACGTGAACCCGCTCAGGGAGACGGCCTCCTTCCGCAGTGCGCCGTGGATGGCTGCTCTCCGCTGGGGCCGCCGCCCCGTAGTCATACGGGAGTGGGCGCAGCCGTGGCCCAATAGGTACCGGTGCGTGGCGGCGGCCGAGATGGCGGGGTACGGTGGTCTGCAGGATCTGGACGGCTTCCTCCTGTTCGGCTATCAGGTCGCGCCAAGGCCGGATAGGCTCGGGGACTTCGATCATCAGGCTGACCCGCCGGTATGGGGGCTCTTCGGGCCGGCGGCGCTGAGCTTCCTGAGAGGCGACATACGCCCGGCTCCGGTCGGGGTCAGCCTCGGCTACGGACCGGCAGACGCGTATGCGCCGCCGGGGACCATCGGACAGGCAATCCGCGTCGCCTGGCACACGCGGGTGCGGAGCGACCTCGCCATATCGGGAGCGCAGCCCGACCGGAGGTCGTCGTTCTCGCCTGCGGCGCCTCCGTCCGACATCATCCGCGAGCTTCGGCGGCGAGGTCTGTCTGGCGGCAGTGTAGATGGTGGGACGCTGACCTCGGCAGGCGGGGAGATCCGCAGGATCACAAGACTCGGCGTCGTGTCCATCAACACGCCTCGAACGGTGGTGGTATCCGGCGAGATAGGGGCGCGCACCTGGGCGGTCGGCCCGCTGCGCCTGTATACCAGGTCACCGATCGGTACGCTCTGGGTCGTGTCGCTCGACGGCCTCCCCTTGACGAGGTCCACACGCTACCTCGCGAAGATGGTCACCGGTGCGTGGAACACGTCTCAGCGCACAGAGCGGGCCGATACCGGCAGCCCCGCGCCCTATCGCGTTGTCTCGTCGGGGACGGCTCCCGTGAGGACCGGCGCGTCGGCGAAGCCGGGGGGACTCCGCCTCGTTCTCAATGGGCGGCTGATCGTGTCCCTGGAACTCGTGGGTGGTGTCTGGGAGCTCCTCCGCGACGGAAGCCGTGCAGTTCTCTACTGCGACACCCCGAACACCGCAGCACGGGTCTACGGCGCTGCGGTGGCCATCCCGAGGAATGGCCGCGTTGTCGTGGAGATCCCGAAGGACCGCAGCCCGCGCGCGCAGAAACCGGTGAGGAAGATCAAATGATGGACGACCGGCTTCCGTTCGACAAGATGCAGGGCATAGGGAACGACTTCGTGGTCATAGACGCGCGAGACCGCCCGGGAGCGGACTGGTCAGGACTGGCGATCGCGTTATGTGACCGGCACTTCGGCGTCGGCGCCGATGGCCTCCTGGTCGTGGACAGCGATCCATGCGCGGATGCACGAATGCACATGTATAACCCTGACGGCACCGCCGACTTCTGCGGGAACGGCCTTCGGTGCGTGGCCCGGTACAGGCACGATCGGGCGGGCGGCGGAGACGCGGTTCTGCAGATCGCGACCAGCACCGGCGTGCGCAGGGCGGCGGTATCCGCGCTGGAAGACGGCGTGCAGGTGGAGATCACCATGGCGCCTCCATGTCTCGCGCCGGAGGCTATCCCCATGGCGGCCACCGGTGATCGGATTCTCGACTTCCGGCTACCCCTTCCCGACGGGTACCTGGAGATCACGGCGCTCTCCACGGGCTCGACCCATGCGGTGGCGTTCGTAGACAGCCTTCCCGGTGATGCCGAGTTTCACAGGATCAGTCCGCAGGTGGAGCATCACGCGCTGTTTCCCGAGAGGACCAGCCTGATGTGGGCGCATGTTGAGTCGCCAAGCCGCATCGCGCTCCGGATCTGGGAGCGCGGCGTGGGCGAGACCCTGGGCTGCGGCACGGGCGCGTGCGCCGCGATGATCGCGGCGCGACTGCACGGGTACGTGGACGAGACGGCAACCGTCGTGTCACGCGGCGGCGAGCTTCAGGTCCAGTGGGACGAAGGCGGCGACCTCCTGCAGACGGGCCCGGCCGAGTACGTCTTTTCAGGCAGGTACATGCTGTGATGGCGTTCCCAAGAACCGACAGGCATCGCTCCAGCACCAGAGGCCGGCGTGAAGTGCTGGTGGGTCTCGCGTTCATCTCGCCCTGGCTGGTCGGCTTCCTGGCTCTGACCCTCTACCCGATCCTCGCTTCTCTATACTACAGCTTCTGCGAGTACCGTGTCCTATCTCCGCCGCGCTGGGTCGGGCTGCGCAACTACGTCGAGCTCTTCTCCGACCATGACTACTTCCTGCCGTCCCTCGCCAACACGGCGTTCATGTTCCTCGAACTGCCCATCGCCCTTGCCATATCGGTCGCCATAGCGCTCCTGCTGAACCAGAAGCTGAGAGGGATGGCGCTGTTCCGTACGCTCTACTATCTGCCCTCGGTGGTCCCTACGGTCGCGGCTTCCATCCTCTGGCTATGGCTCCTCAACCCCGAGTATGGGCTCGTGAACAAGACGCTGGACTGGCTGCACATCCCGACGACCGAGTGGCTCCAGAGCCCCGTCTGGTCCAAGCCTGCGTTCATCGTTCTCGACCTGTGGATGATCGGAGGCGGGATCGTCATTTACCTCGCCGCGCTCCAGGGCGTGCCGGAGCACCTCTATGAGGCTGCCGAGCTCGACGGCGCCTCAGCCTGGCGCAAGACATGGCACATCACGCTGCCCAGCATCTCGCCGGTGATCTTCTTCAACCTCATCCTCGGCATCATAGGCACGTTCCAGTACTTCACGCAGGCGTTCCTGATGACAGGCGTCCCGCCCGGCGGGCCTGCGAACTCGACGCTATTCTATGCGCTCTACCTCTTCCAGAACGCGTTCACCTACTTCCGAATGGGTTACGCCTCGGCCATGGCGTGGGTGCTGTTCATACTGACCCTGGGCGCGACGCTGCTGGTATTCAGGTCGTCCGCTCGCTGGGTCTATTACGAAGGCGAGACGAGGTAGACCGGGGACCGGCGACCTCGCTGTCGCCGGCCCCGCGGTCCGCGCGGCTTCAGACCAGGATCGTCAGGGGGGACTCGAGCAGACCCTTGAGCGTCTGCAGGAACTGCGCGCCCGGGACGCCGTCGAGCACCCGGTGGTCTATGGATAGGCAGAGGTTCATCATGGATCGGATCGCGATCTGGCCGTCCACGACGACAGGCTTGTCGGCGACCCGGCACACGCCGAGGATGCACGATTGCGGCGGCACGATGATCGGATCGAATGAGTCCACTCCGAACATGCCGATGTTGGTAATCGTGAAGGTACCGCCTGCGATGTCCTCCTGCGTCTGCTTGCCGTCGCGGCAGCGCTGGACGAGCCCCTTCAGGAGGGCCGATATCTCGACCAGTCCCAGGGCGTCGGCCCGCCTGAGGACCGGTACCACGAGTCCGCTCGGAGCCGCCACGGCGACGCCCACGTTACGGTCTGCGTAGACGCGTATCTCTTCGCCGACCAGCGCGGCGTTGCACATCGGGTGCTTGGTCAGCGCGCGAGCAACGGCCTTCACGATCAGATCGGTGATCGTCAGCTTGATGCCGTGCGCCTCCTGAACGGACGGGACGATCTGGGCGTGGAGCGCCTTGGCGGCCGTCATGTCCACTTCCATGTTCAGGCAGATGTGCGGCGCAGTGAACCGGGAGCGAGCGACCACGTCCGCCGTCATCTTGCGGAGGCCGCGGAACGGGATCACCTCGGCGATGGTGGGCTCTCCGCCGGCTGGGGCCGGCTTCGGCGCGGCGACGGCCGGCTGCGGGGTTTGAGCCGCTCGCCGAACGTCATCGGCGGTCACCCTGGCCGCGCCATGGGCGACTTCGGCCAACTGAACGCCCAGATCCTCGGCCAATCTGGCTGCGAGCGGCGTGGCACGCACGGCCCCCACGGTGGCGGCAGCCATAACGTCGGCCGCAACGACTCGCCCTCCCGGGCCCGTGCCCTTGCCCGCGAGGGCCGATAGGTTCAGTCCCTTCTCTTCCGCCAGCTTGCGCGCACGCGGCGACGCAGCGACTCCGTCGCGCACCTCCCCGGCCGCTCCGGGGTCGGCTGCCGGAGCCGACACGGTCGCCGAGGCGGGAACGGGCTTGGGAGTCCCGTCGCCGGCGGTATCGAGCAGTCCGTCAACGGGCTCATCCGCTGAGCCGATGATGGCAATGGGTGCGTGGACCGGGACCGTGGCATCCGCCTCCGCAAGCACTGCCCGGAGGACGCCGTCCGTCTCGGAATCCACCTCGAAGTTGGCCTTGTCGGACATGACCTCGAGCAGAGGCTCATCGGCCTTCACAGCGTCGCCCACCTTCTTGAACCACTGGACGATCGTGCCCTCCTCCATGGTGTTGCCAAGCATGGGCATCTTGAACACGGACGCCATCGGGGTGTTTCTCCTGATCTTGCTGGTGGAACCGGCTGTCCGCCGGCTCACACGTATGGTACCGCGCAGGCACGGGCTATTGCTACCGAACGCGCTGCCAGACGGTCGAACAATCAGAGGCGGTACAGATCGTTGTCGGCGATGTACCGTACGACCGGCTCCGGCGTCAGGCCCCGGATCGGCAGCCCGGCTGCGACGCGCTCTCGTATCATCGTGGACGAGAGGCCGATCTCCGGCACATGGTGCATCTCGATATGGGGCAGGATACTCGAAGGCACCAGCCGTTGCAGGTCGCTTAGCCGGACGCCGGGCCGGCTAACCGCGACCAGGCGGCACAGCCTCGCGACCTCGTCGGGCTCACGCCACGTACCGATCTCCGCAATGGCGTCTGCGCCCGTGATGAAGACGAGGTCGGCGCCCGGGTGCCGCTCCCGAAGCAGGCGGATCGTGTCTATGGTGTAAGAGCGGCCGCCCCGAGCCACCTCGAGGTCGGATGGCTCAAGGGGCCCCGCATCAGACAGCGCCAACTCGACCATCTTGAGCCGGTGATGGGCCGGCGAGACCGCATACGGCTTCTTGTGGGGTGGAAGGGCGTTCGGCACAACCAGGACCCGGTCAAGGCCTAACCGGACCCGGGCGTCCTCCGCAACGAACAAGTGTACGTTGTGGATGGGATCGAAGGTACCCCCGAGGACGCCGACGCGTGCCATGAGCGCCGGTCAGTTGTCTATGGACTCGCCACGCTGGACGCTATCGGAGCCTCGCTTCGGTGGCGCTTTCTGAGGCGAACGCGAACGAGCAGACGGGCGGGTCACCGAAGTCTCCTCTGTGTGCTTGCGGGTGGATGGCGGCGTCGCGCGGTGCTCCTGGCGTCGTGCCGAAGGCCCCTCGTCCTCGGAAACCGGCTTGCGCCGCGCGCGTGGCGTGTCCTCGCGGACATTGCGGTCATCGCGCTCGGACCGGGTGACGGCCCGCCGAGGCCGTGGAGCACGCGGCGCGTCATCACCGGATGCCGAAGCCGATCGGGTGGAGACGCGCGGGGCGTCATCTGAATCAGCAGACGTGCGACGGTCTATCGAAGGCGCTGCCGCACTCCGTTCAGCGTCGGCGCCCGGACTGGCCGAGCCGTCGTCAGGTGTGCCCGTAACCGGGGTCACCACCGTGTCGTCGTTGGTGTCGGACGCAGGCGTGCGATCGGGTGGTCGTCTCTGAGACGGTGAGGGCTCGGAGCGTTGCTCCCGGCCGGCAGCGGGGGGCGGGGCTGCCGGCACCATGCGCCCCAGGACAATGGCGCCAAAGCCGAATGCCAGAGCCGCGATGCCGACGAAGCCCAGCGCCGCGAGCAGGTAGCTTGCGAATGTGCGACGCGGACGTCGCTGCTTGCGGAAGTCGCGGCGGCGTTGTGCAGGCATGAGCGTGTAAATCAGTCTACCGGCACCGGCTCCGGCGTGTCAAGTCGCACTACGAGCATTAGCGCGGCCGCGCACAACGCGCAGGCTGCTCCGACCAGGAACGGAAGCCGGTGGTCGAGCCCGTAAAGCAGTCCTGCGAGCTGGCTGGCGGGCAGCGCCGCCAGACCCACCACCATGTGGAACGCGCCCATCTCGGTGGCTCTTCGATCAGCATGGGCCAGATCCGCCGCAAGGGCGCGTTGGATCCCCTGAGTCAGGGTGTAGTAGAACCCGTAGAGCACAAACAGCGACGCGGCAGCCAGGGGGCCGCTAAGGATGGCGAAGCCGAGGTAGACCAGCGCAAACACCGCCCATCCCAGCGAGATCAAGGGGCGCCGCCCCAGTCGGTCCGAGACGATGCCGGCCGGATAGCCCAGGGCCGCCTCCACGACGTTGAACAGCGCGTAGAGAAGGAAGACATGGGCCGGCTGGATGCCCATATCCTGCTGTGCTCGCAGTATCAGGAAGGCGTCGGACGAGTTGCCGAGACTGAAGATGGCGACGATCACGAGGTACGCGCAAAGACCCCGGCTCATGCCCCGGAGAGACGGCAGCGCCTGCCGGCCCGGCTCGGCTCTGGCCCGTCCGGACTCCCTGACACCGACGGCGAGGACCAGCACGGCCAGCAGGCCGGGTACGAAGGCGATCCAGTACAGTGCAGTGTAGCTCCGGCGTTCAGGCCCCGTCAGCCAGTGGGACAGAAGCCAGTAACCGATCAAGGGGCCCAGGACCGCACCGATGGTGTCCATCGAGCGGTGGAAGCCGTACGCTTGTCCGCGCTGGTTTTCAGGGCTGTTCTCCGCGATCAGCGCGTCGCGCGGCGCAGTGCGAACGCCCTTGCCCACACGGTCAACGAAGCGCGCGAGCAGGACGAGCCACCATGTGGACGCAAGCGCGATAAGCGGCTTGCCGATTGCGCCAAGGCCGTAGCCGCCGACCGCGAAGGGCACACGTCTCCCGGCGCGATCCGAGAGCCAGCCCGAGAACAGCTTCAGCAGGCTCGCCGTGCTCTCGGCGACACCTTCGATCAGACCGAGAGCCCATGCGGGCGCTCCCAGCACGCGCGTGAGGAAGATGGGATTCAGCGGGTAGACCATCTCGCTCGAGATGTCGGCGAACATGCTGACAACGCCGAGCGTCTTGACCGTGTGACTGAGAGGGGCGCGCCGCCTTAGATCAGGACCCCCCGGCGGTGTCTCGATGGCCATGGCTCTACCTGACCTTGGCGCCCGGCGGCACGTCCGTCTCAGGCTGAAGGACGATCGCCTGGCCGTCAACGTCGGCGGCCAGCAGCATGCCCTGCGACTCGATGCCCCTCATCTTCCGCGGCTGGAGGTTCGCCAC
>Ga0172369_10010280_pt1 | contig 10193 bp, 6 predicted proteins | sample LakKiv25m_FD_114539 | JGI IMG/M metagenome (GOLD analysis project Ga0172369, IMG submission 114539) | Freshwater microbial communities from Kabuno Bay, South-Kivu, Congo - kab_022012_11.25m | ecosystem: Environmental > Aquatic > Freshwater > Lake | place: Democratic Republic of the Congo...
GCGCTTGGCTGAGCGGACGCCCTCCCAAACCGGGCGCACGCAAACCCTGCAAGGCGCGGCGCAGTTCATCAGTGCTGGCGCGGGTTAACTTTTTAAGTTCGTCAATTTGAGCGATGGCGTGATCCGGATCCACGCGATAGAGTCGTTGGATCGCTTCCAGTTGAATCGAAAGAGCGACGAGGGCGTGACCTAAGCTGTCGTGCAAATCGCGGGCAAGCCGCTCGCGCTCACGCATCGTGGACATCTCGTTTTCACGCTGTCGCGCTGCTTCCAGCTCTTTCTTTGTCTCTTCAATCTGAGCAATGACTCGATTTCGCTCGACGTTCGTTTGGACGAGGCGATAAATAAAATAACCCATACCTGATATGGTTGCCACTGGCACGCTCAAGGTAAGTAACTCGCCCAAGCCTGACCTATTCAGGAAATGTGCGATGAAGACGGAGAACATGACAACCGTCAGGAACAATGCCACTCGAGGCGGCGTAATGCTCCACGCTTGCGAGGCGTAGGCGACAATCAACCAGATAAAATTCGGCTCTAAGGTCAATTCAACAACCCACGCCACCAAACTTCCGCCGAAGTAGAGAACGATCTGCGTGTTGGTCAGCGGTGGGCGAATCCGAAAAATAAAAACGGCAACATATAAGGCGGCTTGTATCGCAACCATCATGGTGATGATTACTTCGCGCCATCCCAACTGCTCGCGCGTGCTCCATAACATGACGTTGGTCAGCGCGAATAACAGAAGCAAATACAGCGCATGAAAAACCCATAGAACGGCAGGCGGACCTTCTCTTAGAGACGCGCGGCGCATCATGCACGTTAGTATATAGCCGATCTTACTTCTTCGTCACCTCCTGCCCAATTAAATTTCCCCCCTTGTCGTAGGTGTATTTGATGATCAGGCCATTAGCATATTCGGCTTGGATGAGGCGACCGGCGTTATCGTAAGCGTAGGTCACACTGCTTTTGTAAGCGGCCGTCGGCGTGAGAGTGGGCGCGCTCGGCGTGGGGGTAACACCGCCGCCACCGCATGCAACTACAGGCAATATGGCAATGAGTAAAACGATCAACACAATGCAAATAGGACGGTGATTCATTGGGAGGTCTCCTTGCAGTATTGTTAAGTGGGGGTCCTCATCGGCCCAGTTTAAGACCCTGATTGAAATACTCTTTCATTTTTTGTTCGGCCACTGCGGACGGCGACATTTTGCGAACCGTTTCACGCGCGGTATTGAACCCGTCACCGGGCGCGCCGCCTCCAAGGAAAGCGGCGTTGCGCAAGATAGCATCCACCCGCGCTTGCTCTTTCTGTTGAATCTTCCATAGTTCAAACTCGGATTCGCGTTTGGCGAGATCGATCCGTTTGAACCATTCTTGATCTGCCTTCCACGCTTCGTATTCAGCTTTTCTGCGCTCGTACTCGGCTTGCTTAGCTGCTTTTTCCCGCGCCATGTAGCGCCATTGGTCAAGCGTCCACAGGTTGCCCCGAACGTACAACTCAATCGCTGCCAGCGGGACTCCGCCTCCCTCCGCCGCGAATTGCACGACCTTCCCACCTGCATTCAAACCAGATTTGCCCCAGCTTCCCAATTTCGATCCCTCGACAAACCCTTTGCCTTGATATGGAACTTCGGGGATCGGCTTAGGCGGAGCGTAGTCCAAGCGCGCAAACGCTTTGTCAACTTGGAGCTTGGCATTGTCTATATTTAGATGCGGATTTGGATCGCCGAATCGAAAGGATCCATCTTTTTTGAAATCCCAAAGTCCGTGTCCCGCCTGCTCCAATGGATTCATCTCGCTTATTGCCTTTGATGGAGATGGGGGTGATAGAAGATCGCCAAAACTATCGCCTAATGAAAAACCATCGGCGCCATCCACATCGGCATAGTTGATCGGATCGTTATAGCTATAAGTGTAGGGGTTGAGGTGTAAAGCATTTTGAATCCCGATCCCCGTTGGATCCGGTGAGAGGAAACGCGCCGTAGTCGAATCATAATAGCGGGCGCGGGCGTGATACAACGTCGCGTTCTCTTGGCGCACGCCCCACTTGCCAGTGAAGGTAAACGGCTGCACACTCTTGCCATCGTGCTTCAACATTTTGCCGTAAGGATCGTAAGCGTAAGCGTCGGTCATCTTGCCGCTATCATCGGTCAAGGCAAGTGTTGAACCCGTGCGATCAAAGTGATAGAACAGGGGCTTATCATTTTCAATGGCGTAAAGCAACTCGCCGCCTGGCGACCAAACGTAATATCGTGTGACGTTCGAAGGATTGGCAAAACCTTTGGGGTCTGTTGTCTCTGCCACAATGGGGGCAAGACCCAGCGCGTAGTTGTAAGCGAATTGAGTCGCGCCGCGTGATGTTATGTCCCCCAATCCGTTATAAGTTAGCGCCGTTTGATCCATGCCGATCAACTGCGAGGCGCTGTTCCATTTGAACGCGCCACCCGGCGATTCGATCAGCCGCCCACGCGCATCGTATTTGTAGCCACTTGAAGTGTTCTGTGAGGCGGCGTCATACTGGAATTGGGTTGTTAGAGGTTGAAGCTCAGAAGACGGATCGAGCGGCAGGTTCATCTTGATGTTCGTCACTTGCCCGGCGGCGTCAAGAGTATATTGTGCGTCAATCATGTTGCCATCTTGTAAGCGCGTCAGCCGCCCGGCTCGATCTCGCGTGTAGGTCGTGTTCACTTTGTTCGAGCGCGTAATGCCGACAAGACGCAAATCTTTGTCGTATGCGAAATTGATTTGCGCCTTCGTCAACGAATCGCTCACGCTTGCCAGCAAACCTGTCTTCGGATCATAGCTGTAAGTGACGACGACGTTCCCGTACGCCACCGTCTTTAATCGCCCGGCGTTATCGTACGTTGCGCCGAATTGCCCGCCACCATTCTCGGTAGTCACCACGCGCCCTTCGGCATCGTAGCTCAATTTAATTCCGTTGGATTCGGTTAATCGCTCCAACGCATCATATACATATTTAAATTCGAGACCGTCCGGGTGTTTAACGGAGATCACGTTGCCCGACGCATCGTAAGTGAATTTTTGCGTCGCCGTGTCGGCGTGCGTAACAGTGGTGAGCTTGCCGTTAGCGTCATATTCAAACTTGGTCGGTCGCTTGAGTGGATCGGCTTGCGACAGCAAACGCCCTAAGGATGAATAGGTGAATGTCCACGCCTGCCCATTCAAATCCATGATCTTCATCAAGTTGCCCAGCGCGTCATACTCATATTTTGCTTCACCGACGACGGGCAGCGCAGCGCTGGTAAGCAAACCACGCGCGTCGTAGCCATAGAGAGTCTCGCGTTTAAGCGGGTCGGTGATTGCCGTGATTCGATTCAGCGAATCGCGTTTGTTGGCGCGAGTGTTTCCAAGCGCGTCAGTTATGGTTGCGGGTAGACCAAGGTTATCATTCTGGAATTTTGTCACGCTGCCTGACGGTGAGGTGATCGAAGTGACCACGCCTTCGTCGTCGTAATCCAATTTCCACACGCTGTCGCCGAGCGCGATCTGATTCACCCAACCACGCGCGTCATAGCCATACTCGGTCTTGACACCTGTCGCATCAATCGCCGATGCCACGCGCCCGAGAGCGTCATAACTCAGGGTTGACGTTCCCCCCGCGCGATCATTGATCTTGATCGCCCGATCCATTGTGTCATATTCAATCGTGATCGTCTTGCCGCCTGCATCTGTGATCTTGATCGGATTGCCATTCGCGTCGTACTCATACTTGGTGACACGCCCATTTTCATCTGTTAGTAACGTCATGCGATCCGCCGCATCGTAAGCAATTTGCATTTGCGATTTGTCGGGGTTGGCAACTTTAGTCACGCGCTTGAGCGCATCGTAAGTAAAGGTCGTCACGCCAGTTTCGGCGTCTTGAACTGAGGCGGTTGTCCCGTCGTTGTTGTAAGCATAAGTCGTCACGCCGCCTAATGGATTGGTCTGGGTCAACACTTGCCCGCGAAAGCTATGAGTGAACTTCCACGTTTTGCCATCGCGATTTGTTATTGCGGTTACGTTGCCTCTGGTGTCGTAAGTGAACTGCTCACTCGTCTTGTCGGCATAATCCACTTTGCTCAAGTTATAGAACGTGAACTGCGCGCCAACAAACTGCGGCTGCTCGACGTAAGTGTAAGTGACCGTCTCCCCTTTGGCGTTTGTCATGGAAGCGATGTTGCCCGTCGCCGCGTGATAAGCGATCTGAGTCGAACCACCCAATCGATCCTTGATCATGATGCGCCGCCCGGAGTCGTCATACCTAAGTGATGCCGCCTTGCCTGCGGCGTCGGTCATCGTGTCCAAATACCTTTTGTCTTTGTGAGCCTGTGTGGTTTTGATTCCGAGTGGATCGATCAGGGCAGCGTTCGTGTCACTGAAACTCAACTTTGTTACGTTGCCCAGCGCATCTTTTTGCTCGGTCACGCGCCATCCACCGTTGGCTAGCGATTCATATTTTTGTGTGTAAGGTGTGTTACCCAACGGGTGAGTGACGGCTGAGACCACGCCGTTAGTGGCTGTTCCAGCGTAAGTGAACTTGGTGACTCCGCCTAAAGGATCGGTGATGTTGGTCAAGTGCGTGGTCAGTGCGCCAGTGAGAGTAGAGGTGTAACCAAATTTGATCGTGCGGTTGGCTTGGTCAGTTACTTGCGCCAGATGAGGCCAAGTCCAGCTACCGCCCGGGCTGGCATAAGTGAAAACGAGGAATCGTCCTAAGCCGTCATCTACACGCAGCACGCGCCCGGCGCCATCATTAGTGATCGTGAGCGCATTACCGTTGTGATCTTCAATTCGCGTCAACCACGCATTGTTGCCAACTCTGGTGAACGTATAGACGCGCTGCAAGATCGGATCGAGCAAGAAGAAATACACGCCCGTTTCTTGCAGTTGATACACCGTCTCCTCTTTTTCAATTTTCCATTTGCCGTCTATTTTCTTAAAAGCGATGAGTTCACCGCCTAAAAACACGGTGAGCGAATCGCTGCCTGCCATTTTGATCGCCGCGTGAAAATTGTGCGTGAAGTGATCGCCGCCAAACGGGTCATTGGCATCCGCCGTGGATTTATCCATCTGCGACGCGTAACGCAAAGAGAACTGCACAGGAATGAATCCGCCGAGATTGAGAAGCGGCAAGGTGAAAAAGTATTCGCCCGATGAAGTGGAGATAGGATCGCCCACCGTGCCATAAGTTTGCGAACCGTTGACAACAGTGGTAGAGTTGCCGGGTGTAGTTTGTCCTTGGTTTCCGCTCGGTCCCTTCGGCTCACACTTAATAGCGCCGATAGATTTCCCCCCCAGTCCGATATTGTAAGTGACGCCTGACTGCGCCGGGATTGTGGCAGTGCCATTTCCTTGAGCATCGAATGTCATTTGTCCTACGCCCGCGCCATTGGCGGTGATAGGAACCGTCTGATTCTTCCAAGGGGTGAAGTCATGCAATGTGATGATGATCCCGTCCCCCTTTTCATTGCATACGAGCCCGACACTCGCTCGAACTTCGCCGACGGTCATAACCGTCAATATGGCGACAATCAAGATAGACAGCGCGATCTTAGTCAGATGTTGAGTTTTCATGGGCATCACTCCTCAAAAACAAGTTGTAATGGCAGGTTGAGTTGCAACTTGCCGCCGACCGAAGTCGGGCATTACGATGTTGAAGTGATGATAGAGAAAAACCGGCGCAGCGCGGAAGTGGACGGGGATAGATTGTGAGGGGTGAAAAAGGAGAGAGGGAAGTGTGACGAAAGATAGAGGGAAGGGTTGCGTCCTAAACCACAAAACAAAACGGGCGAAGATCAAAACGACCTTCGCCCGTTTACTTTCCCGAAGGGTCTACTTGCTGCCCTTCATCTTCGTTTCAACATAATCCACCGCCTCGCCGACGGTGGTGATCTTCTGCGCGTCTTCGTCAGAGATCTCGCCGCCGAACTCTTCTTCAAATGCCATGATGAGTTCGACCAGATCAAGCGAATCAGCTTCAAGGTCTTCGCGGAATTTCTTTTCGCGCAAGACATCTTCGGGCTTAACACCCAACAAGTTCACAATAATTTTTTTGACACGTTCTTCAGTTTCTGCTGCCATTGAGTCCTCCAGAAGTGGTGATTTACTCCATTGTATAGTTGCGGCACAACCTGTCAAGTGAGATTTGTTTGACAAGCCAGTTACCCACTGGTAACATGCCGCTCACTTATAGAGAACACCATTTCATGACAGAAGTTACGGGCATCCCCTCACGCAAAGACGACCACATTCGCATCAACTTAGAAGAAGACGTTCAATTTCGCGGACTGACCACAGGCTTAGAGCGTTATCGTTTTGCCCACACCGCCCTGCCCGAAATTAATTTATCGGACGTATCCACTCAAGTACGCCTCTTTAATAACAAAATCCTTGCCGCGCCTTTACTGATCTCTTCGATGACCGGCGGCACAGACCGCGCAGGCAAGATCAATAAAACACTCGCCACTGCCGCGCAAGCCGCCAACATCGCAATGGGGCTGGGTTCGATGCGCGCCGCGATTCAACACCCTTCAACTGCCGCCACGTTTCAAGTGCGCGATGTCGCACCCGACATCTTGCTCTTCGCCAATTTGGGCGCGGTGCAATTCAACTACGGTTACGATGTAGAACATTGCCGCGAAGCCGTTGAGATCGCTCAAGCCGATGCGCTGGTGCTGCACTTCAACGCCATTCAAGAAGCCGTTCAGCCCGAAGGCGACACTAATTTTTCGGGCTTACTTAAAAAAGTTGAAGCGGTGTGTAAGGCATTAGAACGAGACGGCATCCCCGTGATCGCCAAAGAAGTAGGCTGGGGATTTTCCAAAGAGGACGCGCGCCGACTCGCCAGCGCAGGCGTCCGCGCCATTGACGTCGCGGGCGCGGGCGGCACATCGTGGAGTCAAGTAGAGATGCATCGCGCGCCTACGCCATCGCACGCGCGAGTCGCCGCCGCCTTCATCGGTTGGGGCATCTCCACATCCGAATCGATCCTCAACGTGCGCGACGCCGCGCCGGGATTACCCGTCATCGCTTCGGGCGGGTTGCGCGACGGTCTCGACATCGCCAAATGTCTTGCGCTCGGCGCAACTCTCGGCGGTATGGCAAGCCCATTTTTGAAAGCGGCGGACAAATCTGTGGACGCAGTGATCGAAACAATCCACGAGCTGACTCGCGAAATCCGCATCGCGATGTTCGGCGTAGGCGCGAAGGATATCGAATCATTTAAAAAAATACCGTTGATCAAAGATTAAAGATTGAATCTTTAATCGTCAGTCTTTATTAATTATGACCTTACTCGACACCCTTGCCCCCGCCCTCGATTTGGAAATGCGCGCCGCGCTCGACTTCAAACTTCCGCCACCGGATGATTACGCCCGCATGTTGTATTACCATCTTGGTTGGATAGACGAAGGGCAGCCGACTCTGGTCGCGGGCAAACGCACACGCCCCACGCTGACTTTGCTATGCGCCGCCGCGAGTGGCGGCGATTGGCGCAACGCCTTACCTTTTGCGGCATGCGTGGAGTTGATTCACAATTTCTCTCTGGTGCATGATGATATTCAAGACGACAGCCCATTGCGACGCGGGCGATCCACCGTGTGGAAACTGTGGGGCGCGCCGCAGGCCATCAACGCCGGGGACGCTTTGTTTAATTACGCGCATCTCGCCTTGAACCGCGCCCGTCAGCGCAACCTTGAATCATCGCTCGTTCTGGACGCATTCCAACTGATTCACGCCGCGTGTTATCAACTTACGCTCGGTCAACATTATGACATGTCGTTTGAAAAACGCGGAGACGTGACCGTAGAGGAATACTTGAAAATGATCGAAGGCAAAACCGCCTCTTTGATCGCCACTTCAACCGAGTTAGGCGCATTGGCTGGCAGCGCGCCGCCCGAGACGCGTAAATGCTTTCGCGAGTTTGGTCGCCATTTAGGTCTTGCATTTCAAATTCGCGATGACATTTTGGGAATTTGGGGGGACGCAGCACTCACCGGCAAATCGGCGGCAACGGATATTATCTCGCGCAAAAAATCGCTGCCGGTGTTATTTGGATTGCATTACAGCGAAAAACTCCGTTCGTTTTATCGCCCCGAAACGGACGGCGGCGGAAGCGTGACCGATATTGTGGCTGAATTAGAAAAATGTGGCGCGGGAACCTTCGCTGAAGAAAAAGAGAAACACCACGCCGATTTGGCGGTTTCTTGTTTGGATTCTGCTAAACCGAGAGGAGAAGCAGGAGAGTTACTACACGAGATGACGAGGCAATTACTGGGAAGAACAAATTGATTTTCGGCAGAGACGTTGCTGCAACATCTCTATATTATTAAACGAATTTCTCAAACACATAATTCGCCACCAGCCGCCCACCCTTCGTCAACCTCACGCGCTCGTCGTCAACCTCGATCAACCCCCTCCCCTTTAGTTCCCCTATTTCCCTTACATACACCTCGTCCATCTCAACATTAAACCGCTTCCTAAAACGTTCCTTCGCTACCCCTTCTTTCGTAAGCCGCATCCCCGTCAACATCGTCTCGTCCATTTCAGTTTTGCGATCAATAAGAATCGATTCGGCGAGCGCGGGTGAAATCTCGAAGTTGTCATTCCGAATCTCTACGGCATCACCGGAGATTCGTCGCGGCTTCGCCGCTCGGAATGACATATTTCTTGTCTCCATGCGATTGATATAAGCTGATGGTGAGATCACATTAGAATAACGATGCCCGTTGAAATATCCATGCGCCCCCGCACCTAGACCGAGATAAGGGTCGTTGTGCCAATACTGCAAATTATGCCGACACTCAAACCGCTTACTGTTCACCGCTAACTGTTCACCACGCTTCGCCCAACTTGAAATCTCGTACTGTTCAAACCCACAACGGCTCAACTCTTCATCGCCCCATTCGTACATATCCGCCGCAAGATCGGAATCGGGTTCGGGCAGCAGACCCCGCATCACCCACGCCCGCATCGGCGTGCCGAAATCGAGAGAGAGCGAATAAATCGAAAAGTGGTCGGGGGCGAGATCGAGAGTTCGTTTCAACGTATCCTGCCAACTGATCATCGTTTGCTGTGGAATGCCGAAGATCACATCGGCGCTGATATTTTCAAATCCGGCATTACGTGCATTGTGGATGGCGTGCCGAACATCGCCAAACGTATGAGAGCGGTTGAAAAGAGTTAACTCGCTGGCGTTCGCCGATTGCACACCCAAACTCAAACGGTTAACGCCCAACTCGCGCAAGCCCTCAAGATATTCCGGTGTTGCATCTTCGGGATTTGTTTCAAAGGAAATTTCGCGATCGTCGGGCACAGAAAACGAATCGCGCAAGGCAGAGAAAATCTCCTTGAGAGATTCAACTGGCACAAGCGAGGGTGTGCCGCCGCCGAAATAGATCGTCGAGGTGCATCGTGGCGCGTCTCGATGAAACATATCAATCTCTTTCACCAGCGCCTCCACATAGGGCAGCATCAAATGATTCAATCCGGCGTAAGCATTGAGATCGCAATATGAGCAGATATGATGACAAAAGGGAATTGAGAGGTATACACAGTGTTTCGCTGTCATTAGCAGGAACAGATTCCTTACCTTGTTCAGCCATAACTTCGGCTACGCCCGGTCGCCTTACCAGAGAGCGGAATCGCGCTCAAATAAACCGGTCAAACAACTTATCCGAATCATGCGGACCCGGCGCCGCCTCTGGGTGATATTGCACGCTGAACGCTTTAAGCGACGGCACGCTTAAACCCTCCACACACCCATCGTTCAAATTGACGTGCGTGATCTCAACGTGCGAAGGCAGTGAGTCGGCTTTTACGGCGAAGCCATGATTGTGTGAAGAGATTTCTACGCGACCATCAACTTTTACGGGTTGGTTTGCCGCCGCGATGCCCAAACTTGAGTTTGTACGTTGTGCCGCCCAATGCCAACCCAAGCAGTTGATGCCCCAAACAAATTCCGAAGATCGGTTTCTTGCCTAACAATTTTTTGATCGTCTCAATGGCATACGTCACCGCCGCCGGATCGCCAGGACCGTTGGAGAGAAAGATTCCGTCGGGGTTCATCGCCAACGCTTCATCGGCGGTGGTGGTCGCCGGAACAACGGCGATACGGCAGCCGCGAGCGGCAAGGCGACGTAAGATGTTGCGTTTGATTCCAAAATCAAACGCAACAACACGTAGGGGCGACC
>Ga0172369_10010281_pt1 | contig 10193 bp, 6 predicted proteins | sample LakKiv25m_FD_114539 | JGI IMG/M metagenome (GOLD analysis project Ga0172369, IMG submission 114539) | Freshwater microbial communities from Kabuno Bay, South-Kivu, Congo - kab_022012_11.25m | ecosystem: Environmental > Aquatic > Freshwater > Lake | place: Democratic Republic of the Congo...
AACATGCTCAAGCCCATGCTGGCCCGCGGGGAGCTGCACGCCATCGGCGCAACGACGCTCGACGAGTACCGCAAGCACATCGAGAAGGACCCGGCGCTGGAACGGCGCTTCCAGCCGGTGCTGGTGGACGAGCCGACCGTCGCGGACACGATTTCGATCCTGCGCGGGCTAAAGGAGCGCTACGAGGTGCATCACAACGTGCGCATCACCGATGCGGCCGTGATCGCTGCGGCCACGCTGTCGCATCGCTACATCAGCGACCGCTTCCTGCCCGACAAGGCCATTGACCTGATTGACGAAGCCGCCAGTCGCCTGCGCATGGAGATCACCTCCGACCCGGCCGAGTTGGACGAAATCAAGCGCAAGCTCATGCAGTTGGAGATCGAGCGGGAGGCATTGAAGAAGGAGAGCGACGCGGCGTCCAAGGAGCGGCTAACCGCCCTGGAGTGCGAGCTGGCCGACCTGCAGGAGGAACGCACCAGCCTGGATGCCCGGCTGGGCCGCGAGCGCGCAGTCATCGAACGCGTGGCGGCCATCAAGCAGCAGATCGAGGAGACGCGCCACGAGATCGAGACCGCACAGCGGCGCTACGACTACAACCGGGCGGCCGAGCTGCAATACGGCAAACTGGCCGGGCTGGAGCGCGATCTGCAAGGGGCCGAGGCCGAGCTGGGCGCCATGCAATCCCGCGGGATGCTCCTGAAGGAAGAGGTCGGCGCCGAAGAAGTGGCCGAAGTCGTGTCAACTTGGACGCATGTCCCGGTCAGCAAGCTGTTGGAGGGGGAGATCGAGAAGTTGTTGAAGATGGAAGATCGGCTGCACGACCGGGTGATCGGCCAGGATGAGGCGATCCGGGCGGTGTCAAGCGCGGTGCGCCGCGCGCGCGCCGGCCTGCAAGACCCAAACCGGCCCATCGGCAGCTTCATCTTCCTGGGGCCGACCGGCGTCGGCAAGACCGAGCTGGCCCGCGCCCTGGCCGAATTCCTGTTCGACGACGAAGCGGCCATGATCCGCATTGACATGAGCGAATACCAGGAGCGCCACACCGTCAGCCGGCTGATCGGCGCGCCGCCCGGCTACGTGGGCTACGACGAGGGCGGCCAGCTCACGGAAGCGGTCCGGCGCAAACCGTACAGCGTCGTGCTCTTCGACGAGATCGAGAAGGCGCACCGCGAGGTGTTCAACACGCTGCTGCAACTGCTGGACGACGGCCGGCTGACCGACGGCCACGGCCGCACGGTGGACTTCAAGAACACCGTGGTGATCATGACCTCGAACATCGGCAGCCAGTTCATCAACGACCCGGCGTTGAGCGACAGCCAGCGTTCGGAGCGGGCGCTGAACGCGCTGCGCGGGGCGTTCCCGCCGGAATTCTTGAACCGGGTGGACGAGATCGTGACGTTCCACAGCCTGACGCGGGCGCACCTGGGCCAGATCGTGGAGATCCAGCTCCGCCGGTTGGGCAAGATGCTGGCCGAGCGCGGGCTGACCCTGCGCCTGACCGACCGGGCGCGCGACTTCGTGGCCGAGGCGGGCTACGATCCCGCCTACGGCGCGCGGCCGCTCAAGCGGGCCATTCAGCAGCACGTGCAGGATCCGCTGGCGCTGGCGCTGTTGGAAGGCAAGTTCGGCCGCGGAGATACAGTAGTGGCGGATGTAGAGAGCGGACGGATCGTGTTTACGAAAGGAGTGGTAGGGGAAATAGTATAGCGGTTCAGTCTGTGTGGCGCATACCCTCTACCACAGCACTGTGATCGGATACTCCGCAAAAATCGGATCGCAACTGAGTAGCGTGGCTCCTTCGACCCTTGCCTGAGCGATCAACAAGCGATCAAAAGGATCCTTGTGGGGTATAGGCAAGTCGTGCAACGCTAGAACATGGGGCAACGTAACAGGTAAAATCTCGATCTGATTGGCCTGTCGTTGCCCCTCGATCACGACTTCCAAAGGTAGCTTGAGCGACAGCTTACCTAATTGGAGCTTGATTTGTATTTCCCAGGCGCTTACAACGCTCAGCAAGAGCGTATTCGCCGGGTTCTGACAGAGCGTCAAGACCTGTGCAGAGAGCTTGGCCGGTTCGCTGTCCCACCAGATGAATGTATGCGTGTCGAGCAAGAACTTCATACATCCCCCACCCAAAAGACATCTGGCAGGGGTTCATCAAAATCCTCGCTGGCCCAAATCGTACCCGTGTGGAGTCCGGCCACGCGAGGTCTAAGGGCTGGCATCAAAGGCACCAAACGCGCAATCGGTTTATCGCCGCTTGTCAGCGTGATCTCGCCCCCCCCCGCCACAGCTCCAAGCAACTCCTGTAGGCGTGTTTGAGCTTCGCGAACGTCAATCGTTTGGGTTAGCATATTCCGACCTCTCCATTTCTGCGCAACATCTTACAACCGGCTCCGCGAAAAGTCAATGCGAAACAAACTCTGCTCACATGGCCCCAATTTTCCACAAGTGCGATACTTCCCCGAATGACGTAATATGCCACGCTCCGGCCGCGTGCCGATACGCTACGAAGCTCAGGCTGCCGTTCTCCAGCGTGAAGCGCCGCGGCGCGGTCAGGCTGAGGCCGAGGACGTGGCGCAGGAACATCCCCAGCAGCGCGCCGTGGGAGACGACGATCACGCGGCCGCTGGGATGACGCCCGGCCAGGTCTTCCAGGGCCGCGATCCCGCGCCGCTGGGCCTCAGCCAGGCTCTCACCGCCCGGCGGCGCATAGTCGGGCAGCTTCTTCGCGATCTGCGCCGCGACTTGGGGGTAACGCGCCTCGACTTCGGCTTGCCGCAGCCCTTCGATGACCCCAAAGCTCTTTTCGCGCAGCCGTTCGTCCGGGATGACCGGCAGCCCGCACGCGGCCGAGATTTCTTCGGCGGTGCGCCGGGCGCGGGAAAGATCGCTGCTGTAGAGCGCGTCGGCCGGCGCCGGCCCGGCCGCCAGCCGTTCGGCGATGGCGCGCGCCTGGGCCAGGCCGGCCGCAGTCAATGGGCTGTCAGATTGGCCCTGGCGCCGGCCTTCCAGGTTCCAGGTCGTCTCGCCGTGGCGCACCAGGATGAAATGGGTTTGCGTCATGCTGTCTCTGTCATGGTTGTTGGCGGCGGTAGCCGTCAAGCTGCCCGGCCGGCGCCGGTTCGGCGCGGAGCCACGGGAAGAACGTGCGCCAGGGGCTGACCGCAGTGAGCGTGACCGGCGCCGATGCGCCGGAGTTGCCGCCCGCGTCCCAGGCGAATGCCTGAACGATGTGCGTCCCGGTCGTCGCCAGCGTCCAGGTCAGGCTGAAAGGCGGCTGCGTTTGTAGCGCGACGTTCTGGCCGTCCGCCCGCCACGCGACCAGCGTCACCCCCACGTCGTCGGTCACGGTCGCCGTCACCGTAATCGGCCAGCCCGCAATGACTGGGCCGGCCAGCGCGATGCTCACCGCCGGCGCGGTGACATCCCCGCCGCTCCCGATCACCTTGCGCGGGTTGTCCGCGGCCGCGGCCAGATAGGTCACCGCGGCGCGGTTGCGCTGCGTCTGCTGTTCGATCACGCTGGCGGGCGGATAGAAGCCGGGATAACTGCCGACCGGGTACATCTCGAAGGTGAAGGCGAAGATGCCGCGCGCGCCATAGAGCCAATCCACGGCGTCGCCCGACGTGATGTAGAGGTCGCTGGCTTGCTGCGGCGTGTAGCCATTGGTCGCCGCCATCCGCCCGGCCAGGGCGACGAACGTCTGGTAATCCGCGGGGGGCAGGTCGGTCGGCAGGTCAGTATAGGTGTAACCGAACGGATAGAGGATCAGCTCGCCGTAGGTGTGGAAGGTGATGGCGACAGTGATATCGGGATGCGCCAGCACGAAGTCGCGCACAACCTGCGTCTCCGGTTCGGAGAATGCGGCCGGGCCGCGATAGAGGTCGTTGCCGGGCACGCTGCTCGATCCGCCGCAGCACCCCCAGTTGTAACCATAGTTCCGATTCAAGTCTACCCCATAGGTGTTGTCGGTGTTAAGCCGGCGGTTCTTGCGCCACCAACGATAGGCGCCTGCCTCGATATCGTATTCGCCGCCGTCCGGGTTGGCGTTGGGGATCACCCAAAGCTCGCGCGTGTTCACCAGGTTGGTCAGGGCCGGGTCGGCGTCGTAGCCTTCGGTGAACAGGCGGATAACCTCCAGCGCCATTTCGACCGTCAGGTGCTCGCGGGCGTGGGTGAGGCTGAAGAAGAGCACGGCCGGCTCGGTCGGGTCGTCGGTGTCCGGCGCATCGCTGATCTTCACCGCCAGGATCGGCCGGCCTTCCAGGCTGACTCCGGCCGTGTAGACGCGCGTGATGGCGGGATGCGCCGCGGCCATCTGCCAGATCGCGGCGGTCATCTCGGCGTAATTGTGATAGGCGCTGTCCACAGGTGTGAAGTCGAGGGGCGTGACGGCGAGCGGCGCCAACCCGCGGCGGTAGAAATCGAGCGCCCGGCTCGCGTCTACCACGGTCGTGATCGTGCCGGGGCCGATCGCGTCGATCGCGATGCCCTGGCTCGCTAACGCGGAGCGCGCCTCGCGGTCGAGGGCCGGCAGCGTCACCAGATAGAGGGGTGGCGGCGGTGCGATCGTCTGCGCCCGGCTTGACGGAACGATTGCCAATTGGATAAAAATGACCGCGATCACAACGCGGCCAAAACGATGTAAGTCGAACATGACTGGCCTCTGCGCTTACAAGTATCCTGAGCGTAGGCCGGCGTCGTGTGCCGGACGCAGTCGAAGGATGCGATCCTGCTCGGCGCCCGCTGCGCATCCTTCGACTGCGTGGCCGAAACAGCCGGCCACTCCGCTCAGAATGCTTCGCTTCGGAGGTCGCGAACTGAATTTGAATACATCCATCTCAATACGCATCATATCATCGGGCCGGGGAGAAGTACAGTTCGAGATGCTCTCAGCAATTGCTCAGATTCAATTCAGCCTGGACACAGCCGCGCTATGATATAATGCGCACATAGGAACAAATAGCTGGCGAGTTGTGATATGGCGACCGTCCTGATCGTAGATGATGACCCGAAACTACTAAAAATGCTGCAGCGCACCCTGGCGTATGAAGGGTTTCGCGTGCTCAGCGCGACCAACGGCCACGAGGCATTGGCGATGGTGCAGGCGCACCGGCCCGACGTGATGGTGTTGGATTGGCTGATGCCGGGGCTGGATGGCCTGAATGTGTTGGCGCGCCTCCGTGCATCCGGCGACAAGACGCTTGTGCTGATGCTCACGGCGCGCGATGCGGTGGAGCACCGGGTAGAGGGGCTGGAAACCGGCGCCGATGACTACCTCGTCAAACCGTTTGCGCCCGCGGAGCTGCTGGCGCGCATCCACGCGCTGCTGCGCCGTCCAGCCGTGGCTGCCAACCAGGAAACCCTGGCCTACGCGGGGCTTAGCCTCGACCCGGCGACGCGTGAGACCCGCCGCGGGGCGCGGCCGTTCGAGTTGACCACGAAGGAGTTCGATCTGCTGCGGTTCCTCATGCGCCATCCGCGCCAGGTGTTGAGCCGGGAGCAAATTCTCCAGGAGGTGTGGGGCTACGATTTCGGCGGCGAGGACAATGTGCTGGAAGTTTACATCGGTTACCTGCGCAAGAAGACGGAGGCGGCCGGCGAGCCGCGCTTGATCCAGACCGTGCGCGGGGTGGGCTATGTGCTGCGGGAGGACGTGTGAGGCGCGGCATCTCGATCCGGCTGCGGCTGACGCTGCTTTACACCGCCATCCTGACGCTGACGGTGATCGCGTTCAGCGTTTTTATCTATGCAACGCAGGAACAGTCTGCCTTCGCTGGCATCAAGGCGAACCTGGAGCGGCAGGCCGACTTTTTTGTCAATGGCGGCAACAGGCCGGAGCCGCAGCCGTTCGCGCCGCACGGCGAGCCGAGCAATGCGCCGACCAGGCCCGACCTGCCCAGCGGTACGCTGCCGGGCCGCTGGACGCAGACGCGCAGCCTGGCCGGCGAGGTGACGGGGCAGACGCTCGATCTGAGCGGGACAACCTTGCCGTTGAGCGACGCGGGACTGGCGGCGGTGCAGGGCGGCGCCAAGTGGTTCGAGACGGTGATCGTGCAAGATGAGCCGCTGCTCGTCTACAGCCAGCGGTTCAATCGGACTGATAGCACAACCGGCATCGTGCAGACCGCCTTCCCGGTGGGCCAGCCGCGGCAATATCTGGCGACGTTGCGCCTGATGCTGTTGGGCGGCAGCACCCTCGCGATCGTGGCCGCGCTGGCGTTGGGCTGGGCATTGGCCGGCGCTGCGCTCTACCCGATCCACCGGATCACCCAGACCGCGCAGGCCATCGGCGCGGAACGCAACTTCGGCCGCCGGGTGGCGCACCACGGGCCAAAAGACGAGGTGGGGCAACTCGCGCTCACCTTCAATGCCATGCTGGCGGAACTGGAATCGGGGTATCGGCAGATCGAAGAGGCCCTCAGTTCCCAACGCCGCTTCGTGGCCGACGCGTCGCACGAGCTGCGCACGCCGCTGACCACGGTGCGCGGCAACATTGAACTACTGGGGCGCACCCCACCGGTCGCCGCGGATGAGCGCGCCGAAATCCTGGCCGACACCACCGAGGAGGTGGATCGGCTGATCCGGCTGGTCAACCAGTTATTGGTGTTGGCGCGCGCCGATGCCGGGCAAAAACTGCGCCAGGAGCCGATCCCCGTGACCGCGCTCGTGCAAGATGTCTGCCGACAAGCGAAACTGCTGAGCGCAAGCGCGGAGATCCGTTGTGACGCACCCGCGGACACCGAGCTGATGATCCTGGGCGACCACGACGCGCTCAAGCAGGTTTTGCTGATCTTGGCCGACAACGCCGTGGCGCACACACCCGCGGGCACGCCCGTCATCCTGGCGGCGTCGGCCACAGACGGCCGGGTGCAAATGAGCGTGCGCGATCGCGGCCCCGGCATCGCCGCCGATGTGCTGCCCCACATCTTCGAGCGTTTTTTCCGTGGAGAAGCCTCACGCACTGGCGGCGGCGCCGGGCTGGGGCTGGCGATTGCCAAGGAGCTGGTGGAAGCGCAAGGCGGCGCGATCACGGTCGAAAGCCAGTCGGGGCAGGGCAGCGTGTTTACGATAACTTTCGCCCATGCTTGAAGCCCCTGATCTCGATGCGCAGCGGATCGCCGCCTGCTTGCCCGATGCTTATGGGCTGGCCGGCGCGCAGGTTGAATTCCTGCCGCTCGGCGTGGACGTGAACGCGGCCGTATATCGCGTCCGCGCGGCCGATGGCGCGACGTATTTCCTGAAGTTGCGCCGCGGCGACTTCGACGAGATCGTTGTGACGCTGCCCAAATTCCTCGCCGACCAGGGCATCCGCCAGATCATCGCGCCTCTGATGACCCGGCAAGGCCGCTTGTGGGCCGACCTGGCGCCCTTCAGCGCGATCCTCTACCCCTTCGTGGCGGGTCACAACGGCTACCAGGTTCGCCTGTCGGATGGGCAATGGGTCACGCTCGGCGCGGCGCTCAAGGCCATCCACACGACAAACTTGCCGCCCGCGCTGGCGCAGCGCATCCCGCGCGAGCGCTTCGCCCCGCGCTGGCGCGAAGCGACGCGCGCATTCCTGGCGCGGATCGCGGCGGAGACCTTCACGGAACCCGTGGCCGTGCAATTGGCCGCATTCCTGCAAACGAAGCGGGGTGAGGTTCTCGATCTCCTCGAACGCACGGAACATCTGGCGCAGGCGCTCCTGGCGCGCACGCCCCCCTTCGTGTTGTGTCACGCCGATGTCCACGCGGGCAACGTGCTGCTGCCGGACGATACCGGGCTGTACATCGTGGATTGGGATGCCCCCATCTGCGCGCCCAAAGAACGCGATCTGATGGCCGCGGGCGGGGGCCAGTTCGGTGACTGGCGCACCGCGGCCGGTGAAGCGGCGCTGTTCTACCAAGGCTACGGCCCGGCCGCGGTGGATCAACGCGCGCTGGCCTACTACCGCTACGAGCGGATCATCGAGGATATTGCCGCCTTCTGCGAGCAGATCTTTCTGAACGATGCGGGCGGCGCAGATCGCGAGCAAGCGCTGCGCTATCTGGCGTCCAACTTCCTGCCGAACGGTACGATTGAGATCGCGTATCGAGGCGATCGGAGTTGAGAAGGGACCTTTTGGAAGGCCCGCAACTCCGGTTCGTCGTCCAGATCAATGAAGTAGACGACGTGTCTTCTCAATAAAGTGGGGGCGACGGGGATCACAGCCCATAGGCATCAAGCTAAGAATCTATCCTAAAACTGCTAAGGGCCGGTCTCCGACGTGCCCTGGCTCGGTCGGAGACCGGCCAGAGCGAGTTTTCGGATAGGTACTAAGCCCGAAACTGGTAGTTGGGAACCTCCCGCTCTGCGCAGGCAGACGGCTCGCGTGTGTGGCCGGCCGGGCGCCGCCCTCGCATTACGAAATCTGCCCCTACAGTCTCCGGTCACGGCCTCACCGGCCGCGGGCCGCCGGGGCCGCGCATACCGCCCATTGAGGCGCCCGTGATGACGCTGGTCAGCGTGTAGGAGGCGACTTGCGTGCCGGGGGTATATGCGCCGCCGGTGTAAAGACTATCCGTCGCCGCGCCGGTGGCGCGACCGCCGCTGTAGACGATGTAAGTTCCGCCGTTTTTCAGCTCTGGCGAAGAGATCACGATGGACTGGAAGGTTTTGGTCGGCGCGAAGGTGAGCACCTCTTTGCCATCCTTCGTCGCGATGTGCACCAGTGTGCCTGCCGCCTGCGTGGCTGCGAACGTATGCGCCAGCGCGTACTGCGTGGAGGTAGCGTCCGGCGCCTGCGCCATGCCCGCGCTGCCCGCGGCCACCAGGAACCCGCCGGTGATTTTGAACCCCGCGTGATCGAGCGCGCCGTTATTGTTCATCGTCGGGCCGTTCACCAGCACGATCCCACCCGTCATCTCGACCGCGCCGTTGATATCAATCCCGTCGCCGAGCGCGTCCACCGCCACGTAGCCGCCGTTGATATAAAGACGACTGTCGCCGCCTTCCATCATGCCGCCCGGCCGCCCTGGCATCCCGCCCCCGGTCGTGCTCACGCCATTGATCCCGTCATCGCTGGCGACCAGCCGCAGCTTGCCGTCGTTGATCGTAATCTGGTTGCTCTCGACCCCTTCGTAGGACCTGGTGATGCGCAAGTCGCCGCCATTGAAGGTGATGGACTTGTCGGCATGAACGCCATCATCGCCCGAAGCCACGATCAGTTCGCCGCCGCTGATCGTGATGCTGGCGTTGGCGTTGAGCGCGTCATCCTGGGCGTCCACCTTGATGATCCCGCCAGCGACGGTAAGGGCCACACCTGCCTTCAGGCCCTTCATGCTTTCCGCGGTCTTGCGGACGCCGCTGCCGCCGCCGCTGCGCACCGTGATCTGGCCGCCGCTGATCGTCAGGTCGGTTTCGGCCTGGATGCCGTCCTTCGCGGCCGTGATATTCAGCGCGCCGCCTTCGATCACAACATAGCCCTGTTTCGCATCTTTGTCGTTGTTGGCTTGCAAGCCGTCGCCGCCCGCGGTGATCGTGAGCGCGCCTGCTTTGACCGTCAGCGAATCGCGGCCCCGCACACCATCGTTCACGGCCTGGACGGTGATGTCGCCGCCCGTGATCTTCAAGTCATCCTTGCTGATGATGCCGTTCTTGTAACTCGCCTTAACCGTCAGACTGCCGCCGCCATTGATCGTCAGATCGACATGGCTGAAGATCGCGGCGTCCGGCTCGTCGGTGGTCGCATCGGGGAAAGTGTATTTGGCCCCGTCGGCCACGCGGTTCTGTGTGCCATCCGCCAGGGTGATGACCACCTTCTCCGCGTTCGCCACATAGATCGCCGCGCCGGTCAAATTGGTGATGTTGGCGCCGTTCAGCACGAGCGTCACCTTCTCTGGGTCTTGGGTGTCCACCACGATCTGGCCGTCGTCCAGCTTGCCGCTGATGTTGTACGCGCCGGCCGACGTGATGGTGATGACTTTGTCGTTGACCGTCGCGCCCTTGCCGGCGAAGATGATCTTGTCGCCGTCCAGCTTCACGGCGGTTGCGTCAGCCAGGCTGACTGTCGCGTCGTCGGCCGCCGCGGTCGCTTTCGTTGTGGTGGGCGCCGCCTTGACCGTCGCCGGCGTTGCGGCGGCGGTCACCCTGACCGCGGTGGGCGCGGTGGTCGCCGTCGCAACCGCGGGCAGCGAGGCGTTGGCGGTCGCACGCACTGTGCTGGT
>Ga0172369_10010282_pt1 | contig 10192 bp, 8 predicted proteins | sample LakKiv25m_FD_114539 | JGI IMG/M metagenome (GOLD analysis project Ga0172369, IMG submission 114539) | Freshwater microbial communities from Kabuno Bay, South-Kivu, Congo - kab_022012_11.25m | ecosystem: Environmental > Aquatic > Freshwater > Lake | place: Democratic Republic of the Congo...
GCATGTGCCACGCGTTTGGGGCGAAACGGTAAAATAAACAGCCTTAAAATGATTTGCCACAGCAGTTTGGGAATTTCAATCACCCGCTGATCAGACAGGAACTGTTTCAGAAAACGTCGTACCGCGGGCACAGTCGGTGCATCCGGTGTGCCCAAATTGGCCAGAATAATGGTGATTTTCGGTTTCGCAACAACAGACATCAGGCTCTCAGGAATCATCAGGGAACGCGTTTACTTTAACAGCTTTCCCGTCTGTTACTAAATGAATTAATGCGTCGATTTATATTGGAAAACACGATCATTATCAAGCAGGTTACTGTCCAGCAATTTCTGTCCTTTGACTGTGGTCTGCCACAGCATACGCTGGCGTTCATCCCGGCCGGCCTGCACAATCCAGTCATTCTGACGCATCTGCATTTTAATGGTATGCAGGGCACGAATATTGATTTGCGCCCGGGCCACCGCATGCGCCCGTGGCATTTCACGCCGCGCATCAGTCAGGCCGGTATCATTTAAATATTCATTCATGCGTTTGGAGAAATATTCTTCCGGGGTCGGATGAATAAAGGTCGAGCCTAAAATACTGAACAGCTGCGCCCAGGTCAGCTGTTTTTGTACTTTCAGTTCTTTAAAATTACCATCCTGATAGGCATGCATCCGGTATTCAAACTGGAAAGCTTCATGCATGGATACTTTGGGCAGGCTTAAGAATGGATCGGCTTCGGTCTTGCCAAGTTCATTTTTTAACTGGGCCACTTTGGCCTGTAGCTGCTCGATTTCATCATGCAGGGCCTGGGTATTTTGCGGACGCACCCAGCCCACCACCGGATAACGCTCCAGCATTTGCGGCATATTGAAACGTACCGCCAGCTCCAGATCACGCAAGCTGCGATAGCAAAACACCTGATCAACTTCCTGCTGCAACAGGCGACGGAATTCTTTAAATTTTTCCCGCAGTTCAGGTTTAGCATCCTGCAAGCTGGCATCACGCGAATCCGGGTCTTCATGCATAAACACAATCATCGGTTTCTGCTTGGTGACCGCGTAAATATATTCCAGATGCATATAGCCCACACCCGATACCGACTGCTCGCCATACTGGCTGCCCAGTAACAGCACCACATAGTCACAGTCATCAATCTGACGACGGGCAAATGACGTACTCAATGGCGTACGCTGCTCCAAGCCCCAGGAAAAGAAGCCCATTCCCACCAAGGTCTGTGTCAATACCATGCGTTCCGGCTGCATCTCTGAACCGGACGTAGAGATAAATACCTGATAGCGTTTATCGAGCATTGGCTCTCCTTCCCTCAATAGCTGAAGCGCCCAATGGGCATCAGTATTGTTCCCCAATCAAAAAAATAAGTCATGCTGAAGCAATCATGTTGCTTTCTTTATGGAGCCTGGCTTAGCGAGGCAGATTGGAAATTTTCCAGCGGATCTGCTCAGGCATCAGACGCTCGACAATCGGTTGTAAATGTTCAGCATTTTGACCGCTGACATAACAATGAATCTGCACCTGATCGGCTCGGCTCTGTTCAAATAATAACTCATTTTTCGTTAAAATGCGGGAAGTTTGACGCGCAACGGCAGTTCCTGAGTCAATTAATGTCAATTTCTGACCAAAAATAGACTGAATCGCAGTTTTTAAGAAGGGATAATGGGTACACCCAAGCACCAGATGATCTGCGCCAGCATCCACCACTGGCTGTAGCAGTTCACTTAAAGTAGTTAAACAGGCAGCACTCATTTGTGCTCCGCTTTCCACAAAAGGCACCAGCTCAAGCGAGGTTAAAGGAATCACTTTGACCTCGGCCGGCAAGGCAAAACGCTGAATCACGTCTTTAATTAGCTGGCCACGAAAGGTCGCCGGTGTCGCCAGCACGGCCACGGTTTTGGTTTTGCTCTGCAGTACCGCCGGTTTTAAGGCCGGCACCAAACCGACAATCGGGAAATCTTCCCCATAATGCGCACGCAGATAATCCAGACTAAAAGCCGAGGCAGTATTGCAGGCCACCACCGCAATTTTACAGCCCTGCCGATACAGCCACTCGATGGCCTGAGCAGTCAGTTCACGAATTTCCTGATCATCACGCGGGCCATAAGGCACATGCGCCGTGTCGGCATAGTAAACAATCTGTTCATTAGGCAAATGCTGGGCAATTTCCAGCGCCACCGACAGGCCGCCAATGCCTGAATCAAAAATCCCGATTGGCGCATCCGCCTGCGCTCTGGTCATAGGGTGCAACAAAGGAGCAAGGGGATGAATGGCGGTCATGGCAGCGGAATGAGCAGTTTGAAATAGGATGGTTCAAGCTTAAACCTCAGGTGCCTAATTGCAATAGCAAATCACCACTTTTCAGGCTTAAAATCGCATCACCTTCGGTATTTTCCTGCAAGCTGCCCAGCTCGACCAGATGAAAAAAAGCCGCGCGCTGAATCAGGGCATTCAGGCCAAAACGCACATGCACATAGGGACGTAATTCCCCTTCATATTCGCGCATAAAGATCGGATGCTGCTCATCAACAATTACCAGGTCCTGGGTGGTGGTGGTGAGTTGCAGATAGGTCTTGCCTTCAATATCAACCTGATCCACCTGATTGACAAATAAAGGCTCATCTTCCACCTCAATTTCAATCTGCTCGACCGGGGTTTTTAAATAGAACGTGTGATCTTCTTTCCAGAGTACGGTAGAAAACAGCTCAATTAATGACTGGCGCTTCACCAATTGACCTTCGTGCCACCATTCTCCATTGGCTTTTACCGTTAAATCCATTTTGCCACAATGCTTTGGATGCCATTGCTCCAAAGGGGGAATTGACCTTTTGTGACCGGGCTGTGCATCTTTTAAGTATTGTGCAATGCCCATTAAATTTTTATCATCAGAAAATGCTACTTTTTTCGTCGGATTTGGTTCATTGTGCTCATTGTTCATCATTGAATACCCTGCTGACGGAAAAATAATATGATTCAGCCAATTGGCTAGACCAAGGTTTAAAACTATACTAGCCCACAATATAAAAGACACGATAGCAAATTTGTGTCTAGGAACTAAGAACACTCATGGCAGCACCGGATTCTGAGATGACGGTTGCCACCTTCTAGTATTATGAGGAGTCCTACATGGAACACATCGAACGTGAATCGATGGAGTTTGACGTAGTTATCGTAGGTGCTGGCCCTGCGGGTCTGTCTGCGGCGATTAAAATCCGTCAACTTGCAATTGAAAATAACCTGAATGATCTGTCCGTTTGTGTCGTAGAAAAAGGCTCCGAAGTCGGTGCGCACATCTTGTCAGGTGCGGTGCTGGAACCACGTGCCATCAATGAGCTGTTCCCGAACTGGAAAGAAGAAGGTGCACCGTTAAATGTACCTGTGACAGAAGATAAAACCTTCTTCCTGCTGTCTGAAACCACTTCGAAAGAAGCACCACACTGGATGGTGCCAAAAACCATGCACAACGATGGCAACTATGTCATCTCATTGGGCAACGTGGTGCGCTGGTTAGGCCAGAAAGCCGAAGAACTGGAAGTGTCGATTTTCCCGGGCTTTGCAGCGTCTGAAATTCTGTACCATGAAGATGGCACCGTAAAAGGTATTCAAACGGGTGATATGGGCATTGGTAAAGATGGTGAGCCGACCCATAACTTTGCCCCAGGTTATGAACTGCATGCCAAATACACCCTGTTTGCTGAAGGCTGTCGTGGTCACTTAGGCAAACGTCTGATCCAGAAATTTAATCTGGACAAAGATGCCGATCCACAACACTACGGTATCGGCATTAAAGAGCTTTGGGAAATTGATCCGGCCAAACATAAGCCAGGTCTGGTAATGCACGGTGCCGGCTGGCCATTGTCTGAAACTGGTTCTTCAGGCGGCTGGTGGCTCTACCACGCGGAAAACAACCAGGTCACGCTGGGGATGATCGTCGATCTGTCTTATGAAAATCCGCATATGTATCCATTTATGGAAATGCAGCGCTGGAAGACTCATCCTCTGATTAAGCAATACTTGGAAGGCGGTAAGCGTATTTCTTATGGTGCGCGTGCCGTAACCAAAGGTGGCTTTAACTCGCTGCCTAAATTCACTTTCCCGGGTGGTTCCTTAATTGGTGATGATGCAGGCTTCTTGAACTTTGCCAAAATCAAAGGTTCTCATACCGCAATGAAATCCGGCATGCTCTGTGGTGAGGCAGTCTTTGAAGCAATTGCTGCCGGTGTCGAAAAAGGTGGTGATCTGGCCATTGCCCGCGTGACTGAAGGTGAAGATTTCTTTACAAAAGAATTAACGTCTTATACCGAGAAGTTCAACAACAGCTGGCTGAAAGAAGAGCTTTACAACGCGCGTAACTTTGGCCCGGCGATGCATAAGTTTGGTCAATGGTTTGGTGGTGCGTTTAACTTTATTGACCAGAACATCTTTAAAGTGCCGTTTACCCTGCATGACTTGGTGCCTGACTTCAGTGCATTAAAAACTGTAGATGCAGTGAGCTTTAAGCCGAATTATCCAAAACCGGATGGCAAGCTGACCTTTGACCGTTTGTCTTCAGTATTCGTATCCAACACCGTACACGAAGAAAACCAGCCTGCACACTTGAAGCTAACCAATGCCTCGATTCCGGTTGATGTGAACTTGCCTAAATGGGATGAACCAGCTCAGCGTTACTGCCCTGCAGGTGTGTATGAAATTATGGAAAATGATGATGGTTCCAAGCGCTTCCAGATTAACGCAGCCAACTGCGTACACTGTAAGACTTGTGACATTAAAGATCCATCGCAGAACATCACCTGGGTAACACCGGAAGGTGGTGGTGGTCCAAACTATCCAAATATGTAATCTCGATTGAGATAAAAATAAACCCGCGTAAGCGGGTTTATTTTTTCTTTCTTAGATAAATCCAACTCAATACTTATAGCTATTTTTATTTTTGTTATTTTAGTAAAAATATATACTAAAGTTATAGTAAGCCGTTCATGACTGAGTTTATTCTTCCCCATCAAACTGCCAATACACATCCCCCCAATCACTTTCAAAATCAGGGAAAATATCTCCCTGTTTAAAATATTGGCGTGAGTTTTCTTTGGCAAATGTATACCAGTAACCTGCGTGTGGGCAGGGTTCTCCAGCGAGTACAATATCAATTCTTTCTGGTTCTTGAGCTTCGACTTCCACTCGTTTTAATTCAGGCCATGTACTGTCTTTATCAAATCGAGCAATCCATTGTTTCGCACTTACTGCATCAAAACGTGGGTTTGGATCATCTGACCATGCATCTAAGGTCGTAAGTTTTAAGTTATCACAACGTATCGGTTTAATTAGCTCATTTGCCAACACCAATAGATCAGGGACACCTTCTTCAACTGGATAAAGTGAGAACTCGCCCAAACGGATCCATAGACTATATAGATTAGGATTTTCGGAATCCTCTATTTTAGTTATTTCAATACGTGGATCATTCAGCTTTTCACGAATTTGTTCTTCACTCAGACCTAGTTTCTCTAGCCAATAGGGAGAAAGTAAAAAGCACCATGTTGGCGTACGAATACCACCACCTAACCCATCACGATCTTCCGCAATAAACATATTTTCATGAGAAAACTCCATACCAGGATGGTCAATATCAAGCCCGTAAAAATAATCCGTAAAAGTCCGCTCAACTGTTTCAAACTCTGGAGATACAAATGCAAATTGCCCTGTATTTCCTATTTCATAGCCACTATAGGCTTGAATTGGGTTAAGCTTTTCTAGACACTGCTTAACAAAATGATGCCACCTAACTGGATTAGATCTATACCATTTATCACCAAAGGTTAATTTAATACTAGAATAACGTTCATTTGAGTCTCTAATTTTAGCGCCTAAGGCCCAACGTGCACTTTGATTAGGAGATTCTGCAGATGTTGCACCAACATAGTAAATAAAATGTTTTTTATAACCCGTTGTCATTTCCGTTAACATTTCGTTACGACTTCTAATCCACTTATCAGCCTTTTTCCATACTTCAGTATCACTCCTAAACCTTAATTGAAAAGGCTTATCTATAATAGAATTTTCAAATTCGATATAAATAGCCACAACTTTATTTAATATTTCTGCACAATCTTTATTACAAATATAAAAAGTAACATAAGGACAAACACCAAATTCTTGGTTTTCCTCCCCATAAAGAATTGAAGTATCTTGAGGAATATCCCGAACTAACTCTTCTATTTCTTGTTTACTTAAATAGAGTTGTGATGTACTCATTATATTAATTTCCTCTTCTACCTCTTGTATTCCCTTGAGTTTAAGCTTTACTTTGATCCTTTGACGTAGCATCTCCATGTTAACGAAAAATTGAAAATTATTGTTTTTATGGCTTTGTTGCACAAAGATTTCATAACTATATGATTTTAAAAGTTTTGATTATTTTTTGATCCAAAATTAAATTTATTTAAATCAGATGCTTACATATTTATGCAACAAAGCCTAGTCCATTTATAAGTTCTTCAAAATTTTCATGATAATCTTGGGCATTTAAAAAATTATCTCTAAATTTTGTTTCATCATTAATCTCTAAAAATTGCCATTTTTGCCAATCTATTTCTTGATCATTTACTTGTATCGACATTCTTTTATCTCTCCAACATCTCATTGGGTAAAACAAAATCTAATTTAATCCCATGCGCAGTCACTGTCCGTGTGCACTTGGGTTTATTTAAACCTTTACATTTTTCATGATGATCAAATTTTTCGCCTGTAATTATGACTAGGCTTTATCATAAAAAAATAAGCCACCCTATAAGGATGGCTAAATCTTGCGATATTCTAAGTTTATTTTTCACCATCAAAATACCAATATACTTCACCCCAGTCTTGTTCTGAAAGCATTGGTAAAATGTCACCTCTATCAAAATATTGACGTTCATTTGGTTGGGCTGGCGTCGTCCAATAACCTGTTTTTGGACATTTATCACCACCTTTGATTTTAATTTTTTCTACCGAATCTTGTGCTTGTACTTTTTCTGATTGTGCTTTAGCAAAATCAACTAAATCTTTTGGATAAAATTGATGCTCTCGATAAATGGTGTCATCAATATCTAACAACCATGTAACAGCTGCTGCTTCCCATGACCAATAACCATAATAACTTCTACCAGATCTTAAGTCGGTTTCTGGATGCTGTTCAAAGTATGGTTCACGACGACTGGCTTCATACCAATCTTCTAAGTATTGCAACATCATGTCTGGACGTTTTTCAGGTGCAGCATCAAAAAGTTTAATGAGCTTACGATAAGGTAAATGACGACGTGCTTCATTTGGTGGTGTACCTCGATCTGTTACAAATGGTGCAATCAATCGCTCAATTAAGCCATCTTTTTCTTGTCCTTCAGGCGTTGCTTCTGTGTAGTCGATAATCGGCATAATCCGATTCATTTGATCTGCATAACCTGTCAGTAAACCAAAGCATATCAATCGTAAAGCAATATACCAATAATCTTCTGTTCCTAAGGAGATATGCCAGACATAACGGCCACCTGCATCAGGGCTTAAATTATAAAGATGACTCGTTTCAGCATATTCTTCTGTCCAATGAAGAAGATATGGATAAAGTTCTTTTATAAAATTTAAATCCCCGCCTGCTGAATATTGTAAAGATATCAAGTTCAGAGCATCTTTCAATCTTTGATGACCAGATGCTATATATCCACCAAATTTAGAATCATTTTTATAATGGCTAAATCCATCAACAACTGTATATAACCCATTAACAAACGTATCAAATCTCTTGTGATACATTTCTTGCTCAAGCAACTTATCTCTAAATAAACTTGTATCTTTTACTTCTAAACTCAACCATTTTTGCCAATCTATTTCTTGATCATCTACTCGTGTTGACATTCTTTTATCTCTCCAACATCTCGTTTGGTAAAACAAATTCTAATTTAATACCGTGTGCAGTTACTGTCCGTGTACACTTAGGTTTATTTAAGCCTTTACATTTTTCATGATGATCGAATTTATCACCAGTAATAGTGACCAAACTTCGATCATATGGACATCGAATTGCGATGGTTTTACCTAGTTTTCTTTCTGTGGATGGTTTGAATTTAACTCGTCGCCAATCTTCTATTTTATCCAATAAATTGTCATGTTTTGATACTATTTTGGCTGAATCTATTTTACTAGCAATCCATAAATGCGACATCTGCACACCATCACTCACAGTCGTCCCCACTGAACGCTTAACCTTATCATCTTGGTCTGATGCCATATAAACATCGAGACCCATTTTCAATGCCATCATGGCTGCTTTAGGTGTCATGAGTGATCGATGGCTTAGTGCATTGGTGGCTTTACTGTCTGTTACACGATACTTATGAGCCAGTCGAGCACTATGCCAAACGTGATCGATACCGTTATGACCCGTATCGTGATATTCGTACAGCACACCATTATTATTAATTTTAGAGCGACTTTTCATGCGTTTTACATAGTAGTAATCTGTTATATGTTCACCACCAGAACCAAGTTCTTGATTCGACCTTCTTTTTCGCTGTAATTGTTGACGTCGCGTTGAAGTATTTTGACGACCTGGGCTTACATTATTTCCTCCAGTATTTCTTGGTACATTGCCATTTTGCTGAGTGCGTGGGGCTGGATTTTGATTTGGTCTACTGGTTGTCGTTGGTGTTCGAGTCGTAATTGGAGCTCTAGCTGTAGTGTTAGGATAAGGAGTTGCTAGTGCCTTTTTATGGGCTGCTTGCATTTCTTTCATAACCATATCAATTTTTTGATTGGCAACTTTCTTCATTTGCTGAAGCTGAGTTACTAATGTTTTTAACTTAGCATTGCCGAGAACAGCTCGTGTCATCCAACTATCAAAAACGCCAATTAAACCATCAATAATTTTATTACTAGTTGTTTGCAGCTCTCGTGTGTATGTATTCCAATTTAAGGTTCTAAACCATTTATCTACATCACCACGTAATGTTTTGCTTGGTATTGCATCCAAAATAGCTCCCATAGCTTTACCTGAACGCAATTGTTTAAAAACAATTTTTAATCCATCACCAGCAATTGGAACAAATGCAACAAGATTAAATACCAAATCAAACCAATTCTCTTTATTATCTGGCTTTTCTGATATTTTAACGACTGAGACAATCACATTCCCGACATCAACGCCTTGACCAACAAAGGGTATACAACCTATCACAACTGCAACAATAATTTGAGCAGGACTGGAGCCACTACCATCAAGTACACCTTTAATCCATTGAGCCGCCGATTCTTCCCCTTTAGCTGTTATTCTCACAGCTTGCGTTGAACCCTTGGCTACGGCAGTATTCATTGTTTATCTCCTAGGTCTAATCTAGAAGTAGAATCATCTGTAAGTAAAATTTCTTCTAAATCATCTGCTATTGCATCGTCTACATCATTTTGTTGTGGTATTAATTGTTCTTCATAATCGCTTACATGATCGTCGTATTCGATATTATTTGACGTGAGCATCTCTTCAATTTCATCAGGGAAATATTCATCTAATAATGCATCAAGTTCCTGTTGATTATATTTTTCAATTAACTGCTCTGCTTCAGTAACACTCATCACTTTTTGATCTTTGAAAGGATTATCAACTTTTTCTCTATCTGGTTTCGCCTCAACACTACTAAAGCCATAGTAGACTTTAGGTTGAGTTTTATCACTAGGAATAGTGACTTTGGCATAACCTTCGGCATCTAGTACTCCTTCTTGAGAAGAACCATCAGCAAAAATCAATTTAAATGGAGCTTGTGCAACAGGTTTTAAGTCATCATAAATGTATTTTAATTCCACTTTATTAGGTAATAATTTAAAGGTAGGTAAAGCTGGAAATTTTGCTGATACATTCTTTCCATTCACAAACTGATGCTGCCCTGCCTTAACCTCAAACTTACCGCCAGTCGTAGGAAAAATCCCCGAAGCATTTATTTTTAGCTGTGAACCACCTGCGGTCAGTACGATTTCTTTCGCACTGGTGATGTCGACATTTGCCTCCGTGGAAATAATCTGCACACCCTTTCTTGCAATCAGATCAGCACCATCACCTTGGGCTTGAATCTCGACTTTGCCTTTACCGGCATATAAGCGTGCACCGTCTTGGGCTGCAAACAGGCTCAGTTTCTGGCTGGCATGGGCAATCAAAGACTGCTGCGTACTCAGGTTAATA
>Ga0172369_10010283_pt1 | contig 10192 bp, 9 predicted proteins | sample LakKiv25m_FD_114539 | JGI IMG/M metagenome (GOLD analysis project Ga0172369, IMG submission 114539) | Freshwater microbial communities from Kabuno Bay, South-Kivu, Congo - kab_022012_11.25m | ecosystem: Environmental > Aquatic > Freshwater > Lake | place: Democratic Republic of the Congo...
CCCAATTCAATTTTTTTAATGCGCTGTTAAAATAATCATTCATGTTAATTGAACGAGAATAATATGGCTTTCCTTCTGAATCAGATAATTCAGACTTAATAGAATTTAATTTTTCCTTTGTTTCATAAAAATAATATTTTTTTAGAGTTTTACTTTCACAGATCTCACATCTAGGATAAATTGTTTCTCTTTGACAATTTTCACAAAAACGAAATGGAAAGGAATTTCTTACACTTCCAAAAATATTTGCAGCTTGCACACTTCTCAAACGACCCCCTTCACTTCCAACTGGAAATAAAACATTTGGGCTACCAACAAGTTTACGCAATTTCGCTTTTTCAGGTCTACCCATACGAGCACCGATAAAATCTCCTGCTTTATCTTTAATAATACTAGAACAAAAAGAATTTACAATCTCTAAAACAGGCAAGTCTAAATTAAAATTTTGATTTTCAAAATAACTTTTTAAATTTTTTTGAGAAATTTCTTCAGATAAAATACCTAAATTAAAAAGCAAAGCTTTACTATTAATTAAATCAATAATTACATTTTCTATAGTTACTTCGTGAGGAATACCTAATAATTCTAATGCCCTTTTTCCAAATTCAAATTTTTCTTTATCTAGTTTTGTATAAGGTAAAATTATTTTCTCTTCAAATTTAGATTGTTTTAACCACGAGATTAAATTTAAAAAATATTCTTTTGAAATTTGAGACCAATAAAAAATATAAGAAGGGTGCAAGGGTATTTTAAATTCTTCACTTAATTTAATCGCTTCATCAAATGGAACATTCATGAAATCAAAATCTTTTTGAATTTCTTTATTTTTATCCTTCAATTCTAAAAACCACCATTCTTCAACATACCCTGATTTTAATAATTTCGAATTCCTATTTGCAAGATCACTATATGGAAAAAGGATGTCCCCTAAATAAATTATTTCTTCTGTTTCTTCATAAATTTTAGTTGCTTCTTCTTTTGTTTTAATTTTTCTAACGCTTCCATTAAAAAGTTTTACTATTGGGCCATCTAATTTATCACAAACAGTTATTGCACAACCTTTAGTTGGTTTTTCTATTTTTAATTGTGTTCCAATTGCTATAAATCCGTCGCTGATTCCCATGGTAGCAGGATTTACAGAAGCAGCACTAAATCCAGAATTTCTGCAACGACCATATCTAAATCTAAATCCTCCGGACTGTGAGGGGTGCGAAAAAACAGGCCTACCTGCAACAATATCATTAATATACGTTGGAGAAGAATCTGCTTTTCCCTTATCTCTTTTTTCATGAATTTTTACATAATCTTCTAAAAAATTGAATCCATCACATTTAATTCCATTTTTTTTAGCAAGATTCATTAAACGAAATCCTTTGGCCGCTTTTTGAGCTAATCCTTCAGAAAAAATTAAACACATTCCTCCACGAATAAAATTAGTTTCGACCCTTTCAAGATTTTTATAATTTGAAACTTCAAGATCTTCTGTTGGTTCGCCACAAATTTGGATAGGTAAATTTTTTGCCAAAAAAACAATCTCTTCTTCAGTAGGAAAATATTGAAGATTTGTAATTCTTTCATGATAATCTGTATTTTCAGAAACATACCTTCTTATCTCTTCTTCAGTAGGATCATATTTTGCAAAACCAAACTTTTCTCGAAGAAATTCAATTAAAATTAAAACAATACAAGATGCAGTAGTCCCGGCACTTCTAATCGGTCCTGAAAAAAAGGCTTGCAAATAATCTTTTCCCTCGCGAGTTTTTGCAATTTTTAGATGTGTAAATCCTTCAAGAGGACTTGAAACAACTCCCAAAGTGGTATAAGCAAAACCAACACGAATTCCAGCATCAATTGCTTTTAATAAAGTATCAAAACTACAGAATTTTTGTTCTGCAACTTCTTCGGCGATTTTAAACACAACAGTCGGATCAAGCTTCCCATATTCTTCTTCTAAATCTAAAATTCTCTTTGCAATTCCAGATCCCTTCATTTGAGGATAAATTGTAGAAATCAAACCCACAACCTTTTCAGCCATACTCATTGCTAAAGGAATTTCGACTTCATCAAGAGGATCGTAACCTTTTGCCCTAGCTTGATTTGCTAATAAATAAATTTTATCAACTTCTTTTTTCAAATTTTCAAAATATTTCTGAGTTTTTTCAGTTAACATCTTAATTTGGAATTATTTTAACTTTCCTCCAATCATCTTTTTTATTTTTTTCAAATTCAATAAATTCTTTATACTCTTCTGAAAATTCGCTTAATTTTTTAAAAGAGCCATTAAAAGATATTTCAGGATCAATATAACGAAATTTCTTTTTTAATTCAACTCCCTTTTCATCCTGAACTGCTGTAAATCCCTTCCTTAACAAATTCAAATTAGAATGAATAAAAGAATTATTACAATTATTTAATTTTTTTAATAAGGGGGTTTCTGTTTTCGAAAATTCTTCAAAAGAGATTAGTTTTATTTTCAGAGCTTCTTTCAAAATATTTGATAAAATATAATATCTAACTCTCATCTGGTCTCCTGCCCATTGAAATTTTTGCAAATTCATATATTCTTTAGCAAAAATTTCTGCAAGGTTTAAATCAGAAAAAACAATTTGATTATTTTTAACTGATAAATCATTTAAAATTTCTTGAACAACTTTTTCTTTTTTATTTAAATGAATCTGTCTTAAACTATAATCTAATCTGTCTGCACATAATTTTGGAGCTTCCCTCTCTAAAAGAAGAAAATTAGATAAATTGGAAATAAAAAAAAGATCGCAATTATGTTTTTTTAAAATTTTAGAAGCATCAGATTTTTTTAAAAAATCTTCAAAAATATTATCTTGATAATCTTCTTTAGTAGGATCACCGATAACCCAATCAATTACATGAGAAAAAGTTGTATGAGAAGAATCATGAAGTAATCCTGCCAATTGTTCATCTAATGAAGCTCCGAATTTCCTTAAAAAGCACATTACTCCAACAGAGTGTTCGTATCTAGAAAAACCTTGAACTCCAGAGTATTCGTCAGGCATTCCTAATTGGGATATATCCTTTAATCTTTGAACAGAATTTGAATTAATTAAATCAATTAATATGGGCTCTAGAACTTCAAAATTTCCATAAACCAAATCAGTTATTTTCATTTTCTCTCCCAAAATTTTTATTTTCCATTTCTTTAATTTCTTTTCCTGAATTTTCAAAATCTAAAATTTTGATCTCTCTTGTTTTGAGATTCATTATTGGAACTTTACAATGGTCTGGAGTATTTCCAAATTTTTCTTGATAAGGGGTAAAACTTTCCCAAGAAGAAGTAGAAATTAAAAGAATATTGTTAAAATATTGAACACTTGACTTATGAGTATGTGCAGAAACAAAAATGTCTGGAATTTTTCTTATTAAATGTGTGTCTTTATCGCAAGGGTAATATTGAACAGAAGAGTGTGCTGGAGCGAGATGCCTTTGTTGAAGAAGATATCCCATAATTTTTTCTGGGTAATTCATAGATTTTATCTTCATTAATTGGGGAACAGAATTAGCATAATAAGGATAAGAAAACCCATGATAAATCAAGACATCAAAACCTTCAAAAAAACCATCAGAACAGATATTAACCATTGAGGGATTCCCAACCATAATCACATTTTCCAATTCATAAAGTGGCCAAGCATATTTTTCATCTAATTGTGGTTGCGGTTCCATTAGTCGAACTCCATCATGATTTCCTGGAGAAATAATAATCTTAATGTCTTTTCTAATAGTAGATAAAATTTTTGCTAAATCAGAAAATTGTTGTTCTAAATCCATAACTTCAAGATCTTTATCTTGATCAGGATAATTTCCCACACCAGTTACAAGGTCCCCAACCAAAAAGACATATTTTATTTTCTCAACTTCAGGAGTATCTGAAAATTTACCGTTTAAGTATTCAATAAATTTTAAAAAATCTTCCTTAAGAAATTTTTTACTGCCATAATGAAGATCCCCTATAAATAAAGCATATTCTTCTTTTTGAGATCTTTTTCTTAAAGGTATATCCACTTCAGATAAAATAATTTCATTGACGAATAAAATTTATTTATTTCCAGAACATTTAAAACCAATAACAGAATCAAGAGAAAGATTTTCTGCTCTTTCGTACAATTCTTTTTTAGAAGAACTTACTAACAATTTTATTTTTCCGGTTAAATCTTCAACTTCTAAGATTATGTTTTTATTTTTAGTTAATTTTTTGTCATAAATTAATCCGATGATGGAAAGGTTTTGTTTGGCCCCATTAATTTTATTTATAGATAAGAGGTTGTTCAAATTCTTATTTTCTTGAATAAATGCCTTCATCTCATTAAATCTACTTCTAAAATAATTTACAAAATCTTTAACTTCAAAATTTTTCCCCTTGCAAATAGGGGAGGATAAAACCTTTACCATTCCTTCATCTTTAAAATTAATTTTTTCTTTTTCATTTAAAAAGGAATAGGATAAACTTGTTTTTGCAGAAATTTCTAAATTTAAACCTAATTTAATAGTAAGTTCTTTTATTTCTTGATTATTCTTATTTTGATCAAGAGTCTCTTTAGTAATAATTCGCTTATGGGTAAAATTTTTAAGTCGATTAATCAAAACTTTTATTGAATCAAAATCATTTGTTTCACTAAACAAATCTAAAAGATTTTTATCTAAAAGAACTTCTTTTTCTATACAAAAATTCAAAATTTCCTTTTTTTCCATATAAATTTTTTTTAGTCATAATTTAAAGATTCTTCTAAAATTTCTTTAACACGATTTAAAATATCTTTTGAAATAGCCAATTTAATTTCTCTCATTCTTCCACCCCTGCCTTTTGATATTACTCTTACATTTATAATTCCAAGCATGTCGAATTCTTGAATAATATCTCCAACCCTTCTTTGAGTGAGTATTTCATTTTTATCTCTAATACATAACGCCCTATAAAAATTATAAACATCTCCTGTAAAAAAAGGGTGCTCGTCTTTATTTTTTTCAGATAATTTAAAGATAGAATATAAAACTAATTGAAATTGTTTTGGTTCGGAAGAAACAATATCTAAGATTTTATCTTTTTCAATTTTATTATTTGCTTCATCTATGTGTGTTAAATTTATCTTTTTATTCCCTTCTCTTTCTGCAAGTTCCCCCGCTACTCTTAATAAATCCAATGCCCTTCGAGCATCCCCATGTTCTCTAGCCGCATAAGCTGCACACTTTGCAAGAACGCCTTCACTCAAAACATTTTCCTTAAAAGCCTTTTCAGCCCTTTCTTTAAGAATATCTTGAATTTGTATTGCATTATAAGGTGGAAAAACAATTTCCTCTTCAGAAAGAGAACTTCTAACTCGGGGGTCAATATCATCCAAAAAAGTAAGATTATTACTAATTCCTACTATACAAATTTGGGATTTTGAAAGTTCGGAATTAAGTCTCGTTAAATTATATAAAAAATTGTTTGAAATTTTTTTGATAGTTTGATCAATTTCATCCAAAATCAAGACTACAAGTTGTTTTTTATTGTCAATTAATTCAATAAATTTTGAATAAACTGCTTGAGTAGGCAAACCAGTCGATGGAACTTCTCCCCCTAATTTTTTAATTAATTCTGCTAAAATTCTATATTCAGTATCTGAAACTTTCTTAAGTTTACAATTTAAATATTCAATTCTTAATTCAAAATCTTGTTCTTTTTTTATCCTATTATCAACTCGATTATATAGAACGTCTTTAATATATTGAATTGAAAGTGTCTTTCCTGTTCCAGTTTTACCATACAAAAATAAATTACTCGCTTTTTCTCCTCTTAAAATCGGTGCTAAAATTGATGCAATTTGCTTAATCTGCTCATCTCTATGAATTATTAAATTGGGTTTATGATTACTTTGAAGCAGACTTTTGTCTTTAAAAATCAAATTTTTATCAAAAGATTCAAATATTTTATCTAATGCCCCAACCATTTTACACACACTTTTATTTCTTGTGGAAATTTATAATTTATTTAATTTACTAACGAAAAAAATGAAAAATATTATATAAATAGTTATAACTACTAAAAAAGAGAGACGCCTTTATTTCTCATGGAAAGCTCAAATTAAATTAAAATTAATAAAATTTATTTAAATTAAATATTTTTAATTAAATATTTTTTAAAAAAATTATAGTTAATTAATAACAATTAATATTAACTTTTAAAATAAATAATCTAAATAAATAAAATTATAATTAAATAATAATATAAGAACATCATAATAATAATCATAAATAATTATTTATTTTAAAACAATTTTTTTATAATATAATTCCACACGAAATCAAAGGGAGAGAGTTTTAATTTTTCAAGAAAAATAAAATTATTTAATTTTAAAAAACAGAATTATTTGCCTTTAATTTCACTTTTTGGGTCTAAAAAAGGTAAATTAAAGTGTGGAGGCAAATTCAATTCTTCTTCTAATTGGAGTGCTTTTAATCCCGCTTTTCTTAAAATAGCATTAAAAAGAGGAATTCTAAAGGAATCTTGAAGTTTTTTATCTTTCCAATCTTTAATTATTTCTTTAGATTGTTTGAAATCAACAACAATTAATATTTTCCCTTCAAAAGAAATTTTAGCAATATTCTCTTCATATAAAACCTCATAAATAAATTTAACTTCAATAATAGATTCTTTATTTGTAATTAATTCTTCTTTTAATTCAGAAATTTCTTTAATATTAATTTGATTACCTATTTTTAAATTTGAGAAATTTTTTCCCATCTTCTCTGCACACATCTTTGTAAAATCAAATCCTATAATTTTCATCTTAGTTAAAGAAATAAAATCCCTTATTTAAAGATTTCTTTTCATTTACATTAAGTCTTCTTCCGATACGATTATAAAGTCACCTATAGCAATTATCGAATTGTAAGGGATTAATAACTCTCCAGAAGAACTCTTTTCAAGATTTAGATTTCTTGCATAGATTGTCGGGTCTCTTAAAACTAAACTAATCAATTCTCCAGATTTAGTCTCAAAAGTTATATCTTTTAAAAAACCTAACCTTTTTCCTTCTTTTGTCACAATCATCTTTCCGATCAATGCGCTATAAGGGTTTTTTTCTGATTGCATATTAAGAATAGAAATAATTTATTTATAAATTTATCTACACCCCAATATAATCATTTAAATAATATTATCAAATAAAATTTTTATTAATATTTTAACTTTTTTTCAAAACCCTTTTAAATTAACTTCAATTTATTAATTTATGAAACTTTCTGATTTAAAAATAGAGAAAATTTCTGAACAAATTTTAGCTTATCTTTATACCCAAAATCCAAAAGCAAAGTTTACCTCCCATATCGCATTAGAATTAGCTAGAGATGAAGAATTTATTAAAAAATTATTATTAAATTTAAAAAAGAAAAAATTAATTTTAGAAATAAAGAAAAACCCAAAAGGAGAGAACTATTTTAAAAGATCTCGGTGGAAGTTAACTGAAGAAACTTATGAATCCTATAAAAAGATGCAATTTAAACTTTTAGAATCACAATCTTAACAAAATTGAATTTTTTAGTATATCCTTTAGAACACCAATTTTTTTAAAGAGTGGTATTCATATTTTAATATGTTAAATTATCTAAATGAATTTGAATTATTAAAGAAAGAAATTTACTATTTAAATAAAGAGTTATTTGAACTAAAAAGAGAACTCTCTTCTTTAGATTCTAAGGTTTTGGATTTATGTTTTATAGTTAAGAATAAATTAATTCCTTCAAAAGGAAATAATAAAAATGAATTTTTATTTAATATTAATAATCTAAAATGGAAAGATTATACCTTTTCAAAAGAATTAATTTTTAAGCAATATGAATCAGATTTTAGGTATAAGACAAATGATTTTAATATTAAGGCAAATTCAATTAAAATTAAGACAGATAAATCCCCCTTTAAGCCACTAAAGGTTGAAAATTTAGTTATTTCCACAAGAAATGGTGGGGTTCCAACAGACAAACAGACAAACAGACAAACAGACATTCTGCATAAAAAGAAAGATTTTTTAGAAAATTCTTTTGAGATAGATCAAGCAACAAGTATCTTAGATTCCTTAGATAACTTAAAGAAAGAAGTCAGATTAAAATTTAAAAAATTAACTGATCAAGAAATGGCTATTTTTTCGGCGATTTATCAAATTGAAGAAGAAAAAGGGTATGCAGAGTACAAATCCCTTGCAGAAAGACTTCATTTAACAGAAAGTTCTATTCGAGACTATGTTAGGAGGCTTTTACTTAAAGGGATACCATTAATAAAAGAAAAGACGAATAATAAAGAAGTTTTGTTACACATCTCTCAAAATTTAAGGAAATTGACTAATTTGGGTACTTTAATTCGTTTGAGAGAGTTATAATTATCGACGATAAAATTTTAATTTTTGATTTTACCCAAGATATTCGCTATAACGAATAAGATCTCTGAATTATTAACTCTCCTTTCCTGTTTTTTATGTTAATTTTTTATTTGTTTTAGTTTACTTATTTTCTTCTTTTATTGGTTTTTATTGCCTTTTTTTAATAATTTAACTCTCACTTTTGATGTTTTTAACAACCTTTCTTTAATGTTTTCGGGTATAAACACTCTCTTTTTGCCATTTTGTTCAATTACTTCTTCTATTAACACTTCACTTTTTTGTTTTATTGTATTTAGTTGACCCCTTATTGTTGATTTTTCTTTACCTAATATTGCAGATAAGTCCTCATAACTTAATTTTAAATCACTATTTAATAATACCCATATAATTGCTCTTTCAGTTATAGAAAATTGATCTAAATTTGGTGTTTGAACAGCTGTTTGAACAGCTGTTTGAACAGGTAAAACAGCTAACTGTTTATTAATCCCCCCCTGTTTTTTCTTAAACAAGCTGTTTGGATTTATTTGATTCATCACAGAAAAGACATTTTTTATACCTTCAATTTCTTCTTTTATCGAAGATAAATCCTCTTTTATTGAAAGAATATCTTTCTTATCAACATTTTTTTCAGAATCCAAGTGTTTAATCCAACCACTTACAGCAGAGATGTCTTTTTTTACAGATTCAAAACCACCTAAAGTATCTTTTTTAAGTTTCTCAATCTCTTTTTTATTAGAAGAAAACCAAAACATAAAATAATGATTAAAAAGAAGTTTAAAAATGTTTTGGTTTTCGAGGCAAAAAATGGCAAAATTTCAAAATTTTTTAACAAAAAATAGCAAGAATGAATCAAGAAAATATTTAAAAATTAGTTGTTTAAACAACAAATAGATAAAAAAATTAGATTAAACGGCCTGTTTGAACAGATATAAACACTGAAAAACAAAGAAAATTATGAACAAAAACCTTTAAAAATACTCGAAATAACTCTTTTTTATGAAGAAAGATATGGAGTTTATAAACCTGTATGAATTAAAAAACCCAAAAAATATCCTGAGGATTTCTTATTTAAATCCAGAGATCAAATCCAAATTAGATTTTAATGTTTTTGAAGTGAGTTTAGATTTAAGTCCATCTGAATTAACTAAAAATTTTAAACACAGCGTAAGAATAAAAATCTCTGAAATCCCCAAGATAAAAGAAAAATTAACTCAGATTTTAAGTCATTCGAATAATTTTAAGAGAGATGATTTAAGAGGATTAAATAAGGGTTATCAAGATTTTTATAGGGTTGCTTGTGCATGTTACGATTCTCAACCTATTAATGAAAATCATGGGGGTAGTTGTGATAATGTACTTAGAATTAGTCAAGACAAGATCACATCAGATAATTTTGAAGTAAGTATTTCTATAGATGATTCAGAAAATCAAACTCGAAGAAGAAAATTAACCGCCCCTATTTCCATTTCCGAAATAAAAACATTAGAAACAGTTTTAGATAAGATAGGTTTAGATTATAAAATTATTATGGGAAAATAAATAATCAGAATTAAGCTTAGCTTAGTGCACAGTGACAATTAAATATCTAAATTTTTAAATAGTTTGAATCAGAAATTTTAAAATGGAAAAATTATCAAAAGAATTATTTGAAATTGGCGAACCAGGAAGTAAAAGAGTTTACAAATTTATTGGGTTAGGTGGATTAGAAAAAGAAACTTCTTTGTCGTTTGGAGAATATTTAATTTCAAAAAGAAGATGTCTTTCAGATGGATGTTTTATAGTTGCACGCGATGGAGATCCGCACATGA
>Ga0172369_10010285_pt1 | contig 10191 bp, 9 predicted proteins | sample LakKiv25m_FD_114539 | JGI IMG/M metagenome (GOLD analysis project Ga0172369, IMG submission 114539) | Freshwater microbial communities from Kabuno Bay, South-Kivu, Congo - kab_022012_11.25m | ecosystem: Environmental > Aquatic > Freshwater > Lake | place: Democratic Republic of the Congo...
TACCCGTCGGCGGCCCAGGTCACGGCAATCGATCTCAGCGAGCGGATGCTGGAGCGCGCCCGGCACCGCGCGGTTGCCCTGGGGACGCGAGTGGACCTGCGCCTGATGGACGTTCAACGCCTGGAGTTCCCCGGAGACACGTTCGATGTCGCGGTGAGCACCTTCGTCTTCTGCTCCGTCCCAGATCCGCTCGCAGGCCTGCGCGAGCTGGGCCGCGTCGTCCGGCCTGGCGGTGACATCTGGCTGCTGGAACATATGCGGGTGGATCGGCCTTTCGTCGGGCCGCTGATGGATGCCCTCAATCCGTTGGTGGTGCGGGTGATGGGCGCCAACATCAACCGGCGCACTGTGGAGAATGTCCGGCGGGCCGGGTTGACCCTGGTTGCGGTCCAGGAGCTGCGCGGGAAGTTGGTCAGGCTGATCCACGCGCGACCCTGAAACGAGGCATGCCACGGCGCGCGGGGCGTTTTCGTTGGCTGCTTCTTGGGCAGATCTAAACAACTTCCTAACAATTGATGGCTATACTGAGGTTGTAAGTTGGCGACGAGCCGACGACACCTTCTCACAAACAGGAGATTCATTCAATGAACAAGCGGATCAAAGTGACGATTGGGATCGGCCTGGCCGTGCTGCTGTTGACGGCAATGCTGACCACGGCGGCGTTTGCGCAGGGGCCTGGCGGTGGTTTTGGCGGGATGATGGGCCGACAAGGCTATGGCGGGATGATGGGTGGCCAGGGCTACGGACCCGGAATGATGAGCGGCCAAGGCTATGGTCCAGGCATGATGGGCGGCCAGGGTTCCACCGGGATGATGGGGACGTGCAACACTGCCAGCGGTACGATCCCGGCGAACTGCCCGCTGTTCGGCGCCGCGACGACGTCGGCGAACGCGCAGCCGATCACCTCCGACAAGGCCGTGGCGGCCGTCCAGCAGTACTTACAGTCATACAACAACGCCGATCTGAAACTGTCCGAGGTCATGGAGTTCGATAACAACTTCTACGCCCTGGTGACAGAGAAGAGCACCGGCGCCGGCGCCTTCGAACTGCTGGTCAATCGCTACACGGGCGCCGTGCATCCCGAGCCGGGCCCCAACATGATGTGGAACACCAAGTACGGTCATATGGCCGGTCTGGGTGGCATGATGGGACGCCTGGGCGGGATGATGGGCGGCGCCTGGAATCAGCAGAGCGGCCCGATGACAGTAACGGTCACCCAGGCCCGCACGACTGCCCAGCAGTGGCTGGACGCCAATCAACCGGGCGCTAAGCTGGCCGACGATGAGATGCAGTTCTACGGCTACTACACCATGGACTTCCTCAAGGACGGCAAGACCGCCGGTATGTTGAGCGTCAACGGCTACAGCGGCCAGGTCTGGTACCACACCTGGCACGGCAACTTCATCAGCGAGCAGACGTTCTAGGACGGACGAGCGCGACTCGGGCGAAGGCCGGTGACAGCGTCAAGTCGTCACCGGCCTTCGCTTTTGTGGTATACTGACCGTGCCGTTGGCTGCTGCGGCGCTACGGCGGAGACAAGGACGATGGCGAAGACGATCCTGGTGGTGGACGACGAGCGGAAGATCGTCACGGTGCTTAAGGGCTACCTGGAGCAGGCTGGCTTTCGCGTGGTCACGGCCGGCGACGGCCAGATGGCGCTGACAACCTTCCGGCACGCCAGGCCCGACCTGGTGATCCTCGACCTGATGCTGCCCGGCATTGACGGCCTCGATGTTTGCCGCACTCTCCGCCGCGAATCGTCCGTCCCGATCATCATGCTGACTGCGCGCGCCGAAGAAGCCGACCGACTGATCGGCCTGGAGCTCGGCGCCGACGATTACGTGGTCAAGCCGTTCAGTCCGCGCGAAGTGGTGCTGCGCGTGCGCGCCATCCTGCGCCGGGTCGAAGGCGAGGTCGCAGCCTCCGAGGTATTGCAGGCCGGCGACATCACCCTGGACTTGGCCGCTCACCAGGCGACGGTGGCCGGCCGGCCCGTCGAGCTTACGCCGACGGAGTTCGCGCTGCTGGCCGCGCTCGTGCGCTCGCCGGGGCGCACCTTCAGCCGGGCGCAATTGCTCCAACAGATCCAGGACAGTCCCCTGGAAGGCTTCGACCGCACGATCGACGTGCACGTCCGCAACATCCGAGCCAAGATCGAGGCCGACCCCAAGAATCCGCGCATCATCCTCACGGTCTACGGCGTGGGCTACAGGCTCGTGGAGGCCGCCGATGCCGCGTAGCCTCTTGTTCCGGCTGTTGGCCGCGTTCACCCTCGTGATCCTGGCAGGAGCCCTCGTCGTCGCCGTGCTGGTGAATCGAGCCACGGCCGGGCAGTTCCGGCTCTATGCCGATCGCAACGGCCAACTGTGGGCTGCCCAGTTGGCGCCGCAATTGGAGGCCTACTACGCTCAGCAAGGAAGCTGGCAAGGTGTCGAGTCCGTGTTGCAAGGTGCCGGTGGGATGATGGGGCAGGGCATGGGGATGATGGGCGGCATGATGTCAGGCAGATCTGACGCCAGCGACCAGGACATGTGGGCCATGATGGGGTTGCGCGTCGTCCTGGCCGATGCCCGCGGCAGGGTGCTCAGCGATTCGGCGGATCTCTTGACCGGTCAGACCCTGGTTGCCAGCCAGCTTGCCAACGGCGCACCCATTCAGGTCAACGGGCAGACGGTGGGAACAGTCATCGGCGCCGCAGCAGCTAACCCGGCCGCTGCTTCCCCGGCCGGCGCATTCCTCAAGGAAGTCAACCGCTCAATCCTGCTGGCGGTCCTGGCCGCGGCCGTGATCGCCCTGGTGCTGGGCGCGCTGCTCTTCCTCCAAATCACCGCGCCCGTTCGCCGGCTGACCGCGGCGGCCCATGCGATCGCGGCGGGCGACCTGAGCCAACGCGTGATCGTGCGTTCAGGGGATGAGCTTGAGGAACTGGCCGACGCGTTCAACACGATGGCGGCCAGGTTGGCCGCCTCGGAAGGGCAACGCCGCCAGATGGTGGCCGATGTCGCACACGAGCTGCGTACGCCGCTCAGCGTGATGCAGGCCAACCTGGAAGCGATGCAAGATGGCATCCTGCCGACCGACGCCGAACAGCTCGCTTCGCTGCACGAAGAAACGCTCCTGCTGAGCCGCCTGGTGGCCGATCTGCGGCTGCTCTCCCTGGCCGAGGCCGGCCAGCTCAAGCTGGAGCTGACTGAAAGCGAGCTGGGCGAGCTGGTGAGCCGGGCGGCTGAACGCCAGCGCCCCGCAGCCACCGCCAAGGGGGTGGATCTCGTCACGGAGATTGCGGCGGACGCACCTCGCGTGCCGGTGGATGTTGACCGCTTCACCCAAATGGTCGGCAACCTGGTTGACAATGCACTCCGCTACACGCCGCAGGGCGGCCGGATTGAGTTGGCAGTGGGCTGGTCCGGCGAGGCGGGCCGAGGGCGACGGCCGATCGTCACCGTAACGGATACCGGCAGCGGGATCGCCCCCGAGGACCTGCCGCACGTGTTCGACCGCTTCTATCGCGGGGATAAGTCGCGTACGCGCGCCAGTGGCGGCTCCGGACTGGGGTTGGCGATTGTCAGGCAACTTGTCGAGGCGCAGCACGGTAAGGTATGGGCCGAAAGCCCGGTCTTCCACGCCTCCGATGATCGCGGCTTCGGCACCCGAATCGTCATAATGTTCTAGGTGCGGGAGAGCGTGGGTCATCGTTTTTGGGGCTACGGCCCTCGTCCCGATCTGTTGAACGCCGACTGACCCAGCAGCAGTGCAAGGGCTGGAGGTCAATGTCAGCCCTTGCACCGATCTGACAGAACGAAATAGAGCCAAGGAGTCGGCATCACTCTCAAGCACTCTGCACGCGTTCTGCGGCGCGGGCCAAATCGTCCTCACTGGGCCGCGAATAGCGTGCCGTAGTATCCAGCCGGCTGTGCCCCAGGAAAGTCGCCGCAGTCACCATATCCACCCCATTGATGTTGGCCGTCGGGTCGCTCGGGACCAGTTTAGCTTCGACTGGTACTTCCCCGAAGCGGCCCGGACGTTGGCGCTGCGCGGCGCGCAGATCATCGCACACCCGGCCAACCTGGTGCTGCCCCACTGCCAGACCGCGATGGTCACTCGCTGCCTGGAAAATCGCGTCTTCGCGGTTACCACCAACCGCTACGGCACAGAGGCGTTGCCCGACGGCCGATCCCTCACCTTCACCGGCGCGTCGCAAGTGATGGACGCGCGGGGCGTGCGGTTGTGCCAGGCGCCAGTGGCCGGGGACGCGGTGCTGCTGGCCGAGATTGATCCCACCCTGGCCGATGACAAGCGCGTCACGCCGCGCAACGATCTCTTTGCCGACCGCCGGCCGGAATTCTACGCGTGATCGCATGGACATCAGCTTCCGTCTCGCCGCCCTCGCGGACAAGCCGCGCATCCTGGAGATCGCCGCCCAGGTGTGGGAAGGCGAGGACTATGTCCCTGACGTGATTGATGACTGGCTGGCGCCGGGCTCCGCCGTTTTGGTTGCAGCCTGCGTCGGCGATACCCTCGTCGCCTTTGGCCGCTACGCTCAGATTCTCCCCGGTTATGTCTGGCTGGAAGGGCTGCGCACCGACCCTGCGTGGCAAGGCCGCGGCATCGCCAAAGCGCTGACCGCCCACATGGTGGCGCGGGCGCGGGCCGACGGCGCGCAGCGGATCGGGCTGTCCACCTATCTGGATAACCTGGCTTCGCAGCGAACCGTCGAGGCCCACGGATTCCGCCGCACAGCCGATTTCGTCTACCTGGAGGCCCGCGCGGATGCGCCAGCGCGCGGCCGCGCCCAGCCATCGGCACGCGTCGTTGAGGCGTCGCCCAGGGAAGCGGCCGCGTTTATCGCCGGGTCCGCTGCGCTGGCGTTGGGCAGGGGGTTCCTGCCGCAGGGGTGGCGTTTCCATCCGTTCACTCGCAGCCCGGAGATGGCGCTGGCCGCAATGGCGCATCTGCTGGGGATCCGGCGCGCTGGGCAGTTGGCTGCGCTGCTCTGCCTGGGCAAATCGATGCACGGCCCGCAGGTCGCCAGCATCGGCTTTCTGGAAGGCGAGCCGGACGACATGATCGAGCTGGCGCGCCATACGCTCCACCTGGCCGCCGCGACGCGTTACGTTGAAGCGATGGCCCCGCGGCAGGGTGAGACCGCCGCGCCGGCGCTGGATGTGCTGCTGAAGCTTGGTTTCGTCGTCTGGAACGATGGACGGGAGGATGTGTTTGTTTACGAACGCGCACTCCCGTAGGTAGGCAAGTTCGTTCAGAACGCAGCTCTGAAAATTCATCCCAAATTGGGTCTTGACAAATCTGTTTTTTGATAGTATGATTGCATACGTATACAAGCCAGGCACGACGCGCACGATCCACAGGAGGCTCCTAATCATGGCTGCCCGAAACGCCACCCTCAACGGAGTAAAGCGACGCGCTTCCTCAATTGAGGTGGCTGAGTTGGCTGGTGTGTCCCAGGCTGCGGTGTCCCGGGTCTTCACCCCCGGTGCCAGCGTCTCGGCCGAGATGCGCGCCAGGGTGCTGGCTGCGGCCCGTCAGCTCGGCTACCGCCCCAACGTCATCGCCCGCAGCCTGAGCCAACAGTCCAGCCGCATCATCGGGCTGGTGATGATCCGTTTTTGGAACCCCTTCTATGCCCGGCTACTGCAGGAATTCACCAACCGGCTACAAATCCTGGGATATTGGGTGTTGGTCCTGAACGTGGCCGACGACACGCCGTTGGAGAAGGCGATTCCGATGGCGCTGCAATATCAGGTGGATGGAATCATCGTCACCTCGGCCACGTTGTCATCGGGATTGGCCGAGGAGTGCGCCCGGGTGGGTACGCCGGTGGTGTTGTTCAACCGCTATTCGCTTGAAAGCAGCGTGAACGCCGTCTGTTGCGACAACGTGGCTGGCGGTCGCATGGTAGCCGATGCGCTGCTGAGCGCCGGTCACAGCCGTTTGGCCTATATCGCGGGCGAGGCCGGCAGCTCCACCAACCGGGATCGCGAGCAAGGGTTCACTCAGCGCCTGGCCGAGCGGGGCGCCACGCTCTACGCGCGTGAGAGCGGCGATTACTCCTATGAGTCGGGCTACCAGGCCGCGTTACGGCTCTTCAGCCGCGAACAACGGCCCGATGCGCTCTTTTGCGCCAACGATCTGATGGCCACAGCCGCGCTGGATGTGGCCCGTTGCGAGCTTGGCCTGCGGGTGCCCGAAGACATCTCCATCATTGGCTTCGACGACATCGTCATGGCATCCTGGCCCAAATACGACCTCACGACGATCCATCAACCTGTGAACCGCATGGTGGATGCCACCATCGAAGTCCTGCTGCAAGCGATACAACAACCTCAGCCGGAGCGCGTCGTGCGCTTCATAGCACCTACTTTGACCGTGCGGTCTTCTGCACGGGTTGGCTTCCTTTAGTCGAATACAATTTGCGCGCATGGAGGTGCATATTCCTTATATATTGATGAATACGTATACAGTCGGCTTTTCCTAAAATTCAAACCGTTTTTCGCAGTCCTATCAGGAGGAACAAGGTGAAGAAGTTTTCCATTCTGCTCGTGGTTGCCTTGCTGGCGACCCTGTTTGCCGCCTGTGCGGCGCCGGCCCCTCAGGTGGTGGAGAAGATCGTCACCCAAGAGGTGGAGAAGATCGTTACGCAACAAGTTGAAGTTGAAAAGGTCGTAACCCAAGTGGTCGAGAAGGTCGTTGAGGCGACTCCCGTGCCGCCGCAGCCGTCTGGCTGCAATGTCGCTTCTCCCGAAAAGGCCACCCAGATTGATATGATCGGCTGGGCCTTCCCCATCACATCGTTTTACGCGAAAGAGCTGGAGAAGTGCAACGGCGTTGCGAATCTGCGGGTCAACACCCAGTTGCTCGACTCCGGCTCCGCCAAGGAACAGACCCGGCTGGCGCTATCCGGCAAGGGCACTTCGCCTTACGAGATCGTGCATGTGGATGACGCGCTGCTCACCGACCTGGCCTCCCAAGGCCAGATTCAGCCGCTGGATGAGTTCATCGCCAAGTACAAAGGTCAATACGATCTCAGCGACATCTCCGATGCGCTGTACAAGTTGGGCACCTACGACGGCAAGGTGTATGGCATCCCCATTGTCGCCAACACCATGCACTACTTCTACAACATGGACGTTTTCGCCAAGCATGGCCTGTCCGTGCCCGATACCTACGACGATGTGATCGCCACTTGCGCCGTGCTGAAACAAGACAAAGACGCGGAGCTACCGTTCACCATCAACCTGCACGCGGGCTGGGCGTGGCGCATCGAGTTCCACAGCTTGCTCAAGGCGTACAACGGCGACTGGCTGAACGCGGACAGCACGCCGAAATTCAACGGACCTGAAGGCGTACAGGCCGTGGAGAAGATCCTCGAGGTGGTCGAGGCGTGCATGGGCGAGGAAGGCCTCACCTGGAGCATTGACGACTCCGAAATCGGCCTGGAAACCGGCACCCTGCCCAGCGCGCACACCTGGGCCAGCCGCGCGGCGAACATGGATAACCCGGACAAGTCACAGTTCGTGGGCAAAATCGGCTTCGCGCCCGCCCCGCGCGCGGTGCCGGGTGGCCCCCATGCCGGACCGGCCGCGGCCGACTTCTACGCCATCCCAACGAAAACCGACATTGATCCCGACCTGATCTTCCGCATCATCATGGAAGCAGCGGATCTGGAGAGCCAGATGGAAGCCGCGAAGCTGGGCCTGGTGACGCGCGGCGCGGTGGCGGCTGCTGGCGCAGGCGGCCGCTATCTGGAGGCGGCGCAGGCGACCATCGCTAACGGCGCCGGCAACTACGGCACCAACCCGGCCGTGGCGTTGGCTCGCACCGCGATCGAGAACACCCTGCCCAAGGTCGCCACCGGCGAGATGACGCCGCAGCAGGCGTTGGACGCGGCGGCGGCTCTCTACGTTGCCGAAGCCACGCAGCAAGGCTTCATCAAGTAACTTGACGTTGACCGTGGAGCCTGGCCGTGCAGGCCAGGCTCCAGCTTGACGCCGGCCGGAGGAGGCGCCGTAGATGGATCGAAAAACATTCCTCACGTTTATCAGCCCCAGCGTCGCCATGATGCTGTTGCTCATGGTATTCCCGCTGGTCACCGCGATCTGGCTCGGCTTCCAATTCATCACGTTTCGCAACCTGGACGCGCCGCAGTGGGTGGGGCTGGCCAACTACACCGAGGTGCTGACCGATTCGGCGTTTTGGGAGGCATTGCGGTTCACCTTGTTCTACATTGTGATCACTGTGCCTTCCCAGATCATCATCGGCTTCTTGGTAGCGTTGTTGTTGGACCAGGTCCACCGGTTCCGTGGTTTTTATATCGCTGCTTCCCTGCTGCCGTTCATCGTGACGCCGGTGGTGGGCACGCTGATCTTCCGCACCATGTTCGACCGCGCCGGCCTATACACCTATTTGCTGAACGCGTTGTTCGACTACCGGCTGGTGATGAACACAGCCACCGTGCGCGCGTTGATCATGCTGCACGGCATCTGGTACACGACGCCGTTCGCCATGATCACCCTCTTTGCGGGCCTGCAAACCCTGCCGCAAGAGCCGATGGAGGCCGCGACCGTGGATGGTGCGAACGCGCTGCAGAAGACATGGTATGTGATCATCCCGCACCTGCGCTCGCTGCTGGTGTTCATCAGCCTGATCGGCATCATGGACGCCTACCGGGTCTTCGATAGCATCTTTGTCATCACCAAACAGAACCCACTGTTCAAGGCCGATTCGATCATGTACTATAACTTCAAGATGGCGCTGTCGTTCGGTCAGATCGGCAAGGCCAACGCAATGGCGGTGATCACGGTCATCGGTGTCTTCGTGGTCCTCATCCCCTTCCTGATCACGACATATCGCCAACAGATGGAGGAGCGCTGATGACACGCACAAAAAGTCCCTTGACGCGCCTGGTCGTCCATGTTCTGTTACTGGCCTGGGTGCTGTACAGCGTGTTACCGTTCGGTTGGACGCTGCTCAACTCCTTCAAGCGCCCGGTAGACGCCAACATGCGCATCCCCAAGATCATCGGGTTCGAGGCGACCAGCAAGAATTACGCAGACCTGTGGCTTTACATGCCGCCTGAGGAGTTTGCGCCCATCGGCATCGCGCTGCTGGCGTTAGTGGCGATGTTGGTCCTGTTTGCCCTGTGGGCCAGGCGGGGGACCGCCTCAGGCCCGACCGTGACCCTGGTGATCGTGGGGGTCTTGATTGCGGCGGCCCTGATCTTACCGCAGGTTGCCAACATGGCGCCGTTCTATAGCTATTTTCTCAACAGCGTGATCGTGACCGTCGGCACCCTGGCGATTTCCATCAGCATTGCCTGCCTGGGCGGCTATGCACTGGCGCGCTACACCGGGATCGTGGGCGTCATCATCCTGGTGGCCGCGCTGGGCTTCCGCGCCCTACCCAGGATGGCCTTTGTGCTGCCCTATTACTACCTGGGCCAGTTATCGGGGATGTATGACACGCATATCCTGCTGATCCTGATCCTGGTGGCGGTGAACCAGCCTTTTGCCATCTGGATGCTACGCAGCTTCTTCATGGAAATCCCGCGCGAGATCGAAGAGGCGGCGATGATGGACGGCGCGGGCCGTCTGCAATCGTTCCTGCGGGTGATCATCCCCATCACCTGGCCGGGCATCATCACCACCAGCCTGTTCACGCTGTTGCTGGCCTACAATGAGTTCCTGTTGGCCCGCATCTTGACGCAAACCAACGCGGCCACGCTGCCGGTGGCGATCGCCCAATACACCAGCGGCGAGGATGCCAGCTACATCACCATCGCGGCCGCAGCCTCGGTTTCCATCTCCCTGCCCATCGTTTTCGTGATCATCTTCTTCCAGAAGTACTTGATCAAGGGGCTGGCGTCAGGTGCGGTGAAGGGGTAGTTCGCCAAAACGCGCCAGACGCTTCTGAAAAGCGTCTGGCACGTAGGGTATTCGTTTTTGGGATTACACGGACGATGACCTACAACGCTTATCGGGAAGACAAACAACTCATCGGTAAGTTCCGCGCTGCGCTCTACGATTGCGATGTAAAGGCGCTGCTGAATCAACTGCGAGAGATCTTCGCGCCGGATTGCGCCTGCCGGCTGACCACACCTTTCGAGAATCTGGCCGGGCCAGACGCGCTGTTCGAACTCGGCTATCGGCCGCTGCTGGCTGCCATCCCCGACCTGGA
>Ga0172369_10010286_pt1 | contig 10191 bp, 14 predicted proteins | sample LakKiv25m_FD_114539 | JGI IMG/M metagenome (GOLD analysis project Ga0172369, IMG submission 114539) | Freshwater microbial communities from Kabuno Bay, South-Kivu, Congo - kab_022012_11.25m | ecosystem: Environmental > Aquatic > Freshwater > Lake | place: Democratic Republic of the Congo...
ATTACCGATATCCACGAACCGTTTTTAATCCGTCTTGGTTTGATTGCCAAAACTCCCAAGGGCCGGGTTGCCACCGAAGCAGCCTATAAACACTTAGGCCTTCCCCTCCCTCCTTCGTCCGATAAACAAAAAACATTATTATAAATTTATGAACCTCTCCAATCCTGCCAACTTGTTAATTGCCGGCATTTATTTTGTCATCGTCGGTATTTTAAGTTTTTTTTCTTTATTTGGTGTTTATATTCTCACCCGTTATGGCAAATCCTCCACGCTGGCTCTAACGATTGACGTTATTTTCTGTTTTCTTTTTTTAAAAATCTTAGTCGAAAGCTACCAAACCTTAAACCTTATTCTTTCTTAATATGTCGAAAAAACTTTTTCCCAGCCAGCTGGACACCGAGACTGTTTATTTGGTGGTTCGTGAACACTGGGTCGCTTTATTTTTAAAATTTTTGGTTTGGATGTTTTTTGCCGTAGTATTAATCTTATTTAATCGTTTCGCGTCTGCTTACGTGCCGGCGATTTTTGAAGGCTCGTGGGGGAACATCACTATGCTTGGGGTTCAAATTTACACCCTATTTTTAACACTGGCACTTTTTTTAATTTTTGTTTTTTATTATCTTAACATCCAAATAATCACCAATATCCGCATTGTTGACATTGACCAGGTTGGCCTTTTTTCTCATACCATATCCGAACTCCATATAGATAAAATTGAAGACGTCACCAGCAATACCAATGGGGTTTTGGGTACAATTTTCAACTACGGCGATATTTATGTCCAAACTGCGGGAACAGTGGAAAGGTTTGAATTTGACAACGTTCCAAACCCGGCCGATATAGAAAAATTGATTTTGGACTTATACGAAAAGAATTCCAATTTTGCCAAAAAGCTGAAAGGCAGTGGACATTAATAATTAATAATTTTTTATGGCAACTGTTGCAGTATCCGGAGGCTTTGATCCACTTCATATTGGACATATCGAACTAATGGAAGAAGCAAAAGCGCTTGGTGACAGGCTGATTGTGATTATAAATAATGACAATTGGCTAAAAAAGAAAAAAGGGGCGTCCTTTATGGAGGAGCAGGAACGTAAAGCAATTATAGAAGCCTTGCGATGCGTTGATGGAGTGATTATTTCCAGCCATCCAGAAAACCCCAGCGACATGTCAGTCAGTTCGGACCTGGAAAAACTCAAACCTAATATTTTTGCAAACGGTGGTGACAGAAATGAAGCCGACGCCTCCAACCCGGACTCATCCCTTTACAAAGATATTAAAACTTGCGAGCGCCTAGGTATTAAAATAGTTTACAACGTCGGCAAAAGCGGAAAAATCCAAAGTTCCAGCTGGCTGATAAAAAAAGCGCAAAAGAAAAAATAATACTTACTTTTATTAAGTATTAAAACATCCCAGGTAAAGGGATGTTTTTTCTATCACCTTATCACTTTCCATTCCTTGCTGGCTGAACGGTTAAATAAGGCCAGCCACACGGCGTTAATGACCCACTCCCACAGAAGCTTCGGCCAGCCGATTGTGTGCGGTCTCCGGCCCGTATGGTAAACTATCAAATTTCTGTCGGTGTATGTGCGTCCTACTTTAGCCAAACGATGGAACAGCTCTCGGTCTTCGTCCACCGGCAAATCTTCCCGGTATCCGCCGAGTTTTTTAAACACTTCATTTTTTACCATGCCAAATTCTCCGCAGTTGGCTCCAATTTTCAACCAATTATTATATAAAGAAAAGGTGCGGTTAGATAAAATTCCATAGCCTATTCTGTCGGCCCAGGTTTCGCTTTCTTTAAATACCCTAAGCCACCCCCCCAAACCAACTAACTTAGGGTCTTTTTTAAAATGCTCTAAAGCTTGTTTAAAAAACTTCTCCGGCTCAAAAATATGCACATCGGCGTCTAAAAACACCAGCCATTCCCCGGACGAAGCAGCTGCACCGGCATTTCTCCCCTGACCAATTGTTTGGCGGGTTTTAGATATATTTTCTACTGTTTTATTGGCCTGTCCTTGGGCTATTTTTAAAGTTGCATCCGCGCTCCCGCCGTCGGAGACAATAATTTCATAAGGAAAAGATTTTATTTCTCTTAAATTATTTATTAACTTAGCCAACACTTTTTCTTCATTGAGCGTTGGAATAATAAATGAGATCATAAATATTTTTTCCCAAAAGAATTTTTTAAATACTTCCCCGCTCCATAAAAACCACCACCGATTAATACAACAACAAAAACAATAAAAGCGACTTTAAAACTTCTGTCTATTAAAGTATAGAGGTGTCCAAAGAAGTAGCCGACCGCCAAAAGTAAAGCGGTCCAAATAAACCCCCCAAAAAAATTATACAGCGCATATTTTTTCAAAGGAACCCTTGCCATTCCAGCTGCCACTAAAGTGGCCAAAGCAAAACCAAAACCCATTGTAATTTTTGAAATAAACAAAATTTTATCATGATGTTTTTCGAATGTCTTTTCCAGTTTCTCCAAAACTTCCGGGGTTATGCTAAAATATTTTCCCCAACGAACAACAAATTTGCGTGCCCCGTAATACCCCACGGCATACCAACCCAAATCAGCAACAAAATCCCCAAGCATTAACACTAAATAAATCGGCCAAAAACTAAATGTACCCAAACGAAGCAAAAATCCGCAAGTCACCATTATTATCGGACCCTCAACAGTCGCCAAAGGAAAAGCAATAAAATATTTATATACAAGTAGTTTTGCCAGCCAATATTGCGCCCACATAAAAAATTATTTAAAAACCATTTATCATTCTTATTCCGGCCAGCGCAGCAATGGCCGCAGTTTCCGCCCGCAATAACACCGATCCCAACCCTAAGGCTTGTACGTTTAACTGTTTTGTAAATATAGCCATCTCCTCATCTTTAAACCCTCCCTCTGGGCCAACAATTATACCAATTTTACCTTTGCCTGCAATTTGGCTTGGGAGACCGCCGTTTACGTCTGTTAAATAAACAATGTCCAAACCTGCAAATTGACTTTCTAGCTCATCGGCGTTGGAAACAAAAAAAATTTCTGGCCAAACTGCCCGTTCGCTTTGTTTTGCTGCCTCAATTAAAATTTTTTGCCAGCGCTCTTTTTTAGCGGCAAATCTTTCTTTTGATAATTTAGTTGCGGAATTTTTTGCATTAAAAAGAACAATTTTTTCTAAACCGAGCTCCGTGCCTTTCTGCAAAATAAAGTCCAGCGCTTTTTCGGCTATTGCTGCTTGGAATAAAACCAAACCAATAAGCGGTTCACTAGGGACCGACAATTCCCGCAGGCACCTAAGTTCCACAGCCCCTTTACCAATTTTTAAAATTTCCGCTGAAAATCTTTTTTTATCTGGCCCTTGAAGTTTTACTGTTTCCCCAACCCGTGCCCTATGGGACAATAAAAGATGCCGCATTTCCTGCGCAACAAGATTTACTATTTTACCGGAATTTAAATTTTTTTCGCAAAAAAAATATGGCATTTTTTAATAAAAGATCTATACCTCAAAATATAAGGCAAAAATTACCTGTTTCCCCAATAGTTGATTTAACGCGTAAACAATATTAGAGGCCAAAGTTTTTAATTTTCTGGCTACTTCCCGAGAGAGACAGGCCACCACCAAAACTCCCTTTTTCAAATCCAGGGCGCGGGTCTCTTCTTTTGCCTCCTCAATAAATGACCCGGCCACTTGTTGCCAATATTTCACCGCCTTGTGCTTATACAAAACCTGCTCAAAATTATGATCCTTTGCATTTTGCACAATCAGCCTGTCAATTTTTGAAAACCCCTTGGAACCGTTTCTTAATTTTAACATTTTTTTATTTCTATATTTACAGGATTTACGCTACTGCCGCCAAGTTCGAGGCATCCCGATGACCATCGAGATAACGAAGAAATTGGCCAGAGCCGCTTTGCAAGGCGGGCTTTGCCCGCCAGAAAAAGCGGCGGTATGTAAATCCTGGTTTAATTATTTAACTCCTACTTCTTCCTCCTCTTCCACGGACGGAGCCAGGGTTATATGTTGGGCGGGCATCTCCAGTGGATGGGTGGTTGTAATAAAAGTTTGAAACTTCCCTTGTAAATATTTAAGCAAAAAAGTCCTTCTGGTTTCGTCCAATTCGGACAACACGTCATCAAGCAATAGAATTGGCTTGTCATCTCCTTTGCTTAAAAAATCCAGCTCTAAAATTTTTAAGGCCAATACCTGACTTCGCAGTTCACCCCTGGAAGAAAACGGCGACAAATACAAACCGTCGCTTTTTAAAGAAAAATCATCGCGGTGCGGCCCAACTAAACAGCTGGCCAGTAATTTTTCCTTTGGTGCTTGTTCTTTAAGGCGCCTGCTAAAATTGTCCGAAATTTCTTCAACTGTTTCCCCGGGCAGAGTCTCGTAGAACACCTCAACCGGCCTATGAAACCCTGAGATGGTTGTATATATGTCCGCAATGTTTGTATTTAAGAAATTTATAAACTTCTTTCTTTCTGAAATTATATAACTTCCTAAAGAAACCAGCTGTTCATCCCACTCACTCAAATCCTCACCTGAACTTTTTCCCGCTCTTATTTCACCAAGAAGCCTGCTCTTTTGGTAAAGCACTTTTTTATAATTTCCCAAGGTGTCCAAATACGCCAAATTCTTTTGGGATAAAACCATGTTCAGATATTTTCTCCGCAGGTCGGGGGACTTGGTAAACATATCAACATCGGTTGGGTCAAAAATAACAACACTTATAAACCCCTGAGCCTCTTTACGTTTTTTCTTCACACCATCGATGGCAAAATTAGCGTATATTTTCTCCCTCTTTTCTAAAAATATATCCAATCTATGGTCTTCTCCGTCCTTTTCCAGAACCAATCTCAGCTCCAAATTAACCGAGTCTTTCAAAAAAATAAATTCCGTGTCGTCCCGAAACGATTTAAAAAGCGAGGCAAAATAAACCGATTCCAAAAGGTTAGTTTTCCCAACGGCGTTTGGCCCGGTTAAAACCACAGTGTCCCCGCTTATTTGTATTTGCAACTCCGGATAATTTCTAAAGTTCTTAATCTCGATTTTTTTTATCTTCATTGGTGGTTATAATTTATTAATCTTTATTGCTATGTTTTTATTGGCATTACTAAATACAAATAATCACTCTTGCCCGCCGGAACAACCAGGCTTGGGGAGCTGTCGTCAATAATTTTTAACACCACTTCTTGTGAATCTATCCCAGAAAGACAGTCTAATAAATAATGATGGTTTAAAATTACCTCTCCATCTCCACCCTCAATTTTGCAAGGAAGCTCCACTACCCCTTTACCAAGTTCTGATGACTCCGTGGCCACCACCAACTGTTGAGGGCCGGACAAAAATTTTAAATTTACGCTATTGCTTGAACGGCTGAAGACAGCGGTGGTTTTTAATGCACCAATCAATAGTTGTTTATCCAAACTAGTGGAAATCAAAAAGCTTGCTGGTATTATTTGTTGGTAGTCCGGATATTGGCCGTCAACTAAACGACTTATTATCTCTGTATTATTAAACACAAACATTGCTTGGGTAGGGGAAAAGATAATATTCACCAATCCTTTTTGGGATCCTATTATTCTTGATAGTTCGACTACTGTCTTTTGAGGAATTATCACTTCCAAATCATCAGCGGAATTACTGCTTAATTTAACTTTTTTTTCCGCCAGCCTATATCTATCTGTTGCAACTATTCTAAAGGTTTGCCCACTAACCGCAATCAACACCCCCGAAATCTCTGGTTGGGTTTGGTTATTGGATGCCGCAAAAGCAACCTGATCTATTGCGTTTTTCAAATCACTACCCTCAATACTAATATTTTGCCCGTCGTTGATTGTTGGTATTAAAGGAAATTCCTCTATAGGTGTTGTTTTTATTGAGGTATGATAATTCCCTACCTCAATCCCAAGGTCGGCCCCATTGGTTTGTATGATTGTGTTTTGGTTTGGTAGATTATTAACCAAATCAGTAAGGGTTTTTCCAACAACCGTGATCCCTCCTTCTTCTTCCACCTTGCATCTAATCTGGGTGCTTATTGCCAACTCAAGGTTTGTTGAAGAAATTTTCAAGGCGCCATGTTCTGACTTCATTAAAATATTATTTAGGATTGGTAAGGTGTTGGTTGAGGAAAGTACCTTACCAACAACTGACAGCCCGGTTTTTAAATTTTCTTGGGTGCAAACAATTTTCATATATATTAATTAATTATAAAACTTAATAATATACAATAACGGGAGTTAAAATGTGGATTAATGAAATAACCTAAAAGATAACTATAAAAACAAACTCAAACCTGTTAACAAACAGTGGTTAAAAAGATGATGAAAACAAAAAAAATAATTTCTTTTTTCTCCCCCATTTTTTAAACCCTAACAAACCCTATTATATAAACAATTTATCCATAATTAAATCCACTTCCTGTTTGAAAGAGATTTTTTCCGCCGTAAGTTTTTTTACTTTTTCTACAGCATGCATAACTGTTGTGTGGTCGCGGCCGCCAAAAAAATCCCCAATCGAAGGAAAAGAGTTATCCAACTCTTTTCTAATTAAATACATTGCTATTTGTCTGGGTTTAACAAATTCTTTTTTTCTTGATTGCTTAACCAGGTCATCCATAGAAATATTGTAAAAACTGGCTACTGACTCTGCTATTTTTTTCACCGAGGTTACCCGTTTTTTTGCGCCGACAATGCTGGCCAAAATTGTTTTTGCCTGATCCAATAAGAGGCCTTTATTTTCCATTTGTTGATAGACCGCAAGGCGATTTAGCGCCCCTTCCAATTCACGAACGTTGCTTAAGATGTTTTCTGCAATGTAAAATAAAATATCTTCCGAAATATTAACCCCTTTTTTCCCCATTTTCGTGCGCAAAATCGCCATTCTGGTTTCTAAATCAGGAGCTTGAATGTCAGCGACCATTCCCCACTCAAAACGTGAGACAAGGCGCTGTTCAATAGCCGGAATATCTTTTGGCAGTCTGTCGGAAGTTATAATTATTTGTTTGCCTTTATCCCGCAGCTCATTAAAAGTGTGAAAAAATTCTTCCTGTGTCCCTTCTTTCCCTGCCAGAAACTGGATATCGTCAATTAATAAAGCATCAACACCACGATAGGCCTTCTTAAATTCATCCATTCTTTTTTGGCTAATGGCGTTAATGTAGTCATTTGTGAATTTTTCACTGGTTACATAAAGAATTTTTTGTTTGTTGGGGCAGGCAGCGAGCTTGTGCCCAACAGCGTGCATGAGATGGGTTTTCCCTAAACCAACACCACCGTAAATAAACAACGGGTTGTATTGAGACCCCGGGGTTTTGGATACCGCTTGGCCGGCTGCGTGAGCAAGCTCGTTGTTTTTACCAATAATAAATGTTTCAAAAGTATACTTAGGGTTTAAACCGGAAGAGTTTTGCGAGAAAGCCTCTTTTAGATTGGAGTTTTCGGTTGAATTTTTGACACTAGCGTTTTTTTGTGCCGGTTGGGAAGCCATCTGGTTACCTAACTGATAGCGAATTTCTTTAATTTCCGGGGCTTGGCTTTTTAAGGCTTTTAACATTTCCTGGTGGTATTTTGCTGCAATCCAATCTCGATTAAAGGCGCTGGGAACCCCAATTAAAATATAATCTTCTCCTTTTTCGAGAATGCTTGTATTTTTAAACCAAGTGTTGAAATTAGCTTTGCTCAAAGATATTTCCAAACTTCCCAAAATTGCTTGCCAGAGTTGTTGATTATTCATGATGTTAAAGGTTGGATTTTTGATTTCTGGTTATTATTTTAAAATTAAACATTACCCAAACATTTTATCAGGGACTTATGAACAAGTAAAATTATTAAAATTGCTTATGAACAAAAGCTAAAATCCTAACCCTGTGTGCATACTGTGGAAAATATGTGGGAAACTTTTTATTTAACTGGTATATATTTTTGGGGTTGACCAGAAGGGTTTTTTTCTTTATAATTACTGAAGAATTAACAATCGAGAATTTATTAATTAATAAATTAATGTCTGCTTAATCTGGTTTTATCAGTGTGCTTAGGGAGAATTTATGAAAAGAACCTATCAACCAAAAGTGAAAAGAAGAAAAACCAGGCACGGTTTTTTAAAAAGAATGCAAACGAAAACCGGAAGGAATGTAATAGCCAGGCGCAGAGCCAAGGGGCGCAAGAGATTGGCTGTTACCTAAATTTTTTGAACCAATGTTGAAAAAAGTCAACCGCCTTGCGAAAAGCAAAGATATTCAAAAAGCCTTTGCCCGAGGGCGGACTTTTTTTAACCCCCTTTTTAATTTAAAGGCCTTTTTTACCCCCGGAACGAAACGCTTTACCGTAGTGGTTTCCACAAAGGTTTATAAGAGGGCTGTGGACAGGAACAGGCTCAAAAGGTTAGTGAGGGAACATATTAGGAAAAACTTGGTAAATTATAGATCAGGAAACTATTTAGTCGTTGCTAAGCCCTCTCTAGCAGGCAAAGAAAAAAAAGATGTATTAAAAGCAGTGAGTGATGTTTTGTTAAAAATCACCTTATGAAGGAAAAATTCTTAAAAATTCAACAGTGGCCGGCAAAAATTCTTATTTTGTTTATTAAGGTTTACCAGCGCACTCTTTCACCGGATTATGGCTTATTTAAAGCAAGATATCCATATGGATTTTGCCGCTATTATCCTACATGCAGTGAATATAGTAAACAAAGCATTGAGAAACATGGGGTGGTTAAGGGTGGATATTTAAGCACAAAAAGAATAATTAAATGTAACCCATTTTCAATTCCCAAAATTGATCAAGTGCCGGAAAATTTTTAAAACAATTTTATGATTACATCTTTGTATACAGATATTATTTATCGCCCTCTTCTTAATTTGTTGGTATTTTTTTACAACATCATTCCCGGTCATGACATTGGGGTAGTGATTGTGCTTTTGACTGTCCTCATCCGTTTAATTTTAGCACCGAGCTTTCACAAATCGCTTAAAAGCCAAAAGGCCATGAGTGATTTACAACCTAAGCTAAACGAGCTCCGGGAGAAACATAAAAACGACAAAGAAGGTCAGGCCAAGGCCATGATGGATTTATACAAAGAGAACAAAATTAATCCTCTTGGTTCCTGTTTGCCTTTACTGTTGCAGCTTCCAATTTTAATTGCACTTTACCAAGTTTTTAGTAAAGCTCTGAATAATCATTTATCCGGCCTGTATTCATTTATAGCACAACCTGGGTTAATCGATCCAAAATTTTTGGGTTTGGTAGATTTAAGCAAACCGAGCTTGGCTTTTGGTATAGTGGCTGGCTTGGCTCAATTTTGGCAATCAAAAATGATGATGCCAAAAGTAGGAACACAGCAAGACGCTACCGCCAAGGCCATGCAACTCCAAACTACTTACGTATTGCCTATAATTAGCGTTGTTATAGCCATTAAATTGCCAGCAGGCTTACCACTTTACTGGATAGTGACCACCCTTTTTGCAGTTGCCCAGCAGTATTACATTATAAAAAAACACCCGCAGCCACAGAGTTAGGAAGTAAGAATCAGGAATTAAGCAAACAATCTTGTTTACACTTAATTCCCAATTCATAATTCTTAATTCCAAGCCAATGACTGACTATAATAAAATTGAAGTTGTAAAAAAGATAATTTTGGAACTTTTAGAGAACTGTGGTATTACGGGGTCAGTAGAATTTGAAGAGAGCATTACCAAGGGCCTGGTTTTCAATATTAGCTCGCCTGACTCCTTTATGATTATTGGCCGGCAAGGCTCGACTCTCCATGCTTTCCAGGTCTTAGCGCAAAGTTTGGCAGTAAAACGTCTTAAGTCGCAAGAACCTTTTTGGTTTACGCTTGATGTTGACGATTATAAACGGAAAAGAGAGTGGTTTTTAAAAGAAACCGCCAAGGCGGCTTCGGAGCGGTGTAAAATAACCGGTCGGGCACTTTCACTTGAACCAATGCCCTCTTATGAACGACGTTTGATTCATGCATATTTGCAGGAGCACTGCCCGGATGTGGAAAGTTCCTCCATAGGCAATGACCCTTATAGAAAAGTGGTAATAAGATTGAAGCGATAAAAAACCCCCTCAAAGTGAGGAGGTCTTTAAGTCTAAGCCGAGAGGAACTCTCTGGGCTTTAGCCCAAGACTTTAGTATACTGGGAGTATGACGGGATACAAAAGAACAAGTCATACTATCTACGATAATAA
>Ga0172369_10010290_pt1 | contig 10183 bp, 9 predicted proteins | sample LakKiv25m_FD_114539 | JGI IMG/M metagenome (GOLD analysis project Ga0172369, IMG submission 114539) | Freshwater microbial communities from Kabuno Bay, South-Kivu, Congo - kab_022012_11.25m | ecosystem: Environmental > Aquatic > Freshwater > Lake | place: Democratic Republic of the Congo...
AAAAATAAATTAATAGAAATATCGTAACAATTCGTTATTGGTAGGGGCGGGGTAACCCCGCCCCTACAGTTCGCAATGACGTTAAGAAGGAGATACAATGGCTAAGATCGGCATAATAGGCGGCAGCGGTTTGTACCAGATAGAAGGCCTTAAGAAGACAAAATGGATTAAGGTTATGACGCCTTTTGGCAGGCCGTCAGACGAATATCTCACTGGTAATATTGATGGTTGTGATGTTGTGTTTTTGCCGCGGCATGGAAGGGGCCATAAACTTTTGCCGACCGAGGTTAATTATTGCGCAAATATCTACGGAATGAAGAAATTAGGCGTTAATAGGATTATTTCAGTTTCTGCCGTAGGAAGCCTGAAGGAAAATATAAAACCGCTTGATATAGTCATACCGGACCAGTTTGTTGATAGGACAAACATGGCCAGAAAATCGACTTTTTTCGGAGACGGTATAGTTGCCCATATAAGTTTTGCAGATCCTGTATGTCCTGATTTGACAAAGTTAGTGTGTGATGTAGGAAGATCTTTGGGTGCAACAGTGCATTTTGGCGGCACCTACATAAATATGGAAGGCCCTGCGTTTTCAACAAGGGCAGAATCAAATCTATATAGGCAGTGGGGAATGGATATAATAGGTATGACCAATATGCCTGAAGCGAAGCTTGCCAGAGAGGCAGAAATTTGTTATGTAACCATTGCGTTTGTGACTGATTACGATTGTTGGTATCAGACAGTTGTTGATATAAATGAAGTAATAAAAAATCTTTTGAAAAATGTTAACATGGCAAAAAAGATTATTAAGGCAAGCGTTGCAAAGATCTCGGAAAAAAGAAAGTGTATATGCGTTACAGGTTTAAAAGATTCCATAGTAACGGATAAAAAATTTATACCAAAGGAAACAAAAGATAAGTTGAAAATAATTGTAGGAAAATACTTATAATGGAATATAAAAACACATTAAATCTGCCAAAAACTGATTTTCCCATGAAGGCAAATTTGCCTGTCAGGGAGCCGGTTATTTTAAAACATTGGCGCCAAAATAATATTTATAAACAGATACGCGCCAAATGCGACGGCCGGAAAAAATACATATTGCATGACGGGCCTCCTTATGCTAATGGCGATATTCATATAGGTCATGCCTTGAATAAAACCTTAAAAGACATTGTTATTAAATATAAAACAATGAGAGGCTTTGATTCTCCTTATGTGCCGGGATGGGATTGCCATGGCCTGCCTGTAGAGCATCAGCTTTTTAAAGAATTGGGCATTACAAAATACCAGATAGATCAGCTTAAATTTAGAAAAAAGGCATATAATTACGCAATGAAGTATGTTGATATACAAAAAGAACAATTTATGCGTTTAGGCATTTTTGGCGATTGGGAGAATCCTTACCTGACGCTAAGCAAAGATTATGAAGCAGATATAGTCAGTACTCTCGGGGTTTTAGCAAAAAAAGGTTTTATATATAAAGGCCTTAAACCTATAAACTGGTGCATAAAATGCGAAACAGCCCTTGCAGAGGCAGAGGTTGAATATGAGGATCATACGTCACCATCAGTCTACGTGAAGTTTAAAGCTGAAAACGCAAAGTTTAAAATTAAGGATGATCTGTATTTAGTTATCTGGACTACTACGCCTTGGACGCTAGTAGCTAATGTTGCTATAGCTGTTAATCCTGATTTGGAATATTCATTTGTTAAAACAGCCGCAAAAGATATCTTAATTATTGCCAGCGATCTTCTGGAATCCACAATGAAAGCAGTAGGCGTACAGGATTATAAAGTTGTAGATAGGCTAAAAGGAAAAGAGCTTGAAGGTGTTGAGTATAAACATCCTTTTATTGAACGAGTTTCGAAAGTCGTGTTAGCCGAATATGTATCAAATTTAGACGGCACAGGTTGCGTTCATACAGCACCCGGGCATGGCCAGGAAGATTATATGACAGGGCTAAGATGTAAATTGCCTGTTATCATGCCTGTTGATGTGTCGGGCAAATTTGACAAGACTGCAGGCATTTTTTCAGGGCTTGATATATTTAAGGCAAATGATAAAATTATAGAACATCTTAAAAGTATAAATGCATTACTTGGCCATGGCGAAATAAGCCATTCTTATCCGCATTGCTGGAGATGCAAGGAACCTGTTATTGTAAGGGCGACTACGCAGTGGTTTATTAATGTTGATCATAAAGATTTGAGGAAACGGACACTTGATGTTATAAAAAAAATAAGCTGGGTTCCTTCAATAGGCCAAAACAGGATTTCTGCAATGGTTGAGAATAGGCCTGATTGGTGTATTTCCAGGCAGAGATACTGGGGCGTGCCGATACCAGCTTTTTATTGTAAGGATTGTAATACGGAAATTTTGGATGCCGATATCATAGAACATTTAAGCAAAATTTTTAGAAAAGAAGGTTCTGACGCCTGGTTTGCAAAGACTGCGGAGGAATTGTTGCCAAAGGCTACGAAATGCAAAAAGTGTAACTGCGTTTCGTTCCAAAAAGAATCTGATATTATAGATGTTTGGTTTGATTCAGGTATAAGCCATCAAGCGGTACTTAAACGCAGGAAAGAGCTGGGTTTTCCGGCAGATTTGTACCTGGAAGGAAGTGACCAGCATCGAGGATGGTTTCAGGCAGCACTTTTGACTGCAATGTCCAGTGTAGACGCCGCGCCGTTTAAACAGGTTTTGACGCATGGTTTTGTTGTAGATGGTTCAGGAAGAAAGATGTCGAAATCCCTTGGTAATGTGGTTTCGCCGCTTGATGTTATAAAAAAATCAGGCACAGATGTTTTGCGTTTATGGGTAGCATCATGTGATTATGAAGGCGATATAAGGGTATCCAATGAAATACTTGTAAGGATAGAAGATGCCTATAGAAAATTACGCAATACATTTAAATTTATACTAGGGAATTTATATGATTTTGATCCAGGGCAAGATTATCTGTCTCATGATAAGTTGCTTGAGATAGACAGATGGGCCTTAAGCAAATTGACCGGGTTGCTTGAAGAAGTAACTGGGAGTTATGAGGTTTTTGAATTTTATAAAATACACAGGGCTGTTTATGATTTTTGCACGATAGAACTTTCATCTTTTTATCTTGACATTTTAAAAGATCGGCTCTATACTTTCAGCGCCAACAGCAGGGAAAGAAAATCCGCCCAGACAGCACTTTATGAAATATTGTGCGTTTTGGTAAAAGTTTTGGCTCCTATTTTGGCGTTTACCTGCGAAGAGGCCTGGGGTTTTATACAGAAAGACAATTCCCAGCCGGAAAGCGTTCATTTGGCCCAGTGGCCTGTTTTAAAGCAGGAGTGGAGAGATAAAGATTTAGAGGTTAAATGGTTAACCCTCTTGAATATTAGGGGCTATGTATTAAAGGCGCTTGAGGAAAAAAGGACTTCTGGTGTAATAGGTAATCCTTTGGAGGCAAGGGTAGAATTAATAGCCGGCCAAGATAAGCTCTTTAATTTTTTAAATGATTATTTATCTCAGCTTAACAGCATATTCATTGTTTCTGAGGTAGAGTTAAAAAAACAGGCCTTGCCAAAAGATAAAGGCCTTATAGTTGATGATCTTGGTTTGTGCATAATAATAGACAAGGCCGGCGGTTTGAAATGTTCCAGATGCTGGAATTATAGCAGGACAGTCGGAAAAAATTCTGATCACCCTGATATTTGTGAACGTTGTGTTGATGCATTGAAATAAAGGTAGTCCCTCGCCACAGCTTGTGATAGCTGGTGGCTCGGGACGAATTTTCACCCAAAAAGATTCTAGTGGAAAATTCGGAGGCAGGCGTCATGAAAAAGATGAAGAGATACAGCAAAAAAGACCTCAAAATGTTTAAAGAGATTCTGACAAATATGAAGGAAAAATTTTTAGGTCAGATATCTTCCGTAGAGAAAGAAAACTTAAGGACATCACAGAAAGATGCTTCAGGTGATTTATCGGGTTACAGCATACATATGGCTGATATGGCAACAGATAGTTACGACAGGGAATTTTCTCTTAGCAGGGCATCAGGCGAGCAGAAAATTGTCTATTTAATAGATGAAGCGTTGAAAAGAATAGAAGACGGTAGTTTTGGTTTGTGTTTGTTTTGCGGCAACTTGATCGCCAAAAATCGCCTAAAGGCTGTGCCTCATGCAAAATTCTGCGTAACCTGCCAAGGGCAAGAAGAAGTTAAAAAAGATAATAAAGATAACAAAGATCAATGAAAGATACCCCAAAACGCAAATTTCTGACGGGGTCCATTTTTTTATACAGCATAATAATAATCTTAATAGACCAGCTAACAAAGGTTTTAATATACAAGAATTTAATTCCAGCCCAGTCAATTCCAGTAATCAATTCTATATTTTATATCACGTTAGTTTTAAACAAAGGCGGCGCATTCGGTATTTTTGCGAATGCAGCAGTAATGTTTATTTTAATTTCAATCGGAGTAATATTATTTATTGTTATATTTTTGCTAACCAAAAAATCTGCCTATAATATAAATGTTGCATTGGCCTGTATTTTAGGCGGTGCGGTAAGCAATTTAATAGACAGGCTGCGTTTTGGCTGTGTTGTGGATTTTTTGGATTTTAGGATTTGGCCGGTTTTTAATATTGCAGATAGCGCGATAACCCTTAGTGCAATATGGCTATTTTGGAAAATTGTAATCAAAAATAATTATAATATTAAATAGGAGTTAGTTGATGCATCCGATTTTATTTCAAATAGGGCCTATATCTATATATTCATACGGAGCCGCAATAGTTGTAGCTTTTTTGGTTGCTATCTATCTTAGCCGCAGGGCAGCCAAGGAAGTAAACATATCCCAGGACATCATAGTTGATTCGGCATTAATAATGCTTTTTTCAGGGATTTTAGGCGCGCGCCTGCTTTATGTTATTATTAATTTAAAAGATTATATGGAAAATCCGATTGAGATTTTAATGCTGCAGCATGGCGGCCTTGCTTTTTATGGAGGAGCCATTACTGCGTTTTTGGCAGAGGTTATATATATAAAGGTAAAGAGGTTGTCTATTTATAAAATAGGCGATATTTTAATTCCATATATTGCATTAGGTCAGGCTATAGGCAGGATAGGTTGTTTTTTGAATGGTTGTTGTTTTGGTAAGCCGACTGATTCTATGTTTGGCGTGGTTTTCCCGGATATTTATTATGCTGTACATCCGACTCAAATTTATTCTTCCCTTGGATTATTGGTTTTGTATGGTTTTTTGAGGTTTTTACAAAAAACCAAAGTTAAAGACGGCATGGTTTTGATTTCTTACGGATTACTTTATTCAACAGGCCGTTTCCTTATAGAATTTATAAGGGGCGATAATATAGTTGAAATATTCGGTTTGACGTTTTCACAATTTGTTAGTGCAGTTATATTTATTGTTTGTGCAATTTTATTTATCATAAGATTGAAAAAAGGCTATGGAAAAACAAAAAATTAAACCCAATCTTAATGAAGCCGGCCAGAGGATAGATGTTTATCTTACCAACTATTATTTAGGAAAATATTCGCGTACTTATCTGCAGAAACTTATTTTAGCTGGAAATATACTTGTTAATGGTAAACCATGTTCATCTGGGCATAAAATTACCCAATCTGATGAAATAGAGGTTATTTTTCCAGATGCGGTTGCTTCAGGAATCAAAGCAGAAGATATAGCTATCCAGATTATTTATGAGGATAAAGATCTTTTGGTTGTAAATAAACCTGCTGGGATGGTGACGCATCCTGGCGCCGGCGTAAAAAGCGGCACACTTGTAAATGCGCTTTTAAATTATTGCAAAGATCTTTCAGGGGTAGGGGGCGTATTGAGGCCGGGCATAGTTCACAGGCTGGATAAAGATACCTCAGGCATAATGTTGGTTGCCAAGAATGATTTTACTCATCGCGTATTGGCTAAACAATTTAAACAAAGAAAAGTCCAGCGTAAATATGTAGCGTTAGTAAATGGCGTTGTCAAATTTGATAATGACGAAATCAATATGCCTATAGGCCGCGATTATAAAGACAGGGAAAAAATGGCAATTAAATTTGCCGAGTCAAAAGAGGCCGTTACCAGGTATAAAGTCCTTAAACGCTTTCCCGATACAACCCTTCTTGAGATTACTCCTATTACGGGCCGCACGCACCAAATAAGGGTGCATATGAAATCAATCGGGCATCCGATAGTGGGCGATACGAAGTACGGCATAAAAGACAAAGCAGCCAGGCAGATGCTGCATGCAGAGTGGATAAAATTTTTCCATCCTACGCTTAAAAAAGATTTAGAGTTTTTTTGCAAGGTGCCTTTTTAAAAAACACTTGCATTTTATTTTTAGATATGTTAATATTGAAACAAATTTAGGCATACTAGTTAAGATTTAATATCATAATATTATATTAAAGATCCTTCGCGGCGTATCAATAAAGCGCAGGCCGTTCGGGATAAAATTTGCTGCGCAAATTTTAAAGGAGGCAAAAAGATGGTTCTTGAGCAAACCAGACCGGAGGAAAAGGTCAGTTTCAAAGCGGATGAATTTAAGCCAAGGGATGCCGCTGGAGTCGGTATGGGTGCTACAAAGAAGATAAAAGTAGGTGATAGCAAAAATAACAGCGGTATATTTTTGACTATCATTGCCCTCTTGGCAATTACAGCGTTATTTTTATTTATTGGAAAAAATGATCTTGCAGCAAAGAATCAGCAGCTTAAATCTGACTTGGATGCAGCGATTACAGCAAAGGCCAGCATTGAGCAGCAGCTTAATGAAACAACAGCTATAAAAAATGAATTACAGACCAGAGTTGACCAGATGAAGCAGGAGGCTGAAGCCTTGGCTGGTCAGATAGAACAGGAAAAACGTTCCAAAGAAGATGCTGTGGCACAATTGAATCAAAGGACGCAAGAGAACGAAAGTTTAAAAACCAGCCTTGAAGCTGAAAAAAATGAAAAATTGACTCTAAAGGCAAACCTCGAAAATGAAAACAAAGTTTTACAGGCTCAGTTAAATGAAGTAAAAACCGCCAAAGAATCTCTTGAGAAAAAACTGAAACAAACACTTGCAAGAAAAGGCATAAAATTAGAAAAGATAGTTGTAAAACCTGAAACAGGCGAGATGGTCCCTCAGGGGCAGGTGTTGGTGGTTAACAGAGAATTTGATTTTGTAGTTGTGAATCTTGGTGAAAATGATGGTTTGAAGGTTGGCAGCAAGTTGCAGGTTTTTGATAATAACAATCAATCTCTCGGAGTAGTTGAAGTAGAGAAGATTTATGGCAACATGTCAGCCGCAACCATAACACCGGATGCAAAAAAGGATAAGATATCTGAAGGCAATATAATAAAGATTATTTAATAAATTATTTTGTTAAAAATATTATAATTTAAATAAAGGGGTTTGGTAAGGCCAAAAGGCTGCTATCAAACCCCTTTACAGCTAGATGGATAAAATAAAAATAAAACCGGTCAAAAGAATAAACGGAATCATAACCGTCCCGCCTGATAAATCTATTTCTCATAGGGCTATAATGTTTGGTTCTCTTGCATATGGCGTTACCAAGGTAAAAAATTTTCTTGCCGCAGAAGATTGCCTGAATACTATAAAGGCATTTCAGGCTATGGGAATAAGAATAAAAGTCAAAAGTAAAAAGGTAAAAGGCAAAAATAAAAATTTGTCGTGTGAAATTCATAATTTAGAAATATACGGGAAGGGTTTAAGAGGTTTAAAAAAACCTGATAAAGATATATATTGCGGTAATTCAGGTACAGCCATGAGGCTTTTGAGCGGGATATTGTCCGGCCAGGATTTTAAGGCTATTTTAACAGGAGATGAATCTTTAACAAAAAGGCCTATGGCAAGAATTGCGGCGCCACTTCGGTTGATGGGTGCTGAAATACAAGGAGATTTTCCTCCTTTAATCATACATGGCGGTAATTTAAATCCGATAGATTATGTTTCGCCTGTAGCCAGCGCGCAGGTTAAATCATGTATCTTATTAGCAGGGCTTTATGCTAATGGTACAACCTCTGTAGTAGAACCGTTAAAATCAAGGGATCATACAGAAAGGATGCTTAGGTTATTTAACGTCAAGATTAAAGAGTCAGGCCTTAAGGTTTCTATAAAAGGCAATCAACAATTGAAGGCTATAGACATAGAAGTGCCTGCGGATATTTCCAGCGCCGCATTTTTTATTATAGCGGCTTTGATTGTTAAAGGTTCAAAATTGAAAATAAAATCTGTGGGCCTTAATCCGACGCGTACAGGCATCCTAGATGTTTTAAAGCAAATGGGTGCGAAGATTAAAATAGTAAAAAAATCCGGAAATATAAACGAACCTATGGCCGATATGATTATAGAATCATCCAGTCTTAAGGCAGTTACAATTGAAAGCAAAATGATGCCGAGGCTTATAGACGAGCTTCCGATTATTATGATTGCAGCAACACAAGCCGAAGGTATTACAAGGATCATGGGCGCAAAAGAATTAAGGGTCAAGGAAACAGATAGAATAAAATCTATGGCATCCGGCTTGATACAAATGGGCGCGGATATAACAGTGCATGAAGATAATATATTTATAAAAGGCCCGACCATGTTAAAAGGCGCAACATTAAATAGCTTTGGCGACCATAGGACAGCTATGTCATTTGCTGTTGCTGGATTGATTGCAGAAGGTTCTACTGTTGTGGAAGATACTAGTTGTGTTTTGACTTCATTTCCTAATTTTAATGATATCCTTTCTGACATTTCACAATATTAATATATGCTTTCCAATTTAACTAATTCCAGAGAATTTAATAATATAATAGGCAAAGGCCCGGTAAAAATAGGCATTTTGAGCTTAGGCTGCCCAAAAAATCTTGTTGATTCTGAGGCATTGTTGGGAGATCTTGCCAATAAAGGATACAAAATAGTTGATGAAGTTGCCAAGTCTGACATAGCTATTGTCAATACATGCGCATTTATTGAAGACGCTAAAAAAGAATCTATTGACGCAATATTGGATTTGATACAACTTAAAAAGGAAGGAAAGATAAAAAAGGTCATAGTTGCAGGTTGCCTTTCGCAGCGTTACAACAAAGCGCTGCGAAAAGAATTAAAAGAGGTTGACGCGTTTTTGGGGATAAGAGATTTTTCAAAAAATTATGCGCCTGACAGGTTTTTGATAACACCGCCTCATTTTGCGTATATAAAAATTTCCGACGGATGTGACAATAAATGTAATTATTGTGTTATTTCAAAGATACGTGGTTCTTATAAAAGCAGGGCTGTGGGTTCTATTGTAAAAGAAATCAGAAAGCTTCACCATGATTCCAGAGGGCGGCTCGGTGAAGTTAATTTAGTAAGCCAGGATTTAACATATTATGGCATGGATTTATATGGGAAATTATCTTTGGCAAAGTTATTATACAGGTTGGATGAAGGCGAGTTCGTAAAGGATACAAAAAATATAAAATGGATAAGGCTATTATATGCGCATCCGGCGCATTTTACAGACGAGTTTATAGGGGCGATAAAAAATATAGGCCGGGTATGCAAATATATTGATTTGCCTGTTCAGCATATTAATGATAAAATATTAAAAACTATGGGGCGTAAGGTTACCAAAAAATACATTTTTGATTTGATCTATAAATTGCGCAGCAATATACCCGGTATTGCAATAAGGAGTTCGTTGATAGTGGGTTTGCCCGGCGAAGGGGAAAAAGAATTTAAGGAGTTGCTTGAATTTATGAATGAGGTTAAATTTGAACGCCTCGGCATATTTACCTATTCAAGAGAAGAAGATACGCCGGCCTATAATTTTAAAAATCAGGTCAGCGAAAATATAAAGAAGCAAAGATTTCAAAAGGCGATGCAGCTCCAACAGGATATTTCAAACCAGATAAATAAAACTTTTTTGGGTAAGACGATTACAGTTTTGATAGACGAGAAGGATGTAAATGACCCGGCATCTTATATAGCGAGAAGCTATGCTGATGCGCCGGAAGTAGACGGCCAGGTTTATGTAAAAAATGTAGGTTCGCCCCTACGGCCAGGAGATTTTGTGGACGTTAAAATTACTGATACGTTTGAATATGATTTAGTGGGTGAATATGAATCTGCCAAATAAACTTACAATATCCCGAATATTGTTGACTTTTGTTTTTATGTTTTTTTTATTTTCAACATGGCCTTT
>Ga0172369_10010292_pt1 | contig 10182 bp, 9 predicted proteins | sample LakKiv25m_FD_114539 | JGI IMG/M metagenome (GOLD analysis project Ga0172369, IMG submission 114539) | Freshwater microbial communities from Kabuno Bay, South-Kivu, Congo - kab_022012_11.25m | ecosystem: Environmental > Aquatic > Freshwater > Lake | place: Democratic Republic of the Congo...
AAGATACCCACCTGGATTACCGCGTAAATCCAGGATTAACTTTTTCATACCTTCGGATTTAAGTTTTGCAAGGGCTTCCATCATCTCCTGATGAGTAGTAGCAGCGAAACGATTTATAATGACTACTCCTATATCTGAGCCATCCATTAAAAATGAAGCATCAACCGTATTGAGTGGAATTTTATCGCGTGTAATTGCAAAATGAAGAAATTCTGATTGATTTCCTCTTTTGACATCTATTTTAACTATGGTTCCTTTAGGACCTTTTAATTTTTTAGGAACATCGGCTCTTTCAATACCAATTACATTTTCCCCGTCAATTTTCAGGATTTTGTCACCGGACATAACGCCAAGGATTTCGCTTGGTCCGCCCGGAATTGGAGAAACAACCGTCAGAGTGTCGTTCAAAATATCGAACTCCACACCGATACCTTCGAAACTACCCTGAAAATCTTCATTCACCCGCTTCATTTCTTCCGCAGAAATAAAGACCGAATGAACGTCAAGCTCTCCGAGCATACCTTTTATAGCTGATTCCACAAGTTTTTGGGTATCAACTTCATCAACATAATTTTTTACGGCACTGTTTAGTACAAATTCGATTTTTTTCATCTGCTGGTAGATATTGTCACCAGATACTAACGGTTGAATATAAAAACCAAGAATTACCCCCAGAACAATTGCTCCGCCTATTAGGAAATACTTCCTCATTATCCTATCCTTTTATCAAATAAATACAATTTTCAATTATGAAAAAAAATTCATTCAAAATTAAATATTTTTACATAATTCAAACGAAAAATATTAACGGCTAATCAAAAAATATCTTGTAACGTTACCTAAACTTGTTTGAATAGTGCAGAAATACATACCATTTTCTAAGTTTTTAACATCAAAATCCACTTGGTAAGAACCTTCTTTCAACTTTTCATTTAAAACAGTGGTAATCTGAGAGCCATAAGAGTTGAAAAGTTGAACTTTAAATTCGGATTCCTGGGGTAATTCGAAGCTGATTGTACCTTTTTCCATCATTGGATTCGGGTAAATAGGGTCAATCATAAATTTATGCGGAACTTTATTCGAGGTCATTTTGATTCCAACTGAACACGATGATTCACCATTGAATTCATCTGCTATTCCGTTCCCTGTAATAGATATAACCTGTTCGAGGCAATTAGCCCATTTTACATGAATTGAATCGGTCTGTGCTTTTTTATCTACTTCGGATGTTTTGTAACAAACATAAAGTGATTTGCTTTCCTTTGGATTTATTATCACTGGGAATTGAGTTTGAGGCATTGAGTAAAAAATATTATGGTCCAATGGAAAGTTATTAAATCTGATTGGAAAACTTCCATAATTATAAAGACTGAAACTATCGCATATAAAACTTCCCAAATAGTGAGTTTTGAAATCAATTATTCTTCTGGAATCGCTGCTCCAATCTGGGAAAGAAATAGTAAAACCGGGAATAGTATCGGAAATGACAGATTTGTTGCCAGCCAAATCTGTTGCTATTATGCTATAAAAGGCATCCTGGTAGGGGTCAATCACCATTATTTTAAGATTTGTAATTTCAATTGATTTTAACGTGTATTCAATACTGCAATTAACTACATTAATAGTATCTATTGACTTAATTCCGTTATCAGTACCGGATGAATCAGTTATAGTTATGTTAAACAAAAAATTACAAGAATCTGATTTCATTATAATGTTTGGTGGTATTCTGTCTGTGGATACTTTGAAAATGAGATTCATCAGATTTTGTGTAATACATGGATTTTCAAGAATTAATGAATCAATCATTAATGTATCATTGGGGTAGGAAAAACAGACCATAAAAGAATCAATCTGTCCTGGTTTTAAAACTCTTGGAGTCGGGTAATTAAACTTAATCAGGCTGCTGAATGTTTTCAAACTTGAAATTGTTTGGGGAAATTTTCCATAATTATGTATCTGAATTTGCAAGCACAAGTCTTTATTTGCAACGGTAGAATCATTGAAGGTAGGTACGGTTTCATCAAGTTCCCTTTTATTCAAAGATAAAGTAAAACCAGGTAATTCGAAATTCTTCTGAGTCTTGTGTCCTATCGAATCGTAAGCAACAATGGAAAAACTACCATCCTTCCGGAAATTATTAAGTTGTGCTGTCCATTTCACTCTTGATTTATATGGAGTAAAACCTTCAATAGCAACATTTACATTCTCTGATGAATCTACAGGGACAAAAATCTGGCTGATTCTGGAATCATTCATGGCTGTATCCATGGCAATACCTTGTACTGTAAAACAACTGTCGTTACCTAAGATTTCCGGAGGTCTGAAATCTAACGGTTTGAAACTCATTCCACCTACATAACCATACGAATTTGCGAAACCATAACCATATACGTAAACACCGACCTCAGCCGAAGATTTAATTTCATGAACGCCGTCTTTGACCGGAATGTTAGCATAAGAATATACACTACCGGGAATTGAATTAAACAATGATTGATTTACCGGACCTCCATCAAGCCTAAGATTAGCTATTGCAGTATCGGGTGAAACTATAATAATATATTGAGCTAAATAAATTTCGTGATATCCGGGAGTCGGATAACTGTTAAATTCGTGAGCCTGAACATTCATAACTCGGTAATTATCCATAAATTGTTCAACCGGAGGAATTATCATCATAAATGGGTCACTGAGCTGCTGGTCATTCTGAGAGCCTGCTGTTTTTTTATATTGTGCGACTAAAATAGCATTATTTGCAGTAACTATTGCTGCATTATTCAAAGCACCCTCGTAATAACCACCTCTATCGAGAGTAACGAGTTTGACGTTGTTTATATAAACGTCCGTACCATCATAAGCTGCTAAGATTCTGTATAAATCATTCCCATCTCTTCTTACACCCGGAGGCTGTATGTATGGAACCAGAAAAGCATTTTTTCCCCAAACCCTGACAGGCGGTATTTGCTCGATTAGAACGTCACGAGAACCGGAAAAAGAGACTCTTGCGGGTAAAGTTGCCCGCTGTTGACCTGCGAATACAGCAACAGGTTTGTCTGAATGTACTTCCGAACCTGTTAAATCAGGATAATCATTTAGTGTAGTAAATTTAGCTTGCACCAAATATACTTCTCCTTTGTTCAGCAATATATTCTGTATTTGATTATTATAAGCATACGTGGCTGTCGAGGGGATGATTTGAACATGAGTACTATCTTCGGATGCTACAACAGCAAATTGTGATGGTGTTCTGCTGAATCCTCCGATACCCCCGTCGCTATTGTAAGCCATTACAAGATAGTCATTACCGAGAACATCGGTTGGTAAAACAAGAAAAGCATCACTTGTGGTATTTGCCTGACTAAGTGCATATACAGTTATATCGGTATCGGCAACAATATGAAAGGAACGCTTTACAACTAATTCATCTTCATATCTTCCCCAATCCACACCACTGTTATTGTAAGATTCAAGCTCATAAGGCAGGTAGGGAAGCTGAAAAGAGAACATGGTTCTTGGGTCATTAATCTGAAAATTCTTCGTATATTTAGTACCGAAACCATCGTAATAATCAATTGTTCCTCTTGTCGGATAAAGTGAGGTTATAAGAATATATAAAGAATCTTCACAGTTTTCCGAACCAGCGCAATTATGATAATTGGGAATGAAAGTAAACCAGAAATCCTTTCCCTGACTATCAAAATAATCACCGGAAAATAAATTTACCTTAAAGAAAAAAAGCAGAAGTATCAAAAAAGGTCTTTTGAAAATAATCGGGTTGAAGTTCTGTGTTTTCATAATACTCCGATTTTCACTAATTTTGAATATATTTTAAAAAAATATGGACAATTTAACATTTATAATATTTTAAGTATGAAAAAATTATCTCATTCTGAAATTCTTAACATAAGAATAACACCCGAAGAGGCAAAAAGTTGCACCAGAAATCCTGTTTATTTAATGGCTTTGAACATCCGTTCGCTCTATAATGTAGGTTCACTTTTCAGAACTGCGGATTCAGCTTTGGTTTCAGAACTGATATTAACAGGTTATACTCCACATCCCCCAAGAGAAGAAATAAAAAAAACGGCTCTCGGAGCAGATGAGACTGTTCCCTGGAAATATTTTAAAAATCCGATTGATGCTTTTGATTATTTGAAAAGTCAAAAAATCAAAATCTTTGCTGTAGAAATTACCGATAAAAAAAGAAGCTATGATTCGCTCACACTTACAGATTTTCCTGTTTGTCTCATCCTTGGCAATGAACTGACGGGCATTGATAATCATTTGCTTGAACTCTGTGATGATGCCGTCGAGATACCAATGTACGGCGTCAAACATTCTTTAAACGTCAGCGTTGCAGCAGGAATAGTAGTTTTTGAATCTATAAGAATATTGAAAAACAACAAATAATTTCTTTAATTTGTATTTTGTTTTGATTTTTTCTTAAATTGTAAAAAAATATTGGAGAAATTTTTATGAATGAAGATACAGAAAAAAAACAAAGCAGTTTGGAAGACGAATTCATTAATACTCTGGGTACTGTTTTCGACCCGAATGATGTAGTGGAATCAAAATCTGATAATCAATTGCAAGAAGAACTTGAAAAAAAGCAGGCTTTTAAGGTCAATAAGGGTAGAAATTCCAAACAATCACACGAATCAGCAGGTTATGAAAATGAATCTGACGAAAATTTTCAGGATTTTCTTATTTATAAAAATCTTGCGGGAAACAAATCATCTTTTTCTGACAAAAACAGGATTCCAAAAGAGAACATCCATTATAGTGGTAAAACAGTTGAAATTGAAGTTGACAATAAATTCCATAGCAAGCATTCATCTGAGCAAACAGGAATTATTCTCCAACGAGACGAATCAAACACAATCAAGAGAATTGAAATCATTTGTTCATGCGGTGAGAGAACTGTGATTGACCTCGAATATGAAAATGAGCAAAAGCAATAATAATATTTTGAACGAAACACAAAACAGGACAGAATGCATTTTTTAGGAGAGTTAAGTGCACTTGGAGCAGCAATATTATGGTCTTTTTCTTCGTTTGTTTTCACTGAAGCTACTAAAAGAATCAGCACTTATCAGCTTAATATTTCCAGATTGCTTTTTGCCTGGATTTTTTTAGTTATAACAATTTTAATTTTCAGACTCGATTATAGAGTCACTTCCGAACAAATTCTATTTCTTTCAATAAGCGGAATTATCGGATTAACGCTCGGTGACTGGTTTTTATTCAAAGCATTCAAAGAAATCGGTCCAAGAATTTCAATGCTGTTAATGGCTCTCAATCCTGCAATAGCTGCCATAATAGCTTACTTTGCCATGGATGAAAAAATATCCTTTTATGGCATTTTAGGTATGTTCATTACTTTATCCGGTATTTCTTTAGTTGTGATGCAGAAAAGTAATGGAGAAAAAGGTCAATTCAGAATTACAAGACTTGGTGTGCTAATGGGTGTATTAGCTGCATTCGGGCAAGGAATCGGTCTGATATTTTCAAAATATGCTTATCTTTCGGGTCATGTAGATAGCTTTATGGCAACATTTTTAAGAATATTTTCGGCATATCTTGTATTACTTCCGATAGGTTTAGTTTTGAAAAGATTTGAAAATCCAATCAAGGTTTTTTCGAGAGACAGAAGAAGCTTATTTCTCGTTGTTGTTGGTTCAATTATTGGACCCTTCCTTGGAATTACTTTGAGTTTTATTGCGGTAATTTATACCGAAGTTGGAGTTGCGGCTACTTTGATGTCAACTTCACCGATACTCATTCTGCCATTATCAATCTTGATTTACAAAGAAAAATTAACATGGAAATCAGTCGTCGGTGCATTTATCGCTGTTGGCGGTATTTCATTACTTTTTCTTACTTGAAAATATGGAAAAAAAATCTATCATTGAAGTCAGAGACTTAACCGTAAAGTATGGTGAAACAACAATACTCGAAAATGTAAATTTTGATGTTTACAAAGGAGAAATTTTTTTGATTGTTGGTGTCAGTGGTTGCGGTAAAAGTACTCTCCTTCGCCAAATCATCGGATTAGAGCAGCCAACCATGGGTAAGGTTATTGTTGATGGAGAAGATTTTACAGAGTCTTACGGTCAGAATAGATTAAACATTCTGAAAAAATTCGGTATTCTCTTCCAATCTTCGGGACTGTTTGCATCCATGACTTTAGCAGAGAATATTGCATTGCTTCTGGAAAGTCATACTAACCTTAATGCAGAACGGTTAAATGAAATAATTGCCCTTAAACTCGATGCCGTTGGATTAAACGGATATCAGAATTACATTCCGAGCGAAATATCAGGTGGTATGAAAAAGCGTGCAGCTTTGGCAAGAGCAATGACTTTAGATCCCGATATATTGTGTTTCGATGAACCGTCTTCCGGTTTAGACCCTATCACTTCTGCCTCACTCGACAACTTGATTCTGGATTTGAATCATGTTTTGAATACTACCATGATTGTTGTCAGCCATGACTTAGCAAGCATTCTAAGAATAGCCGACAGAGTTATCATTATTGATAAAGACAAGAAAGGTATTTTGGCTGAAGACACACCTGCAGAGTTACAAAGAATGAAAGAGAATGAGGCTGTTTATAATTTTTTTAACAGAATTGCTTAATTTTTTTCTTCAGCGAATTGTAATGAATTACCGTCAAAAAGACCGATGTAATATACACATTCGTTTTCCCCTTCATAAATGTACTTTGTGGTGTTAGCACCGGTCATCAGATAAATGAATCTACCGGGAAGTTTATCCGTAAATTCTTTATAAATCTGAACGGCTTCTTCGAAATCGGGAGATGAGTCCAGAAATTTAATAGAGGAGGAAGGAAGACAAACTAAAGGATATTCATAAGAATAGCCAAAATAATAATCCTCATCCCTTCTGTTCAAAAATAAATAATCATTCGGCAATAAAGCTTCAATTCTAACCTCAGGATTGTCAACACCGCTGATTTCCTCAATTGAATTTTTGGAAAGGTCAAGTATTTTACTTCTGATAAATGGTCCCCGGTCATTAATTCTAACAAGGACTGATTTATGATTTTCCTGATTAGTAACACGTATAATTGTCCCAAAAGGCAGATTTCTGTGTGCAGCACTTAAAGCATTCATATCGTATTTCTCACCGCTTGCAGTCTTACGATTATGAAATCTTCTACCGTACCATGAAGTTTTACCTTCCTGAGCAAAATAAAAATCACTGCCAATGTCAAGTTGTTCTATTCTATGTTTTTTAGAATTAGACGGTGAACTCGTTGTTTCGCCCGATGCAAAAAGGTCAGCTTCAACAGATTTGAAAAGCATCAACCCTAATGACAGGATGAAAACAAAAAATAAAGCTACCGTAAATTTAAAAATTCCTCTCATCATTTACCAAATCACTTAAACAAATCACGATAAAAAAACGGACTTTTTTCAAAGCCGTATTTTAAGGGAATGCAAAATAGGTGAATAAAATCTGACTTACAATTAACAATAAATTAAAAAAAGTTCATTTTCAGAATCCGATGTTTGGTGTGTTATCACAGCAAAATTGAAGATTAAAATGAAGAAAATAGCTTTAAAGGATATTTTATTTACTCATTTTGAGATGGATTGGATGGTTTCTGTTAATAAATTAATTTTTATTAATTTAAAGGTAAAATCCAGCCTGAAACCCTATATTTCCAAGCATCCAACTATTTTTCCCACTGAATTTCAATGAATAAGAAACTGAAGTAAAGATGTCACGGTCAATTTGCAGGAAAAAAGCAAAACCTACATCTGTATAATTTTCCTGATAGCCGATTCTTCGAGTATTTATTTCTAATGTATTGTTAAATTGAGCAGCGCTAAGAACAATATTCGTCCATGCTTTCAAGTATGTTTGGGGTACAGTTGTAAATCCTCCTTCTAAATGAATAACTGCCTGGTCTTTTAAAACTATATCTCGTAAATTATATGTTGCACCAATGCCCAGCCAGCTAGTCTTGAAATTTAATGTCAGGTCTGCTCCTACGGATAACTCGAAGCAATCATATCTGAGAATGGAATCGCTCAATGCATTCTGAATTCCGTTTTTAAATTTGGTAGGAATTTTAAAACCTAATCTTGCTGAAGGTCTGAAAATTCCACTGTCCAAAAAATTGTAACCTGCTGAAAAGCCGTAATGCAAAGCTTCGAAATATGAAAACTGACCGCGTGTTTTATCGGTAAAGGTTTGTGTATCTTTTAAATAATTAACTTTATTTGATTCCTTTGATGTTAAATAGCTGAACGGAACTTCTGTACGAACGAACAAATTTTTCATTAAACGGTAATTCAAAGCTAAAGCCAAACGATAATCCTTAAATTCCGTGACATAATAATTTGTATCAATCTTATCCCCGATTGTGCGAATTTCTTTGAACTGCGATTTTTCATCACCGTTTATATTGTAATAATTAGAACCTGAAAGATAATTCATTCCGAATTCTATAAACATGTCTTTTCTTGACTGTATAAAATTTCCCTGAGAAAATACATCGGCTCCTGAAAGAAAAATAAATAAAGCTAAAATCCACAATACTCGCTTAACCATCTCTAATCCTGTTCATCGTTTCAAAAAAACAAAATTAAGTCAAATTATTAAGATTAACAGTATTTTTTTGTCATCCGTATAATATTTATTTATTTTTGTTTTAATCGAATTTGTTCGATTTTAAAATCTTTGATTATTGTTTACAAGCTAGGACTTGATAATAAAAAGAACATATAAAAAGCTTTATATTTTATAAAATTTATGGATATTCCTGAAATATTGATTGAACGACTGCTAAAAGCAAAACATGTCACAGTTCTGACAGGTGCCGGTGTGTCTGCGGAAAGCGGCATAAAAACATTCCGCGACCCGGATGGACTCTGGGCGACTTTAAATCCTGCCGAACTCGCAAGCATAGACGGTTTTCTCTCAAATCCGGAATTAGTGTGGTCTTGGTATCAGCATAGAGTTAGTATAATCCACAATTCAAAGCCAAATGCGGGACATTATGCTTTAGCTGAGATGGAGAAAATGTTTGAAGAATTTTCCCTAATCACGCAGAATGTTGACAGACTGCATCAGAAGGCAGGCTCAACTAACGTTTGGGAACTTCATGGCAATATAGTCGAAAATCATTGTTTTAATTGCAAAAAACCATACAACTGTGAAACTGAGCTTTCTGATAAAAAATTGCCAAGATGCCCTCATTGCGGTGGATTAAACAGACCATCGGTTGTCTGGTTTGGCGAAATGCTTCCTCTAACAGCTATGCAGGAAGCCGAAAAAGCTACCTTAGTGGCAGATGTGTTTTTCAGCGTTGGTACTTCGGCAGAAGTATTTCCTGCGGCTAATTTACCTTACCTCGCTAAAAACCATGGTGCTTTTCTCGTAGAAGTAAATCCTAACCAAACATCGCTTACTAATTATGCAAATGTTCATTTGCAGGCTTATTCGGGAGTTGCTTTGCCTTTGGTAGTATCTAAACTTAAAGAAAATATTAAATAAATTTAATAAATAGTTGATAATTATGATAGTTGGAATAGGAACAGATATAACGGAAATTCAGAGAATCGAAACTGCAATCGAAAAGTACGGCTCTCGCTTTGCTGACAGAATTTTCACCAAAACAGAGCAAGAGTACTGCGAATCATATAAAAAAGGCAAATATGAGCATTATGCTGCTCGTTTCGCTGCAAAAGAAGCCTTCAGCAAGGCGATAGGAACAGGAATAACCGATGGTTACAAATTCAATGAAATCGGCATCTACAACGAGAAAAGCGGCAAACCTGTGATTCAACTTTACGGTGGCTTATTAGAAAAATGGGGAGATTGCGAGGTTCATATTTCCCTGTCGCACACGGGCACATTAGCCATTGCTATGATAGTGCTGGAGAGTGCTGCCAGAAGAACAATCAATACTGAATTATAACAGAATTGACAAATGACTTCTTTCTTCCTTTTTCCCCTTTGGAAAAGGGAGAAGTGGGATTTCACGATAATTAAAAATGTAGAATGTAGAATGTAGAATTACAAGTAAAGTAGCAGGTTCCCTTTTTCCCCTTTGGAAAAGGGAGAAGTGGGATTTTCTTTTTCCCCCTTTGGAAAAGGGGGCAAGGGGGATTTTCTTCTTCTTTACTTCCCACTGAACGATGACTT
>Ga0172369_10010293_pt1 | contig 10182 bp, 5 predicted proteins | sample LakKiv25m_FD_114539 | JGI IMG/M metagenome (GOLD analysis project Ga0172369, IMG submission 114539) | Freshwater microbial communities from Kabuno Bay, South-Kivu, Congo - kab_022012_11.25m | ecosystem: Environmental > Aquatic > Freshwater > Lake | place: Democratic Republic of the Congo...
AAACAATACACCAAGGAAGAATATGAAACTCTGGTCCCCAAAATCATCAAACACATGAACGACATGCCCTACATTGATGCTAAAGGTAGGGTATATAAGTACGGTGAATTTTTCCCACCAGAACTCTCCCCATTCTGCTACAACGAAACAATAGCCCAAGAATATTTTCCACTAACTAAAGAAGAAGCCCTAAATCAAGGCTACCAGTGGAAAGAGAAAGAAGAAAGAAACTATCAAATAGACATCAAAAACGAAGAAATGCCCGATGATATTAAGGAAGTAAAGGAAGACATCATAGGGAAAGTCATAGAATGCTCTCATAAAGGAGAATGTAATGAACAATGCACCGAAGCCTTCAAAATCATAGAGGATGAGCTCAAATTCTATCAAAGGATGAATCTACCCATCCCCAGACTCTGTCCGAATTGCAGACACTACCAACGTTTAAAACAAAGGAATCCCTTGAGACTCTGGCATAGACAGTGTATGAACGAAGGTTGCCAGAATGAATTCGAAACAAGTTACGCACCAGACCGACCCGAAATAGTGTATTGTGAGAGTTGTTACAACAAGGAGGTGTACTAAATTCGTGTTAGCACTTTTAGACGGCCGTCAAGTTTGATAACACGGAAACCCCTAGGAAAGACCTAGGGGAGGGTGGAAAACAAATTTTGCAAAAATAATTTTCTCTTTCCACAGAGAAACTTGACTTTTTTAAAAAACCTTATAATATAAGGCTATATTGGCAGTGTTTTTTTGCAAAAAATTTATGAATTCCATAAAACCCTTTAAAATTGCAGTTTTGACCGGTGGCCCCTCACTAGAGAGGGGTATTTCTCTCAATTCCGCTCGTTCGGTACTGGATCATTTGAGCGATGATCATATCGAAATTGTACCGGTATATTTTGATCACAAAAAGAGAGCCTATAAAATTTCTCGAGCCCAATTGTATTCCAATACTCCGTCTGATTTTGATTTCAAGCTTACCGAGCATTCTGCTCCACTTAATCAGAAATCTTTAGTTAGATTGCTTGAGTCTGTGGACATCGTTTTTCCGGCAATGCACGGTCCGTTTGGCGAAGATGGGCAAATCCAGACATTTTTAGAAAAAAACAAAATTCCTTTTGTCGGGTCCGGCAGTCAGGCTTGCAAAATGGCATTCGATAAATATGAAGCGAACACGATTCTCGAGAAAAGTGGATTTTATGTTTTACCGGCGGCGCTTCTAAAAATCTATTCTCGAGACAACAAAAAAATAATCAGACAATTTTTCAAAAAATACAAAATCAAGCGAGCAGTGGTAAAGCCGGCTACCGGCGGATCGAGTATCGGAGTCTTTTCAGTCTCGACTCCGGCCGAGGCGCTCGAGAAAGCCAACTTGCTTTTCTCAAAAAGAATGGACACTCGAGTGGTCTTGGAGCCGTTTGCAGAGGGCAAAGAATTTACCGCTATTGTTCTTGAGAACAAGCTTGGTATGCCGGTAACTATTATGCCGACCGAAATAGAAACTTCCTATCGGGAAGGACAGATTTTTGATTATCGTAAAAAATATTTGCCGACTAATCAGGTGAAGTATCACTGCCCGCCGAATTTTTCTAAGGAAACAATCGAAAAGATAAAGATCCAAGCGGAATTACTTTTTAAGCTTTTTGGCATGCATGACTTTTCGCGCTTTGATGGGTGGGTCTTTCCAAACGGCGAGATTTGGTTTTCGGATCTGAATCCGGTTCCGGGAATGGAACAAAATAGTTTCTTGTTTCAGCAGGCGTCGCGTTTGGGCATGAGCCACAGCGACCTTCTTCGTTACGTGGTAAAAAATTCTTGCCAAAGGCAGAAGATCGCTTTTCCGGGTAATTTGGTTCGACCCCGAAAGAAAAGAAAGCCGGTGTCAATTATTTTCGGTGGGCAGACTTCAGAACGACAAGTGTCCTTAATGAGCGGAACCAATGTTTGGCTCAAACTCCGAAAATCCAAAATCTACGAACCACATCCTTACTTGCTCGATTCCAAAAACAATGTTTGGGAATTACCGTATGCCCTTATTCTAAACCATACCGTGGAAGAAATAATAGCAAGTGCCAGAAAGGCCGCCACTGATCAAAAGCGGATAGGTGCCTTGCTTGAAAAAGTAAAAGAGGAGCTTTTGCTCGAGTCGGGCGAGGCCAGTGACCCGTATTTCTTGCCCAAGAAAATGTCTTTCGAACAATTTGCCGAGAAGTCAAAATTTGTATTTTTGGGTTTGCATGGCGGAGACGGAGAAAACGGCAATATTCAAAAAATTCTCTCCGATCGAGGAGTCAAATTCAACGGTTCGGGTGAAATAACTTCCAGACTTTGTATGGACAAATTTGAAGCTGGAGAACTTATTCGAGGGATAAAAATAAAAGATATTGGAATTGCTCCGCAAAAAGTTCTTTCAGTAAAAGCCATTAAACCAAAAGACTCAGACAAACTTTGGAGAAAGTTGACCAGTGAATTTATGGCTAAAACCCTGATTGTTAAACCAAAAGATGACGGCTGTTCGACGGGAGTAGCGCATCTCTACGGCAGGAATGACCTAGCCAGTTATTTGAAATATGCCCAAGAAGGAAAAATATCGATTCCAGCGCATGTTCTTCGAAATCAAAGCACAATCATCGAAATGCCGAGTCATAAAGTTTCAGAACTACTTTTTGAGAAATTTATCGAAACCGATACGGTTAGTTCTAAAGGAAACAAGCTCAAGCATAACCGAAAAAGTGGCTGGGTAGAAATAACTATCGGAATTTTGGAGCAGAGAAGGAAAATGCATGCTCTTTCACCGAGTATTACCATTGCCGAAGGTGAGGTGCTTTCTTTAGAAGAAAAATTCCAGGGTGGAACCGGCATTAACATTACACCTCCTCCAGAAGCCATTGTCCGCCCAAAGGCTCTTTCTCGAGCCAAGGGGTTGGCCGAAGAACTGGTCAAAGAAATCGGCCTTCGAGGCTACGGCCGAATTGATGCTTTTATGAATATTACCACCGGCGCGCTTTTGGTCATTGAGATAAACACCTTGCCGGGGCTGACTCCTTCAACCGTGATTTATCATCAGGCACTGGCCGAAAATCCGCCAATGTTCCCACGCGAATTTTTGGAGAAAATTATCAAAAATAGCGGATATTAAAATGTCTTTGGTTTATATTGAACTTTCGAGAAAAAACTTAATTCACAATTTCAAACAGTTGAAAAAAATTGCCAAGCCTGGCACAGAGATTGCCGCGGTGATCAAAGGCAACGCATATGGCCACGGACAAAATGAGATAGCCAAAATTCTTGAACCCTACGCCGATTATTTTCAAGTGAATAGTTTTTCTGAACTGAAATTATTGCGGAAAGTCAGCAAAAAGAAAACTTTTGTTTTAGGCTATGTAGAACAGAAAGATTTAAAAGAGGCCATGAAGCTCGGCTGTATTTTGTCGGTGTTTTCAATCGAGATTTTGCGGGAAATAGAGAAAGTAGCGAGAAAACTCAAGATTAGGCAGGAAATCCATATGCCAATCGATGCCTATTTGGGTCGGGAAGGATTTTGCGAAGGACAGTGGGTAAAATTTTTTGAAACGATAAAAAAATGTCGGTATATTAAACTCGGTGGAATCTATGCGCATTTCGCGAACATCGAAGATACCGCTGATTTTTCTCATGCCGAGCGTCAAATCAGAAAGCATGCCGAAGCTGTCAAATTAGCAGAAAGCTTTGGACTCAAGAAATTACAGAATCATATCTCGGCCACCTCCGGGCTTTTGGTTTATGAAAAAAACAAGGGTCTAAATTCCGTAGTGCGCCTTGGGGTGGGAATCTACGGGCTTTGGCCGTCAGAACATATTAAACGTTTGTATTCACTTGGAAGCGAAGCTTCCAAGTTGGAGTTGCGACCAGTCATGGCTTGGAAGACTAAGATTGCCCAAATAAAAACTTTGCCGGCTGGGCATCCGATTGGCTACGGGCTCACTTATTTGACTTCTTCTTTAACCAAGATCGCGGTCATCCCTACAGGTTATGCGGATGGTTTTCCGCGCAGTTTATCAAACAAGGGTGAAGTGTTGATCGGTGGAACCCATTGTCCGGTTTTAGGTCGAGTGGCCATGAATATGTTTGTAGTGGATGTAAATCATTTAAAGCGGGTGGAAGCGGAAGATGAAGTAGTTATCCTGGGACGACAGGGTGGGGAAGAAATCACCGCCGAAGAAATAGCCGAAAGAGCCGATACCCTTAATTACGAAATAATTACCCATATAAGTCCGCTTATCCCGAGAATCATTGTAAAATAACGAAAGTTGCCTTTTCTCTTTTTTTATATTATTATCTAATTATGTCACAAGATAGATTAATAAAGCTTGCTTGCGGGAGCTGTAAGAGAATCAATTACTGGTCTTCCAAGAACAAAAAGCTGGTTACCAAAAAAATAGAGCTCAAAAAGTACTGCCGATGGTGCAAAAAAGCCACCAAACACAAAGAAATCAAGAAATAATTTCCTTTCTTTTTTCCTCGTGTTATAATCGACTTGCAGTAAATGTTTACTGCTTGTTCTTTGTATTTCGGGATTGCGTCCTTAAGAACGTGATCCTAGGAAATGCAAGACATTTTTAATTTTTTGCATTTCTGTCCCTCCGACTTCGGTCGGAGCGGATGGGCGATTAGTTTAGTGGCAGAACAACGGTCTCCAAAACCGTTGGCGGGAGTTCGATTCTCTCATCGCCCGCAAATAAAAAAGGGTTCACAATGGAACCCTGGTTCTTTTTTTTCTTACCACACTTCTGTGATATTTTGATAACCCTGCAAAGATATGAGGGGGCACAGAAGAAATGAATTTTTGAGGGTCGGGTAATTCTATGATACCCGGAGCTCCCCTATAGGAGCTCGGAGGAACTTTTTTCATAAGTTTCGGTTTTGGTTTCAAAATAAATCTAACATAATAGATTTAGAATTGTCAAACAAAAAAGGGTGCTCATTCTAAAAAAATATATTATAATGCCTACATGATCTCGCGGATATATGTTGTTCCCAAAGTTCGAGACAGCCGAGAAAGGCTGTTTTTAAAATCATGGGCGCTTTTGGGTCTATCCGGCAAACTCTCTACGATGAAAGTTTTCGATTCTTACATTATCGATTCTGATCTGCCTTACGAAGACTTGTGCCGAGTGGCCGGCATTTTGACTAATCCAAACCTTGAAGATAGTTTTGTAAACAAACTCAACACCAAGCTTGATAAATTTAAATATGTCGTCGAGGTGGGTTTTTTGCCTGGGGTAACCGACAACGTAGGAAATTCGGCGCGTGAGACTATTTTAGATTTTTTCCACTTAGATAAAAATGCGGACATAAAAGTTTTTTCTTCAAAAGTATTCTTAATCGGCGGGCATATCCGACAAAGCGATGTTGAGCGCATAGCCGCCTCGCTTCACAATTCCTTGATAGAAAGATCTTATATCGTTTCTGTGGATGAATTAAAGAGGGTAGGTAGTTTACCGCTTCGCGCGCCGGAAGTTGTTTTGGAGTCCCGAGCGCCGATTATTACCGTACCTCTCAATGTTTCCGACGAAGAACTTTCGAAGATCGGGAGAGAAGGTATTTTGGATAGAGGTATTCGTCGTGGGCCTCTAGCACTTGATCTTGTCTCCATGAAAACAATTCAAGCGTATTTCAATAAATTAGGTCGCGATCCGCGCGATATCGAGCTTGAAGCCTTGGCGCAAACTTGGAGTGAACACTGCAAACACACTATTTTTGCCGGACCTCTGGACGACATCAAAGACGGTTTATACAAAACTTATATCAAGGCGGCTACGAATTTAATCAGAAAAAATAAGGGCCAAAACGATTTTTGTGTTTCGGTCTTTTCAGACAACTCCGGCGGAATAATTTTTGACGATGATTATTTGATTACTCACAAAGTAGAAACGCACAACAGTCCTTCGGCCCTAGATCCGTTTGGCGGAGCGATTACCGGTATCGTGGGAGTCAATCGCGATACGATTGGATTTGGACTGGGCGCCAAGCCGGTAGCGAATGCATTCGGATACTGTTTCGGTAATCCAGAAGACGAGCGTGGTTTATACAAAGATATAGAAAAAAAATTCAAAATGTTTCCGGCAAAGCGCATTATGGAGGGTGTTATCCGAGGGGTAAACGTCGGTGGCAACTGTTCTGGCATTCCGACGGTTTCTGGTTTTGTCCGATTCGATGATCGTTTCCGAGGCAAGCCACTTGTCTTCGTAGGAACCCTGGGAATTATTCCGAGACAGATAAACGACAAGTTTGCGCACGAGAAAAAAGCGGAGGTTGGAGACTTTATTGTAGTAGTTGGCGGACGAGTCGGCGCGGACGGTATTCATGGCGCGACTTTTTCGTCGGTAGCGATGGATTCAACAAGTCCGGCGACGGCGGTGCAGATCGGCGATCCGATTACCCAGAAAAAGTTGAGTGACGCGATCGTCAAGGAAGCTCGTGCGATGTATCTTTATAACAGCATTACCGACAACGGAGCCGGTGGAATTTCCTGTTCAATAGCGGAAATGGCCAAAGAGTCGAATGGGGCGGAGGTAGATTTGGAGAAGGTGCCACTCAAATACCCGGGTCTTCGACCGTGGGAAATCTGGATTTCTGAATCACAAGAGCGAATGACTCTTTCGGTGCCTCCAAAAAAGTGGGAGGTATTCAAAAAACTAATGGAAAGCCGGGGAGTGGAAGCCACGGTGGTTGGGCAGTTCAACGATTCCGGGCGCTGTGTAGTCAAATATGAAGGCCGGAAGATTATGGATATTGATCTCGAGTTTTTGCATAACGGCCTACCGGCTAAAGCACTCCAGTCGCAAAAAGTTGAACATGTCCTGCCCCAACCCCAAGTTTCGAAAATTCCACGAGGAAAAATTCTGGAAGAGCTTATCGCCGACAAAAATATTTGCGGATTTTCTTTCATTTCCGAACAATATGACCATGAGGTTCAGGCCGGTTCGGTTTTGAAGCCGATTTCCGGCCGGGGCCGAATAAATACTGATGCGCAAGTTTTCCGTCCGGTGCTTTCTTCCAGGCGCGGGGTGGCGCTTTCAGCGTCCTTATATCCGTCTTACGGAGATTTAAGTACTTATCATATGGCGGCCTGTGCGCTCGATACTGCTATTAGAAATATTGTGGCCTCAGGGGGAACGCTTTCACGTTTGGCCGTTCTTGATAATTTCTGTTGGTGTTCTTCTTATGACAAGGGGCGTTTGTATGAACTCAAAGAAGCGGTCAAGGCTTGTTATGATTATGCCGTGGGCTATGGCACTCCGCTTATTTCCGGGAAAGACAGTATGTTTAATGATTTTAAAGGTTATGACGAGAAAGGGAACCCTGTTGCAATCTCTATCCCGCCCACTTTGCTTATCTCAGCTCTTTCAGTTATTCCGGATATTTATAAAACAGTTTCGCCGGAATTCAAATGTGCCGGCGATCTCATTTATCTTTTAGGCGAAACTTACGATGAACTTGGCGCCAGTGAATATTACAAATTACTCGCGCGAAAAGCGGGCAATAATTCGATTGGTGGAAATGTTCCGAAGGTGAACCTAGAAAAAAACAAAAAGGTTTACCAAATAGTGGAAGAACTTATCCAGAAAAACCTGCTGGCTTCTTCTGTTTCAGTAGCTTCTGGAGGATTGGCCGTTGCTCTCTCCAAATCCGCTATCGGTGGGATGTTTGGTTGTCGAATTTCACTCGAAAACGTGAGCTTGGAAGCTTCGCTTCCACTTGGAAGCGAAGCTTCCAAGTACGCAGATATAAAATTGTTTTCCGAAAGCCAGGGGAGGATTTTGGTTTCGGTAGCTCGAAAAGATGTCAAGAAATTTGAAAAAATTGCTCAGAAAATTCCTTGCAACCAGATTGGAGAAGTTACTAAAGATGGGAAGTTCATTATTTCTGACGAAAAAAATAAAAAAGTTATTGCGGACAATGTCAAAAAAATGCATGACCTTTATCATAATTTTTCCAATAAAATGCAATGAAACCAAAAAAAACCAGAAACAAAAAACCAAAAGTAATAGTTTTCTCCGGCTACGGGCTAAACTGTGAAGAAGAAACAAAATTCGCTTTCGAAAAAGCTGGAGGAGTGGCCGAGATCGTACACCTCAACGATATTATTGCCAAACCAAAAATTCTAGAGGAATATGATATTTTGGCTTTTCCGGGCGGGTTTTCTTACGGCGATGACACGGGCAGCGGTAAAGCTTATGCTAACAAAATAAAAAATCATCTAAGAGAAGAGCTTGATAAATTCCTTTCCAGAGACACTCTTACTATCGGCATTTGCAACGGCTTTCAAATCATGACCAATTTGGGAATTTTACCAGGGAGTCTTTTTTATAATAAAAACGGAAAATATATCGATCGCTGGGTAGACTTGAAGGCCGTGGGTCGGAGCCCTTGGACGGCCGGAATCAAAAATATTTCTTTGCCGATCGCGCATAGCGAAGGCCGATACATTATCGACCCGAAAGAATATAGGATGATGCAAAAGAAAAAACAGATCGCTTTTGTTTACCAAAAAGGAGAAATTTGCAAGTTTCAAAATTTAGAAGCCAACCCAAACGGTGCCGATCACGATATTGCTGGAGTTTTCGGTTACGGCGGACGAGTCTTGGGGATGATGCCGCACCCGGAACGCGCAATGTTTTCGCATCATTCGCCGCTGTGGCAGCAAAATAAAAAGAAATTACCGAAGAATGGCGAGGGGGCAGGGATTTTATTATTCAAAAATGCAATTAATTATTTTAAGAAAAAATAAATGAGAAGCAGAGAAATAAATGAAAAATGTGCTGTTTTTGGAATTTTTAATGCTCCGGGTATTGCGGCTCGCCAGGCGTATTTTGGACTATTTGCCTTGCAACACCGAGGGCAAGAACAATCCGGTATTGTTTCTACTGATGGTAAAAAATTATATGCCCACAAAGGCTCCGGCCTTGTTACCCAAGTTTTCAATGAAAAAATTATCGAAGGACTCAAGGGGGATTCGGCTATCGGACACAATCGCTATTCTACCAGCCGCGGTACTAACCCGAAATACGCCCAGCCGATCATCATAGACAACTTGCTTGCTTTCGCACACAACGGCAATTTGCCAGGGACAGAAAAACTTTCAGAGTTTCTTAGAAGAAACAAAATTACGATCAAAGATAATTCTGATTCGGAACTCATGGCCAAGGCGCTTGGGGTTTATATGAAGCAAGGCCTTTCTTTGCCTGAAGCAGTCAAAGAAGCTTACCCACTTTTTACCGGAGCCTTTTCCTGTGTAGTTCTTTCTAAGAATGAATTGGTTGCCTTCAGGGATCCTAGGGGCATTCGGCCGCTAGTGCTTGGTAAAAATGGAAAAGAAACGATCGTTGCTTCGGAAACTTGCGCGCTTCGCACCGTCGGAGCAGAACTAGTACGGGAGATCGAGCCTGGCGAGATGATAGTTGTTTCAAAAACCGGCTTGAAGAGTAAAATTTTGGCGAAAGCCGATCCAAAATTCGATATTTTTGAATTTGTGTATTTTTCCCGGCACGATTGTCTGGTGCTTGGACAATCTGTTTACCAGGTGCGAAAAAATTTCGGGAAAATATTATTTCAAGAAAATCCTAAAAGAAAACTGGATGTGATTATTCCGGTGCCGGAAACGGCGATCCCGGCGGCTATTGGTTATTCGCAAATCTCCGGCGTACCGTTTGAAATGGCTTTGCATAAAAATCGCTACATTCATCGCACTTTTATCGAACCATCGCAAGAAAACCGAGACGAAAAAATGAAGATGAAACTCTCGGTACTTAGGAGTATTGTTCGAGGCAAGCGGGTGGGAGTGATTGACGATTCAATTGTGCGCGGGACGACTTCACGCCCGATTGTGCAAATGCTTTTTGGGGCCGGTGCCAAGGAAGTGCACTTTATGGTCTCTTCTGCGCCGGTAAAATTCCCGGATTTTTACGGCATTGACACTCCGAATCAGAAAAAATTAATCGCTTCCCATAAAACCCCAAAGGAAATTTGTGAATTCTTGGGAGCTACTTCGCTCTCATATCTTTCAATTAACGGAATGGTGAAGGCAACCGGACTTCCTAAAAGCCGATTTTGTCTGTCCGCTTTCAATGGTGAATATCCGCTCCCTATTTTTGAGCACGAAAAAGAGATAAAATATTAAAATGAAAAGAATCG
>Ga0172369_10010296_pt1 | contig 10178 bp, 14 predicted proteins | sample LakKiv25m_FD_114539 | JGI IMG/M metagenome (GOLD analysis project Ga0172369, IMG submission 114539) | Freshwater microbial communities from Kabuno Bay, South-Kivu, Congo - kab_022012_11.25m | ecosystem: Environmental > Aquatic > Freshwater > Lake | place: Democratic Republic of the Congo...
AAGCAACAGGATCGCGACTACCAGCCTCCTCATTGCGGACTCCTTGTCTTGAGATGTCCGACAGCCTCAACCATTTTCGACCGTGACCGCGAGCAAGTGTCCCCGGCTGCCACGGACTCTATCATCGGCGCACCCACGCGGGGAAACAAACATGCTACGGCTGTAGATCCGCACAACATCCTCATGACGGGGGCCAAGAGGAGGTGAGGACGGTGATTGAGGCAAACATGCAGGATTCGACCCATCGCCCGGCCGCACACCCAGGCCTCCCCACTGGCCACACCCGGCCCGGCGCGCTACCATAGCGGCCGGTCCTCGACCCCGGAGGACGCAACAACCAAGAAGAACAAGGAGCGACCGTGACGGACGCCACTGCCATGAAGACAGCGACCCCGGAAACCATCGTAGGCGCCGTCCAGCTGCGCCACGTGCCCGGTTTCCAGGCGGCCATGCTGACGACGCGGGCGGCCTACGGAGATCTCGCGGGCCCGTTCCGGCGTCTCAAGGTCTGGGCGGAGCAGGTCGGCGTCCTACCAACGGGCAACGTCGTCGGCATCTTCTACGGGCAACCACCCTCCACCCCGGACGAGACCTGCCGCCTCAGTCTCTGCCTGCCCATCTCAGGGCCCGACGCGGAAGTGGCCCGCGCCGCCATTGCCGCGGGCGCCCTACGGGTCACGGAGAAACCGGACGTCCCTGAGGCGCCGACCCTTGCCGACGGTGACGTGGTCGAGGTGCGCGAGTTTCCCCGGCTCTTGGCTGTGGTCGCCTTCTATCGCGGGCCGGTATCCGGTTCGGGCGCAGCCTACGAGCAGGTGGCCGCGTGGGTCCGCGAGCGCCCCTACCTGCCTTCGGGCGCGCCCCGCGAGGTGTACCTGGCCGAACCGGGACAACTGGGCTCCGGCGTGATGGAGATCGAGGTGCACCAGCCAGTGGTGCCGCGCGGGCGGTAGAACTCAAGCCGGTGGTTCCGCGCAGCTGCTAGAACTCCAGCTGCCGGTCGTCCACCCCGGCGAAACTGCGCCGATGCAGGGCGCTCGGGCCGTGCACCCGCAGAGCTTCACGATGCCGTCGAGTGGCGTAGCCCACATGCTGGGCGAACCCGTACTCCGGGTGACAGGCGTCCAGCCCCCGCATGAGGCGATCGCGTACCACTTTGGCTACGATCGACGCCGCCCCCACCGCCGCGCTCTTGCCGTCCCCCCCCACCACCGCCTGCGCGCGGAGATCCGGGCGGCCGACATCGAAGCCGTCGATCAGCGCGAGGTCGTACGCTCCGGCCAGACCGTCGAGTGCCTGGGCGAGCGCTGCCAGGTTGCAGCGATGGAGACCACGTAGGTCGATGGTGCCGGCGGACACGCTCACTACCGAGACCCGTTCCGCAGCCGTGAGGATGATGCCGTAGAGTTCCTCGCGCCGGGCGCAGCTCAGGGCCTTGGAGTCGTCGATACCGGCCAGCGCGCGCGCCGCCACGCGAGAGTAGTCGAAGGTCACGGCGGCGGCCACGAGGGGTCCGGCAAGACAGCCCCGGCCTGCCTCGTCGACCCCGGCGAGACACAGCGCGTCGGGGCCCAGGTCGGCCAAGCGCCGGCGGTCGAACCGAACCGGGTTCCAGCGCCGCTCGGCCATCAGCCGGCTACAGCCCGCCGATCTTCGTTATCGGCCAGTAGATCATGAAGGCCTTGCCCAGGATCTTGTTCACTTCCACGGGCCCGAAGACCCGGCTATCACCGCTCTGGTTACGATTGTCACCCATGGCCCAGAACATGCCCGGCGGCACCGTCTCCTCCGGGTAGTTGCCCTCGATGAACTGCTCCTTGAGATAGGGTTCATCCTTGGCCACGCCGTTCACGTAGAGCTTGCCGTCGCGCACCTCGACCGTGTCCCCCGCTACGGCCACCACCCGCTTGATGTAGTCCTCTTTCGGCGAAGAAGGTGGGTGGAAGACCACCACGTCCCCGGGCTTGGGATCGGTGAACCGGTAGATGAAACGGTTGACCAGGACCCGATCGCCCTTGACGAGGGTGTCCTCCATGGATTCCGACGGAATGTAGAAGGGCTTGACCACAAACTGCTGGATCAGCAAAGCCAGGATGAAGGCCGTGCCGACGATGATCACGACCTCTACCAAGCTGCTGACCAGCGAGGAGCCCTCTTCCCGTCTCATCGCCGGAAGCCACGAGCGCACAATGCGGGAACGACCACCCACGCCACACAGGAGACCGCGGAAGCGCGGGAGTTGCGAGTTACAGTCCGTGGCGTCCTAGATCCGCTTCTCTTTGACGCGGGCCTTCTTGCCGACCTTACCGCGCAGGTAGTAGAGCTTCGCGCGGCGCACGTCGCCGATGGCGGTCACTTCGATCTTGTCGATCTTAGGCGAATGCAGGGGAAAGGTACGCTCCACGCCCACACCGAACGACTGCTTGCGCACGGTGAAGGTCTCCCGGACACCCTCGCCCTGTTTCTTGATGCAGATGCCCTGGAAGATCTGGATGCGCTCCCGGGTACCCTCGGTGACCTTGAAGTGCACCTTGAGAGTGTCACCCGCCTTGAACCTCGGGAGACCCTCCCGCAGCTGCTGCTGTTCCAACGCTTGAATGATAGTGCTCATGTATGCGATCCCTCGCGTCCCGTGCTCTTATGTATCGCCCACTTGTTTGAAGACGAGAGAATCTAGCCTATCCCGCGCGGTATTGCAACTCAGGAGGGCAGGCACCCGACCCTCTGCGCGCACGTTCCACCTCCGAACGGTTTGTCGATCGTCTCGTAATGGTACCTGCGGATGGCACGCACGGTGATGCACAGAAGGAGGAACCTGCATGGCTATCGACGCCGACACCCTTCTCGCCCTCTACCGCAAGCTTGTAATCACACGCGAGGCCGAGCAGATCTGGGCGGGGATGCTGGAGCGCAAGGAGTTCTACCTCATGGGCCACTTCGGCACCGGACAGGAGGCCATCGGTGTCGGCATCGGCCACGCTCTGGCTCCCTACGACTATCTGCTGCCGACCCACCGGGGGCTCGCGGAGTACGTGGGCAAGGGCATGACCCAGGACCGCATCTGGGCCGAGTACTACACCAAGCCGGCCGGCCCTGCCCGGGGCAAGGGCGGCCTTCACCTCTCCGACTACAGCGTGGGATTAATCGGCCTGGTGGGTAGCCTGGGCGCCGACTACTCTATCGCCGTGGGCGCCGCCCTGTCGGCCAAGCTGCGCGACTCCGGTCAGGTGACCGTGCTCTGCTTCGGCGAAGGCACCTCCAGCCAGGCCGACTTCAGCTCCGCCCTGAACGCAGCCGCGCTCTGGAAGCTCCCGCTCATCTTCGCTATGACCAACAATGAGTGGTGCGAACTGACCCACTACAGCGGGCACGTGTGCACCGCCGATGTGGCGCCGCGGGCCGAGGGCTACGGCATCCCCTGGGCGATCTCCGACGGCAACGACGTCGCCACCGTCTACGAGACCATGCGCGGAGCCATAGACGACGCGCGGGCGGGGAATGGTCCCCGCTTCCTTGAGTTCAAGACCTTCCGCACGGGTTCGCACTACAGCGGCGACGACGGCGCCTACATGTGCGAAGAGGACGTCTGCCGCTGGCAGGAGCGCGACCCCATCGTCGTCTGCGGGCAGCATCTGCTCGACATCGGCGCCGCCACCGCCGACGACCTCGACGCCGTCAAGCGGGAGGCGCGGGCTGAGGTTGAGGGGGCCATCGCCGCGGCCCAGGCTCTGCCCGACACCACCTACGACCAGATGCTCGCTGGTGTCTTTTCGGGGAACTCCGCCGACGAGGGGCGAGGCGCCGGCGTCCCCGCCGCTAGGGAGAGGAGGTAGTCATGGCCGTGGTGCCCTATCTGGCCGCGATCAATCGGGCGCTCGCCGAGGAGATGGCCCGCGACGAACGCGTGGTGCTCGTGGGAGAAGATGTGCGCGCCGGTATGTTCGGCACCACCAGCGGGCTGGTAGACCGGTACGGTGAGAACCGGGTGATCAACTCCCCGATCTGGGAGAACGGCATCGCCGGGATGGCCCTCGGCCTTGCCATCACCGGCATGCGGCCGGTCGCCGAGATCATGTTCGCCGATTTCATGTACCTGGCCATGGACGAGATCGCCAACCAGATCGCCTCCTGGACCTACATGACCGGGGGTCAGACCACGGTGCCGCTCGTCATCCGCACGGGGGGCGGAGCCGGCTTCGCCATCGGCTACAACCACAGCCAGGTGACCGAGGCCTCGTTCCTCAACCCGCCCGGGCTCAAGATCGCGGTACCTTCCAATCCTGCGGACGCCTACGGCCTTCTCAAGACCGCCATCCGAGACGACGACCCGGTGCTGGTGTTCGAGCACAAGTTCCTCTACTTCATGCCTCAGGAGGTGCCCGACGAGGAGTTCCTGGTGCCCTTCGGCCAAGCCAACGTGCTGCGCTCCGGCACGGACGTCACGGTGCTCGCTCTGGGTAGCATGGTGGGCCGGGCGCTGGAGGCGGCGGGCACACTCGAGGCCGCCGGCATTTCGGCCGAGGTGATCGACCCGCGCACCCTCGAGCCCTTCGACCGCGAGACCCTCTTCGCCTCCGTGGCCAAGACCGGACGTCTGGTGACGGTGGAGGAAGGGCGCAAGCGGGGTGGAGTGGGCTCCGACGTCGCCGCCATGGTGGCGGAGGAGGCCTTCACCTCGCTGAGGGCGCCCATTGTGCGCGTGGCCGCGCCCGACATCCCGGTGCCGCCGGGTCCATTGGCCGAGGGTATGTACGTACCCTCCGTGGAGCGCATCGTCGAGGTTGCGAAAGGGCTGGTCGCCTAGCAGCCACCCGAGATCGCTCAGAAGCCGAGAGCCCGGCCGCCCCACTGCGACGGTCGGGCATGCTCCCGTCGCCAACGGGCAATGGCGGCGTGGTTGCCGCCGATCAAGATCTCCGGCACCTGCACGCCGGCGAACTCTCGCGGCCGCGTATAGTGCGGATACTCCACCGCTCCGCCCAGCTCCTCGCTGAACGACTCCTCCACCACGCTCTCGTCGTTCCCCAGCACGCCGGGCACCTTGCGCACCATCGCTTCCACGACCGCCATGGCCGCCACCTCTCCCCCGGCCAGCACGTACGGGCCGATCGAGAGGTCGGCGGAGGCGAACAGCTCAGTGACGCGGGCGTCGAAGCCCTCGTACCGCCCGGCGAGCAGCACCACATCGTGCGCTCCGCGGGCCAGCTCGGCCGCGTACCGGTCGTCGAACGGCCGTCCACCAGGAGTTAGCACGATCACCTCGCGTTCGTCGCGCACCCGTTCCGCGGCGACGCCGAACACTCCCTCCAGGGCCGCCGCCACCACATCCACCCGCAGCACCATGCCGGGCCCGCCGCCATAGGGAGTGTCGTCGACCTGGCGATGGTTGAGCGGAGTGTGGTCGCGGATGTTCTGCACTTCGAGCGAGACCAGGCCGGCCGCCAGGGCATCGGCAACCGGATGCTGCAGTTGGAACCACCCGAAGGCGTCCGGCACCAGCGTGAAGATGTCGATGCGTTTCATGGCGCAGATCTCAACGCGGCGCCCGATCTCACGTGACGCCCGCGCCTACGCGTCGAGGGCCGGCAGCAGGAAGGCGGCATCCACCACCAGGTAGCCCGCAGCCATGTCGACCTCCGGCACCGCGTCCATGATGAAGGGCACCAACACTTCGCGGCCGTCGGCATCCAGGCGAAGCGCCAAGATGTCGTGGGTGACGCCCTCGATGGCCTCGGCCACCACTCCCACCCGGTGCACGCCGACGGGTTGCGGGTCTGTGGTCTCCGGTGGGCCGACGGCCTCCGACGGGTCGGCGCCGCCCGGCGCCACGCGTACTTCCAGGCCTTCGAGGTCGCACAGGTAGTACTCGCCGTCTTCCAGATCGGGCAGCTGATCACCGCGCACCTCGAGCACGAAGCCGCGCAGGGCTTCGGCCTGCTCGCGCGTGTCGATGCCGATGAAGGCTATGAGAGGGTTCTCGTAGGTGCCTCGGGCGTCCTCGATCTCGAGAGGCTGCCGGTCGGCGTCGCCCGAGGAGGCGGCCGCTCGACGCGCGCGGACCACCCCCGGACGCGCGTCGCGGGCGTAGACGATCTCACCAGGCACGAAACGGTCCGGGTTGTCGGTGCTCGATGCCACCCGCACCTCGCCCCGTATGCCGTGGGCCCGCTGGACCCGCCCTACCTCTACCCAATCGGGGCGTGGCATGGGTCTCCCGCCCGCGCGTACACCGGTACGCGGCTCAGTCGACGATCTCTACGAGTGCCCGCTTGCCGTTCTTGATGGCGGCGGCCTTCACCACGGTCCTGAGGGCTCTGGCGATGCGACCTTGCTTGCCGATCACCTTGCCGATGTCGTCGTGGGCCACGTTGAGTTCCAACACCACGGTGCTATCGGTCTCCGTGGCCACGACGTGCACGTCGTCGGGATTATCCACCAACGACCTGGCAAGGTATTCGAGCAACTCCTTCAATTCATCCTCCACTGTCCAGAACCCCCTTTCGCCCATCGCGCCTCTTCGGCGAAACGTCATTCCGACCGAGAGCCTAGGAGATGCCCTTGATCGCGAGAAGGTTGCGGACGGCGTCGGAAGGCTGCGCGCCGGTGGACAACCACTTCCGCACCTTGTCCTCGTCCACCGTGATGGTGGAAGGGTCGGTCTGCGGATTGTAGAAACCGATGGACTCGATGAACCTGCCGTCGCGTGGGGCCCTGGAATCGGCCACCACGATGCGGTAGGTAGGATGCTTCTTGCTTCCCTTGCGGGTCAGACGGATCTTTGCTGCCATTTGTCACCTCCTCTCAGTAGCACGAGTGTATCCACATGCCGTCCGCCAGGGCGGGCTACATGCCCATCATCTGAAAAGGGTTCTTGGGGAGTTTCCCCGACCCGAGTTGTTTCATCATCTTCTGCATCTGCTTGAATTGGTTCAACAGTTGATTGACCGCCTGGATGTCACTGCCTGACCCCGCGGCGATGCGCCTCCGCCGGCTACCGTTGATCAGATCGGGGTGCCGACGCTCCTCCACCGTCATGGAGTGGATCATCGCCTGCACCCGGTCGAACGCCGAGTCGTCGATCTGCAGATTCTTGAGCTTGCCCGCTCCGGGGATCATCCCCAGGATACTCTGCAAGGAGCCCATCTTGCGTACCTGCTGCAGCTGATCGAGAAAGTCCTCGAACGTGAACTGCGACTTGCGCAGCTTCTTTTCCAGCTCCAGCGCCTTCTTCTCATCCATCGCGCTCTCGGCACGCTCGATGAGCGAGAGTACGTCGCCCATGCCCAAGATGCGTGAAGCCATGCGATCGGGATGGAAGTAGTCGAAACTGTCGAGCTTCTCCCCCGTGCTGGCGAACTTGATGGGTTTGCCCGTGACCGCCCGCACCGAGAGGGCCGCGCCGCCCCGGGCGTCGCCGTCGAGCTTGGTCAGGATCACGCCGTCGAACTGCACCTTCTCCTGGAACTGGGCGGCGACGTTCACCGCATCCTGACCGGTCATGGAGTCGAGCACCAAGAGGATGTTGTGCGGCTTCACCTGGCTGCGGATGCGGACCAGCTCCTGCATCAACGTCTCGTCGATGTGCAGGCGGCCGGCGGTGTCGACGATGAGCACATCGCGCCCGGTCTGCCGGGCCCACTCGAGACCGTGCTTCGCGATGTCCACCGGGTCGGCGTCGGTACCCTCGTCGTACACCGGCACGTTGAGCTGCTCGCCCAGCGACTTAAGCTGATCCACGGCAGCCGGGCGGTAGACGTCGCCCGCCACCATCGCCGGACTCTTGCCTTGGCCGACGAGGAATTTGGCCAGCTTGCCGCAGGCGGTGGTCTTGCCCGAGCCCTGCAGGCCCACCATCATGATGACCGTGGGCGGACGCGGCGAGAAGACGAGCTTGGTGGTGGCCGAACCCACAAGGTTCGAGAGCTCTTCGTTGACGATCTTGACGAACTGTTGGGCGGGGGTGAGGCTCTCGAGCACCTCGACGCCCATGGCCCGTTCTTTGACCTTGGCGACGAAATCCTTGACGACCTTGTAGTTGACGTCGGCCTCGAGCAGGGCGAGCCGGATCTCGCGCGCCGCGCGCTCGATATCCTTCTCCGTCAGCTTGCCTTGCCCCTTCAGCCCATCAAGGGCCGACTGGAGCTTCTCAGAAAGTGAGTCGAACATACTCCGGTCCCGCGTCGAAGATCAACTCGTTCCGCCGGTGGGGACCAGGTGCAGGCGCGAACGGCCGGCTCAGTGAGCCGAGTGGTGCAGTGTACCCTCCGGGGAGGGCGCGCGTCAACGAAGGGGCGGGCGCCGGGGACTCTGCGCGAGCGCGCGCGCTCATGTGGGGTCGGGCCACCGGAAGCCAGCGCGGGGGCGGCTGGGGCTGCGCGCCCGCGTTTCTGCTTGTTTCATACTTGCCGATCCGCCGCGGTGTGCCGGCGGGAGGAGCGCAATCAGTCGGTGAAGAAGTGGGGTCTCAGCTCCTGATCCGATATGTACCGGCCTGCCTGCCGGTAGATGGCCCGCAGGGTGCCCCTGTCGAGTTCCCTGTGTCGCGGAATAGTCAACGTCTGTTTCTGTCCTTGCGGACCAATGCGCCGCATCTTGACATGGCTGCCTACCTGAGCGTGTACGGTGAAACCAAAGCCTTCCAGGACACCGATGACCGCGGCTCCCGAGAGCCGACGCAGATCAGGCATGTACCGGTTCCATCTCCATCGTGATCAGTAGCGGAGGATTGGATGCCAGTCCCATCTCAGCCAGGTCCTCGCCCTCCAGGTGAAGTTGAAGCGCTTCCCGAAGGTTCTGCACCGTTTCATCCAGCGTCTGGCCCTGGGTCACAACACCCAGGTTGAGACACTCGGCCACGTACCCCGATTCATCTCCACGATAGACCACTGCCTGGATCGTGTGACGCTGCGCCATTCTGCCTCCCACATACTCTTCTCTTGGTACCGCGTGCCCTTAGTCGCCCGCCTGTCTCTGCCTTTTCACCTTGAGGGTCCTGAGGCTTCATCCGCCCTCATGGCTGCCGCCGCGCCAACGGCGTTGAGGGTAGACGGATATTCTCAGTATGGCACGCCTGCTCATCTAGGTCGACGTGCACTCCCGAGTTCGCGCGGGGGAGCAAGAGTCAAGGGTGCCGCTCGGGGTGGGTGGGTCCGTAGAAAGTCTGCCAATCGGCAGGTCACGGGCCGGGGCGGGAATTAAGAGGGCTCCCGCCCGGGGGCAGGTCGGATCGACTGGGACTCCACCACGCCGACCGCCCGACCGAGATCGCGCTTTCTCCCCTCTCCCCTGAGGAGAGCGCGGTCCTCGCGCGCAACCTCGTTCACGTGCAGGAGCTTCCGGGTCGGACGCGAGAGACCATCCTCGCGAGGGCCGAAGGAAACCCCTTCTTCGTGGAAGGGGTGGTGCGGAGCCTGATCGATCTCGGGGGTCTGGTCTGGGACACCAGCACCCGTAACCGGCAGGTGACCGAGAAAGCTACGAACATCAGCCTCCCGGACACCCTCCACGGCGTCATCATAGCCCGTGTGGATCGCCTGGACGACGAGTTGCAGCGGGTCCTCCGTCTTGCCTCAGCGGTCGGGCGGAGCTTCCTCTACCGGCTGCTCGAGACTGTCATGGAGACGGAACAGCAACTCGGCGAGAGCCTCGCCGCCCTCGAAGACCGGGAACTCATCCGGCAACAGGCCCTCGCGCCGGAGCTCGAGTACGTCTTCAAGCACGCGCTCGCGCACGAGGCGACCTACGAGAGCATCCTCCTGCAGGCCCGACGCGACTTGCATGCCCGTGTGGCTCGGGCCATCGAAAACCTCTTCCCCGATCGCTTAGAGGAGTTTCTGGGACTGCTCGCCTACCATTACACCAAGGCCGAAGCGTGGAAGCAGGCCCAGGAATGCCTCCTTGCCGCCGGTCGCCAAGCCGGCCGGATCGCGGCCGACCTGGAGATCCTGGCTCACTTGTAACAGGCCCTGGAGGCGCATCTGCGGGCCCACGGGGGGAGCTGGGGCGACCTGGTCTCTGACGAGGGCATCGACTGGTTCTCGGAGTGGACGGACTCGCTAGCCGAGGCGCGTCGTTTGCGTTCCGTGGTGAGTGCGATCAAGGCGTTCCACGAGAACGTATCGGCTGCCCTGGGACCCGAGGATCCTCGCGTCTGGGCGGTGGCGGTGGTTCTGGGTAGA
>Ga0172369_10010300_pt1 | contig 10174 bp, 3 predicted proteins | sample LakKiv25m_FD_114539 | JGI IMG/M metagenome (GOLD analysis project Ga0172369, IMG submission 114539) | Freshwater microbial communities from Kabuno Bay, South-Kivu, Congo - kab_022012_11.25m | ecosystem: Environmental > Aquatic > Freshwater > Lake | place: Democratic Republic of the Congo...
CCCTGACCGACATTCTTGACCGCGCCCAACCCAAAACGGATGGCTGCGCTGGCGGTGCCGGTTTTTTTCCCACTTGTGCTTACACGGTCCTCGATCGTGAAATCGAAGCCCGAGAAGTTGACATCCGGCTGGAGCACTTCGATCCCCATCGCGCGCGAATCGGAGATATACAGCGCCACCTTGGCAGCATCATCCTTGAAAACCGACATCAGCGCGCACATATACTCGGCCGGATAATGTGTTTTCAGGTAACCAGTCTGGACCGAGATCAGGCCGTAATCGGCTGCATGGGATTTATTGAAGCCGTAACGGGCAAACTTTTCCCAATCTTCGAAGATCGCCGTGGCGGTCTCCTTGTCCATCACCCTTTCGGATGCGCCCTTGATGAATTTTTCCTTGTGCTTGGCAATCTTGTCAGCCTGTTTTTTGGAAATGGCTTTACGCAGATCGTCCGATTCGGAACGGCTGTAACCGGCCAGGTCAACTGCGGCGCGCATGATCTGTTCCTGGTAAACCGGGATGCCGTAAGTATCGCTGAAGATTGGCTCAAGGGACGGGTGGCGGTACTCGATCAGTTCCTCGCCGTGCATGCGCCTGATGTAGGAAGGGATGAAATCCATCGGTCCCGGACGGTAAAGCGCCACCATGGCAATGATATTGTCCAGGCTCCTGGGTTTCATCTCGACCACCCACCGCGTCATTCCGGTGCCTTCCAGTTGGAAGATGCCGGCGGTCTGTCCGCGCCCCATTATTTTGAAAGTCTCCGGATCGTCCGTCGGGATGTTGTCCAGCGTCAGCACGATATTATGGCGCTGCTTGATCAGGTCGCAGGCGCGCGCCATGACTGTCAGCGTCGAGAGTCCCAGGAAATCGACTTTGAGCATGCCCATGCTGTCCAGTATGCCCATTTCAAACTGGGTAACGGTTTTTACCGGTGATTCCTCCGAACCGGGAGTCGGGCGGTGGATCGGCAGGTAATCGGTGATGGGCTTGTCGGCGATCACCAGCCCGGCGGCGTGCGTCCCGGCATTGCGTACAACGCCCTCCATATGGATGGCGGTATCAACCAGGTTTTTAACCTTCGGGTCGGAATTGTAAGCAGCCTTGAAATCGGGCACTTCCGCCAGCGCCTCTGTAAGTGACATCGGTTTGCCGGGGATGTTCGGCACCAGTTTGGCGATCTTGTCCACTTCAGGGATGGGGATGTCCATCACGCGCGCCACGTCGCGCAGCGCGCCGCGCGCAGCCATGGTGCCGAAGGTGATGATCTGGGCCACCTTGTCATCGCCGTATTTGTGGGCAGTGTACTCGAGCATCTCCGAGCGGCGGTCATCGCGGAAGTCAAGGTCGATATCGGGCATCGAGATGCGGCCCGGGTTCAGGAAGCGCTCAAAAAGCAGTTGGTGCTGGATCGGGTCAACCAGTGTAATTGACAGGCTGTAAGCCACCAGCGAGCCGGCGGCGGATCCGCGCGTGTTGTACCAGATGCCATTTTCGGCGGCATAGCGGCACAGGTCCCACACGATTAAAAAGTAGGCATCAAATCCCATCGTGTGGATCACGTTCAACTCAAAATCGAGCCGTTCGCGGATCTGCGGATCGTTCTTTCGGTCGCCGTAGCGCTTCTCCAGGCCTTTTTCGCACAGGTAATGCAGGTAAGAATCAGCCGTGTAACCTTCCGGAACGTTGAATTCGGGCAGGTGATAGCCTTTGAAGCCCAGGTCCACCTGGCAGCGTTCGGCGATCTCGACCGTGTTGGTCAACGCTTCGGGGATCTCGGCAAACAGGCGGCTCATTTCCTGTGGCGAGCGCAGGTAAAAAGTCTTTGAATCGTAACGCATCCGGTCCGGGTCGCTCAGCAGCTTGCCGGTCTGGATCGCCAGCAGGATGTCCTGGTATTGGGCATCATCGGCTTCGATATAGTGCACGTCATTGGTGGCTACAAATTTGGCCGAATACTTGGCGCCCATCTCGACCAGTTTTTTATTCAATCCCACCAGCTCCGAGATATTGTGCTGCTGCAGCTCAACATAAAAACGGTCCGGGCCAAAAACATCGTAATACCAGTTCATTTTACGCACGGCTTCTTCCGGATTTTCATCCAGTAGTGTGCGCGGAATTTCTGCTGACATGCAGCCCGATGTGGCGATCAGTCCCTCTGCGTGCGCAGCCAGGAAGTCATGGTCAATGCGCGGGTAGTAGTAAAACCCGTCCATTTGGGCGGCGGAGGTGATCTTTAGCAGGTTTTTGTAACCGATTTCGTTCTCGGCCAGCAGCAGCAGGTGGCTGGACTTTTTGTCCAGTTTTGAGTCGCGGTCCTGCATGTTGCGCGCAGCCATATAGGTTTCCACGCCGATGATTGGCTTGATGCCCGCATCCCTGGCTGCGTTATAAAACTCGATCACGCCAAACATGGTGCCGTGGTCCGTGATGGCCAGGGCCGGCATATCCATCTCCTTGGCGCGTTTGACCAGCTTCTTGATGTTGGAAAAACCATCGAGCAGTGAATATACGGTGTGCGTGTGTAGGTGAACGAAGGATTCTGCCATGACTATCAGGTTCTCAGTGATGTTGAATCATTATAGCATCCCCAACGTGCCAGCAACCTGACGATTGGCTTAAAATATCCCGAACAAAAGTTCTCGTTAAGATTTGTACTTACTCACGAGCGTCTTGTTTTGGCCTAAATTATCTTGAAAACTCCACAAAAGACCTCTTTCTCCCCCTTCCAAGGGTAGCCTGCCGTGAAAAAATTTCCTAAAGTGGCGTTTTATTTCCCTGGGCGCCAGGCCGGGTCAAAATCCGGCTGGCTTGATGTGGTTAACCTTTGGGGGATGCCACCCGGCAGCGCAGCGATGTAGATATCAGCATTGATGGAATCAGTTGATTCATACGTCACCCACCCACCGTCCGGGGAGAAATCCGCATCCACCACCGGCTGGGGCAGGGCGAGTTTTTCGATTTTGCCCGTGTTGAAGGCATATTGCCAGAGCGATGATGGCGCACTCAGCTCGCGGTTGGTTTCGCTGTAAAGCAGGCTGGCGCCGTCTGGTGACCAGGCTGGCGCATAATCGGACAGTGTCCCGCCCGTGCGCAGCAATTGCTTTTTGTTGCTGCCATCCGCGGACATGCTCCAGATCTGCAGCAGGCCGATGCGCAGTACGGTGTACACCATCTGGTTTGAGTCGGGCGACCAGGCCGGGTAACGCGATTGGGGATTGTTGTCTGGCACGGTGATGCGGGTCAGGGTCGAATCCGCCAGGGTGAAAACATAGATCTGCATCGTGCCATCGCGGGTGGATGTGAAGGCGATTTTTGCCCCATCCGGTGACCAGGCGGGTTCAAAATCACCTTTGGCAGGGAAGGGCAGTTCCGTGCTGGTACCGCTTTCAACATCCAGCAGGTACAAACCAGAGGACGGGTATTGGGATGTTTTATCTGTGCAGGGTGATACATAAACGATTTGCTTGCCGTCTGGAGACCAATCAAAACTGCAGGCGCCGGCTGGAGTACTGCTCAATACATGCAAACCGGTGCCATCCGCATTCACCAGGAATATTTGTGAGACCTTTTCCACAACAGAAGCAAAGCCGATCTGGCCTGTGCCCCCACCTTGCGGGGTGGCTGCTAATACAGGAATTACAACGGCGGGTGGCTCTGTAGCTGTGACAGCCGGGCGGGAGGTGAGGCTGGGCGCGGGTGTGGGACTTTTGGTTGGGATGACCGTGCTTGATGCTTCCAGCGTGCTGGTCAAAGTTGCTCGTGGCGGATTTGTGGGCGATGGCGCAGGGATGACGGTGTTTGTTGGGTTGATTGGCGCAACCGGCGCCGGGAATATTTTGCCCTGGATCAATCTGCGGTTGGTGGGGTTGATCCAGATCGCTGCGGCGCTGACCAACAACAGCAGCAGGAAAAGCCTGAGAGAACGCCCGAATGAGGTGGCTCGGGCTGTTTTTTTTACAATACCTACGCTGGTTGGGGGAATGACAGCTGCTTCAATGTCCGCCGGCACCAGCGTAACAGCATCGGCAGACGAGTCGCCCAGCAAAGCTGCCTTGAATGCTTCGGCGGATTGGTAACGGTTGGCTGATGTGGTTTCGAGCGCCTTCTCTATCACTGCCGCCAGGCGGTGTGTGATATCCGGGCGGTGTTTCCGCAAAGGTGTCAGGTTGATGCCATCCACTGCCCGTGTCAGGCTGTCTTCCGGGATCATACCAGCCAATGCCGCGTAAAGGGTGGCACCGAGTGAATAGATATCTGACCGCGCATCAGTGCGGGCCGAGCCATATTGTTCCGGAGGTGAATAGCCGGGTGTCATGGCGCGCGCGCCGGTCATCGTTTCTTCGTGTTCCCAGCCCATTTTGGCCAGGCCAAAATCCACCAGGTAGACCTGCCCGTCGGGCGCTATTTTAATATTACCTAGTTTGATATCGCGGTGCAGGATGGGTGGTTTGCGGGAATGCAGGTATGCCAGCGCATCGCAGGCGGCTGCGCCAATCCGGATCGCTTCCTTCTCCGGGATCGGGCCGCTTTTTTCCATGATCTGGCGAAGATCATTGCCTTCAATGTAATCCATGACCAGGTATTGGCCCATATCATCGATGACGAAATGATCGCTGACCCTTGGCAAATTCGGATGGCGGATGCCCGCCAGGATGATTGCTTCCATTCGGAATTGGCGGGCGTAGTCATCTGTGGTGAAAAGGTTTTCCTTTACGGCTACATCCACGCCCAGGCTCTCATCCGTGGCGCGGTAGACAGCCCCCATGCCACCCCGCCCAAGAATTTGGACCACCCGGTATCGGTTATAAAGTAGATTTCCCTGGCCAAGCGTCATTTTTACACCAAAGGTTCGAAGAGAATGATTAAGTCTACATCAAAATAACCGCCAGCGCGTCCTGGATGGGAGAAACGGATAGGACCTTTGCAAAATTGTAAATTCGCTTGCGGAAATGATCTTCTGATGATTTTGATTACTCCTAATGATACCCCTCTGGATCTATGGATAATGCTGTGCTGCCATCCAATCTTTTTTTAGGCTGGTTTGTTACCTGCCAGCCGGCCGCCAAACGGGGTCAAAGTCAAACCCCGGATCTGTCGTCAGGCGGGCGCGGTTTGCTCCTGAGATACTTGACATGTAAATATCCTGGTTGCCCGAATTATCCGGCCAACTCTCGTAGGCGATCCACTGACCGTCTTTGGAGAAACTGACATCGACAACTGGCAGGGGCTCAATATTGAGCGGCACAGCCTGCATTGTGCCGCGGTCTTCATAGCGCATGCTCATCAATTTGAATAATGCGGTCCCATCAAAATTGGTTTCGTTAAAAACCACAAACAACCCGTCCGGGGTCCACACCGGTAAAGAATCGAGCACCTTATTTCCGCTCTGCACCAGTTGTGTATTGGGTTTTGGCAGGTTCGCGTCGCCATCCGTGGTAACCCATATCTGCGAGACACCCTGGCGTTTTAGCACATAGGCAATCTGCGATCCAAAAGGATTCCAGGCTGCCTGGCGGGCGTAAACACCGGTGACAATGCTCTGTGCTTTTGTCAAGCGTGTCTCCTGCTTGGTCTCCAGGTTTATCATGTAAATTTCCATGTAACCATCGCGCAGGGATGTGAAGGCAATACGCTTGCCGTCCGGTGACCAGGCCGGTTCGAAATCCCCACCCAGGCTGGCTGGCAAGGCAGTCCGCGCGTTGGTAAGGATCTCCATGATATACAGGCTCGAGCCCTGGTAGGTATCCTGTTTTTGACGGCACGGGGCAATATATACGATCTTTAAACCATCCGGCGACCAGTCAGGCTGGCAGGCTCCATCCTGTTCGTTGGTAACCTGGCGGACATTGCTGCCGTCTGTGTTCATGATGTAAACCTGCGGGCTGCCGGTGCGTGTCGAAACAAAAGCAATCTCACCGGTGCCACCGCCCTGGGGTGTTGGCGTCGGCGGGGATGGCGTCAGGGTGGGTTCCAGCAGGATGGCTGTGGGCTGGGCGGTGACTGGGGATGCGGGCAGGCTGGTTTGAGTCGCTTCGGGTGCCGGCACGCTGGTGGCAGCCATACCTGGCGGCAGCAAGCTCATCAATCCCGTTCGAAAAACCGGACTGTTCATCCACGAGAACCAGCCTACGATCAACATTAAAATCAATGCTGCCCAGACACCCAGCCCGGCATAACGACGCATGCGGCGGCGAAAACGGGTGGTGGCTGTGCTGATCACATCCACCATGGATCTCAAAGGTGTAGCCGCGGGTGTCGGCCGGGCATCCGGGTTCTGTGGCAGGGTGCTCGGCGCCTCGGCGGGTCCCTCCGGCGGCGGCTGGACGCTTATATTCAGATCCAATTCGGCAAAGCGTTGGGTTTTGGAGCTTGAATTAAGCAATCCTCGGCGGAAATCATCGGCAGCCTGGTAGCGATCATCCGGATAGGCTTCCATTGCCTTTTCAATGGCAGCAGCCAGGCGGCGTGAGATATGCGTATTGTGTTTGCGGATGGGGGTGAGTTGAACATTATCCATCACCCGTGCCAGGCCATCTTCCGGAATCACCCCGGTTAAAGAAGCGTACAGGGTTGCGCCCAGTGAATAAATGTCGGACCGGGGATCCGTGCGGGCTGTGCCATATTGTTCCGGCGGCGAATAACCTGGGGTCATTGCGCGCGCGCCGGTGGTTGTAGTTTGGCTGCCGTGCACCAGCTTGGCCAGGCCAAAGTCCACCAGGAATACTTCTCCATCCGGTGTGATTTTGATATTGCCCGGTTTGAGATCGCGGTGTAGTACCGGCGGCTTGCGCGTATGCAGGTATGTAAGCGCATCGCATACGGCTGCGCCGATCAAAATGGCATCTTCTTCGGGAATGGTTCCCAGGCGTTCCATGCGCTGGCGTAGATCTTCGCCCTCTATATAATCCATCGCCAGGTATTGACCCTGGTCTTCCATGACAAAATGATCTGTCACACGGGGTAAATGCTGGTGGCGCAGGCTTGCCAGGATTACCGCTTCAAGTCTGAATTGGCGTGAATATTCATCAGTTGTAAATAAATTCTCTTTTATCGCTACTTCCAACCCCAGGTTCTCATCCATGGCACGATAAACAGAACCCATACCCCCTTGTCCCAGGATATCGACAATTCGGTAACGCCCGTTTAAGAGGGTACCTTGTTCGAGGGTCATTTTACAAAAGCCCGCTGCGCATACTAAATAATTCCAACATTTTGATTATATCAAAGGATGACTGCAATCCTCTGCGAGGCTCACCGCAATGGTCTGAAGGTGAACCGGGCTGATCTTACACCCCGTCATGGCTCATGGCTTTATTATTTTGGGTCAGTTTTAGTTTCTCGAAGATCCACGGACCGCCACCGGAAACCCAGAAACCGACAAATGCGTAGCGCACATAACGCAAGAAGTAGCTCAGTAATATATTACCTTCCGAAAAGCTGGCGAATACATACTTCAAGCCAAGATTGATTATCAGGATTCCAACCAGTCCCGGTAACAAGCGCGCCAGCCGCTTCCACAATGAGCCGCTGGCGTTGAAACCTCCGCGCGAATTGCTCCATGCCAATCCTGCCAGCATCCCAAATAATGTGGCTGCCGGGGTGATGGTGCCTTCCAATGTGATTGGATCGGGCTTGATATCCGGCCATGCCCGCATGGCAGTCTCCACCCACTCGGCAGGCAGGATCCAGCCTCGTAAGGATCCAAAGGCAAGTAAGCCTGAAACAAGCATTACAATGGAGAGCGTGAATGCCAGACCAATTTGTTGTCCAAGGGATTTCTCATTTGCCCAGGCTGCGACAGGTTCCCACCAGCGCATGAATGCCCATAAAACGAGAACGCCGATGGCCCACCCCAGCAATACGTCATGTGGAAAATGGACAGCCAGGTAGAGTCGCGAGATTCCGATCATAAAGATCAAAAGGATCGCCACCAACCATGCCCATTTACGCCTGGTCTGCGCCGCGGCCATACCCCACAGGCCAGTTGCAATCTGGGCATGACCTGAAGGTATTCCGAATGATGTTTCGACCGCCAGCGACTTTATCTGCGTGCTGATCCAGTACGGGCGTGGTCCATGGAAGGATAATTTTAAGATATCATTTACCCCACCCGTAAACAGCAGGATGGCGCCGATGCGCACCCCGGAGCCTGCATCAACGCACCAGTATACGAACGGTAAGGCAACCATAAAAAAATCTTCTGAACCGAGATAGGTGAAAAATTTCATCGGCGCTTCCAACCATCCACCCAGCCCTTGGAGCCAGGCGATCATCGCGATGCCGGTAGTCCAGATAAATTCCATTCAAACCTCCATGATCAGGATTTTATGGGCGCGGCCAAATCCTTGTAATTCCTGCCAGCAGGCCACCCGATGATCGTTCGAAAGAAAAACCTTGCCAGCTTAAATTCGATGGAAAACACAGCGAGGTACGCCCGCTGCTCTCCGTGTGGTTGACGGGGCTATTTCTCCCGCGCTTTGAATGACATGGTTTGGCAGGCACTTGTGAAATCATTACCGGAAAAGTTGTCAATTGACGAGATGAATAGTAATATTGTACACTCATTGCTATGAAAGCTGACATAAACTCCCGTTGGGATTGGTTGGCTGCAGTCTTATTGGTTGCGGCGATCTTTATCGCCGCCGTCCGCTTGAATGCAACCAATTGGACCCCGGATCTTGGCTATGTGGATTTGCTATCTGTGCTTGGCACAGTATTGGGCCTGGCGCTGGGATACAGCCGCTTCAGGCGGCCCGCTCTGCGCTGGCTTGTGTTTGGCTATACAATTGTCATTGTCCCAGCCCAACTGTGCAGGCTGATTGTCGGGGAGAAAACCGCTATCGGCCAGTTGGCCAGCCTGGGCGGCAGGTTTGTGGCATCATTTGGTTCCCTTTTTTCCGGGAAACCGATCGAAGACCACCTGTTCTTCGTTACCCTGATGGTGGTCTTGTTCTGGGCGATTGGCATATATAGCGGGTATCGCCTGGTAAGAGATTCGGCAATCCTGGCAGTGTTACTCCCATCAACCTTGCCAATCCTGATCATACAATATTATGATGGTTTTAAACCGGATCGTATCTGGGGATTGGCGTTGTACTTTTTTACAGCCCTTTTACTGGTCGGACGTATAAACCTGCTTAATGCGCGCCAGCGCTGGGAAGAACAAAATATTGTTGCCGGGAATGACCCGGAATTTGACCTGAACCGTTATATTATTGTTGCTGCAACTGTCATCATCTTGCTGGCGTGGATGCTGCCTGCGCCGGCTGCGGTGCTCCCGGCGGCTGCCAGCGCGTGGCGCACTCTCACGCATCCATTTGATAGCACGCGCGAGCGGATCAATAACATGCTGGCCGCTTTGCAGTCAACCGGCAGGGTGGGCCCAAGCACGGAGTTCTATGGTCCGGTGATGGGTCTCGGACGAAATGCCGGGAGCGGACCGAATGAACTTTTTACCGTGCGTGCGCCTCAAAATGATCTTCCCCGTCTCTACTGGCGTATGCGTACATATGATACCTATGAAAACGGAAACTGGCAGGCGGCTAACAGTCAAAAAACTCCCTTTGGACCGGACCAGGGCAGCCTTGTTCGCGATGATGTCATGTCCGCCCCAACTGGTGAATTTATCTTTAACTGGAAAACAAACCAGAGCAGCTTGTTGGTCACACCCTCGCTGCCGGTATGGTCAAGCCGTACAGGCTCGATCCAGATCATGACCCGCGGCGACCTGGATTATATCGATCCGCTGAGTTGGAGCGTATCCCCATACATCCAGAATGGCGATCAATACCAGGTCCGTTCGCTAATGATCAATCCATCGCGCAAACAACTGCGCGAAGCCGGAAGCGAATACCCACAAGCGATTACGGAATATTACATGCAGGTTCCGGAAAATATTTTTGATGATCTCAACCGCCTGGCGGCCCAGATCACTTCTGGAAAAACATCATCTTTCGACAAGGCGGAAGCCATCACCGAGTACCTGCGCCAAAACATCCGCTACAGCGATACGATTCCCGCCCCGCCTCCCGGCATGGACCCATTAAGTTGGTTTCTCTTTACCTGGAAAAGCGGTTTTTGTAACTATTACGCCACTGCTGAGGTGCTTCTCTTGCGCTCACAGGGCATCCCCGCGCGCCTGGTTGTGGGTTATTCCCAGGGAATAACCCAC
>Ga0172369_10010301_pt1 | contig 10173 bp, 8 predicted proteins | sample LakKiv25m_FD_114539 | JGI IMG/M metagenome (GOLD analysis project Ga0172369, IMG submission 114539) | Freshwater microbial communities from Kabuno Bay, South-Kivu, Congo - kab_022012_11.25m | ecosystem: Environmental > Aquatic > Freshwater > Lake | place: Democratic Republic of the Congo...
GTGATCGTGCGCTATGACGAGAAGTTCCGCCAGTCGACCGAGGATATCGCCAATATGACCATCGCAACCCCCACGGGCCGGATGATCAGGCTCAGCGAGATCACCGAACTTAAACGTTTCTATTCACCGCCAAACATTGAGCGTGAAAACAAGGTGCGGGTGGTAACCGTTTCGGCCGCTCTTTCCGGTACCGATATCGGAACGGTCCAGACTGCACTGCAACAGGAGATTGACAAGATGGACATGCCGAAGGATGTATCCATTGAATTCGGCGGCAGCGCCGAGAACATGAAGGACTCATTTCAAAGCCTGATGCTTCTGCTCCTGCTCTCGATCATTCTCGTGTACATCGTTATGGCCTCTCAGTTCGAATCACTGACAGAACCCTTCATCATTATGTTCTCCATTCCGTTTGCCTTTACGGGAGTCTTCATTGCCCTGTATATCTTCCATTCCACCATTAACGTGATCTCCCTGATCGGGGCGGTGATGCTGATCGGTATTGTGGTCAAGAACGGAATTCTGCTGGTGGATTACACCAATCTGCTGGTCAGCAGGGAGTATTCCCTTAAAGATGCCGTGGTGGCTGCCGGACGATCCAGGTTGAGGCCAGTGCTGATGACCTCACTGACGATGATTCTTGCCATGATCCCGATGATCGCAGTTACCGGCAGCGGTTCTGAAATGTGGCGCCCGATGGCTATCGCCATCTTTGGCGGCTTATCCTTCTCCACACTGGTGACCCTGATACTGATCCCGACCATCTACACCATTTTCGGGGTTGGTAAGATGAAGAGGGCTAAAAAGGCTGAACTGAAGGCCGCAAATTCTTAAAAGCGAACAACATGAAAGCAATATTCATTTCCTATAACCAGTCCATCACCTTTGAAGTGCAGGAGATCATTGATCAGCTTGGGATCCGTGGGTTCACTCAGTGGACCGACATCAAAGGCCGGGGAACTTCCACCGGGACCATGCATGAGGGTACCCACGTATGGCCGGAGCTCAACAATGCCCATCTGGTGATGGTGGAAGATGAGATGGTTCAAAAGGTCCTGGATAAACTCCATGCGCTCGACAAGCAGGTGGAGGAGCAGGGACTGAGGGCTTTTGTCTGGAACATAGAGGCCTCGGTTTAGGCCTGCTGATTCACACCGGGCAGGGTTAGGGTAAAAGTGCTGCCATGACCGGAGTTGCTGAGAACTTTGAGTTCAAGACCTTGTTTTTCAGCAAGCTCGTTGCAGAGCAGCAATCCCAGCCCTGTCCCTTTTTCATTCCCGGTGCCCGGCCGTGAATAATTCTGATCAATCCTGAAAAGCTTGTCAATATCTTTGGGTTCCATTCCGGTACCCTGATCGGTTACGGAGATTTCCCAGGTATTATCCTTTTCTCTGGCAGTCACATACACCGGTTTCTCCGGATAACTGAATTTGATTGCATTGGACAGCAAATTCCTGAAAATGGCGGAGGTCATGTCATGGTCAGCTATCACCTCCGCTTCCTTAGGAATCTCATTCAAGAGGGTAATATTTTTGTGATCGGCGGTACTCTTTAGCAAGGTCATAACTTCTTCCACAAGAGTGCTGATATTCAGGCGGTTTAACTGGATCTGCAGCCGACCGGTCTGTGATTGCGACCATTCCAGGAGGTTTTGAAGCAGGTCCATTGCTTTTCGTGAGGAATCATGGATGATCCCCGCATAACGCCCGGATTCTGCCTCCTCCTTTTTGGCAATACTCTCCTGGAGAAGTTCAGTAAAACCGAGAATGGTATTGAAGGGACTCTTCATGTCATGGGCTATAATCGAGAAGAGCTTGTCCTTGGTGGCGTTCAGCTCGGCCAGTTTCTCCCGTTTCCGCGCAAGATCGAGATAGAGAAATCCGTTGAACATCAGGGCCAGACTGAAGGTTAAGGTGATCAGAAGCAAAAGCGACAGGGTCATTGCAATCTTATCCATAGAGTTGGAATGCATGAAGTCGTTTGTTCCCGTATCAATGAAGATTGCATGAAGAGCCCTGATAAGGTTCACAATGGAATAAAAGGCCAGCAGCAGTCCGGGAAATCGTGTTAGCCTGACCTTTTCAGCCGGAATATTGAACAGTAGGATCCATCCGTTCTCCAAAAAAAGTATCATGGATACAAATCCGAGAATGATGGTCCTGATCCTGAGGCTATCTTCCACCATATAGAAGTACGACATCAGGGCTGCAAACACCAGGATCAGAATAACATTGAACAGAATCCGGGGTTTCTTATTCAGCAGTTTCGCAGTTCCCACATAACCCAGAAAGGTACCGGTAATAAGCAGTGTATTGGAAAAAACGATCGATAACCAGTCGGGGATGGCACCTCTGGCGGTGATCATTATAAGGCCTATGGAGAGAAATCCATAATCGAGCACCCATAAAAAGGTCCCTTCAAATCTCTGCCTGTTCTGCCTCCACAACAGATACAAAACCAGCGTTCCTACCAGTGCTGACAGGAAAAAACAGAGCATGAGAGTACGAATATCAATCATTTCCATACTGCATAAAAAGAATCCGACACTGGAGGGAGGTATTCCAAATATAGAGAATAGTGATCCTTTTCGGATTGATAAATTGGCACTATTTGACGAACGGAGGGGCGCTGTTATTTGTAGCGCCCGGCACAAACAATATATTTTACCTTATTGCTGGCGGTTATGAGTTTGTAATAGGTTGTCTTATAATACAATCCACTCTGGTCTGGCCGGGTGTACACATAATCCTCCCAACCCGTACCGTTATCCAGAGCTCCCTTCACAATCTCATCCCTGAACTTTTTCCCCGCTGCATCCGGTTTCCCCGCAAATGATTTGCCAACCAGTAACTTATTGTCAGCATGGGCGGCCATTACCACGGTGGTATCATATACAAAAGCATACAGGGCCGGATTCAGCGGATCCTTATAAGGGGCTGATCCCTGATTGATTTTTTCGATGGTGGTAATTGCGTCCGACGCCAGGTCCGATGCGGTTTGATTGACCAGGTCGATCACCATTTTCTCGGTGATCCCGTCTTCCCCGAACTGGATAAAACTGTATCGGTTCAGGATTTTTTCATACTCGCTGCTTCCGTCGGTAGCTTTTTCGGTTTTCATCAGGTTCAGCTGTTCCTGGAAATCATCAATCATCCCGTCATCTGTCTGGGAGTTAAAGGCATACCAAAGTTCTTCCGAGTGAATGGTAAACGGAGTGCCAAACATATCCGCCGTGTATCCGAGCGACTGAATCACCAGGTTATGTCCGGCGAGGCCGTAGGCAATGCACTGGATCTCGCGGTTAATCACAAGAGCCTCATAAAGCTCTTCGAGATCCTTGTAAATGATAATATTAGCCCTGTATACCCCGTGGTCAAGAAGAGTGTTCATGCTGCTGTACCCATCAATCACGCCGGTGAAATAGTTATTCAGATCCGTCACATCCTTCAGCTGAACGGGTCCGTTTTTCAGGAATATCGCCACATCCTGGTGCGGCGCAATCGGACCGACCCATTTGAAGAGCGAATCCCGCTGCGGCGTCCTTACGGCAGAGAAGATCATGGTATTGGGTGTCGTCAGGGTCTGGTTGTATGCATCTGCCCAGTCGGTCACCTGCATGTTGTTCCGGTCAAGGCTCACCCCAAGTCTTTTAAACACCCCTTCCAGCAGATCCACCGAGATGCCGTTCGCCTGGCCGTTATCGGAATAATTCATCGGCGGATACTCCTCAGTCAGGTAGGAGAACTTCGCAGGATCGCCGTTGACAGTCGTTTCATTTTTTCGGCAGGAGATAAAGAACAGGCAGCCAATCAACAGTAAGGAAGCAATCCCTCTCATGACTTTGGTTTTTTAATTATCAGAAGCATAAAAGTAGCTACTGACCGGTGAAATTCATAATCAGTACAAACCGGGTACCCTGACCGGGCTTTGAAAATACCTCATTCCAGACGCCTTTTTAACGATACAATGGTAAACCGCAAAGATGAAGTGAAAATGAAGATGAAAATTATTATCATTAAAAGTTAAACCTTCTTTTCTATGAAATGGACCTTCTGCCGCGCCGGCTCATTGACAGGATTGTTTTTGACCCTTTTTATGCCCGGATTTACTGATGGACAGACTGTCAGCCGCGAGTTTAAGATTGCAAACCGCTACCTGAATTTTCCGGTATCAATGTCGGCGGAGAGGCAGCGGGTCAATTTCCTGCTTGGAGGTGATACGCTCACCTATGCGGTGATCCGGATCGGAGAGAAACCTGATTACTGGGTTTTCAAAGATGTTTCGGCATACCAGGGAAAATCCCTGAAAATCACTTTCGGGAAGGAGGTTCCCGGGATTAATCTGATATTCCAGGCAGATACTTTTCCCGGAATGGACTCACTGTATAAAGAGTCCCTGCGGCCTCAATTCCATTTCTCCTCAAAAAGGGGATGGAACAATGATCCCAACGGACTGGTCTGGCTCGATGGAGAGTACCATCTCTTTTATCAGCATAATCCTTTTGAGATCTGGTGGGAGAATATGCATTGGGGCCATGCCGTAAGCAAAGATCTGATCCATTGGCAGGAACTCGACGATGCCTTGTTTCCCGATGCGCTCGGAACCATGTTTTCGGGCAGTGCAGTCATCGACCGCAACAATACCTCCGGATGGGGAAAGAATGCCATGGTGGCAGCATACACGGCCGACAAAGCAGGCCGGGAGGTTCAATGCATGGCCTACAGTACCGACAAGGGCAGGAACTTTACAAAATACACCGGCAATCCGGTTGCGGGCCCCGACCGCGATCCCAGGGTTTTCTGGTATGAGCCGAACAGGGAGTGGGTGATGGTCCTGTACAAAGGTGCCGGCATCAGTTTCTTTACCTCAAAAAATCTGAAGGAGTGGAAAGAGGAGAGCCATGTGAAGGGGTTTTATGAATGCCCTGAATTCTTTGAGTTGCCGGTCGACGGAAATCCGCAGAAAAAATTGTGGGTCCTCACCGCCGCCTCCGGAACCTATATGCTGGGCACCTTTGACGGGCACCGGTTCACGCCGCAATTTGGGAAGTACCGCACAACCTTTGGACCGCAATATGCCGCCCAAACTTACAGCAACACCCCTGATGGCCGCCGTATCCAGGTTGGATGGGGCCAGATCGAACCGAAAGGGATGCCTTTTAACCAGATGATGTGCTTCCCAACTCAGCTGACACTGAGGACCACCAATGAAGGGATCAGGCTGTTCAGCGAACCCATATCTGAGATCAGCAGCCTGCATGCCAAAGCCCATGATCTTTCAGGCCTGTCAGCCGGTGAAGCTAATGAAAAGCTGAAACGCATTGGTTCCTCCCTTCTGCATGTGGTAGCAAGGCTCGAATCATTGAATGGCGCCAGGATCTCCCTCGACTACAATGGCAACCGGTATGCAGATATGGATGGCGATGAGCTGAACGGAGTGCAGGTGTCCATGCAAACTCCTGGCACCCTTATATTCGATGTTGAGATGCTGATCGACCGGACCTCTGTGGAATCTTACTTCCAAAAAGGGCAGGCAGTGTTTGTAAAATCCATGCAAAAACCGCTATCATCCAGCGGATTGCAAATTAGAGGTGATCTTGGGAATATCAGAATTGAGAAACTGGTGGTTTACGAACTGAAATCTATCTGGAAGGGACAGTAAACGTATCCTCCCCGCTACTGAGCCAATCGAGTGAAAATCTTGCGAAATACATCTGGTAGGTTTCATATTCTCCAACCTCGTAATAGAGCCCGATGGTGCCGTCGGGAAGGATATTCAGCGCTGAATAGGCCGACGAACCGGAATAGATAGTTTTCCTAACCGGCCAGGATTCGCCTTCATCATAACTGAGCAGAACGGATACATTCTTTCTTGATGAGGCAAAAGGGATTGAATGCAGCAAACGGTTCTTGTCATATCCCTTTGAAACCGAGGTATACCGGATCATGTCGCCGTTACAGAAAGGATCTGTGATATCGCTCTGGCTGATCGGTGTGCCCCAGGTGATCCCCTGATCCCTGGAGATATTGAAGAGCCGATTGCCTGAATGCCTGATACTCATGAGGATATCGCCGTTGTTGAGCTCAACTACCTTAGCCTCATCGCCCGTGGTGCAGGCAACATTCAACGACACCTTCCAGGTTTCGCCGTTATCATCCGAATAAATAACATAATTGGAGATACCGCTGGTGGCAGTCTCTTTAACGGCAAGCACGGCCATCAGGCGGCCGCTGTAAAACTGGGCGGCAGATCCGGAGGTGACAAAGGCAGCCTGCCAGTTTTTAGTGACCGGATCGGGGCAGGCGCTCCCGTAAATCTGTGAGGTGATCTCCCTCGGTGCGCTCCAGGTGATTCCATTGTCGCGGCTGATTGAGATATTGATTCTTAGGGGTGTTACCGGGGTTGAGTTTGACAGGCCCCGGTCGGAGGCGAATAGACAAACGATCTCGCCATTCTTCCGGTTGACCACCAGTGCAGGATCGCCGAAGCCCATGGTGGTACCTTCGCCGGCAATGATGACCGGATCGCTCCAGGTATTACCCTTATCGGAACTCCGGCGGGCAAGGACATCGATATGGTTCGGGAGGTCGGCTGATCCGTTCCAGCGCTTGTCGGTTGCGGTAACCAGGGATCCGTCAGAAGCCGTCACAATGGCCGGGATCCGGTAACTGTTCGACCCGCCGTCTCCGGAGGAGAAGAGCAGCACATGCGCCATGAGCAAAGTCCGGGTTCCTGAAACAGGGGATACCTCGGTATTAATCCCATCGCCCTTGGCAAAGGAAACCACGTTTGCCCCGATCTGATGACCCTCTTCGGCCTGCTTGCTGATTTCGGCCGTAATCCATACATAGTTTTCGCCGTCGATAAGCGGTATCTCGCCGTCAATCCGGATATTCCCCGCGACTGCCGCTGCAGTTCCGAACAGGGCTGCATCCTCTTTTTTAAATCTCTCGGATGCTCCGGTATAATAAACCTTGATTCCTGTGAGGTCGGTCAGGTCCTCTGTTCCCTGAAGATTGAATATGACACTTTTTAATGTTTCGCCGCGGGTTTTTGAAATGATCCTGAATCCAACCAGTCGTTCATCTTCATTGCCGATCCCTGCCGGCAGTTCTGTTTTTACAACCCGGATACCGTTAGATGGGGCAACCTGTGCGACTGTAGGCGGGAAAATGACAAGCAATAGAATTCCTGAGACGAAAGTAAGTAGGTGGTTCTTCATGTTTTATAGTCTAATCCGGTGGCAAAAATAACTACCTGACCCCAGGCAATCAGCCTGCGGACAACACAATCATCCGGTTATTCGTCAAATAGTTAGGCTAAAACAGATGGGCAGGATCAGTCCTCCTTCTCCATTTCCATCTTCAGGTTAGTTTTTTTCAGCGATTTCACCATGGTTCCGTAACCATTGTCCTCAGTGGTGTAATAGCTGAAGGAGGCAGTCCATACCTGTTGGGTGGCAGTGTTGGTTTCAACATCGAAAGCGAAGGCCACATTTTCGGTCCAGATGGAATCCGAGAATGAAAGCAGATTGATGTAAACCTTATCGTTTGCCTCAACCCAGTCGAAATCACCGCTGCTGGTCTCCTCGCCGCTGATCATTGAATAGCTGCCGTCACCTGACTTGTTGAAGGTCATGGTTCCCAGGTCTTCCGTAACCTGTGAATCTTCGAGAGTTCCATCAGAATAGGCATCCTGGGTCATCTTGGTTACCTGCCAGGTTCCGGGAAGATTGGAGCCGGTTGGCAGATCAATACCGCCGAGATAGTCGCCGCAGGAATAAAGGGCGATAGACATAAAAAGTATGCCTGATAAGAACTTTAAGGTTTTCATAACGGTTGGTTTTGTGTACTCCAAATATACTAAAAACCCATCAGGCTTTCTCCGGTGCTTTAACATAAAAGTATCGGCACGGGGAATTTGTTACCTTTGCATTAAACAGATTAAATGAGGATCCATTATGAAAAACTTCAGGTTCATCCGTTTAAGCCTGATTACCCTGCTTTCCCTCCTCCCCCTGTTTCTGACATCCTGCAAGGAGAAGTTCAATACCCCGCCGTTAGCGACCTTCGAGATCTCCCCATCTTTTGGTACCACTTCCACTGTGTTCACCCTCGATGCCTCGGGAGTGAGCGATGTGGAAGACCCCGTTGAAATGCTTCAGGTCAGGTGGGACTGGGAGTCCGACTCTGTATTTGACACGGAATTCTCCACCACCAAAGTGGCTGAGCATTCCTTCACCAGAGGGGCAACCTGGTACATCACGGTTGAAGTAAAGGACACCGACGGCAAAACCGCCCGATATACGGATTTTGTGAAGGTGAACTGGAACAACAGGCCCCCGAAGGCAGCCCTGAATATCACACCACCAAAGGGATTCCTTCAGGATGTGTTCAAATTTGATGCTTCTGCGGTGAGCGATGCGGAAGATAAGGCATCCGACCTACAGGTCCGCTTTGATTTCAATGGCGACGGCACTTTTGATACCGAATATTCGAAGACGAAAATTGCAACTCATCAGTATTCGGAACCCGGGACGTATAATGTTAAACTGGAGGTCCTCGATAAAGGCGGATCCACCGATGAAGAGGTGGTGGCTCTGGTTGTCGGTGGCCTCAATACAGCACCTGAAGCTCCCAAAGATCCGGCCCCGGGTGACCAGTCGGACAAGATCAGCACCCGCATTGTTCTCACCTGGACCTGCATCGATCCTGATGCCGATTCGCTTAAGTTTGATGTTTATATCGGTAAATCGGCCAGCCCTTCACTGGTAGCCTCTGCTGTATCGGGCGCCCAGTATGCGGTTAACCCGCTTGAATACAACCAGACCTATTACTGGAAGGTAGTAGCCAAAGATCCTTATGATCATGTGGTTGAGGGACCAGTCTGGTCATTCACCACTCATACCCCGCGTTTTGAAATGGGACAGTTCACTGATGCCCGTGACGGAAAGGTCTATAAAACCGTCAAGATCAACGACAAGATCTGGATGGCCCAGAACCTGAACGTGGGAACCATGATCAACGCCAGCACCGGCGGCAAATACAACGATGGTTATCAGAAAGATACTGCCCGGGCCGAGAAATATTGTTACAAGAATGATCCGGTCTATTGCGATCTGTATGGCGGTCTTTACCAATGGGATAAAGCCATGGGATTTTCAACGGTTGAGGGAACTACCGGTATCTGCCCGCCAGGCTGGCATCTTCCGACAGACGCCGAATGGCACGAACTGACCGTTTTCCTTCAGCCTGAAGACGGTGAAGCCAAGGCCGGCGACGACCTCGTGTGGGGCAGCGGATCAGGATTCGAAGGCCTGTTCTCAGGATACCTGATATTTGCAGAACGTAAATATTATGATGCCGATCAGGCAGGCTATTTCTGGAGTTCAACGCTCAATCCCCAGATCAATCACCTGGCCATGGGCCGGTCGGTTTTCCGCAGCAAATCAGCCTTCCAGCAAGATACATTCCAACGGGTGAGCGGATTGCCGGTGCGGTGTATCAAGGACTATTAGTGGATGAGTGGATGAGTGGATAAGTGGATAAGTGGATGAGTGGATAAGTGGATACTCGGATGGGCACATTTAAACTGATCATTGGAATTACAGGAGCCAGCGGGGCGATGTATGCGCACCTGATGCTGAAAAGGCTATCGGGATTGCGTGACCAGCTGGGTGAAGTGGCAGTGGTTGTTTCAGAAACCGCGGAGCAGGTCTGGAAACATGAACTCCCTGGGATACCGCTTGATACATTTGGGTTTCGAAAATATCCGCCAGACACATTTTTTGCACCCATTGCCAGCGGATCCTCCGGATATAATTCGATGATCATTATCCCCTGTTCAGTGGGTACCCTTGGACGGATTGCTTCAGGAACGGCAGATGACCTCATGGCCAGGGCGGCCGATGTGATAATGAAGGAGCGCCGCAAGCTTATCCTGGTGGTGCGCGAAACACCCCTGAACCTCATACACATAAAAAATATGGAGCGGGTAACAGAGGCTGGCGGGATTATCCTGCCAGCCAGCCCCTCCTTTTACATGAAAGAACAGTCGGTGGAGGAGCTTTGCCTTACCGTCGTTAACCGTGCCCTGGCAATTGCCGGAATTGATACCGGCCAATCCGGATTCATGGCGGGATCGGGTATTTCATCATAGTTATTCCCTCGCCCA
>Ga0172369_10010304_pt1 | contig 10171 bp, 8 predicted proteins | sample LakKiv25m_FD_114539 | JGI IMG/M metagenome (GOLD analysis project Ga0172369, IMG submission 114539) | Freshwater microbial communities from Kabuno Bay, South-Kivu, Congo - kab_022012_11.25m | ecosystem: Environmental > Aquatic > Freshwater > Lake | place: Democratic Republic of the Congo...
ATCCAGTGGATCAAATACACGGCGCGCGGCTACCGTAACGTGGACAACTTCATCACGGCGATCTATTTCCACTGCGGAGCCCTCAACATGAACCCTTTAGCCACTTGAAACCCGGAAGAGCCTAAAAGATGGGGCTGTTAATTTTTGGAACGATATTAATGATGATTTGAATCTAAAGATCGATTAAAATGCGAGGGATGAATATAAAATGCTTTTCTCCTGAAAAGCTATGTGTAATGTACTACTGGTAATTTGTATATTAATGAACCACTGTTCCGATGTTATGTGAAAACTCAACAGAATATTGAAATTAAAACGTCTTTTCTTCTTATAACAAGTCGTTAATTAAAGAATTTAAACGTCTGAATTCGCATTCGTTCGCCTAATCTGGTGAGGTACCCCAGCCATATATGCCATAAATACAAGACTCAACACTAACTCTAAGCTTGCAAAGTGGGTTTTATTTGCTTTTTCATTGGCCACATCTTTATTGGTAGTGTTACACAAGCTTGCTTTCGAGACAGATAGTTCCACTTTCGCGGTCGGTATAAGTTTTTTAATATCAAGCGTGAGTTGTATCCCACTACTTGTATGGGCGACGCACACTGTACCATCAGCGGGTTTGCGCCTGCTTATTCTGGGTTGGCTGCCAATCAAACTTCTGCTTCTTTACTTGGCACCGCCGGAGATCGTTGCAATTCGGACCGGCGACTGGCAGCCATTCCATACTTGGGGAGTGCTTTTTTCCGACTACTGGCGACATGGGGGTGACTGGTTCCCATCTTCTGAACTCATTCAAGAGTACTCAATGAAGTATCCCGGGGCCATCCATCTTTTCGGCATCCCATACTTTATTTTTGGTCAATACGGATATGTTGTGATTCCTTGGCTTGGTTTCATTCAGTTGTTAACCGCAGCCATGGCATACAATTTATTTATTGAGGCAGAATTTGAGCAACGGGTCGCTGCATATGCCATGTTGTACATATTGTACTGCCCCGCTTGGCTATCTTTGACTAACCAGTTGTTCCGGGACATTTTTTTGATGTTGGGGTTGGTGGTTTTCATGTACGGCGTAATTCAGTTAATCAACAAAAAATTGATAAACGGTCTATTGACAACTAGTATTGGATTCATTCTAACTATCTTGCTACGGGAGCAATACGTCCTTGTATTAGCAATATTTTCTTTGGTGATCTTTGTGTTCGTGCAACGTAGCCGTTTGAGTTCAGTTGTAATCATGCTACTTGTGGCCGTGGTTGGATATTCCATAGTTCAAGCAGTGTTTCATCCTGGGAGAGATAGTACAATTATTGAACGCACGCTGGCCAATTTTGAAATATCTTCGCAGGTGGGGGAAGTAGGAACCAGTTCATATGCGACCGAATTTGCGAATCTTAGTGGGTTTCTATTGCCAGTCGCTATTCCATTCCGGTTCCTGGTTGGGATTGTAGCGCCATTTCCTTGGACGAACATGGATGTGACCCTTGCGAAGCAATGTGGCGAATCGTGGTTGTATGCCGGGCTCCATATTCTACAGGCGCTGTTCCATCTTTCCCTTGCCTTCATGCTATTGACCTTTCTCCAAAAAGGGCGCGACAAGATGGTCCTCATTGGCGAGCGGGGTTTAATTATTCTATGCTTCGGCTTGTTTATTGGTCTGGCCGCAGCGCTATCTTATGTGGGATATTACCGGAACATTTTGCCAGCCTTCCTGTTCTTCCTCCCGGTTCTCTTTGTGGTACATGGGAAATGGAGGTTACAAAGTATGATTATATTTAGTTCCTTCCTTATAAGTTGTCTTCACATAGCTTATTATGTTTTCAGATCGATTATGTAATGGATATATCTATCGGATGGGAAACATCTATTTGAAAATAGTAGCTTTGTGTAAATTAAATGTTCCGCGATACCACCGTATAGCGAAAGAAGGAAGTTGGATTGTAATCGGTCAAGTTGCATCTGTGCTCGGGGCATTGGTACTTGTCCGAGTACTCACCGAATACCTAGAGCCGACTCAGTATGGGGAACTCGCCTTGGGGATGACCGTCGCAGGCTTGGTGAATCAGATTGCGATGGGTGGACTGAATAACGGGATTAGTCGATTTTACTCTGTCGCAGCGGAAAAACACGACCTGCCAGGCTACCTGCGTGCCTCATGGCGGTTGATGGGTTACTGCTCGTTGCTAGTCGGATTGATCGGTCTTCTTCTGATCCTTGGGTTGCTGTTTCTCGACTATTCACGGTGGATAGGGCTGGCAGGCGCCGCACTAGTGTTTGCATTGCTCAGTGGGTACAACAGCACGTTGAGCGGTATTCAAAACGCTGCACGCCAGCGCGCGATTGTGGCCTTTCATGGTGGTCTCGATGCTTGGCTGAAAATTCTGCTGGTACTGGGGCTTCTCCTTTGGATAGGCAGCTCCAGTTCAGTAGTGGTCATCGGTTATGCATTCTCATCCCTCTTGGTCACCGGGTCGCAATTTATTTTTTTGCGCAAGGTGATTGTGCCCGAGTCAGAGCGCAGTCGTTATGATTTCGATTGGACTTCAAAAATCTGGGCTTTTTCTTGGCCGTTTTCCACTTGGGGAATATTTACCTGGATGCAGCAGGTTTCCGATCGCTGGGCGCTAGAGGCCTTTCGTGCTACCAAAGATGTAGGGCTTTATGCGGTGCTATTTCAGTTGGGGAACTATCCCATTGCCATTGCAACAGGTCTGGCGATGTCCTTTATTGCGCCGATTCTCTTTCAGCGCGCGGGCGACGCCACCGACAATGCTCGCAATACAGATGTTCGTCAATTGGTATGGCGCATTGTACTTGGATGTATGTCCATTACATTGGTTGCCTTTTCCCTTGGAATCTGGATACATCGATTGGTTTTCAAAATACTTGTGGCGACCGAGTACCACTCTGTCTCTTATCTATTGCCATGGATTCTCTTGGCGAGTGGCCTTTTTGCTGCCGGACAAATGCTTTCCATTATACTTTTAAGCGAGATGAAATCAAGTGCAATGACGGCGGCGAAGATCGTAACAGCCCTCCTAGGAATTCTGTTCAATTATCTCGGGGCTTCAATTGCTGGAATTTCAGGTGTGGTAGTGGCTACTCTTGCATTCTCCTCCTTGTATTTCATATGGATGTTTATATTGTCTTACAGACTCAACCTAACGGGGACTCTCGCACTCCCGACGCTATGAAAACAAAATTGAAATATCAACTTGCCGAAAACGGATTGTTCTACCGCCTAGATCTTGTCAGACGGCTTCCGGAAATAACACGCTGGATCTATGAAGGCTGTACAGGAATTGCCCCACCACCAATAAAGCGTTTTATCATAGCCTATTATTTACGGCGTTATCGACTTAAAAACTTCATTGAAACTGGCACTCACTTGGGCGATACCTTGGCATACATTGCATACAACAAATCCATTAATTGCGTGAGTATCGAGCTTTCCGATGAATTATTTGACGCTGCCTGCGAGCGATTTCGTTACTATGAAAATATTAAGCTATTACATGGAGACAGCAGCTTTGTATTACCAGAAATCCTTAAGGCTTTCAGAACTCCCGCGCTGTTTTGGCTAGATGGCCATTTTAGTGGTGGTCAAACAGCACGCGGCGGTATAGACTCGCCGGTAAGCAGCGAAATACAAACTATTCTTGATTCACCTATCAAGGAGCACGTTATATTGATTGACGATGCACGTTGCTTTGACGGTACGAACGATTATCCCCATATTGAAGAATTGATGCATCTTGTTCGGCGGTATGGTTATTACGCTATGGAGGTGTCTTCGGACATTATCAGGCTGACTCCGGAAATAACAAAATAGAATATGGGAAACACTGCTGATAGTGTTACTACTACACAAGCATTACCTTTGACTAAATCCGTTGAGCCTGTGAGAGAGAAAAATCATGACTAATACACCAATTTTTTCCAAGAATGAATCTCGACCCCCACATCCTTACCGTCCTCCCTGACCCGATAGCCAAGCAACCTGTAACCCCGATGGCATTCCCGTTGGTGAACGCATGAAGACAACCAACACCATTGTGTAGCTCCACTCCCCCCTATCGCCCCGTACCGGCATTTTGGACTAGTGGAAGAACTCCTACCAGCGGCAGCGGTGAGTGGCCACCGTGTTGTTGGGCATTGAACCAGGGCTGAGAAGGATCCGGGGGATCGCCATATACCGACGGTGCGCTACGATCTAATAGGTAGAGTTGAACTTGCTCTCGACCTACGAAGCGAAACCTGCATCGCCCACCATCGACGCTTCGTCGATATCAACTAAAAAGTGATTGCGTCATGATTTTTGTCCGATTGTTTGGTGGTTTGGGAAACCAGATGTTCCAATATGCTCTCGGCAGGCATTTAGCAATTAAAAATCGAGCGGAACTGATTGTCGATACGACCCATTTCGAGCATATTCCAAGGAACAGGGAATATTTTGTAAAAAGAGAATATGATCTAGATGTATTTGATATGGACGTAGAAATATTAGAGCCTAAAAATGCGAATGGGCTTCCCTATTACAGCGAGAAAAATACGCATAGAATTAAACACTTCGTAAAGACTTATTTTAATCTTTATAAATATCTGGACAATTATCAGATCTTGCGGGAAAGTAGTGGCTTTTTTTTTGACAAGGAAATATTAAAATCAGGCAAGAATGCATATTTAATAGGATATTGGCAGAATGAAAAATATTTCATGGATATCGAAAAGCAGATCAGGGAAGATTTTACCATTAAGAAAACGTTAGCTGAAAGTGTCTATAGCCTTGCGATGGAAATTTCTGGCACTAACTCAGTATGTCTGAACATCAGGAGGGGTGATTTCGTCAATAATCCGACACATGGATTTGTTGGGATGGAATACGTTTTAAAGGCTGTCGATTATATTCGAAGAAATGTCGATATACAGAGAATCTATATTTTCTCTGACGATATCGAATGGTGTAAAGAGAATCTGCGGTTTGAGATTCCCTATTCTTTCGTAACCCACAGCTATGCGGGTTCTAAATTCTCTTCCTATCTCTACCTGATGACGAAATGCCGTCATTTCATTATTCCGAACAGCACATTCGGATGGTGGGCTGCCTGGTTGTCGGAAAATCCGGAGAAGATGATCATTGCTCCAAAACAATGGGTAAATATTCCTGGACTCGATGCGTCAGGCATTATTCCTGAAGGTTGGATCACAATATAAACTTACATCTTTGGAGGACTCATGAAGATTTTGGTGACTGGTTCATCGGGGCTCATAGGAAGCGAGGTTGTGTCGTTTTTTGCCAGAGAGGGACATCAGCTCTTTGGCATCGACAACAACATGCGTGCTGACTTTTTTGGGCCACTGGGCGATAACCGCTGGAACCAGAAGCGCCTTTCGGAGAGGTTCAAATCATTTGGTCACTTTGAGATTGACATCAGGAATCGGGAAGGAGTCAAGAAGTGTATTGGCGAAATACTCCCGGATCTGATAGTTCATGCTGCAGCACAACCAAGTCACGACCTCGCAGCGTCCCGCCCGTTTGATGATTTCGATGTAAATGCCGTCGGTACGCTCAATCTTCTTGAAGCAGCCAGAGAGCATGTGCCTGAGGTCGTCTTTGTACACATGTCTACCAACAAGGTATATGGCGATGCGCCGAACGAGATCAAGCTGAAGGAGCTTTCAACCCGCTGGGACTACGATGATCCGTCCTATGCGGGCGGTATTTCCGAAGATTTTCGTATTGACCGCTCTATGCATTCGCTTTTCGGTGCATCTAAGGTGGCAAGCGACATTATGGTGCAGGAATACGGCCGTTATTTCGGGATGAAGACATGTTGCTTGCGTGGTGGATGCCTGACCGGTCCATCCCATTCGGGAGTGGAACTGCATGGATTCTTGAGCTACCTTGTAAAAGTCAATCTTGAAGGCCGAAAATACCGGATCTTCGGTTACAAGGGAAAGCAGGTAAGAGACAACATCCATTCCCTCGACGTGGCTTATTTCATTGCCGAGTTTTACAAATATCCTCGGTGTGGCGAAGTGTATAACATCGGTGGCGGCCGGGCCAATTCCTGTTCCATAATCGAGGCATTCGCGGCTGTTGAAGGAATGACGTCCAAAAAGATGGAGTATGAATATCTCGATAAAAATCGAGAGGGAGACCATATTTGCTATATCTCTGATCTGTCGAAGATGCGCTCTCATTACCCTGCATGGGACATCCGCGTATCTCTCAATCAGATATTTGAGGAGTTGGTCATAGGCTGGATGGAGCGACTGCGAGTATGAGTGTTCCCCGTAATTAAACGTAGTATGAAATTAATCTACGTCGCTAGCATGGGCTTAGGCCCAGACAGAGATAGCCAATGGGTAGAGGCTTTCAAAATGTTGGGAGTTCATGTAATCCCTTTTGAAACTTATAATCCACTCGAAGTTAAGAACATTTTTCGTGAAAAGTTTGAAAACAGGTTTCACTTCGGGTCAAAAACACGAAATCTTCGTCGGCGTTTAGTGGATTTTGTAAAAAAAGAAAAGCCTGATTGGGTTCATTTCCGACTTCCACTTGAATTTGATTTACAAACTATTTATGTAATTAAGAATTTAGGGGCTTATATTACCGAGTACTATAATGACGACCCCTTCTCAGAAAAAAGAGTATTTGGTTTACACCATTTGTTCAGAAAAAGTATAAATGCTTATGATGCGCATTTTGTTTATAGGGAAATAAATGTTTATGATTTTTTTTCCGCTGGAGCGAAAAATGTATATCACTGCCCTCCTGCTTACGTTCCCTGGCGCCATAATTTAGTGGAGGATCAAAAAATATTTGATCCCGAAGAAGAAATAGACGCTATTTTTATTGGTCACTGGGAAGATGATTGGCGAACTGACTGTATCGATGCGCTAATTGAATCTGGATATAATGTATGTTTAAGAGGTGGTCTTTGGGATAAGGCGATAAAAGGTCGACCTGCGTCGGTCCTACGGCCCGTGACTTCTGTTTTTGGTTCGGAATACAATGCTCTTTATAAGCAGGCCCGGGCCGGATTATGTTTTTTCTCAAAAATAAACCGCGATTCGTGGACAGAACGTCCCCTTGAAATTGTGGCTGTAGGCGGACTACTTGTTTGTGAAAGGACAGCCGAAGCTGAGAGATATTTTAAAGATAAAGAAGATGCATTTTTCTTCTCTTCTATAGAAGAGTTGTTATCTATTATGCATTTATTAAAGCATAACCCACAGATCAACGAGCAAGTTAGAAAATCTAGCCGGAGGCGTTTGTTAAGTGGAAAGCACTCCATTATTGACCGTGCTAATATGATAATTAACCATGTCACTGAACATCGCGTATTGAAAACATGAAAGTTCTAGTATTAAACAAATTATTAAAATCATGGGCGTTAAAGGTGTAAGAGGTCAGGCTGGAGACACAGCAATAACTCAAGTTGCCGCCTCAGGCATCATTCACCGAAACACAGTGCCATCAAGGTATCTTGATTCCACCTAATCTTCAAACGAGAAATGTATGAATTTAGTCGTTGGAATCGACGCATCCCGCAATCGATCAGGAGGAGCGATTGCGCACCTTGTCGGTATCCTCAGCGAGGGGAATCCGCTTGCATATGGCATTCGAGAAGTTCATATCTGGTCATACAATGCACTGCTGGATGCGGTGCCTGATGCTCCCTGGCTGGTAAAACACAACCCTCCGGAATTGGAGCGCTCACTAATTCATCAGGTTTGGTGGCAATTCCAAGCTCTTTCCAAGGCTGCAAAACAATCCAAGTGTTCTTTGTTGTTCACCACAGATGCTTCCACCGTTTGCCGTTTCCGGCCGATGGTAGTGATGAGTCAGGATATGTTGTCCTACGAACCAGGCATGATGAGGAATTTTGGGATTACCAAAGCACGGCTAAGATTGATCGCGTTGCTTGTGATTCAAAGTCAAGCAATGAGGTCTGCGAATGGCGTTATTTTTCTAACAAGATATGCTGCTAAGGTTATCCAACAAGTTACAGGAAAATTGGATCGGGTTGCCATTATCCCCCACGGAGTTGGCCAAGCGTTTATAAAACAAAATCCCTCTAGACTATGGCCGGGCAATGGCAGCCGGACCATTCGGTGCTTGTATGTTTCCAAAGCAGCCATGTACAAGCATCAATGGGTTGTGGTGCGGGCTGTTGCGGCTCTGCGCAGGCAGGGTTACAACTTGCAGTTGGTGCTTGCGGGCGGTGGTGCTGGGCGTGCACAGAAATTGCTGGATGCCGAAATTGCGGTCTCTGACCCAGACGGGTCCTTTATAGAATTAATCGGCTTTGTTCCACCGACAGAAATGCCACAATTGCTGATGCGTGCTGATATATTCGTCTTCGCATCCAGTTGTGAGAACCTCCCTATTACGCTGTTGGAAGCAATGGCTTGCGGCCTTCCGATTGCCTGCTCGAACCGGGGTCCAATGCCTGAGGTGCTCGCAGATGGTGGTGTTTATTTTGACCCCGAGGACTCCGAATCCATCTCTGCAGCCATCGAAAATATCATTACCCATGCTGATCTGCGGATGTCTTTCACCAAACAGGCCAAAACTCTCTCGGAGCAATACTCCTGGGCTCGATGTGCGGCGGAGACTTGGGATTTTCTCGGAGCTGTTGCCAAAAACTAGAAAACCATGCCAAACAGGCAATACCGAATCTGTACAAACTGTGTCATGGACACGTCGGACTCAAAAATTTCCTTCGACACCAAAGGGATCTGTGATCACTGTAATACTTTTTACAAGAAGGTGCTCCCCAACTGGCACACCGAGGAAAAAGGGCGGCAGGCGCTAGAAAAAATAGTTTCAAAAATCAAAGAGGCAGGCGAGGGCAAAGACTTCGATTGCATCATCGGAATGAGCGGTGGGATCGACAGCTCGTATCTGACCTACATCGCCAGTAAGGAACTTGGCTTACGTCCCCTAGTGTTTCACGTCGATGCCGGATGGAATTCGCAAGAAGCCGTAAACAACATCGAAAAGTTGGTCGATAAGCAGGGACTGGACTTGTATACGGAGGTTATCGATTGGGAAGAAATGCGTGATCTGCAACTCGCTTTCTTCAAGTCCGGCGTTCCGCATATAGACACGCCGCAGGACCACGCCTTCTTTGCCATGATGTACAAATTCGCGGAGCAATATGATGTCAAGTACATCCTGACGGGCGCGAATTATTCAACGGAATGTATTCGCAATCCGATAGAGTGGATGTACTACCAGTCCGATTCCATTCAATTGCGCGACATCCATCGGCGATTCGGATCGCGCCCCATGGTCAGCTTCCCAGTCACATCCATTCTGCACCATAAGTTGTACCTGCCATATATCAAGGGCATCAAGGTGATCAGGCCCTTGAATTACCTCCCTTATGTCAAGGAGGCGGCGATTCGCCTGCTGGTGGATCAATTCGGTTGGCAGCCCTATCCCCAAAAACATTTCGAGTCGCGGTTCACGAAGTTTTACGAAGGCTACTGGCTGCCGAAAAAGTTCGGCTACGACACGAGAAGAGTACAATATTCGAGCTTGATCGTCACGAACCAGATGACGCGAGAGCAGGCCCTCGAAAAGCTCCAGCACCCTCCTTACGACGAAGCCACGATCGCTCAGGAGTTTGAATATGTCGCCACAAAGCTTGGCATCTCCGCTGAAGAGTTGCAGGGATATCTCGATGCTCCTAACAAGACCTACAAAGACTACAAATCGCAGGAGAGTATCTATTCAGTGGGTGCCGGAGTGATGAAATTCTTCGGTTTGGAGCTCGGCGGCAAGCGGTGATTGCGATCGTCAACTACGGCCTTGGCAATATCCAGGCCTTTGCAAATATCTACAAGCGCTTGAACATCCCGGCGCATATTGCTTCTTCCGCCGATGAGTTGGCTGATGCGGAAAAGATTATCTTGCCGGGTGTCGGAGCGTTCGACTGGGCGATGACGCGCCTGAACGAATCAGGCATGAGGGAAGTGCTCGATGACCTGGTCGTCGATCAAGGGCGCCCGGTATTGGGCATCTGCGTGGGGATGCAGATAATGGCCAGGCGAAGCGACGAAGGCGTGTTGGAAGGTCTCGGATGGATCGATGCCGAGGTCAGGAAATTCGACGAGGCGACCTTTACCCACAAGACTCCCCTTCCACATATGG
>Ga0172369_10010305_pt1 | contig 10171 bp, 5 predicted proteins | sample LakKiv25m_FD_114539 | JGI IMG/M metagenome (GOLD analysis project Ga0172369, IMG submission 114539) | Freshwater microbial communities from Kabuno Bay, South-Kivu, Congo - kab_022012_11.25m | ecosystem: Environmental > Aquatic > Freshwater > Lake | place: Democratic Republic of the Congo...
GAATACCCCAACGGCGCGGACATCGTGATCGCCTACGCCGCGCAGCGCACCGGCGGCAGCCTCAACGCGGGCGATGATGCCGGGCAGGCGGCTTTCTTCCCGCGCTCGGGCCTGCCTGAAATCGCTTTCCGGGTGGCCCGCAGCGTGCTCGGGCTGGATTAATCCCTACTGGCGCAGGCTGCGCTTGCGCATCTCATCCAGCACGGTGCGGTAATCGTCAATATTCGACGGCCGCAGGGCGATGATGGTCTCCATCATATTGATCGCCTCCATCATCTTGCCCGCGTCCATGTAAGCCGTGGCGACCATATCCAGCTGAGCGACCGCTTCCGCCAGGCGCCCCTCGCGCGAAAGCAGGTCGGCCAGGCGGCGGCGCAGGTCAAGGTTATTTTCCTGATCGAGCAACAGGTCGTTGAGAAACGCGATCGCCTGCGGCCGGCGTGCGGTGTTTTCGAGCAGGGTGATAAACGAATCCACCTCGCCCATGGCTGCCTGCGGCTGGCCGAGGCGGAAGTTGAGATGGACCAGCTGCTGGCGGGTCGATGTATCTTCGGGCTGGATTGTGCGAATCTGTTCGTAAATCCGCACAGCCTGGCGCAGGTTCAGGCGCTGCATATCAATATCCGCCACCTTGAGCAGAATCTTCACCCCCCAACTGCGGCTGTTCTTTGATTTTTGCACCAGTTTCAGGGCGGTCATATACGTCTGGCGCGCTTTTTCCAATTCAGCCAGCTGGTAGTAGATATCCGCCATCTGCATGTATTCTTCAAGCGATTCCTCGATGTTTTCCTGGCTGATCAGCAAATTAACCAGGCGGTTATGCACGGCCAAATCCATCGGCGAAATTTGCAGGATGCGTTTGAACATGCGCGCCGCCCGGGCAGGCTCGCCGCGCGCGTTGTACAACTCGGCGACGAACATAAATTTCCGCACGGATTCCTCGACGTGGTTGTCGATCAGCAGCAGCTCTCCAATCTCAACATGGATCGGCAGATAGGTTGGCGCGTATTGCAGGGCGTAGAAAGCCTCTTCCATGGCTGTGTCGGTCAGACCCCGGCTGGCCATCTCGCGCACGCGCGCCACAGCCTCCACCACCTGGCCGCCGCGCGATTCGAGGATCATTTCAGCCACCGGCATTGGCGGCAAATCGGCCGCCTGCTGGGGCAGCTGGCCGCGCGCCATGAGCAGATAGGCGCGCCAATCCGGGCGGACCAACTGGCTGGCGATGGTATTGCAGATATTCTTGAGCGCGTTTTCGTCGCTTTCCCCGCTCAAACCGTCAATCAAGGGTTCATACGACTGGCGCAGTTCGTCAGCGTACTGCGCTTCCACCACCGCCGCATCCGCCACAGCCAGCGCCTGCATATATGCATTGGCGGCCTGTGGGACCATCTGGTTCTGGGCATATAACTGCCCGCTCAACAGATAAGCCCCCAGCGCGTAATCAGGCTGTTTGATCGCTTCCTGCAGGTATTGCAAGGCGCGTTCGACATCGCGTGAGTGCATCAGGTAGCCCAACATGAACAGCGCTGCAGGGTTGCGCAGACCAAGCTCAACCGCCTTGCCCATTTCTTTTTCCGCCTGGCCTTCGTCGCCTTGCGTGAGCGACTCAATCGCCTGGCTGAGGTGCAAGACCACGCGCGATTTATCCGCTCCTTCCGAGGCGAGCGGCCCGGTGGACTTGCCCTTGGAAATGCTGCTGAACCCGCGCCTGGCTGAACGGTCGCTCGTGCTTTCATCGCCTTGCTCAAAGAGCAGGCTGGCCACCTGCGCCATCGCAATCTGCCTGGTCTCCTCAATCGGGTCAGCCTGCTTGCTTTCAATGGCATCGACCGCCTGACTTTTCGCCGCTTCCCCGCCTGGCACAATCCCCGTCCCGCCGGTCTTTGGCCGCGATGGCCTGGGCAGCATTTGGCTGGCACGGATCGTGTGCAGGGCAAAACGGGCGTCCTGGCTTTCGGGCATCAATTGCGCCGCGTATTCCACCGTGCGCAGTGCGCGCGTCAAATCACCGCCGCGCTGCATGATGCTGGCCGCGGCGATGTATTCTTCGACAGCCTCGGCCCTTTTTCCGAGCCGCTCATAAATGGCCGCCAGGCGCTGGCGGGTGAGCAGGTGATCTGGGATGTGGCTGAGCGCCTTGCGCCAGTTGTCAATCGCTTTCTCGACGTCACGCGCGTTAAGATGCAGTTCGGCCGCTTTGAGGAAAGCCTGGGCCGCTTCCCCGGCTTTCTCCGTGTATTCATAAATCCGCGCAATTTTTTCCTGCGGCACCGGATCCTTGGGGGCAACCCCGGCCGCGTGTTGGTAGCAGATCAGGGATTTGTCATATTCTTTCATTTCAAAGAACGCCAGTCCCAAACTGGACAGCGCCATGGGGTTGTCGGGAAACTCATCCAGCGCCTGGCTGTAAAACCCGGCCGCTTTCTGCCATTCCTGGTCCCAGGCGGCGGAATGTCCGGCGTTCATCGCTTTTTTGAAGATATCTTGATTGCCTGCCATAGCCATCCCTTGTCAGTGATCGCAATTAAAACGGCGCGTTATCCGGCCAGGACGGTCATCGTCCCCCAATTCACGCCCGAACGAGCCTCGGTCTCCAGCGGGATCGAAAGCGGATATGCGCTTTCCATCACCTCCTGCACCAGGCGGGCCGTGTCTTGCACGTTGCTCTCAGGCGTCTCCAACACCAGCTCGTCATGCACCTGCAGCAGCAGCCGGGCAGGGCTTGCCGCTTCGCGCAGCGCCGCCGGCAGGCGAATCATGGCAAGTTTTATTATATCCGCTGCGGCGCCCTGAATCGGCGCATTGATCGCTTCTCTTTCTTCGCGCGCGCGCAGGTTTTGATTGACCGGGTTAATCAGGTTGGGGAAATAGCGCCTGCGTCCCAGGAGCGTTTCCACATAACCCTGGCGCGCAGCAACGCGGCGCGTCTCATCCAGATAGGTCTTAACTGCCGGGAACTGCTCAAAATAAGCCTTGACAAAATTTTCGGCCTCGGCCAGGGTCAGGCCAGTAGTGCGGCTCAGGCCAAAAGCGCTCATGCCATAGATTAAGCCGAAATTGATCGCTTTGGCATGCCGGCGCATGGCTTTACTGACCTGGTCGAGCGGCACGTGATAAACCGCCGCGGCGGTGGCAGCGTGGATGTCCTGCCCGGCCCGAAAGGCCGCCAGCATGGCCTCATCCTGGGCCACGTGGGCCACGATGCGCAGCTCAATCTGCGAGTAATCGACCGAGAGCAGCTGCCAGCCTGGCGCAGCGACAAACCCATTGCGCACCGTGCGCCCCAGCTCGGTGCGCGTGGGGATGTTTTGCAGGTTGGGATCGTTGGACGACAGCCGCCCGGTGACCGAGCCCGTCTGGCCAAAGCTGGTATGCACGCGCCCGCTGGCCGGGTTGATCTGGGCCGGCAGCGCATCGACATAAGTCGATTTCAGCTTGGCCAGCTCGCGGTTCTCCAGAATCAGATCGACAATCGGATGTTTGCCGCGCAAATCTTCGAGCACATCGGCCGAGGTCGAGTAATGGCCGCTGGCCGTCTTCTTGTTGCGGCCAGGCGGGGTCAGGCGCAGGTTCTCAAACAGCACCTTTGACAGTTGCTGGGTTGAGTTGAGGTTAAAGGAAAAGCCGATTGAGGCGTAAATCTCTTTCTCAATTTCAGCCAGGCGCGTGCTCAGTTCACCGCTCATTTTCTGAAAGAAGGGCACGTCCAACGAAATGCCGTTCCACTCCATTTCAGCCAGCACGGCCACCAGCGGCATCTCCAACGTCGCGAAGATCTGCGCCGCGCCGCCCGCCTTGGCCATCCCGGCCTCCAGCAGCGGCTTGAGGCGCAGGGTCACCTCGGCATCCGCCGCGGCATAGGGCGCGACCTGCGCCACCGGCACATCGGCCATGCTGAGCTGGTTCTTGCCACGCCCGATTAGCTCTTCGATGTGCGTCATTTGCACACCCAGGTAGCGATCGGCCATGCCCTTTAAGCCCAGGTTGTGCGAGCCAGGATCGATCAACCACTCCGCCAGCATCGTATCGAAAGCCAGGTTGTTCACCTCAATCCCGCTGCGTTTGAGCATCAGCAGGTCGTACTTCAGGTTCTGACCAATCTTCGGGCGGGCTGGGTCGGCCATCAGCGGGCCCAGCGCCGCCGCGACCTGCTCGATGGACAGCTGAGGTTCGCCAGTGCGGTGGCCGACCGGGATATAGTAACCCACGCCCGGTTCGACCGCCAGCGAAATCCCCACCAGGTCGGCGCGCAGCGGGTCGGTGGAGGTCGATTCGGTGTCAAAGGCGATCTCCGGCGCTCCGCCAAGGCGCTCCACCAGCCTCGCGAGCAGCTCAGGCGTGTCGATCACGCGCGTGTCCAGCGCGTAGGTCGGCGTGATGCCGACCCGCGTGATCTCCTCGCCAAACAGCGAAAGCTGCCCGCTGGGCGGGGGCGCCAGGCGCGCGGCGGCCTCGGGCAGGGCCGCCGCGGGCTGCTCCGGCGCAATCCCGAGCAGGTTCTTGAGGCGCACCAGCATGCTTTTAAACTCAAGCTGGCGGAACAGATCTTCGACCCTGGCCAGATCAACCTTGCCCGTGCGCGCGGCTTCCAAATCGAGCGTCACCGGTAAATCGGTGAGGATCTGAGCCAGCTGGCGGCTCATATAGGCCGAATCGCGCCCATTTTCAAGGCGGGTCTTGACCCGCGCGGGCAGAGCGTCGAGGTGTGAATAAACCTCGTCCAGGGTCGCGTAGGTCTGGTAGAGCTGGACAGCCGTCTTCTCACCGATCCCACTCACCCCGGGGATGTTGTCGGACGCATCGCCTACCAGGGCCTTATAGTCGACGACCTGGTCGGGGCGCACGCCCAGGTATTCCAATACATCGCCCGCCGCGAAATCGCGCGCTTCAGAGAGCTTGCTGCCCGCCAGGTTGACGATGATGCGATCATCGACCAGCTGCAGCAGGTCGCGGTCGCCGGTTATGATCTTGACCCCAAAGCCCTTTTCCACCGCCTGGCGCGCGATGCTGCCAAGGATGTCGTCGGCCTCGTAACCTTCCAGCTCCAGGCGCGGGATGCCAAAAGCATCGATCATTTCGCGGATGCGGCTCATCTGCACGCGCAAGTCGTCGGGCATCTTGGCGCGCGTCGCCTTGTAGTCAGGATAGACTTCGTCGCGGAAAGAGTGACCGCCGTCAAAGGCGATCGCCAGAAACTCGGGTTTGTCGGTTTCCAGCAGACGGATCAGTACGCTGGTAAAGCCAAACACACCCGCGGTCGGCTCGCCATCGGCGGTTGAGAAGCGCGCGCCGGAACCGCTGGTCAGGGCGAAGAATGTGCGGTACGCCAGGGCATGGCCATCAATCAGGTAAAGGGTAGGCGGCATGTCGCTCCATCTAAGAAGAAAGGCGCGGGGCATGATCCCCGGGAATGCGCCCGACGCCCTGGCGGCGGCGGGTTTGGGCGATGTAATCGCGCAGCAAACTGACGGAAGGCGGCTGCGCGCCGCTGACGATCAGGTAGCCGTTGGCCCAAAAATCGCCAGACGGGTTCTCCTGGCTCAGCGCGTCATATTGACGAAAGATATAGTCAGAGGTGCGCTGGCGGATGATCTTGACCACATTCCCCGGCGAAATCGACGGGGTGACCTGAACCGTCCACTGCAAATATTCAGGGCGCAGCGAGATGCCCTCCAAACGCCAGCCAAACGCCAGGCACAGCTGCTGGACCCAATGCGCCAGCTTTTCGGACAGCTCGCCGGTCAAAAAATGCCCAGGCAGGCGCGGGATCAGCACGCAGGTATAGTTGAGCAGGCTCATACCCACCGCGACCGGCTCCAGTTGATCCAGGCTGGTCAGCGAGGAGAGCACATTGTCACGGTTATCATTTTCTTTGGCGGGCGCGGCCAGTTCATCTCTGGTTCCGTTCAGCCCAGGCGGATCGCCAGGGCCGGGTATGGGCGCATTTTCCCGCCCAGCTTGCTCGGGCTCCTGCTGCGCGGCGCTGCGCGCCATCTCCACCACTTCCTTCTCCCAGCGCAGGCGCTGTTCATCTTTGGCGACCGGGCTGTTGAGGTCTGGATCAACCAGTGCGGCATCCTCGCCTGTTTCGTCGCCTGCCACCTGCCAATCCTGCACGGACGGCAGCGGACCGGCGGACACCATCAGTTCGGGCAGCCAGCCGTTGGCAGGCGAAGCGCTGAATCCTGCATCTTTACTCCCGTTGGGGTCCGGCGCAGGGATCGAACCGAGCAGGTCAGCCAGGCTAAAATTCTTGAACACGGCTTCCTCACCGACCCAGTCTGGCTCTTCCTCAGACGGCGCACCGGCATGTTTGTCCGGCAGATCATCTTGCTCAAGCGGCAGCGGTACGTCCTCAAGCGGGGCAGGTTGCGCGTGCTGTGCGGCGTTTACCGCTTGGGGAACGAGGGGGACAGGTTCAGGCTCAATAACAGGCGCTGGCGCTGCCACCTCTTCGGCAGCTGGGGGCGGCGGCGCGGCATTCCAGCTTTCACGCAGCGCCTGCACCAGCGGCGCAACCTGCGCGCGCACTTTGCTCAGCGGGGTTGTCACCGGAAAAACCACCCCCAGCGCCGTGTCGGCGTTGGGGGTCACTGCAGTGAGGTAGAAAAGACACTCCAGCTGTCCTGCTTCCAACCGGTCGAAACGCACCAGGTCGCTGCGCTCGACGCGCTGCCAAAAGCGCTGAGCCAGCCCGCTCAGCTCGCCGGCCAGCCCCTCAGGCAGATAGCCCGCAAAAACCGCCGCGCCGCTTTGCTCGCAGACCACCCCAACCCTGGCCGCACTCCCGGCCAGCAGCTGCTCAAACCGGGCCGCATCAACCCAGGCGATGCCGCGCTCAGCTGGCTGACTGCCCTCCTGCAAGCGCGCCATGATTTCTACCAGGTCAGGCAGATAAAACGGCTTGGGCAGCAGCTTTGGGTCCGGCAGGCCTTGCAGCGAAGCGTGGCGCATGTCGTTGCCGGGCGGGAACACCACCAGTTTTATATCTGGGTCGCGGGCCAGCAAGCGGTCTGCCAGCTGGCGGTATTCGTTTTCACCCAGGTCCGCATCCAGCAGCGCAGCCGCATAGGCCATCGACCCGGCATAAACCACAGCCTCCGAGAAGGTGTAAGCCATTTTCACCTGAATCTGGCCAAATTCCTCAAGGGTGTGCTGGATCAAGTCGCCGAATGTGACCGTGGGCGTCGCCACCAGAACAGAAAAGGTCATGTTAAAAGTTTATCATAATTCACGGTCTGAACGATTGACGCGGGACGCACGAAAACAGTGTTCTGGCGCACCGCGGCGCAAAAGAGACTGCCCATCCCCTGCCCGATGGCAGAGAAAGAGGGTTCGCGCACCACCTGGAGATGTGCTTGCGAGCACGAATCGAAAGAGACGGCCTCATGCTGCCCCTTTTGATGGCGCTCGCCTGGCCCGTTCCTGGTGAGGGCTGGCAATCGACTCTCAGGCAAAATACGTGCAACTTCCGGGCCCGGCTGGTATTCTCCACTCTACAGGTTAGCAAACCGGCCAGGCCGGCGGCAAGACCTTCCAACAAACACAACTTGACCGGTAGAACTGACCTGTTACAATCGCCCTGTGTTGCTGCGCCATTCGGATCATCTCAAAAAGCAGGGCATTTTGCCCTGCGACTTTTCCGCCTCTGCTGTTGTGCATCACACGCGAATTGGAAGCAGCCAAGGGGCGGGCAGATGACTACTTGACGAAAGTTCCATCGCGCAAGTCGCGCAAGGCCTGCTGGATTTCCTCGCGAGTGTTCATAACAAAGGGACCGTAAGGCGCGATGGGCTCTTTGATCGGTGCACCCGCGATCAGCATGAAGCGCACCGGCGAATTTTCGGTCTGAACCTGGAGCACGTCACCATCTTCAAATACGACCATCTTAACTGCGTTGACGGTCTCGCCGCCAAATATGCCTTCGCCTTCAAAAACATAGGCCAGGGCGGTGTGGCCGCGCGGGATGGGCTGTTCATAGGTTGCGCCAGCGGCCAGGCTGACCTCAAGATACAGTGGATTGGCGGCGATTTCCGTGACCGGGCCGGTTTGCCCGTAGGATTGGCCCGCCACCACGCGCACGCTGGCGCCGTCCTGCTGGGTGGTAGGGATGGTGGCTGCTTTGACTTCCTGGTAGCGCGGCTGGCTCATTTTAAGGGCGGCGGGCAGGTTGACCCACAGCTGGAAGCCGTAGATCGCGCCGCTGGGACCGCGGCGCGGCAGCTCTTCGTGCAGGATTCCGCGCCCTGAGGTCATCCACTGCACGTCGCCGGGGCCAATCACGCCCGCGTTGCCCAGACTGTCGCGGTGCTGGACGCTGCCCTCGAGGATGTAGGTGACGGTTTCAATCCCGCGGTGCGGGTGCATCGGAAAGCCGCGCAGCGGGCCTTCGACCGGGTCGTTGAAGGCAAAATGGTCAAACAAAAGGAACGGGTCAAACAGGTTGCTGACGTGCGGCGCGATTGAGCGGCGCAGGCGCACATCGGCGCCCTCAATGACGAGCTGAGGCTCGATGATTTTTTGGATTTTGCGGTATTTGCTTGACATGCTGACTCCTGCCCGGTGGGGCAATAACGTTAATATTAAGATCGATTGTATCAGGTTATGATTGGCGGTATATTAACCGTGTATCAGCATCGCGTTAGAAAAACATGCATGCTGAACCAGAACCACAAGTTCTTATGACCATGAACATCACCACCCTCTTATTTGACTTTGTCGGCGTATTGATGCGGGCGGATCGGTCTGGAGTGATCTCGCCGGAAGCCGTGGTCATCGACCGGCGGGTTGGCAAAGTGGTCGATGACCATGCGTTCCGCGAAACCGTCATGAACGAGCTTGGTTACTCGGCGGCGCGGTTCGATAGCTTGATCGCCCAAATCGCCGGGCGCTACATCCCCTTCGAGCCGCTGTGGCAGATGCTGCCTGGCCTGCGCCAGCATTATCGGCTGGGGGTCATCAACAACGGGACCTATTGGACCTATCCCTATTTCAATACGAAGTACGGCATCGAAAGCCAGTTTGACGTGTTTGTCTCGTCCGCGCGCGAGGGCGTGCGCAAGCCCGACCCGGCAATCTACCTGCGCGCCTGTGCGATACTGAACGTCAGGCCAGCGGAATGCCTGTATATGGACGACAGCGCCGAAAATGTCGAAAGCGCCGCGCGGCTGGGGATGCGGACGATTTGGTGGGAGACGCACCAGGCCGGGTTCGCGCAGTTCTGCGAGTGGGTTGAGTGGCAGCGAGCTGGGCGCGGGAAGTAGGGAGCCGTAAGCCTAAAAGTGAATCCTCCCGCGCGCGCAGGGAGGCCCTAAAAATGATACAATCGCTCCGCTTATGCAAACTGCCTATCTGCCCACCACGCCTGAGGAACTGCGCGCCCGCGGATGGGACACATTGGATGTGATCCTGGTCTCGGGGGACAGCTATATCGACAGCCCCTTTATCGGGACAGCCGTGATCGGGCGCGTGCTGGAGCAGGCCGGTTACCGGGTGGGCGTGATCGCTCAGCCGGACGTCAGCGGCACCGCCGATATCACCCGCCTGGGCGAGCCGCGCCTGTTCTGGGGCGTGACCGGCGGCAGCATCGACTCGATGGTGGCTAATTACACCGCCAGCAAGAAGAAGCGCCGCAGCGACGACTACACCCCCGGCGGGGAAAACACGCGCCGCCCCGACCGGGCGGTGATCGCCTATGCCAACTTGATCCGGCGCGCCTACAAGAACACCCGCCCGATTGTACTGGGCGGGATCGAGGCTTCGCTGCGCCGCGCCGCGCATTACGACTTTTGGTCCGATGGGCTGCGCCGCTCAATCCTGTTCGACGCCAAGGCCGATTACCTGCTGTACGGCATGGCCGAGCAGTCGGTGTTGGCGCTGGCTAACGCATTGAGGGATGGCAGCGGCGCGGAAGCAGTGCGCGGGTTGTGCTACGTCGCGCGCCAGGCCCCGCAAGGCTATGAAGAGCTGCATTCGTATGAGGCGGTCTGCGCGGACAAGCTCAAGTTCATCGAAATGTTCCACCGTTTCTATCTGAACAGCGATCCGCTGACCGCCAAGGGCCTGTACCAGCGCCATGGCGAGCGCATGGTGGTGCAGAACCCGCCCGCGCCCTATGCTACCCAGGCCGAGATGGACGCGGTCCACGCGCTGCCCTACCAGCGCGCCC
>Ga0172369_10010311_pt1 | contig 10162 bp, 11 predicted proteins | sample LakKiv25m_FD_114539 | JGI IMG/M metagenome (GOLD analysis project Ga0172369, IMG submission 114539) | Freshwater microbial communities from Kabuno Bay, South-Kivu, Congo - kab_022012_11.25m | ecosystem: Environmental > Aquatic > Freshwater > Lake | place: Democratic Republic of the Congo...
CTGGCAGCAATACCGATTTCCTCAACCTTACCTTTACCAATAAGGAAATTTGCCGTAGCCCTTTCACAGACACAAATTATATTCTCAACTACCTCAACACCGGCTGAAATAGCCAACTCTTCCAGCTCCGAAGAGGTATCTTCGATACGCCAGTGATGTTTATCTGTTTTAATCTGTATGCTGACTAAGAGAGCTTTTTCCATTAAATGAGCACTTGACTGCCGTCAGGCAGGCAAAAACGCCAGTAGTTCAATGTGAGAATTTGAGCACTCTACGCTTTTGTTTAACGAAATCCTTGCGAGAAAAACGAGCAAGGATTATCCCGCCGAATATGTTAAAATTATCGTAGATAATTTTAACATAGATTTTGAGGCGGGAATTACCTTATTGTTAAATAAATGAATGCAATATTTTATAGATTCGCATAGAAACCTGGCCGGCTGTTTCTTTATTTCTGATATTAATCCATATTATACGCTTGTCTTTCCTAAACCAGGTAAGCTGCCGCTTGGCATAGCGCCTGCTGTTACGCTGGATAAGGCTCCTGGCGTCATCTAAAGAATACTTACCGTTAAAATAACCTTCCAATTCAGGCACCCCTATAGCGCAAAGAGCTGTCTTGCTTAATTTATGTTTGAGCAGATTCCTGACTTCATTAATCAAGCCGGATTTAAACATTTTACCGACCCTTTGATTAATTTTATCATAAAGGGCCTGCCTATTTGTGTTTAAAGCGAATACCTTGATTTCATACTCATCTCCCAGGCCAACCCTGCTCTTTTGCAAAACAGATATAGGCAGCCCTGCCTCCATATAAACTTCCAGCGCCCGGATAAGCCTTCTGGCATCATTAGGATGGATCTTTTGAGCGGACAAGGGATCAACCTTGCTTAATTTATCATACAAATATTTATTTCCTTTAAGAGACAACTGCTTATAGAGCCTGGCGCGGATTAACTTATTTTCCGGGTTTGACGGAAAAATCCCGTCAATTATAACAGAATAATAAAGCCCGGCGCCCCCCACAAACAACGGGAGCCTGCCTTTTTGAAATAATTTATCGCAAATAGACAGGGCATCTTTTCGATACCTGGCAACATTATATTCTTTAGCGGGATTGATTACGCCTAGCAAATGGTGTTTTACCTTTTTTCTTTGAGCGCAGCTTGGCTGGGAAGTAACAATATCCATGGAATTATATACCTGCATGGAATCGCAGGAAATAATTTCAGCGTTGATCTTCCTGGCCAAATGAATCGCGATCGCGGATTTACCTGCGGCGGTAGGACCGATAAGAAAAATAATCTTTTTCTTGAGCATAAATACTACGGGCAGAGCTTGGTTGAGAAACCTTCCCGGGAAAGCCTGTTCTCTGTATCCAGCGCTTCTGTTTGTGTTTTAAATCTGCCGACTTTAACCCGGTAACCTTGGCTTGATGCCTCAACATAAGCAGGATACCCCATAGCCGCCAATTTATCTTTAAAATTAACGGCATTCAAGTTCTTCGCAAAAAACCCCACTTGTACCGAGAAACCACCGGTTTCATTCACGACAGGAACGCTTGCCGGTATGCCCTTAGAAGGCCTTAGTTCCAGGCTCAAAGGGAAATCCCTTTTTAACTTCATCATATATTCATTAAACTGCCCGTTATTGCCTTTTCTATAATTTGATTGGCTTAAACGATACAATATTGCCGCTTTCAAGTTTATATTGGGGTTATCTTCAAGCAGTTTGTTATAAATATCCTCTGCCTCTTGAAATTGCCCTTTAATTAAATAAGCATCCGCTGAAGCCATGGCTGCCTGCTCTTTAAATTTACTAAGAGGGCTGTTTAAAACCCTCCGGAAACATTCCTGCGCCTGCTCCAGCTTATTCTCTTTTAAATAACTCAAACCTAATAAATAGACCAGCTCATCAGTACCCTGGATATTGAAACGGTCTACCTGGGCTTGCGCCTCAAGTATTACCCTGCGGTAATTTCCCTGAAGGAAATCAGTTTTTAAATTATCCAAATTAGCCGCCCGGGAGATAACCGGAAAAAGAAAAACAGCCGAAATTAAGAAATATAACTTAAGCTTTTGCATATTTATGCCCGGCCCTCAGCTTATTAGAAATCCTTCTCTGCAAATCAAGAATTTTTTTATGCCGCTTCTCTTTCTCTTCTTTAGTCAATAAATCAGCAAATTTTTCCGCTGCCGTATAAGGCCTGGGGGAATATTTAAAAATGTAGGCAGCGTTAAATCCTATTTTCTCAATTAATTCACAAGTCTCTTTAAATTCTTTATCAGTTTCAGTGGGGAATCCCACAATAATATCCGTAGTCAAAAGTCCATCTTTAACAATTCTACGATAAGAATCAATTAAAGCCAAGTATTCTTTTACCGAATACCCCCGGTTCATAAGTTTAAGTATCCTGTCTGTTCCCGACTGTAACGGTAAATGCAATGATTTTTTCAATTTATTTAAATCAGTGACAGCCCGGAAAAGATCAATATTGGCATCTTTAGGATGAGAGGTAAAAAAATCAAACTTCTTTAAACCCTCTAACGCATTAACCTGCGTTAACAGCTTTATAAAATTAACCCCATCCTCATGATAAGCGTTGACATTCTGGCCCAAAAGAGTAACTTCAGTAATTCCTCCGGAGATAGCCTCCCGAATTTCCGTAAGTATGTCTTTATTCTTGCGATGGCGCAGGGGGCCGCGGACATACGGCACTACACAATAAGAACAAAAATTAGAGCACCCTTCGGATATGACCACATACGCATGGGCCTTATCCTGAAAGAAACCTGTGTGGTAAATCTCTTCCGGGCGCCGGGAGCTATCCACCTCCCAAATCTTACGTTCAAAGAACTCGCCACCAGCCAGTTTATCCAATATTCCCGGTATTTTATATATGTCCTGCGGGCCGGCGACAAAGCTGATATTCTCGTCGCGCTGGAAGGCGCGTTCTTTATAATTCTGGGCCATACATCCGGCTAAACCAATTATCTTGGAACCTTTATAGCTTCCAATCAAACTCCATACGCGGTCCTCGGCATGCTGGCGCACAGAACAGGTATTGAATATAATAATATCCGCCTCTTTATCCGAAGCGCAGATTTTATAACCCGCGTTTTTCAGCAGCCCGCAGATCAGCTCGGAGTCCCGCACATTCATTTGGCAACCGAAGGTACGCAAAAGGATACGTAGCTTCTTCTTGCCTTTTTCTCCGGTTTCGGCTCTGTTTTCGCTTGTTTCAGCCATTTTAGCCCTTCCTCATAGCACATTTTCCAGGGTTGATTGATATCAACCTTAACGATTTCCTGGTTATAGATGTAAATACCCTTGAAAATAATCCTCATAAAGCTTTTTATCATATAGTCAGACGGCTCGCTTGGCGGGGTATTTCTGAGTCTGAGGAGAAAATCCTGCGTTGCATAGGTAAGATTAACAGCGTTTCTTTCCTCCAGTATCTTCAGCTGGATCAGCTTGATGTCGGCTTTCAGCCTCTTTTCTTCGTTGCTTAACAGCTCCGCCTTTTCCTTGTAGATATCAATGTTTATCTTATCTTCACGGTAGACTTCATACAGGCCTTTTTGTTTCTCAAGGTTCCGGTGAAGAAGCTTTTCCTTCTCTTCCAGCTGCTCTATGTAACACTGCTCCGGCTCGGTAGCGCTGAGCTTTATTGCATCTCCCAGTTCTTCCAAGATGTGAAGATTCTTGGCTATGGTATCAATAATATCCCAGACCTGCTTGTTTATAGCATCGGCCGTAACCGATTTATTGCTGCATTTGGTATAGTATTGTTCCTTGGACGAGCAGTGATACCAGGCTCTTTTATCCTTTGTGCGATGGTTAACCGTGGACATATGGCCCCTGTAGGGCCGCCCACATTCGTTACACTTTAATACCCCAGAGAGATGGTAGACGTTATTCTTAAAGCGGATAACGTTGGTAGTGCGGTTTCTTTTGAGCAATCTTTGGACCTCGTCAAATTCCTGCTGAGAAATAATGGCCTCGTGGGCGTTAGGTACCTCAATTATCTTTGAGGGGTCATTTTTGACGTATTTATAGCCCTTGCCCTCGCCGTTCTTGGTCTTTTGTTTCGTATCATAATGCTTCCGATTCCAGATCAACATCCCCAGATACACCTTGTTTTTCAAAATGTCGGAGATGAATTTTGTGTAAAATCTTCCACCCTGCCTTGAGGGAATTCCGAGATCGTAATAATGCGCGGCTATCTGGGAAGTGCTTTTGCCGTTCCGGTACATGGCGAAGATTTCCCTGACCATATTGGCTTCTATGGGGTTAACTTCCAGTTTTTTGGATTCCTTATTATGGATATAACCGAAAGGTGCATAGCGGGAGCCCTGCCAGTGGCCTTTTTTAACACCCATGATCATACCAGGGAATACCCTTTCAATAAGCCGGTTTCTCTCAAACTCTGCGCAGCTTCCCAGCATCTGAAGGCTGAACTTGCCTGCGCTTGAGGTGGTATCAAACGGCTCGGTGGCAGATTTGAATCCTATTCCTAACAATTCCAGCTCCTCAAGCATTTCCAATAAGCTCTTGAGCTTTCTGCTTAACCGGTCCTGCTTGTAAACTATCAGCAAGTCAAATTTTTTGTGCCTGGCGTCAAAAAGAAGTTTCTGGAGGGCCGGACGATCAGTTATGTAACCGGAATAACCGTCATCTTCGTAAATTTCCCTGCCTGGGATACTACAAAAAACCCCCCATCCAAAAGATTTTGCGTACTGCAAGAGAAAATTCTTCTGTACTTCAAGAGAAAATCCTTCCCTGGCCTGGTCTTCGGTTGAAACTCTTGTATATAACGCAACTTTCATGACTTCCTCACTGTATCGCGCCACTTCTCAATCTTCTTTATGTCTTCATCCGTAAAGACCGGATAATTCCTATAATCCCGTTTGGGCGTAATCCATCCCTTCTTTATCCAGTAGCGTACCGTCCTCTCATGGACACCAAGAAGCTCGGCCGTCCTGAAGATGTTGTGGCATTTGTTATTAATGGAGTTAAAAGGCATACCGCAATCATACAAGCCTTATCAAGTTTTGTCAACTAATTTTATTCTTTTTACCGCCGTTCTTTTCCGGCAGATAACAGGACAAAAACAGCTTTGACAAAAGCTCTATACCCCGATAGAAAGAATCCTGCGCTTCTTCCAGTTCGACGCCTATTATTCCCCGTTCCCGCAGCATGATTTTTAACGCCTCCCAGCCCCGCGGTTTTAATTTATCGACTTGCCTCGGCATTCATCCCGCACCACCCCCTTTGCCAAATTCAGCTCTTGCCTGCCCTTTCCTCTCCAAGTAATTTCCTAACCTTGCCTTCTGCGCCACTCATTCCTAACTCATCAAGAATCAACTTCCGTAAAGCTTGAAATTGTTCTGGAGTAACGGAAGCTTGAATATAAAGCAAGATTCTATTCTTGCTTTCATTATAAATTTTAAAAATCTGCTCCTTATTCTCGTTCATCTTACTTAGTCAAAATTAGAATTGAGGTTTTCCTAGCTGTTTAAGTAGATCAATTGCTTCCCTTATCTGCCTAACCTTACTCTGGTAAAAACACTGCCCCTGTTTAAGTAAGACCAAGTCCGTAAGCATAAATAGCTTTTGGGAGAATTCAGGCATTATATAAAACAACCTATCCCGGATACCTTCGTAATTCGAGCTAGAGTAAGCTATGATTAAAACAGCATCGTATCTGGGCATTTCGTGTTTGTATTTATAAACTACCACTTTCCACTCGCCACGCTGCTTATACCAAGTTTCTACTTCTAAGGCTATTTTTAGGCCGGAATCTAAGACTATTAGGGCATCTGGGATCTTGGATTTCAGCCTGAATTTCTTCCTGATAACCCACTCTGGAGCCCATTCTTTTATGGCGAATTGCTCATAAAGGATATAGTAGCTCTCAATGACGGCTCTTTGATGCTCAAAGGTATTAAAACCAGCGTGCCTGTGGTTGAAATAGTAGCGGTTGCTAAAGGGCTCGTATCTGTGGATAAAACCCTGGCCTCTCTGGGTTAAATAATAGATCTTAAGACCGAGGTTTGGTTCTTGGTAAGAGGTAATAAAAGCACGTTTTGTGGAGTAATCTACTAGCCAGCGCGGATAGGTTAATCCCAGCCTCTTGTGAGCAAATTCATAAAGCTGTTCCCTGGTAGCAAACCTAAAAATAAATATAAACCTAAGCAGCGCGCCGATCCTATATTCCTGCTCTTTTCTGGTAATCCTGCCTTTAGTCATAAACAGAGTGTCCTTTCTTTTGGATGCAGGGGTTTTGGGTGATTTTTAGTTGGGAAGGCATGCGGTAGCCTTCGGCAGGATTGTTGGAAAAACCGCCTGAAGGCTTGCCGCAAGCCATTAACCTAACCAATTGTAATAAAAGAACATCGTTAAAAAATAATGTGTAAAATAATGCACATACACAGAATTAAATAATTGGTATCCACCTTTTAAATCCTTGAGAATTAATTTGTGAATTAATTTTAGTATTTTTAAAACCTTGATATCCTAATGTCTGTTAGCCCCCTTAAAAACTGCATAAACTGCATTAACTACACTCCAAGCACAAAACCCTTTAAAAAACTGCACAAGAACTACATTAAAACTACACCAGTGTAGTTGGTGTAGTTAGTGTAGTTTTTTCTTGAGGTAGATAGTCTGGCTCAAGGTACCGATTCAATACGTCATCTATGTCATTCTTTGACAGATGATAGAGGTAACCTTTATTAATCCTGTGCTTATCCTTATTTAAGCCAAAAGAGCGCATTTTCCAGCCAATCCATTTGGCAGTTATTCCAATAAAATCTTCATCCTCTAAATAAGGCTGCATTGCCTGCTTTATCTGCTCGCTTGAGCTGGAAGTATCAGTGTTTAGAGTTAGGTCTTTTAAGGCCTTAAGGAAGGCGCTGGTACGGTCATCTAGGCTGTCATCCTGGGATAAGCCTATCTGCTCAAGGGCAAAGTTTTTAATTTGCTTAAATTTGACCTGGTCGTGCTTAAGGAAGATAAACTTGGCTATGGATAGTACTGGACACCAGAGGTCATTGAACCTATTATTGGCTACTTTTACTTCTGAATCACTGAGGTAGATTTCCCTTATTTCCTTAAAGAAGCATAAGGAGAAGGTATAACAGAGGTGCCGGATATAGTTCCAATTTTCAGAGGTTTCAGTGTCAAGAAGCAGACCTTTTTCGGACTTAGCCCTAAGCATGATAATCTTAATGGTACGGCTTTCTAAGGTATCTTCTAAGCCTTTGGTGTTTGCTATAAGCTTAGGCGAATATACGGAATACTTCCTGGTATAAAACTCTCCTTTAGCGGTTTTCTCTTGCCTTAAAACGCAGGCGCCTTTAAAGTGGCCGGCATTTAAGATTGCGCGGATAGACTTGGATTTTTCCGGGTCTTTGAGGATCTCGGCTTCATCTATACCAAAGGTAGGACGTAAGTTCTCGATATCCCGGTAAAGCGTAGCTTCTGAGGCATTTACCGAGAAGATGCCGTTAAAGGACATGCGCGTAGTAAGCCGGGCGGTCTTAGACTTACCAGTGTTCTTTAGGCCTTCAAAGGCTAAGTAGGGGTAGGTTTCAAAAAGATGGTAAAGATAGGTACCGATAACCCACAGAGGAAGCACCAGATACCAACCGAGGTCTTTTATTTCAGAATACTTATAGTAGATGCGCTCTATTTCCGCATGTACCCGGTAAGGCGTAGGGGTATAGCCGTTAAAGACAAATTCCTTTATTGCCTCAGCCTGCCAGCGCGGTTCAGGGTTCTTGATAAAGGGCAGCTCTTTAATAACCTTGCCGTATCTATTGAAGAATTCGGCTTTGTCTTCTAATTTAAGGAGCTTTCTTTCGCTGCTTACCACATAATAGAGCTGCTTAAAGGGATTCTTCGCATCTCTGGTATATTCAGTAAAAGGAATGGTAAAATAAGCGGTATTACCTAAAAAGTCCTGTGAGGGATGAAGGAAGTTAACCTCATTTGAACCTAAGGCGTTGAAGCAGAAATGGAATTCGTCCAGGCTTTTGGCTTCTTTTAAGAGTCGGTTAAAATCAGCTACGGTATTTCCCGCGACAAAGAAATCCGTGATATCCTTTTTGCCTTGTGGTAATTTAGATAATGAAACGTATTTAGCATGGGGTAATTTTTCAATCAAATTCTGTGCAGAGTTCATGCTTGTTTCATCGCGGTCAAAACAGATATAGAGATTGGAGATATCCTTTAAAGAAGCAATCCACTCATCTTTAAAAGTGCCTACCCCAGCTGTAGAGGTTATTGCCGAAATACCCCTGGCCTCAAGGACCAAGCGGTCAAATTCACCTTCGCAGATTACAAGAATTGGCTTAGGATTAGTGATATTCTCCCAGCCGTAAAGTTCGGCATGTGAGCCTTCAGTAAACCAGTATTTTGGCTTGGATGAATCAGAAAAGGGATCTTTGCGGAATTTAAAAAAGGCATACTGATTGTCTTTATTGTAAATAGGTATGCTGATTGCTGAGCCAGTCCAGCCGATTTTGAATTTATTGATAATCTCGTTAGGCAGGCAGCGCTGGTTAAGATAAGTGCGGATACGTTCAGGTAAAGCTTTGTGATACTCCTCGACTAACTCTTTAATCTTTTCATCTTGCATTTTTCATCACTCCTTGTTACTCCATATTAAAAATGGCAGACTTTAGGTCTGCCATAGCATTCTTAATCAGGGTTATGCCAATAAGGCCGTTATTGTAGAATTCTTCGATCAGGTCTTTTCTTTCTGGGGTATCTTCAAAAACAAAAACAGCCCTTCGATTATTGCCTTCAACCCGGATAATCTTTAGGCCTTTTGCTTTGAGGAAGGCGGAAAGCCAGAGGTCATTAGTAGAGTAAATGGTGTTATTCATATTTTCATTATCCTTTACAAAAATTCAACACAAAAAAAGGGGCTGACTTCCGAACTCGAGTATTCGGAAATCAGCCCCTTGGTTCTTCCAATAGGACTGCATTACAAACCCGCAGGCGAATCGCTTACGCGACCCCCTTAGACCAGATTATCAAATACTTATAACTAGATTAAGTATATATTGCCGGTTTTTCTTTGTCAAGAAAATTTATTAACAGCATTTATTTGTCTTTTAACAATCTCGGCTATTTTTTTCATTCTGTTATTTTTAAATCACCATAATCTGCATATTTGGCTCCCCAGCGAACTAGCTTATTTATCTTTTATTTTTCTTAAAATCATCGATATTATTCCTATTTTTTCGAAAAGTACTTATATCACTTAAAGAATTTTTTAAAAAATTATCGATTGCATCTTTTACGTTGCCTGAATATCTAGCTATCTGAACGTTAGCTTGTGCAAATCTTTTCTGCGCAGCCTCCCCCATATTATCTGCTATTAGATGGGTTATCCTATATTTTAATACCTCATCTGCCACTCTATTTTCTTTGCCATTATGTTGAACGTAATTCGGAACGATCCTGCTGCTGACAATTTTATCTTTATCGATATCTAGAATAAAGAAGTGGCTGGTTTTCCGAAAATGCTCGCAAACATTACTATATAATCCATTCTCGTCCTCTAAGGCTACGCCTACTTTCATACTCTCTGCCTCCTCGTTATTTCCTACTTAAAATATCTCTCAAAGCCGCAAATTAATTCAAAAACCTCGTGTTTGTCTTTTATCTTTTTCAAGCGCTCAATATTAAATTTATCTTTTACTAAATGAGAAATCTTGGCTAAGATTTTAAGATGAAGGCCGACTTCTTCTTGAGGTGAAATAAGCATAAAAAATAGGTAAGTCTTTTCTCCGTCTAAAGAATCAAAGTGAACTCCACCGACTGACCTGCCTAAGGTAAGCAATGGTTTTTTAATTTCTTTAATTTTAACGTGAGGGACAGCTACACCATTTCCGAGAGCGGTCGAGCCTAATTTTTCTCGCTCTAAAATAGCTTTAAATAAGGCCTTTTTGTTCTTTATCCGGCTAGACTTAACAACGATATCTACTAATTCAGCGATTAATTTAGTTTTTTGTTTCTCCCTTAAGTCCAGCTCAATATATTTTTCCTTGAGTAAATCTGGCAGTTTTATATCCCTGTGTTTAGCCCCTTCCATTATACTTAATTTTATCCTTTCTCTTTACAATAAGAAATAAAGTATGGGACAGCA
>Ga0172369_10010317_pt1 | contig 10160 bp, 8 predicted proteins | sample LakKiv25m_FD_114539 | JGI IMG/M metagenome (GOLD analysis project Ga0172369, IMG submission 114539) | Freshwater microbial communities from Kabuno Bay, South-Kivu, Congo - kab_022012_11.25m | ecosystem: Environmental > Aquatic > Freshwater > Lake | place: Democratic Republic of the Congo...
AGAATTCGCCGCTACATGGTCAGCGTCGTGCACTTCGAGATTTTCTACGTCCATGAGCTTGGCGATCTTCTGCAGGGAGGAGAGGAGAAGCGTTTTTTCCCAATCCTCGAGTCTGTCGAATCGGCTCAAGAAATCGGTGTGGAGGGGACTCGGGTTCCTTTCGAGAATCTTGCGCGTCTTGTCGGTGAGTTCGATATAGACCATGCGGCGATCCTGGGTGCCACGCGCGCGGTGGATGAATTCCTGCTGCTCGAGGCGGCCGAGGATATTCGTCACCGTCGCCTGACTCAGGCTGACTCTCCGAGCGATGTCGGTCACGGCGAGCGGCCCCGCGCGGAATATGACAGTGAGAATCGCGAGCTGCGGGCCTGTGAGGCCATACGCGCGGAAGAGCAGCCGCGAATACAGTTCGACAGCACGGCTAATTTTTCTGAGCGTGGAGAGCACTTCGTCGCTGACATCGATTTCCATATGGTTGCATTTTACTGAGTATTTCGCGCCATGTACAGGATGGCGCGGGATATATCAATAGTGATATATGCATACTATTCAATGATAATAAATGAACGTAAAATATAATATAACCAATTATTATATATATTTATCATATTTTATAAATATAATATTACATTCAATACAATGTTTTATATTGACCATATGCGAAATTTTACATAGTATGCTATATATTATTTCTACACGATAAGGAGGAACCATGAACCACAGATCAACACTCGTCTCATCATTGGCCATCGTCGCCATCCTGGCGATCGCGGGCTGCTCCAACTCCGGAGGACAGGCATCGAACGATAAAACCCTGCGCATCGCTGAGCAGGTTCCCAATCTCATTACACCCGGGGTCTGGGATGGACAGGCATTCTCGCTCGACTCGAGCATCTATGAGTACCTTGTGAATATCGACAGTGATGGCAAGCTCGAGCCCGCGCTCGCCACTTCGTGGGAGACAGCCGATGGCAAAACCTGGACCATCAAGCTCCGCGAGGGCGTCAAGTTCCACGACGGAAGCGATTTCGACTCGGAAGACGTCAAGTTCACCATCATGCGCACACAGGACCCCTCCGTGGGGCACCTCAAAGCGCAGGATTTTTCCGTGGTCGAATCGATCGACACCCCGGACAAACACACTGTGGTTATCCACTTGAAGGAGGTTCGGCCTACCTTCATCTACCAGATGACCGACTACAATATGGCCATCCTCTCCTCGACCTACGATTACGCCAAGTACGGAGAGACAAAGCCTATGGGCACCGGCCCCTTCAAGCTCGACAAACTGACTCCGAAGGAATCGGCGAAGCTCGTGCGCAACAAGAAGTACTGGGACAAGGGATATCCCCTCATGGATCAGCTTCTCATCTACTTCGTGCCCGACATCGACTCGAGCGTCGAGATGCTTGAGGCGGGCAAGGTGGACATCGTTCCGCAGGTGACACCCCTCATTCGCCAGCGCCTCGAAAAAACCGCAGGTTTCAAGGTTGTATCGCCCTATCAGGAGCAGCGCTTTATCTCGATGGCCGCGGACCGCAAGCCCTTCAACGACAACCGGGTGCGCCTCGCGCTGAAGTATGCGATGAATCCCGAAATCCTCGCGAAAGCCTGCCAGGGCACATTGGGCACCGACATTTTCTACAACGAAACTCCGATCATGAACAAACTCGCGCAGTACTACGCGATTCCAAACCGCGGACAGAACATCGAGAAGGCGAAGTCGCTCATGGCCCAGGCCGGCTATCCGAAGGGGCTCTCCGTGGAGCTCTACTACGCCTCCGACCATCCCTACAGCCCCGCGCTCGCACAGACTGTCAAGGAATTGGCCGCGCCGGCCGACTTCGACATCCAGCTCAAGGGCTACCCCAGGGATGTGTATCTCTCGCAGTACTGGATGCACGCTCCGCTCTCCATTACGGGCTGGGGCGGCCGCATCGACCCATCGGTGCTCCTCAACCTCGCCTTTACCTCGAAAGGCCCCTGGAATGAATCGCATATCGCCGATCCAGAAGTCGATTCGCTGATCCAGCAGATCGTGACGGAAGTCAACGACGCGACCCGACAGCAGCTCTACGACAAGCTCCAGCAGTGATTCTTTGACCGTAAAACGCTCATCAATGTACAGGTGCCCTACCTCGTCGCGATGAAAGACACTGTAGAAGATTACCGCCAGCCGATCACCATGCTGCCGCAGCTCAAGTATGCGCGTTTCAAAGGGGCAAAATGACATTTCTCGGTCCATTCTTTCGGCGCCTGAGCGGCATGGCGGTCACGCTGATCGCCATGTCGATCCTCATATTCTTGCTGGTCGAGCTCATGCCTGGCGATGCCGCCCAGCGCGTACTCGGGCAGAGCGCGACGCCGCAGGCGGTGTCGTCGCTCCGCGAGTCGATGGGTCTAAACGATCCTGTGTGGGTTCGCTACGGGCGCTGGGCGGCTGGCATGCTCCGGGGCGACCTTGGGACTTCGCTCTACATGCGCGGTGTTCCGATCGCCTCGATTTTTTGGAGGAAAGTGGGCAATTCGCTCGTGCTTGCCCTGCTCGCCCTCCTCTTCTACGTGCCGCTCTCCATCGTGCTCGGCGTGCTCGCTGGGGTAAAGGCCGGGAAATGGATCGACTCGATCATCTCATTTCTCGGGCTCGCCACCATGGCGCTCCCCGAATTCGTGTCCGGCATCATTCTGATGACACTATTCGCGGTGCGAATACCGCTCTTTCCCATCACGAGCGTCATCCCGATCGGCGAGAGCATCTGGAGCAACCTGAACATTCTCGTGCTGCCTGCGCTCTCGATCACATTCGTGATGTTCGGCTACGTGTCGCGCATGCAGCGCTCCTCGATGATCAGCGTCATGAATTCCGACTACGTCCGCTCTGCGGTGCTGAAGGGGCTGCCCCTCCGCCGCGTCATCTTCAGGCACGCCCTCAAGAACGCGCTGCTACCCACTATTACGATCATCGGAATGAACATGGGCTGGCTCTTCGGCGGGCTGATTGTCGTCGAGACACTCTTCGGGTTTCCCGGGCTGGGTTCGCTCACCATGTCGGCGGTAAAAACGCAGGACACGCCGCTCATCGAAGTATGCGCGCTCTTCATCACCGCGGTGTTTGTCATTTCAACAGCCATCACGGACCTTCTCTATGGCCTCCTCAATCCGAGAATACGCTACCCGGGAGGCCAGTGATGAAGCGCATCATGTACATCGCGCGGCACAATCCGCTCATTTTCCCGGCGCTGTTCATCATGGCTTTCTGGCTCGCCGCGGCGGTCGTCGGGCCCTCGCTGACGCACTTTTCCTACACTGGCATGGACATGGACCATCAGATGACCGGGCCGGGAGTCGGCGGTCACCTCGTGGGCACCGACTCGCTTGGACGCGACATCTGGGCGCGCATCGTGTACGGCAGCCGCTCGATTCTGACGATCGCGCTGCTCACGAGCCTCTTTTCGTCGCTCGCTGGCGTGATGCTAGGTTTTACCGCAGGTTACTTCGGCGGCAGAGTCGACGCTCTCTTCCTTCGCTTCATGGACATCATGATGGCGGTTCCTCCGCTCGTGCTCTCCATGGTTGTACTGGGAGTCTTGGGCAACTCGAACATATTGACACTCACGCTCATCGTATCGATCGCCTATACGCCGGCCACAGCGCGGGTGGCGCGGGGCGCCCTCCTCGGCTGCAAGAATATCGAGTATGTCGACGCGGCGCGCCTTCGGGGCGAATCCCACCTCTACATCATGTTCAGGGAGATCCTGCCCAACACCATAGGACCGATCATTGTCGAGGTCACCGCCCGCTTCGCCTACTCCATCATGATGGTCGCCTCGCTGGGCTTCCTCGGCGTCGGCCTTCAGCCCCCCACGCCCGACTGGGGAATGATGGTGATCGAGAACAAGACCATCATCAAGGCTGCGCCGTGGGCAGTACTCTATCCGTCATTGGCCATCGCTTCGCTCGTGATCGCCATTTCGCTCTTCTCGGACTTTCTCGGCAAGGTGGTGCTCCGTGACCAATAAACCTATACTCGACATACGCAATCTCAACGTGATTTACGAGACGCCAACCGGCCCCATCGTCGCCATCCGAGACCTCTCGGTCTCCCTCGAAACCAACCAGGCGCTCGGCATCATCGGCGAATCGGGATGCGGCAAGAGCACACTCTCCTATGCGATTCTGGACTATCTGCCGGCAAATGCCCGACGAAGCGGCTCCATTGTGTTCAACAGAGAAGATCTCCTACTCAAGAACGACAGGGAAATGCAGAAATACCGGGGCGACCGCATCGCGATGGTCTATCAGAATCCCTACTCGGCCCTGAACCCCTCGCTCACCATCGGCGCGCAGCTCGACGAAGTGACCCGCATCCACCGCGGACTCTCCAGAGCCGAGGCGCGGCGGGAAAGCATCGGCGCGCTCAAGGATCTCTCGCTCGGAGAGGCCGAGGGCATTGTGCTGCGCTACCCGCACCAGGTGAGCGGCGGCATCCAACAGCGCATCTGCATCGCCATGGCTCTGCTCTGCCAGCCCGACGTCATGATTCTCGATGAGCCAACCACCGCCCTCGATGTGACCACAGAGGCTTCGATTCTCGACATCATCGGCGAGCTCAAGTCGAAGCGAAAAATGTCGCTCATCTACATTTCCCACGACATTGGCGTCATCAACAAGGTTTCGGACAGGATCGTGGTGATGTACAGGGGAGAGATCGTCGAGCTCGGCCCACAGGAAGAGCTCTTCAATCACCCAAAGCACCCTTATACGCGGGCGCTCATCAACTGCATGCCGAGATCGGGCATCAAGAAGGAGACGGCCAGGCTCAATACGATTCCCGGCTATGTGACGCGCCGGAGCGCCGACGAAAAGGGCTGCCCCTTCGCGGCGCGCTGCGAAAAGAAGAACGCCGCCTGCGAGGAACAGTACGGTCTCAGGAATATCGAGGATGGGCACTTCGCCGCCTGCGACCGGGCGTATGCGACCGACATTCCCGACAAAATGACATTCGCGCCGCTCATCGCGCGGACTCCTCGCGAGACCGCGCCTTCTTCGGGCGAGGCTCCGAAACCTCGCCCAGACCAGGTCCCGCCACTCCTCGAACTTCGCGAAGTCTACAAATACTATCGAAACCGCGCGAGAACCGTTCGAGCCCTGGACGGAGTCAACGCGAGGCTCGACGCGCACGATGTGCTTGGCGTCGTGGGCGAATCGGGCTGCGGCAAGAGCACCATGGGACATCTGGTTGCCGGTCTTCTCGAACCTACGGGCGGCAACCTGCTCTTCGACGGCAGCGACATTTCGCAAAACTGGAAGAAGCGCGCCGGCGCGACCATCCGCGACATTCAGCTCGTGTTCCAGAATCCGGGCCGAAGTCTCAATCCGTCATTCTCGGTCGAGCAGATTCTCGACCGACCTATCAAAAAGATGCTCAAGATCACGTCGAGACGCGAGCGGCGCGCGCTCATGATCGACCTCCTTAAAAAAGTCGATCTCGGCGAGGAGTACCTCGCCCGCCCCTCAACCCGGCTCAGCGGCGGAGAAAAGCAGCGCATCGCGGTCGCGCGCGCCTTCGTCACTTCGCCACGGCTCATCGTGTGCGACGAACCGACATCTGCCCTCGATGTCTCGGTGCAGGCTTCGGTCCTCAACCTGCTCGGCGAACTCCAGGAGCAGTCGCACACCTCCTATATTTTCATTTCTCACGACCTCAATGTCATCAACTACATCAGCGATCATATCATGGTGATGTACCTCGGCCGCGTGTGCGAATACGGTCTACGCGACGATGTGGTGAACCCGCCCTATCATCCCTACACCGAAGCACTCCTGTCCGCCGCGCCCGATGTCGACCCAGCCCACCGCCGCCAGCCTATACGGCTTGAGGGCGCCCCTCCCAACCCGAGCGAAAAAATCGCGGGTTGCCCCTTCGCGAGCCGTTGCCATAAAAAAATCACGGGGCTCTGCGAAACCACTCGCCCGCCCAAAAAACAACTCTCGCCGACGCACTACATCTTTTGTCACCTGAATGAGGACAAATTGAGGGGAGCCGCGCATCTTTGAGGATTGAACTGAGAGCGGCTTTGAAATCTACTCGAACAGAATCGCCATTCTTCGAGCGGTTTGGCAAATTGCGCGAAGTATGCACCCACCTAGGTGCTATTTCTTTATAAGTGCTGTATGATCATTGGAAGAGAGATGGAAGAGACAACGTTGCCGCCGCTTTTCACTGCTTGTTCACGCTCGCGTACCCTGCCGAAAAGTAACCGCCAAACCGAGAATCCGAGAGCTTTCCAGATCAAACGCGGCCGAGCGCCGGGTTTGATCGCCATGCGCGTCTGGCGCATGTACGCAATTGTAGACCAGGATTCGCCCGCTCCCACCAGGGCAGAACCGCGCGAGAACCTGGAAAGAGGAATGCCACTATGGGCAAAAAGATCTATGTCGGAAATCTGAGCTACTCCACGACCGATGACTCCCTGAGACAGCGTTTCGAGACCTTCGGAAACGTCGAGTCGGCCCGTGTCGTTATGGACCGCGCCAGCGGCAGATCCAAAGGCTTTGGTTTCGTCGAGATGAGCAACGACGCCGAGGCGCAGGCCGCGATCGCGGGCGTCAACGGACAGGAACTCGATGGCCGCGTCGTCAAGGCGAACGAAGCGCTCGACAAGCCCCGCGAGGATCGCGGTCGCGACCGCTACAGAAGCTCCTACTGATTTAGAACCTAGCCACAAAAAAATAACCGCTTGGAGGCCTAACCATGAAACCGAACTATTCCTTCGAAAAACGACAGCGCGAACTTGCCAAAAAGCAGAAGCGCGAAGAAAAAATGCAGAAAAAGGCCGAAAAGCGGGCAGAAAAAGAATCCTCCACGTCGGATACTACTTCCGAGCTCGACGCGCAACCGACTGTGGAGGATTAACTCCGCGAATCAAAATATTCACCCCCGCACGTGCGCATCCGCGGAAAACCACGCGATGGACAAACCCAAAATATTTTCGATGGCTTTTTCTGGTGTATACCCGCTACTGGTGAAAAAGGCCGAGAAAAAGGCCCACACCAAGGCCGAGGTTGATGAGATCATTTTCTGGCTCACCGGATACGACGCCGACAGCTTACAGGCGCAGCTCGAACATCAGGTCGATATCGAAACATTTTTTGATCAGGCTCCCCACATGAACGAGCATACCTCCCTTATTAAGGGCGTGATCTGCGGATATCGCGTTGAGGAAATCGAAGACGATACGATGCGGAAAATCCGCTATCTCGACAAGCTCGTCGATGAACTTGCGCACGGCAAACCGATGACAAAAATATTGCGAGGCTGATTACCGGATTTTTAAAGCAGCCAGCCAATTTCCTCCTTAAACTGCTTTAAGTTATCCCGGCTGATCTCCAGCACCGCGCCAGATTTCATCTCCACCTGATACGACGATTTCCCCCAAGGAATGATTTTCTTTACTTTGCTTTTATTGACAATAGTGTTGCGGTGAATTCTGCAAAATGCTGCTGGATCGAGCCGCTCGGCGAGTTTCTTGAGGGTCAGATCGCATCCGTACGTTGCCGCGTCAGCATGAACTTTCACGAGGCCGTGTTCGATATGGATATACTCGACGCTCCACACCGGCAGCACAATAAACTCATAGATGTCGCGCAACGTGATCGTCTCGAGGTATTCGATGTTCGATTGCGGGGGGAGCGCTCTATCGCTCAACATCTTGAGCACCTCCTCGAGGGCTTCTTGAGGAAGTGTTGCGCGCTTCTGCAAAAAGGTCTGAATACTCTTTATCAATCTATCCTTCATGATAGGCTTCAGCAGATAATCGAAGGCGTGAAGTTCAAAAGCCTTTATTGCGTATTCATCGTAAGCAGTCGCGAAGATGATTCCTGTTTCCTTCGGAAAGTGCTTCGCCGCTTCGAGACCGCTCATCCCCGACATCTGAATATCGACAAACGCGAGATCCGGCCGAAGTGCCCACGCCTGCTGCACCGCCTGTTCGCCACTCTCAGCCTCATCCACAATGCGGACATCAGAAAGCCCTGAGATGTATTTTTTAAGAATCTGTCGCGCCGGAGCCTCGTCGTCAACGAGCAATATCTTTATTTTTGCGTCTGACATACACACTGCCCTATTTTTCTAGATTTGGAAGAAAGAGAATGACATCGAGTCCATGTGGTTTTCGCCTTCTAAATTCTAGGTGAGCCCCACGCAGAGTTTCCATCCTTCTCATCACATTCCGGATGCCGACCCCAGGCTGTTGGGTTATCGTATCGATATCGAGCTCGCTCACTCCATAATCCGAAATTTGTATCAGAAGCCCGCGTACTCCGCTCTTATATGTTACAGCGACGTCCAGATTGATATAGGTCCTCGCGGACGCATCTTTGCCGTACCGCACCGCGTTTTCAATGAGCGGCTGGAGGAGCATAGGCTGAATGCTGTGCTCGTACGCTTCGGGCTGGACCCGCACCGCGTAATTAAGGCTGTCCTTAAAGCGGATTTTCTCGATTTCGAGATAGTTTTTCAGATACTCGATCTCCTGTGTCAGCGGCAGAGAAACGACGTCTGAGCTGTCGAGCACATATCGAAACATCGCCGAGAGTTTGCCAACCGCCGAAATGGCGGCCTCGGAGTCGGTTTGAATTAAGAACACAATTGTGTTGAGGGCATTGAACAGAAAGTGAGGATTGATTTGACTTCTGAGCATCTTCAATTCTGCGGCGCTGAGTCTGTGCTGCAGTTCCGCGAGGTGCCGCTCAATCTGTCTTCGGCTTTCTAATCTTTGCCGCGCCGCAGGCAGGAGCGTACTCAACGGCCAGCGCCTCACCTTCTGTCTTCGCCCTGTTCTGCTGGCCCACGGGAACCATCTCAGCCTGCCAAAGAGCGCGAGAGGAGCGGTGAAGAGCCGATTCTTCTGCATGTTTGTCGTCGAGATTCCCACTAGAAGCAATACTTCAATAATGACTAGAAGGATGAGCGACATCCCGATCGCCTTCTGCGACAACCCTTCCTCAAAGTAATAAGCGATGTGTACCGCCATCGTTTTCCAGCCGGGAGGGACGAGAACGAGTGTTGTGGCGAGATCTGTCGCCACAAAATAAAAACTCATAAGAATCGCCGCCGGCAGGAAAAACAGCGCCTGAGGAAACGCGATAGAGAAGAAAGCCTTCATGGGAGACGCACCCACGCTGATAGCGCTCTGCTCCTGAAGAGTTACATTCTTGTCAAAGGCGCTCTGGAACAACAAGAATGAGAGCGGTATCAACTTCCACGCAAGCGCCAACGCGAGCGCGACGATGTTTACCACATATCCCAGGGAGTGGAAAGCGGGAGCATTCGCGAAACCCAAGAATCCAAAACCAGCCACAACTCCCGGAAACAGCGTTGGGTACAGTAGCGCTGTCCGCGCGCCTAAACCGAGCGAGCGGTCGCGAAGCGCGTGCGCGAGAAGAAGCGCGATGGGAATTTCAATCGCGATGGTGAGAACAGCGATTGAGAGTGTGCTGATTATCGGACTGAAATCGGCAGATTGAAATGAAGAGAAGAACGGAGCGATTAGCAGTCCTGAGGAACTCCTCTCAAGCGAGAAAAATTCAGAAATAAAAGGCATCAGCAACATTGCGCTGAGGAGGAGGAGATACACGGCACCCGCCAGTTTGCGCCGAACCTGCAAAGGCTGTATCGCCGCTCGCGCTGGAGCTTCCGAGGCACTGGGACGAATTCTCTCCAGCTCCGCAATCGCCAGCATGACAAATCCAAGGATAACGACTGCCCACATGCCAAACATAAAGGGCACCCTCGCATCTCCCCAGTTCGATATGTAATTCACATAGATCTCAGAGGACAGGAGCGTATAACCGCCGCCAATCAACAGAGGCCCACCCAGATCTCCCAGAGAGAACAGCACGAGTACAATGATTGCGGTCATTATGTAGCGGTGGACCGACGGAAGAATAACGGTGCTGAACACGCGCCATGAGCCAGCCCCCAGCGCTCGAGCCTGCTCATAGCTCGATCGGGGCAGCGAAGAGAACGCAAACATGCACATAATGGTCGAAAAAGGGACCGCATAGATGAGCTGTGTGGTCAGAACTCCCCAAAATCCATAGGCTGAAGGAAGGGCAAGCCCAAGAGCTCGCAAGCCTTGCGCAACAGGCGCGCTCCG
>Ga0172369_10010318_pt1 | contig 10158 bp, 6 predicted proteins | sample LakKiv25m_FD_114539 | JGI IMG/M metagenome (GOLD analysis project Ga0172369, IMG submission 114539) | Freshwater microbial communities from Kabuno Bay, South-Kivu, Congo - kab_022012_11.25m | ecosystem: Environmental > Aquatic > Freshwater > Lake | place: Democratic Republic of the Congo...
AATTCGAAGCATTTGCAAGATCGATTGCATTTTTCGTCCCTGACCATGGCGTTGCTATAACCACTACTTCGCCAAAAGTAGCTGCTTCGGAAAAGCTTCCCAACGAAGCATTTTTACCATTTGAAGTAAGCCATTGCTGAACTTTTTCCTGCGAAACATCACGTGAGCCTAACATCACCTCGTAGCCGTATTTGATAAATCCGGAAGCCAGCGTTCTGCCAACATCTCCGGTTCCGATAATTCCTATTTTCATGTTTTCTCTTTGTTTAATATAAAAACAAATAGCATCATTGTTTGGTTCAAAAGTGTATAAAATGAAACCGCCGGAGTGATCTATTGAACCATTCCGGCGGGTATAATAAAAACAAATAAATGATTATTTGTTGTAGATCAGTTTCGTTACACCTGTTTTGTCGCCAATGGTCCATTTCAAGAGATAAATGCCGGAAGTAAGTTTTGTGGCTGCTGCAGAAACAGGCCAGGAAATTACATTTTGTCCTGCATTGGTTTTACCGCCGAAAATAGTACCAAGCTGTCTGCCATGAATATCCGTTAAGGTAAAAGTTGCCGTTTGTTTTTCTACACCCATAAACGATACTTCAATTTTATCGGAAAAAGGGTTTGGTGAAACCGAAACACCGTTTTCGTTGATATTTCCGGGACTATGAATAGAACTGATAACCGTGGAAAACGGTAAGACTTTGGTGTTCGATATCCGGTTGTAATCGGTAACTTTAAAAGTTATATTCCAGGTCATGTCGGGTTCGGTAGGGATCCCCTGGAAAATTCCGTCGGCAGTAACTTTCATACCCAACGGGAAAGGCTCGCTTGCAATCTGCGCTGCAAATCCGCCAGGGATATTAACATTTCCTGAGATGGATGTAATAACGTAATTGTTTCCATCACCCTGTGAAACGCCTGAACTCCAGCCGGTTGCCGACGTAATATCATCTCCATAGAAAAACAGGATCCGGCCATCGGGGTAAAGCGTGACAGCGGCGTCCACATCAAAATCAGGCTCATCAAATTTCGAAACTTTCCATCTGAAAGTAGCATGTGTTTCGTCGCCTTCATAAAAAATGCCATCGCCCTGGTCCGGATAGATCATCAAATCAGCGCAATAAGCAGTAATGCATCGGTTTGCCATGATAGAAGCATCTTCACGGATGTATGAAAAGTTACCATCGAAAGTAAGAGCACCATCAGTAAGAACTGTAATTTCATCAAAATTCTGACCATAAAACTGGAAATCAAAATCAATAGGTTGAATGGCAAAACCATCATCATCATTTGTTGGCTGTAACTGATTGGTGATAATGGCGGGAAAAGTTTCTGAAACAGGGGTTTCAGAATAATCCATCTCCAGCGACCAGGTGTATGGCTGTGTACCCTGGGCAGCTTCAAGCTGGAAGTTATAATTTTCCAAAACAGTTGCAGGCGCGAGGTTCCCGGTGGTCACCAGTACTTTATCAAAACTAATGGATTTGTTCATCCACACCAAAGTAGTATCGTTATTAGCGATCGGAACATTTGTTGCATCACTTACAACCTCTTCGGTTCCGTTGTTATAGTCGATCAGTGAGCAGCTTACAATTTCTCCTGTTCCAACAGAATAAGGGTCCTGCTCCACAACCTGGAGGAAAAACCTGGCTTCAGCGCCGGGTTCCACATAACTAAGCAAATCGGTAATATCGAGTCCGATTTCGATAGTTTTATCCGCTGTTGAATTTCCGCCCTGCATGTAAAAATCGCCACCCTGGTAGTTAAAAATCGGGAACCCTCTGGTGAACTCAGGCTTTGTTGCCGTCGGGTCAGTTGAAACACCTGCCATGATCTTAAGTTTATTCCTTGAATTGTGTGTTAATTTTGCCTTGAAGGTAAGAAGAGGTTCTCCGTCAGGTTTTGTTTGTACAATGTGCACCGTGTTGCTCCAGATTCCACCAATTTCGATCGGGTCGGCAAGTAATTTATACATCACGTAGGCTTTGCCATTAAAGCCGAAGCCGGTGCCCCACGAATTGGCCATCAGCAGCCCTCCGATTTCGCAATCCTGTAAATTTACTTCTCCATCACCGTTAATGTCAATATCGGTTGTGTATTGGCCATCGTTGTTGAAATCGTAACGAATATCATCATCGTAGCCCACAAAAGTCATGGCATGGTCAGCTGTGGTTCCCCACTGGACCACAACAGCTTTTCCGGCATTAGGTGTTCCTGATGGGAGCGAGCTAATATATGAAGCGCCAATCCCGGCACCAAAATTCGCCAGACCGCCTGGCAAGGTGCCCCCATCGCGCGACCAAAGCCATTGTTTAAGTGTGTTAAGCCCTTCGTAAGTACTTACGTCGATACTATAAAAATCGAGTGTACGGTTAAACATTGCGCTGTAATATTTGTCGTAGCCATACATCCAGCGGGATTGGCCTCCATACGACATTCCTCCATAAGTAGCTACATTCGGGCAACCTGCTTCACGGATTATTACCCAGCCATCAAAGTACCAGGAACCGTCGCCGACGCCATTATTCAAAAAATTCCAGGTAAAGTGCGTCGGGTATTGGTTTGAAGTAATGTTGGCGGGAATATCTCTTTCGTAGTCGATTTCATAGGTAAAGTTATAACCTACACCGCTGGCTTGTCCGCAGGAGCCTCCGTCCTGGTTGAAAATCGGCCTGAACCAGGGATTTACCGTGTTATCAACCTGTGCCGGAAGATCACGGCTGTTTGCAGGATTCAATGGTTTCCACTGAGGTATTTGACTTAGCATGGCATAATCTTCGGCAGTCAGTGTCCTGAGTCCGCCTACAATCCAGGGTTCACCATTTGGATCGGGATTGAGATTAAGGTTCTGAGTCATCGCTGAAAAAGCCATTATCAGCAATGCGAGTGACAGGAGAAGTTTTTTCATAGTGGGAAATATTAATCACAAAGTTAAATGAGTTGGAAATTATTCGATTACAAAATTATTAAATCCAATGATATAAAGATATTTATTGACGTTTTTTCTTTTCTTTTAATCTGGGGGAGGCAATGAATTACCAACGTCTTACGGATTTAAGGGACGATTCAAATATTTATCCAGCACGAATGAAAGATATTTCTACATTTGCACCGCCTAAAATTTATCTTTCAAATGGCTCAGAATATAGATCCAAAGCTTAACTACCAGGAAACCAAACGCAGAATTGGATACGTTAGCCGCTGCAAATCCACCCAGGAAACATACGACCGCCTCGGCTTTATATCGGGACTCGAAGTTCATCAGCAGCTTAAAACCGGGCAAAAACTTTTCTGCCGATGCCCGGCCGGAGTGTACCAAAAGTCCGGCGATTTCGATGCAGAAGTGATCAGGCATATGAGGCCAACTCTCAGCGAATTGGGCGAATATGATGGTACCGCGCTGATGGAATTCAAAACCCGCAAAGAGATCATCTATCGGTTGAAAAGCAAAACTACCTGTACCTATGAAATTGACGATACCCCTCCATTCCCGCTCAACCGCGAAGCTTTGGGCATTGCTATTGAAATTTCATTACTATCGAAACTAAATATTGTGGGTGAGGTGCATATCACCCGCAAACAGTACCTCGACGGCAGTATTCCTACCGGGTTTCAACGTACAGCCATTATAGGTGTTGAAGGCGAAATACCGCTGAAGGATAAAAAAATACGGCTGATACAACTCAGCCTCGAAGAAGATTCATGCCGCGAAGTAAGCGATATAGGCCATACCCGGGTATACAGGACTGACCGACTCGGAATGCCACTCATCGAAACAGTGACTTATCCTGATATGACCAATCCTGATGAGGTTAAGGAAGCATGCAATTATATTCGTTTCCTTGGCCGCAGCACAGGCAAGGTTCGCACCGGAATAGGTGCAGGCCGGCAGGATGTAAATGTTAGTTGCAAAGGAGGTACTAGGGTCGAAATAAAAGGGGTTGCACACAGCAGTTGGATTCCTGAGCTTACACATAATGAAAGTTTCCGTCAATGGGCATTGCTCGCTATTCGGGATGTGCTTAATTCACGTATTTCGGATATTAAAACGTGGAAACCTACTCATGTTGTTCTGGATTTATATGCATTTAGTTCAAAAAACAAATTTGCAAAAGAAGCCAAAGCAACTGGATATATACTTGTTGCTATTAATCTTCCTGGATTTATGGGAATACTTTCACATTTCACCCAGCCGAATAAAATGTTTGCCAATGAACTTATTGAACGGTTAAAGGTTATTGCCTGTATCGAGTTGCCCAATATGACTCACAGCGAAGAGATTGACCCACAGTTCGCTGCAGGTGATTGGGAAAAAGTATGTGCACTCCTCGCACCAGGCGAAAATGATGCACAAATTATTATCCGTGGCCATGTAGACGACATTGAGACGGCAATCGAAACTGTTGAAGAACGTTGCCGTATGGCATTTAACGGAGTGCCACCCGAAACCCGTAAATCATACGAAAACGGAACTACTATTTTTGAACGTGTACTTCCGGGAGCCGACCGCATGTATCCGGACACCGATTCGGCTCCAATCCCGCTGGAAAATGATTATATCGAATCGCTTAGTAAAAACCAGCCAGAGGAAGTTGTTACCCGTTATCAACGCTTGAAAAACTGGAACGTTCCTGAAGATTGCTACACTTATATTTTCAAGAAAAACCTTTCCCCACTTATCGAACGGATCATTACCGAACTGGATATGAGCCCTGCATTTGTAGGAAAATTCTTCGGACATAAAGTAAAATGGGTTGAAGGCCAGTATAAACCTACAGCTGAATTCGATTACAAGATTATTTACGCACTATTTAGATTTCTCAAACAAAGGAATCTTGATCCCTCCATTGCCCGCCGAATGCTTCCTACAGTTTATCAGTATCCTAAAATGGAATTCAACTCGGTGCTTACCAGCATCAATTTTAAAGTTGTTAGCAAGGATCAGATTGTTTCGAAAATACCATTCCTTAGAAATAAACTTGCTGAAATAAGGCTTTCGAAAGGATCAGACGTTGAACATAACTGGATAATGGGACAATTGCGCTCACAAGCTGAAGGGAATATGAGCATGAAGGAGTTGAATGAAGCTATTGGGGTATAGCGGTTAGATTTTTGGATACAAGAGGTTAGGAGATGGAATCGTAAATTAAAAATCGGAAATTTATAATGACTGACGACATTTTTCAAGGATATCAAGGTGTGGCACTCGAGATACTTAAAAAATACAATGTCCGGGTTTGGGGCAAGGCCATTGTTAAAACCACGCGGGGCGAATTTACCGGAACTGTGCTTCCACGTTCCGAAAATGACGATGATAAGCACGTAGTAATGAAAATTCCTACCGGTTATAATATAGGGCTCGATGTCGCCACCATCACCGATATGAAAGAAACCGGTTATAAAAAAGCCAATTATAAAATCCCGGAAAAAGAATTTCCTTACACCGAAGGATTACCCAAGGTAAAACTCATTGGTACGGGTGGTACCATTGCTTCACGCCTCGATTACCGCACAGGGGCAGTAATTCCGGCATTTTCGCCGGGTGAATTGTATGGTGCAGTACCCGAACTGGCTTCAATCTGCAACCTTACTACCGAGAAAATATTCGCCGTTTTCAGCGAAAACATGACTCCTGATAACTATAAAAAATTAGCCATTGCCATCGGCAAAGAAATCGAAGCCGGTGTGAGTGGAATTGTAATCGGGCACGGGACAGATACATTACATCATACTGCTGCAGCGCTAACTTTCATGGTTCAAAATTCGCCTGTTCCAATTGTTCTTGTAGGTTCACAACGTTCGAGCGACCGCCCCAGTTCCGACGCAGCGGTTAATCTTATGCATGCATGCACTGCCGCCGGACATGGCGATATTGCTGAAGTTATGATATGTATGTTTGGCCCTACCAGCGACGAATATGGCTTCCTGCACCGGGGTACACGCGTACGCAAAATGCACTCTTCATACCGCTCAACATTCCGCACTATTGGCGATACACCCCTGGCTACTGTCACCCGTAAAGGAGTGAAACCCATAAAGGAAATTTACAACCATCGACGTAAGGACCGCATGGTTACCATACTACCTTTTTTTGAGGAAAAAGTTTCAATTGTGTACTATTACCCCAATATGCAGCCTGATATTATTGATTCGCTGGTTGAGCATGGATATAGAGGAATAGTAATTGCCGGAACCGGACTAGGGCATGTTAACAAACCTCTTTACCCAGCCATCGAAAGGGCTATAAAAGCCGGCGTTGCCATTTATATGACTGTACAGACTCTTTGGGGCTATGTGCACATGTTTGTTTACGATACAGGGAGAGACCTGATGGCAATAGGAATTGTACCTGCCGAAAATATGTTACCCGAAGTTGCCTATATCAAGCTTGGATGGGCTTTAGGCCAATCTGATGATCTGAAAGAAGTAAAGCGGTTGATGCTAACGCCGATCAATGACGAAATTACTTCGCGAGAACCTTACAACGGATATCTTATTTACCAAGGTGGTGTTGATGAAGTGGAAGAGTTTATCCGTAAGGTGCACAAATAATCACTGTGCAGTTATCGAGCTACCGGCAACATAACTGACAGCCATTTTAAGGTTGTTTAAAAATTAATTTGAGACATTGATTTAGCGAGTTAAGTAGTTATTTTAACCACCTCGACTCTTTTTTCTTTTTGATGTTCTGCGAAATTTTTATCGCACAACAGTAAAATAGATTTGTTTAATTCCAAAATGTTTTGTAATTTATTTTGGTTCGAAATTGTTCTTCATTTTATGGTCCTTTCATTTTTTTTAAAAGCTTCAAATGTAGAGATATTTGGAATTCCAGAAAGAATTATTGAAGATTTTTATCCTGTCGCTGGCATTTCAAATTGGAAAGGAATTATCAAAATGTTGAATTTATGCTGATCAAGCTATGACGGAAAATGAAATCTCAGGCAATGTTAAGTAATAAATGATACATTTTAAGGGTTTATTGTATAATTCCAATCACCTCTAAAAGGATTTTTTTCAATTTTGATTTTCTCAAATTCTTCGTCCAACACCTTAATACCTTTTTCATATTGTCTTTGGTCGGAATCAGCTTTTACTATTAGACCTTTATTATTTCTGGTATTAGCTATAAGATTCACCACAACTTCCAAACTCACCAATGGTTTTGCCCTCCAATTTTTAGTGATATGGGAGAATAACCGATGTTCTATTTTATTCCATTTGCTGGTTCCTGGAGGGAAGTGACAAACGCTTACCGACAATCCTGTTTCTTTAGCAAATACTTGTATTTGTTTTTTCCACAACCGATTTCTCGACCCATTACTTCCTCCACCATCAGCGGTGATTAGGATTTTTTTTGCATTTGGATACTGTTCTTCACCCATTTGCTGCCACCATGATCTTATGCTGTTTACGGCAAACTCCGCCGTATCCTTGCTAAGGCCAACACTAACCCATCCCTGGTTTTGGGCAATATCATAAACTCCATATGGAACAGCCTTGCCCAGTTCTTTATCAATGAAGTCATACACATTAACTTTAGGCGTGTCGCCTGCTAAATGCCATTCTGTACCTTGATTTTTAAAATTGCCTATATTTTCTTTTTTCTTACAATCTACCGATATTACCGGTTCCTCTGCCGACATGAATGCCATAGCCGCTTCATTGATATATTCAAACTGTTCATTTCTGTCTGCAACAGAACCCCCTTCGTATGTTTTTCTGTTGGCTTGCAAACTAAAGCCCAATGTTTTCAATAGTTCGCCAATAGTTACATAGCTTGCATTATAGCCCTTTTCCTTTAGCGCATTCTCAATATGCCTTAAACTTTTGCTTGTCCACAAAAGAGGCTTCATTGGGTCACCACAAGTGTGTGGATTAACTATGGCTTCCAGTGCATCTAAAAGCCCCTCCTGTTTTTGTTTATGAGGCTTCCGGCCTCCTCCAGGCTTCCTAATCCTGTCGGGTGCAGAAGTTTTTGATGCTTCCCTATTATGACTTAATTCGGCAATCCCCTTATCTATACGAACCCTGCTCACGCCGGAAAGACTTGCTACCCGTTGTTTCCCACCTCGCCCTAAACCTAATGCCTCGCTTCCTAAATAGACCCGAACTAATTGTTCGTTCAAATGTGGTAAAATGGCTTCATACTTCTTTTGCAAAACAATATCTTCAATCATCTGAATGTTTTTTGCAAATGTACTATTTATTTCTTAACAATCACTCAGGGTTAGAAGCATTTATTGAGGGTGTAGTTGCTATCGCCCTTAAACTGTTAATTTTTGAGATCCGGATTCCGGATTTAAATAAATCTAAAACAAACGAAGAATGCTTTCAGTCACCATTGGACCAATGGTTTTTATAAGATCCTTTCATGCTCAGTTTCGAAATTACTTCGGTACTAATCAAGTGGATCATACATCTTGTTTTTTAGTTGATAAAGAAACATTTTATCGGCACTTTGTGGCAGGGAATATTTGTTGCCCAGGTTCATTTTGCAACCGGTATTAGCAATTTATGGCAGTGTGTTTTCGGGCTGATCAAAACAATCATTATGATTTTCAGTTATCATTTTTTCGTGAATCAATATCAATGAAAAGCAAAATGAGAAAGATTGTTTGGATTGTTTTGATTTTTTCTGGAGGACTGTAGTTTTCGTGATCAAAAGATCCGGTTTCGGGAAACATGTACTCACCCACCAGTGCAGATGTAACCACAAACGCTACGCTGGCAGAGCTTCAGTAGGGGCGTACCCTGTATCTCGATAATTGTGGAAGATGCTATGGCCTGCATTCGCCTAATGATTATTCACCGAACAATTGGAAGGGTTTTATTTTTAATATGGCTCCCCGGACCAATCTGAGTGCTTCAGAAATTGATCTGGTGACAAAATACCTTTGCAAGGGAAAACAATAATATCAGCAGAAATTCCGCAAGTTAGGGGATTTAAAAATATTATTTCCAATTTTACTAACGTTAGGGCCAAGAAGTTATCTATTTCATAACATTAATGTTCGGGTAAAATTAATCTTGACTATTGTGACCATGTTTCGTTAAACCCTGCCCGATGGTCAGGCGGGCTCTACGAGGTATTAGAACTGTTAGGGTCTCTTTTAGGCTACAATACATTATCGCCTACGGCGAATTCCACATAGTGGATAAAGTATTGTGGAACAATGCGATAAGATATGGTATTTTTTCCCCGTAGGGGATAAACAATTTTTATCCCGACAGCAAAGATTTCAAAAACAAATCCATTGGAAATATTGGATTTATTTTTTTTAAATCCCCTTAGTTTTAAATATCCCGATCTTTCTTTCCGATATAAAATTCCTTCTGTTTCCAAAATTACATTTTGTTTGATTTATCTCATTCAGATAATATAAATGTGTCTTATTGAACGGGTTTCCATTGCTTTCACAGCCAATATTTTTCATTAAAACAAGTAAATAAGGAAAGTTCCAGGATTTTGTTTAATAAGATATTTTACCGGGCAAATTTTTTTTACTTTTACCCAATGATTTGAATTGATTGTCATTGTTTTTCGATTATGCGTAATCCATTTAAAACCATTTACATAAGTAACTCAACAAATTTGGATACTCCTCATATTTGATATTGTCGGTTGTTGGACAATCTATTTATAAATGAAGGGAATATCATTTGGGAAGTGCGATTATTATGATATGTCCAGGCATCTTTAGCTATGAAACAATCAGGGAAAGTAAATTTTTAACTTCAAAACATAAGGTAATGAAGAAACTTAGTTTATGTATTGTTTTTATTTTTTTGGTTACAAAAATATTGTTTTCGCAACAGGAGAAAGATTCATTGGTCCTGTTTTCTGATTTGAAATATCACTCTGAATTTGAAAAAACAGCTTTACACAATTTTGTATGCCAGAAACAAGATACTTTTAATTTATTCCTCGCCATCGATGAGCAGATGACCGCTGAAAAAGCGACTAATTTTTATAAAACCTACAAAAGTGTATTTGATGAGCTGAAAGGGAAAAAGATAGATGATAAAAAGATCGTAACTAATCAGTATTATTAATAATCCGCGATTACGGTCAAGGCTTGTAAAACATTTTGACCATTTTTCAGGGCAGTGTCTATAATGGATCTCAGGATGGCAAAGTTATCAGCAGCACTAAAT